>Ga0209066_10006778_pt1 | contig 11582 bp, 8 predicted proteins | sample All_14_2_FD_187198 | JGI IMG/M metagenome (GOLD analysis project Ga0209066, IMG submission 187198) | Freshwater microbial communities in response to fracking from Pennsylvania, USA - Allegheny Zone_MetaG_DW_15 (SPAdes) (version 2) ...
CCCCCGCTCCGGCTCCGGCTCCGGCTCCGGCTCCGGCTCCGGCTCCGGCTCCGGCTCCGGCTCCGCCGCCCAAATCTGGAAAAGAATCCCCGGCTCCGGTTGTTGCCGCGTCGCCCACAGCGCCGGTCATTGATCCTCCCGAGGCAGGCCGCCGCCCATCGGTCTCCGCCAAGAGTCCGTCCGCGCCCCCGGTGAAGGAAGCCCAACCGCCGCAAACCGCGGCCTCCGACGCCGCGACCGCCGGTCCTGCGGGCAGGGGAGCCGAGCGCCGCCGTCCCCGGGTGCAGATGATGCCGATCTCTCCCGACAGCAACCGGACGAATTGGCGGACCCCGCTCGCCATCCTGGGACTCTGCGTCCTGCTGGCCGCTGCGGCGGTGTCCATTTACTACTTCACGAGGGAAACCACCCTGGAAGTCCAGGTGGTCGCGGCGGATTTCCAAGTGCAGCCGAAGGCCTATGTGGTGTTCAATTTCGCGGGCAAGACGAGCATGCTGCAGCGGGATTTCCGGACCCGGCAGGCACCGCTGTTGGAACAGCTGGCCTTGCAGGAGGAGCAGCTCACCTCCGCACGCGCGGATTTGGCCGGACGCCAGCAGCGCCGCAAAATGCTCCAGACTTCGCAAGAGCAGCTGCAGAAGGAAATTCCCCAGCTTTTGGACCGCAGCCAGAAAGAATTGGACCGCTTCTGGAACCAGGAGGGCGCGGCCCTCAAGAAGGAATATGCGACATTCCGCGATTCACTCCACCAGGAGATCGCGGACCGGGCCAAACAACTCGGTCTCCAGTATCAGCGCAACCCCGAACTGGATGCCATCGAGGTGGCGGCCAATGCCTTCCGTCTGGCCCTCTACAATGCCCCGGCCAAGGTGGTGGTGGATGAGCAGCGCAAGTGGTCGGAGGAATTGCTCGCCCGGTGGAATGATTTCGAGAAAAAGTGGAACGCGAAGCAACTGGGTTTGAAAGACAAGGCCATGGCGATCAAGCAGGCCCCCGGGCCGAAGGTGGCCGCCAATGAGGAACGGATCAACCAGCTGCGTTTGGAAATCGACGCCATGGACATCGAATTGAAGGCCCTGCAGGACGAGGTGGCGACCTACGAATCCCGCCAGAAAGAAGCCCGGCAGGCTTTGGAAGACACCGTGGCCCCGTTCCTCCGCGAACTGCTCAACGTGCCCGGGGAATTTGAGAAACTGACCTTCGACCTTCCCGCGGATGGCAAATTGGCGGTCGGCGACCTGCAGGAGCGGGCCGACCTGCCGCCCGGCAACTACACGCTGTTGGTCCGCGGACTCCGCAAGGAGGAGGAATTCTGGGCGGTGAAGGATTTCACCATCAAAGCCTATGCCAAGAACACGGTGGAAGTGAACGCGGGTGATTTCAAACCCGCCCGTGGCTACCTCATGTCCCCGGGGAAATAAGCCCGTCCGGGCAGGTGCCGGATCCGGCAAAGCGCCTGTCCTCCTTACAATCCATTGACGGAATAATGCCGCTGAACCCCGCTATCCAAGGAAGATGAAAAACACCAGCGCGGAGGCAATCCACCAGTGGTCCCGGCGGATTCCGGTGGACGATGCCGGCTTGTGGGCGGCACGCCTGTCCCGGGCCCCGGTTCCCCCCCACGTCATCACGGAAAAAGCGGGAGGGAAAACGGCCCTTGCCAGCGTGTGTGCCACGGACCGGCGCTGTCTGCTGCCCTTGGTGCAACTTTTTGGCGGGTCCATCCGCAAATTGGAACCCCGGGAGTGGCTGGGAAGCCAGAACCGGGATTTCGTCCTGCATGTGGGGAGGCAATTGGCCGTCGCTTCGGAGGGGGCCCGGGTCCGGGAGGATTGTCCGGTCTTGCGCATTCCCGCGGGTATGGCCTTCGGCACGGGGGAACATGCCACCACCGCGATGTGCCTGCGCCAACTCGCTGAGGTGCTGGTGCGTTTGCGGAAGCGGCCGGGAACCCAAAGTCCGGGGCAAACCCGTGTCATCGACGCGGGGACCGGCAGCGGAATCCTGGCCCTGGCGGCCGCCATGCTGGGCGCCCGGGTGGAGGCTTTTGATTTTGATCCGCTCTGCCTGGAGGTATGCCGGGCGAATGGGAAACGCAATCCCACCGTGCCCCGGGTGAAATGGGCCCGGGCTGATGTCCTGCGGTACCGCCCGAAGGCACCGGCGGATGTGCTCGTGGCCAACCTCTTCGCGGGCCTGCTAGAGCGCGCCCTGCCCCGGATGAAAACCTGGCTGAAGCCCGGGGGCATCCTGATTTTGTCGGGTATATTACGGGAGCAGCAGGACGGGGTGCTCCGTTCACTCGCCCGCGCCGGGGTGGATTCCCCGCGAATCCTGAGGAAGGGCAAATGGATTTGCCTGGTCGCCTCGCGGAACCCAAAGGCATAAAGCAGGCGACAGGCTCCGGGTCCGCGTACATTCTCCGCGGCACTCCCGGTAGGGGACGAACCAGGATCCCGAAAAATCCTCTGGGCAGGATGCCCGGTGCCGTTATCTTCATCCGATGCGCGTAATTTTTCTGGGTGATGTGGTCGGTGAACCGGGCCGGGAGGCCGTCCGCCAGGCGGTGCCGATCCTCAAGGAACGCTACCGTCCCGACTTCGTTGTCGTGAACGGGGAGAATTCCGCGGGCGGCCACGGCATTACTCCGCGGCTGGCTTATGAGATCATGCGGGCCAAGGTCGATGTCATCACCCTGGGCGACCACTGTTGGGACCAGCGGGAGATTTATCCCTTTTTTGAGGAAGAACCCCGGCTCATCCGCCCGTTCAACCTGCCGGACGGGGTCCCGGGCAAAGGGCATGTGATCGTTTCCGGGAACGGAAAGAAACTCGCCGTGGTCAACGCCATCGGCCGCACCTTCATGCCGGTCCATGCCGACAATCCTTTCCTCGGGATCGACAACCTCCTGGCGGATATTTATGGCGAAACCCACTGCATCTTCGTGGATTTCCATGCCGAGACGACTTCCGAGAAAATCGCCTTCGGCCATGCGGTCGACGGGAAGGTTTCGGCGGTCGTGGGCACGCACACGCATGTTCAGACGGCGGACGACAAGATCCTCCCCGGCGGAACAGCCTACCTGACCGATGCGGGTTTCTGCGGGGGCCACGACGGGGTCATCGGGCGGGACAAGGGACCGATCCTCGAGCGTTCGCGCACCCTCATGCCGGTGAGGATGACGGTGACCTCCGGCCTTTGCCAGGCCGATGGAGTTTTTGTGGAAATCGACGAGAGCAACGGCAAGGCCACGACGATCGAACGTTTCCAAATCCCCACGCCGGTGCCGGGTCCTTCGGGAATGGTGGGGTAAGTTTTTATCGCGTTCCGGTGGATCGCCGGAACGTTCCAGCGGGGCGGTCCACAAACCGAGCAAAATGCCAGACGAACTATTCGAGTCCGAACCCAGGCCGGTCAGCGTCACGGAACTCACCGAGTCGGTCCGTGATCTGCTGGAATCCGGCATCGGCCGCGTGTGTGTGCAGGGGGAAATTTCCAACCTGAGACGGCAGCCCTCGGGTCACATGTATTTCACCCTCAAAGACGAGGGATCCCAGGTCCGGGCGGTTTTATTCCGCGGGGATGCCCGGGGACTCCGTTTCCAGCCGCGTGACGGCGACCAGGTGGTGGCGAATGGCGAGATCACCGTCTACGTGCCCCGCGGGGAATACCAGATCCGCGTCACGCAACTGCAGCCGCAGGGCAGGGGATCACTCCAGGAACGCTTCGAGGCCCTCAAGCGGAAACTCCAGGGGGAGGGATTGTTTGATGCAGAACGAAAACGCCCCCTGCCGTTGTTTCCCGGAACCGTGGCGGTGGTGACTTCGGCCAGTGGGGCGGCGGTACGGGATTTCCTGAATGTGCTGGGCCGCCGCTGCCCGCGCATCCGGGTGCAAATTTACGGTGTGCGCGTGCAGGGCGAAGGGGCGCACCGCGAAATCATCGAAGCCCTGGAAGCGATCGGCCGGAGCGGTGAGGCCGATCTGGTCGTCGTGGCCCGGGGCGGGGGGAGTTTGGAGGATCTTTGGGAATTCAACGAGGAAGCCCTGGCCCGTGCCGTCGCCGCCTGTCCCATCCCGGTCATTTCCGGCGTCGGGCATGAGATTGATTTCACGATCTGTGATTTTGTCGCCGACCTGCGTGCTCCGACGCCCTCGGCGGCGGCGGAACTGGTCTGCCGGCCGGACGAGGAGTGGGCCGGGCAGTTGCGGGCCACGACGGAGGAACTCCAACGGGCCCTGCGCGACCGGGTGGATGCACCAAGGTGGAGATTGCAGGCCTTGCGCGACCATTATGTCTTCCGCGAACCGGTCCGGTTGGTCCACCAGTGGTACCAGCGCCTGGATGACAGCCGCGACCAGATGAAGCGGAGCTTGCTGGCGCAAGTCCAGCAACGGAGGCAGAAGCTGGAGGGATTGGCCCAGACGTGGCAGGCTGTGGATCCGCGCAAGAAGCTGGGCCACTGGCGGGAATCCCTGGCCGCGCGGGAAAGGCAGATGGTTTTGCTTTCGCCCGATGCAACCCTGAAACGGGGATATGCCATGGTATTGGACAGCCGGGGGCATCTGGTGCGGGATGCGGTCCGGGCCAGATCCGAGAAGGCCTTGAAGATTCGTTTCGCCGACGGCGAGGTCCGGACCCGTCCGGAATAGTCATCCAGCAAAGACCGGGCAGGGGCCCATTCCTCCGGCATTTTGTTGCTTTCCACTGGACACATCCCTGCGGAAAGCATTTGATGGGAAGGTAGTTATGGCCAAAACACCCGCCAAAGAGAAAGCCTCCGAGATCAGCTTTGAAAAGGCCGTCACCCGCCTGGACGAAGTGGTTGAGGAGATGCAATCCCCGGAGCTTCCCCTCGAGCAATTGATCGAGCGGTACGAGGAGGGGATGAAACTCCTGGCTGCCTGCGGTGAGAAATTGGCCGTGGCGGAGCAAAAAATTGAATTGTTAACCCGGCAAAAGTCAGGGACATTTACCCCTTCCCCGGGTGGAGTCCAGACCCCGTCCGGGGGAGACGCGCCGCCGGAAGAAGAGACCTCCGGTGAGGCGCGTTTGTTTTAATCAGCCCTCCGGGGAAAAAAAGAACCAGGAACCACCATGGCAGCAAAAATATTGGACCGAATCAATGGTCCCGCGGACGTCAAAAAACTCAACATCGAGGAGATGTCCGTCCTGGCCCAGGAAATCCGCGAAGAGCTCATTCAGGTATGCAGCAAAAACGGCGGCCACCTCGGTCCCAACCTCGGCCTGGTGGAACTGACCATCGCGCTCCACTACGTTTTTGAAACGCCCAAGGACAATTTCACTTTCGATGTCAGCCACCAGGCCTACGTCCACAAGATCCTCTCCGGACGGCGCAAGCAGTTCTCCACCATCCGCCAGGCCGGCGGCCTCAACGGTTTCATGCTCCGGACGGAAAGCCCGCACGATTGCTACGGCGCGGGTCATGCCGGTACCGCCCTGTCCGCCGCCGTGGGCATGGCCACCGCCCGCGATTTGCGCAAGAGCGACGAGAACATCGTCGCCCTCTGCGGCGATGCCGCCTTCACCTGCGGGGTGACCTTCGAGGCCCTCAACAACATCACCCAGCACACCAAGAAGCTGATCGTCATCCTCAATGACAATGAGTGGTCGATCGACAAGAACGTCGGCGCCATTGCCAGCTACTTCAACAAGATCTCGACCAACCCCCAATTCAGCTACCTGCATGACAAGGCGGGCCAGGTCATCGAGCGCCTCGGCGGCAAGACGGCCCTCAAGTACGCCAAGAAGGCCGAGGAAGCCGCCAAGAGCATTCTCCTGCCCAGCGTTATTTTCGAGGAAATGGGCCTGACGTATTACGGCCCGGTCGACGGACACGACATCGACAACCTGATCAAGATGCTCCAGTTCCTCAAGGAGCAGGACCATCCCGTCCTGTTGCACGTCCTCACCCAGAAGGGCAAGGGCTTCGAACTGGCCATGTCGAAGCAGAAGAAATACCACGGCGTCGGTCCCGGGACCTACCACCCGACGGACGGGGAAAGCACCGCCAGCGGCCCGGCCACGTTCTCCCAGGTTTTTGCCGATACCCTGATCAAACTGGCCAACAACAACAACAAGATCGTCGCCATCACCGGGGCCATGCCCAATGGTACCGGCCTCGACCGTTTCCAGCCCAAGCATCCGGACAAGTATTTCGACGTCGGGATCGCCGAGGAACACGCGGTCCTCTTCGCCGCCGGCCTGGCCACCAAGGGATACAAGCCGGTTTGCGCGATCTATTCGACCTTCCTGCAGCGCGCCTATGACATGATCATCCACGACGTGGCGCTGCAAAATCTCCCGGTCGTTTTCGCGATGGACCGCGGGAGCCTTTCGGGCGACGACGGGCCGACCCACCACGGGTTGTTCGACATCTCCTACATGCGCTGCGTCCCGAACATGGTCCACATGTCCCCCAAGGATGAGGATGAAATGGCGGACATGCTTTATACCGCAACCCAGCACCCCGGTCCGATCGCCCTCCGCTATCCGCGCGGCAACGGGGTGGGCGCCAAGGTCAAGGAACACCCGCAACTGATTCCCATCGGCAAGGCCGAAGTCATCAAGCACGGGACCCAGGTCGCGATCTGGAGCTACGGACACATGCTGCCCATGGGCCAGGAACTGGCTCAGAAGCTGGAAGACCTCGGCTGCTCCGCCGCCGTCATCAATGCCCGCTTCGCCAAACCCCTCGACCGCGGCACGCTGGAATTTTTTGCGCGCAGTTGCGAGGTCATCGTCACCTTCGAGGACCACGTCATCAAGGGCGGGTTCGGTGCCGGCGTTGTCGAGGAACTGAGCGACATGGGACTCACCACCCCCGTGATCCGCATCGGCTGGCCCGACCAGTTCATCGACCACGGGAAGGTCGAGCAATTGCGCGCCCAGCACGGCCTCACGGTCGAGGCCGCCCTGGAAAAACTCCAACCCCATCTCAGGAAGATGAAAACCGCGGCCTCCAAGCCCGCCGTGGCCTGAGCTGGAAAATATTTCAACAGGAAGAACGCGAAGAGACGCGAAGAAAGAAACCGGATCCCACAAGGCGGAGGGGAATCAGCCACCGCGGTTTCGTGGCCTCATTTTCCAAATACACTTTGCGTCCCTTTGCGATCTTCCTGTAAAACCATCCTTTATGAAAATTGTCGTCGCTTATTCCGGGGGGCTTGATACCTCCATCCTTCTCCGTTGGCTCCAGGAAGAGTACAATGCGGAAATCATCGCCTTCTGTGCCGATATCGGCCAGGAGGAGGAACTCAAGGGTTTGGACAAGAAGGCCGTCCGCACCGGGGCTTCGAAGTGCTACATCGACGACCTGACCGAGGAATTCGCCCGGGATTTCATTTATCCCATGGTCCGGGCCGGCGCACTTTATGAAAACCAGTATTTCCTCGGAACCAGCATCGCCCGGCCGTTGATCGCGAAGCGGCAGGTGGAGATCGCCCGCATGGAAAAAGCCGACGCTGTGGCACACGGGGCCACCGGCAAGGGAAACGACCAGGTCCGTTTCGAGCTGACTTTCGCCGCACTGGCGCCCGAACTCAAGGTGATCGCCCCCTGGCGGACCTGGGATTTCAAGGGCCGGAGCGATCTCATCGCCTATGCCAAATCCAAGGGTATTCCGGTGCCGGTCACGGCCAAGAAGCCGTACTCCATGGACCGCAATCTTCTGCACATCAGCTTCGAGAGCGGCATTTTGGAGGATCCCTGGATGGAGCCGACCAAGGACATGTTCGTCCTGAGCGTTTCTCCCGAGGATGCCCCGGACCGGGCGGAATACGTCGAGCTGGATTTTGAGCAGGGCAACTGTGTCGCGGTCAACGGGAAGAAACTCACACCCGCCGGCGTGATGAAAGCCCTGAACAAACTGGGAGGCAAACACGGAGTGGGACGGGTTGACATCGTGGAAAACCGTTTCGTCGGCATGAAGTCACGGGGTGTCTATGAAACCCCCGGCGGTTCCATCCTCCACTTCGCCCACCGCCAGATTGAAACCCTGACGATGGACCGGGAAGTGATGCACATCCGTGACAGCCTCATTCCGAAATATTCCGAACTGGTTTACAACGGTTTCTGGTTTGCCCCGGAACGCGATTTCCTCCAGGCCGCCGTCGACCAGAGCCAGGGCAATGTCACCGGTTCGGTGCGGCTCAAGCTCTACAAGGGGAATATCATCACGGTCGGGCGCAGGAGCCGCGTCTCGCTTTACAATCCGCATGTCGCCACCATGGAGGCGGATGCCGGTGCCTACAATCAGGGGGATGCCACGGGATTCATCAATCTCAATGCCCTCCGCCTGAAATCGTGGTCCCGCGTGGCGGGACCGGCCAGAAAAGGCCGCAAGCGCTGATGTTGTGAAACGCCAAAACCCATGGGGTTCGGGAGGAATGCGGATGGTTTCCCGCCCCATCGCGGCATGGGCGATGGTGTTGGGTTTGTTCCTCGGCACCGTGGGTGTTCCCCGCGTTCGCGCGGAGGTTTTTGACGCTGCCATCAAACCGGTCGGGTCGGACAATTTCCTGCTGGCGGAGTTCCGTTGCTATCTGCCCCCTGCGGTGGATCCGGTGCGCGGGGTGGCGGTGCTGGTCCCGGCATACAATGAAGATGGGCGGAACCTGGCGGCGGATCCCGCCTGGACCACTTTCGCCGATAAAAACCAGGTGGCTCTACTGGCCTGTCATTTCCAGGGTGATGCCGGGCATGACTATTCCAACGCGAGGCGGGGTTCGGGCCAGGCCCTGGTCCGGGTGCTGCGTGATCTTTCCGTACAGACCCGCCGCCGCGAGCTCGGCAATGCCAACTTCATGCTCTGGGGGGTTTCCTCCGGCGCCCAGTTTGCCGCCACCATGGCCATGGAGAAACCCGACCGCACCCTGGGTTTTGTCGCGGTACTGGGTGCCTACTGGCTATCCGCCGACGCGCAGGCCCGCAAAGTCCCGGGGTTGTTCATCTCATCCCGGGACCAGGCCGATGGCGCGGTGGACAGGACGCGCAAACACTTCACCGACAGCCGGACCCTCGGGGCGAACTGGGCCTACTTCGAGACCGGGTCCAGCACGGAGGCGCTGGAGGGAATGCAGTCCTATGGACAGGATTTTATTTCCGGATCCATGGCCGCCCGCCAGAGGGCGGAAAGCGCTCCGGGCTCGAATTTGCAGACCCTCTCGCAGAAGGATTGCTGGGTGGTGCCGCACGACCGCGAAGCCGGGTCACCTATCCCGTCGGTAGAACTTCCCCGCAATGCCCTGCCCCAGAGTTCCTCGTTCCCCTCCAGGGAACTGGGGGAAAAATGGATCGTCCTGAAAAACACACGCTGGGCCACGGGGCCCTGAAGCCGGGTTAATCTGACGGATACTCAATACCAGCGGGGGTTCTTGAAGGCCCTGGTGGGGACCACCAGGGAATTGGGCGGCAATACGGCGATCAACGGGGCCGAGGGAATGGAGACCAGCCGTGCTTCCTGCTTCGTGAGCCAGATTTCCGGGGTGGTGTGGCCCAGTTCCGTCGAGTCGGAGACCGCAATTTCCCCTTTGGCCTGATTGTACCCGATAATCAGGAGTGCGTGGTATCCCGGGGGCCCGCTGAGTTTGCGCGGGGCCTTGTCCGGGCCGGTCAATTCGTCCCGGCGTCTCCGGGTTTGGTCAACCCATTGCGGGAGGAGTTGGGCATCGATACCCCAGACAAGGGGCAAGCCCTGGTCGATGTATTTCTTGATGGCGGGTATGTCATCCGCCGTCTCCCGCAGATAATCCAGCTTGAAGGCGAGAGGGGAGAGCTCCCTGCCGACGCTGGTGGCGAATCCGCGGAATGAACTTCCGTTCACGGTGGTGCCCCCGGCTTCGGCCAGCTCGTAGACATTCAGGGAGACGCCGTAGTATCGCAGGACCTTTTCCCAGGCGGCCGGTACGCAATACCCGCGATTCCCTTGCGAGATGGGGGGCACACCTGTGATGACCGAGTCGCCATTGTCGCGGCGTTTGACCCTTTCGGCGGGATTGAAGGCTTGATGGTCCTTTTCCACCAGCCCGGCACTTTTGCTTTCGTTCGGGACGTAGTCGCCCTTTTCGATCGTCACGATCAGGGCCGATGAGGTGGTTTGCAATTGGATCTGGTGACCGACCCAGGACCAGGTCCAGGGGCCTTCCCCGGCCGGCGGGCCGAGGCGGGCCTCCAAGCGTTTGGCGATCCGGATCCTTGCCTCATCCCGTTCCTTGATAAAGGTGGAGGGGGCGAGGGGGCGGCCGGCCGCAAGAAGATCGGCGTGGTTCAGGAATCCAAAAACCAACCTCTGGGGCTTGCCCCCTGTGCAATAGAGATCCAAAGAGTAAAGGGGTTCGCCGAGCGACTGGGTTCGCCCGGCAAAACTTCCCCGGTAAAACTCGCCGCCGGGATTACGGGTGCCCTCCAGGCCCAGCCGGTGAGCCACGCCAAAGGCATCGTCATCCCAGAGCAGGCTGTCCGTCCAGACCGGCTGCCCGAAGCAATCATTGGGACTCGAAGCCCGGGCGGGGGTCATCAAGGACCCCAAAATCACCACACCCATGAAAGATATTCTGGCGACGAACCCGCCAGTCAATGAATGGCCGGGATCTGTGTTTCCAGCCCAAAACCGGTGCCTGACCATGCCTTTGTTTAGCTCAAAACCCCACAGAAGCAATATGTTGACGTCGCAGGTCATTTTTACTATAAAAAGTGTAATTAGGGGAATTCATTGAACAAATCATTCACCATTCTTGTGTTTGTGGCCCTGATTCTTGGTGCCGGCAGTATCTTTTTGATCAAGAAAATGATCGATGTGGCCAAAGATGAGGCGCTGAAATCCCGTCCTGTCATCGACACCCCCGCGGAAAAGATCGATATGGGGGATGTCCTCTATGTGAAAGACAACCTGGAAACCGGCACGGCGTTGACGGAAATGAACGTGGGCGCGCACAAAGTTCCCGCCAACGTGATTCCCGCCACCGCCCTGCGCACCATGGACCAGATCAAGGATCAATTTGCCTTCCAGCCCCTCTACAAAGATGAGTGGCTCCTGCAGCCCAAGGTGCGTTCCAAGGACAAATTGCCCAAGGCCTCTCTCATGATCGAGCACGGGAAACGCCTGGTTTCGGTCAGGGTTGACGAAGTCAAGGCCAGCAGTTTTTTGATCAAGAACGGGGACTATGTCGACTTGGTGGGCAGTTTCCAGGTGGACGCGGACAACGCACCCGCATCGAACCCCCCGATCGGCCAGAGAATCACCGTGACCTTCCTCCAAAAGGTCAAGGTGTTTGATATTGTCCACGGATCGGCGAATACGAAGGAAGGCGAGGCGCCGGACGGCGGCAAGGAGCGCATGGCGATAGGAACCAACGCGACCTTTGAAGTCACTTCCGCCCAGGCTGAAATCATCACCAATGCCGAGTCTGTCTCCAATTCCATCTGGCTGGTCCTCCGCCGCTTCGATGATGACACGGTCTATTTGCCCAACAGTGAACTGGAGCGTAAAATCGTGGCCAATCTCGTCCGCAGCGACCAGAACGTCAGCAAGCCCGCCCCTCCGGCCCCCGTCCCCGTCCAAC
>Ga0209066_10006780_pt1 | contig 11576 bp, 13 predicted proteins | sample All_14_2_FD_187198 | JGI IMG/M metagenome (GOLD analysis project Ga0209066, IMG submission 187198) | Freshwater microbial communities in response to fracking from Pennsylvania, USA - Allegheny Zone_MetaG_DW_15 (SPAdes) (version 2) ...
GACGTGTTCCTTTGACCTTGATTTAAATCCCTGTAGTGGCTACAGAGTCAATAGAAATATAGAAGCCCTGTTGTCATGATGGACGGCAAGACGACCAAGCAACCTTGGCTGTTGCCTGCGGTCGCTTCGTCATGCGGAGCATCCTCGCCTGAAGATTTCAGAGCGAACCGGATAGCCTACGCCGCATGTCGAGAACCGCTCGTGCCTTGTTCCTGCTGATTGTCATGGCTTGGCAGACCTTGTCGTTTTTGACGCCGTTCCAGATCCGCCAGCAGGCGCAATCGTTGGGCCATGCGGTCGAACACTTGCAGGCGCTGGATCATCACCACCATGAAGACCAGTCGCTTCATGCTGATGAAGGTGGGGGGGCCAATGAGTCGCCTCTCCATCACACGCACGATGGCGTTCAACCATCGGGTTTGTCGTCCGTGATCGCGATGGCCTTGCTCGATGGTGAGCCTGCATCGCACATCGGTGTGAGTGCGCATGACGTGCCTGCGTTGGCGAAGGCGGACATCGGCATTGCGATGGGCGGCGCGGGCACCGACACGGCCATGGAGGCCGCCGATGTGGTCATCATGAACGATGACCTGCGCCGCATCCCTGAGTTGATTCGCCTGTCTCGCCTGACCCATGCTGTGCTGTGGCAAAACATCTCCCTGGCGCTGGGCATCAAGGCGGTGTTTCTTGTGCTGGCGGTGTTTGGACACGCCTCGATGTGGATGGCTGTGTTTGCCGACATGGGGGCCAGTTTGCTGGTCGTGGCCAATGGCTTGCGCCTGTTGCGGGCTCGCACGAGCCCATGAGAAAACACTTCATAGTCACGGACATTGGGTCGATATACTGCGGACCATGCGCCGGTTGATTGCCATTCTTTTGATGATCGTGCTGCCACTCCAATTGAGTTGGGCTGTGGCGGCCACGTACTGTCAAGATGAGCAAGATCCCGGTGCCCAGCATTTTGGTCACCACGTGCACTTACACCAAGACGGTGCGGATACAGGCAAGCATCCGACCAAAAGCACCCAGAAGGCCGAGAACGATTGTGGCTGCTCTGGGCACCTGTGCAGCGCTCATCTGCTTCCCGTGGGTCTTGATGCTTGGTCAGCCACAACCGCTGAGCGGCAGTTCGTCGCCTTGGAAACCCACCTGCATCTAACATCCGATCCTCCTCGGATCGAGCGCCCCAACTGGATCGACTCCCTCTGATTCGACGGGGCCGTTCTGATGAATTGTCATTGAGATGACACGCCAGCAGGCGTAGATCTTTCAGCTTCCGGCTCGTCGAACCCACCCCGTTGTGTGTTTCATCAGGAGCCGATCATGAACAAATTCACTCTGACCTGTGTGCTCACAGGTATTTCATTGCTGACAACCGCGTGCTCTACGCTTGACTACGAGCCCTATGGGTACCGGGAAGGATGGCGCCGATCACAAATCATGGAAATTGGTCAAGCCAAAACCATGATGCAGCGAGTCGCCAAAGACTGCCGAACAGAGTTGGGTGCCGATGCACCCTATGCCCGCTACGCCGTTGCGTCCTACAGCTACGGAGGCAGTCCGAATCTGAGGGCTAAACGTGTCGTCGCCGTTCCGAATGCCATGAATCTGAACGTTGGGGATTGGGTGTATGTCAACATCACCGATTGCCAGCAGCCTTTGAAACGGGTCGATCAAAGAAAGATGCTGGACTGATCAGACTGGCCTGTTGAATAGGTTTTCAACAGGCCATTTCCACATTACTTGATCGCGAACCGGACGTTGATCGGTTTTTTGCCTGCCAGCGTCACCAGCGCCACCACCTTGGTGCCGCTCTTGATCGCAAAGTTGCCCATGGCTTGCAGGTGAGAGTCACCTGCCGGTGACAAGGTCACCGATGTCTTCTCAGCGCCATTGAGCAAGGTCAACTTGGCTGTGGCGCCTTTGGCGCTGGCCGGTTTGCCGTGATCCCTCACGTGCAAGGCAATTTGATCTGGCTTGGCCACCAACTCGAAGTCCATGTCCTTGGCCTCGGTGACGATGCCACCGTGGAGGGACTGATGCTCATGGCCATGCTCATGGCCGTGGTTGTGCTCGTCGCCAGCTTGTGCGCCAAAGGCCAAGGCCAGCAGGGAAGAAGCAATGATGTGGTGAATGCGCATGGGAATGTCCTTTCAGTTGAGGTGAATGAATCAGTAAACTTCGGCGCTCTTGTCACCGAGCAGGCGCTCGGCATCGCGTCGGCCAAACAGCCAGAACATGGCCGGGGTCAGGAAGGTGTCCAGCAAGGTTGAGCTGATCAAGCCTGAGAAGATCACCACCGCCACGGGGTGCAGGATCTCGGTGCCAGGCCGCTCGGCCTCGAACAACAGGGGTGCCAGCGCGAAGGCGGTCACCAGAGCGGTCATCAACACCGGGCTGAGCCGCTCCATCGAGCCGCGCAAGATCATCGCGTGGTCAAAACGTTCGCCTTCGAGTCGCATCAGGTTCAGGTAGTGGCTGACCTTGAGGATGCCGTTGCGCACCGAGATGCCCGCCAAGGTGATGAAGCCGATCAAGGCCGCCACCGACAGGGGCTGTCCTGCCAGCCACAAGCCCAGCACCGCACCCACCAGGGCCAGCGGGATGTTGGCCATGATCAGCGCAGCCAGGTTGGCTGATTTGTAGCGGGTGTAGAGCACCACGAACATCAGCACCAGCGACACCATGGAGAGCAGGCCGACCAGTCGGCTGGCTTCTTCCTGTGCCTGAAACTGCCCGCCCAGGGTCACGAAGTAGCCTTCAGGCAAAGGCGTGGTGGCCACCACCTTGCGGATGTCGGCCACCACGTCTGACAAGGCTCGCCCTTGCGCATTGGCAGACAAGACGATGCGGCGTTTGCCGTCGTCGCGGCTGATCTGGTTGGGGCCATCGCTGTCTTCGATCGTGGCGATCTTGGACAGGGGGATCCGCCCGGTCGGTGTCTCCAGCATGATCTGACCCAGCCCCTGCAAGGTGCGGGCGCTCTCTGGCAGGCGAACCACCAGGGCAAAGCGACGGCTGCCTTCCACCACCTGGGTGACCTTTTCCCCCTCCACCAAGCTTTGGAGCACCGCCAGGATCTGAGGCGTTGGCACGCCGTACTGCGCCGCTGCGTCGTAATCCACCCGCACCTTGATTTGAGGTGCGAGCACCTGCTTTTCAATCTCCAGGTCTGCCAGGCCGGGCACTTGCGCCAACTTGCCGCGTAAAGCGTCGGCCTGCCCCCTCAAGGTGTCAAGGTCTTCACCGAACAGCTTGATGGCGATTTGCGAGCGCACCCCTGAGAGCATGTGGTCGATGCGGTGCGAAATCGGCTGCCCGATGGCAATGGCCGCGGGCAGCATCGACAGGCGCGAACGGATGTCGGCTTTGACCTCGTCCATGCTGCGCGTGAGCTCGGACGCTGGCAGCAGGCCGACATCCAATTCACTGACGTGCACGCCTTCTGCGTGTTCATCCAGCTCCGCCCGGCCACTGCGACGACCCACGTGAGTGACTTCAGGCACCTTTCGCACCAGTACCTCGGCCTGGCTGGCCAGGGCAGATGATTCGGCCAAGGTCACGCCGGGGTTCAAGCGCAAGCCGATCAGCAGCGTTCCCTCGTTGAATGGCGGCAGAAAGGTGGTGGCAAAGAAGGGCACCGCCACGGCCGACAAGACTGCCGCCAGTCCACCGGCCAGCAATGCCGACCTGGGTGCGCTCAAAACGGCCTGCAAAGCCTTGCGGTAACGCGCTTTCAGCCAGGCCAGCACGCGGGTGTCATCGTGGTCCAGGCTCTTCATGCGTGGCAACAGGTAGGAGGCCAGAACCGGCGTCACAGTGACCGAGACCAGCAGCGAAGCCATGGTCGAGACGATGAACGCAATGCCCAGGGGCACGAACAAGCGCCCCTCGATGCCGGGCAGCGCAAACAAGGGCAGGAACACCAGGACGATGATGGCCGTTGCGTACAGGATGCCCGAGCGAACCTCCATCGAGGCCAGCTTGACCACCTCCAGCATGGGCATGCGCTCCGCCTCGGGCTTTTGGCGCTCAAGCTTGAGGCGGCGCAACACGTTCTCGACGTCCACCACTGCGTCGTCAACCAGGCCGCCGATGGCGATGGCCAGGCCGCCCAGCGTCATCGTGTTGATCGACAGACCGAAGTACCGGAACACCAGTGCCGTGACAAAGATGGACACCGGGATGGCGGTCAGCGCAATGATGGTAGGGCGCAGCGTGCCCAGAAAAACGAACAAAATGACCGCCACGAAAACGGACGCACCGATCAGCTTGCCTTGCAGCGTGGTCACCGAGGCTTCGATGAAACTGGCCTGGCGGAAAGTGACGCGAGGCGCCTCCATGCCGACAGGCAGGGAGGTCTTCATCTCGCCCAGCGCCGCCTCAATGGTGCGGGTCAAACCAATGGTGTCTGCGGTCGGCTGCTTCTGAATCCCGAGGATGACGGCTGGCTTGCCCTCAAAGCCTGCATCACCACGCTTGAGCGCAGGCGCAAAGCTCACATCGGCCACCTGGCGCAACCGGATGGCCTGTCCATTGCGGGCCGTCAGAGCCAGGTTCTTCAGGTCATCCAGGCGCGAGGTGCGGCCCAAATGACGGATCAGGTATTCGCGGCCATTGAGCTCCATGAACCCGCCCGAACTGTTTGAAGAGAACCCCCGCAGCGCACCCTCCAGTTGGTCGTGCGTGATGTCCAGCTCCGCCATGCGAACAGTGTTGGGTTGCACCTGGAACTGGCGCACCTCACCGCCAATTGGGATGACCTGGGCGACTCCTGGGATGGCCATCAACCGAGGCCTGAGCACCCAATCTGCATATTCGCGCACCGCCATGGGTGAAGTCTTTGCGAGATCGATGGGAATGGCGACCTGCATGATCTCGCCCATGATGGAGCTGATGGGCCCCATCCTGGGCGTGATGCCTTCGGGCAAGCCTTCTTCCATGGAGGTCAAGCGCTCTGACACCATCTGCCGAGCTCGGAAGATCTCGGTGCTCCAGTCAAAGGTGACGTAGATGAAGGACAGGCCTGCGCTGGAGGTCGAGCGCACGCTCTCCACCCCCGGCAGGCCATTCATCGTGGTCTCCAGCGGGAAGGTGATCAGTTGCTCCACCTCTTCGGCGGCCATGCCGCCCGCTTCCGTCATGATGGTGACGGTTGGTTTGTTGAGATCAGGAAACACATCCACCGGCGTGCGTGTGAGCGTGAAGGCCCCGTAGGCCATCAGCACCGCCGCAGCGATGAGAACGAGCAGCCGGTTGGCCAGGCTGCTTTCGAGTAGCCACTTGAACATGATGCGTGGCCCTTTCAGCGAATTTGGTTGAGCAAGCTGGCGCCATGCGTGACCACGCGCTCACCCGCCTTCAAGCCGGAGGTGACGGCCACCGAGGCGCCATCCAGCGGCTCGAAGGTGATCACGCGTGGCGTGAAGCGCTCGGGCGATTGCTTGACCCAGACGATGTTCTGATTCGATGGGTTTTTGAGCACCGATGCCGACGGGACGGCTTGGCCTTTGACCTTCAGGTCAGATTGCACATAGACCTTCAGGGGCTGCCCGACAGCCAGTTGAGACAGCGCCTGTCCTGTTGCCGAAAAGACCAATGGCAGTGCTTGATCACGCAGGCTTTTGGCTCCGCCAATGAACTTGAGCGGCACCCTTTGTCCACCAATGTTCACTGTTGCGCTGGATACGTTCTGGGCCTGAGCCGTGTCATAGGCCAGCGCCTCGATGCGCAGGCGCTGTGGGTCAACGACCTCGAAGACCAGTTCGCGGGCGTCCACCACCTGGCCAGCCACGGCCTGTGTCGAAGCAATCACGCCGGATACCGGTGCCACGAGCGTGTCGCGCCCCCCCAGACCACCCGAGATGGCCGAGAGGCGCTCGCTCAGGCTGGCCAGCTCACTTTGCGCCGCTTCAATCTCTTTGGCAGGCACCGTGTCAGAGAGTTCCTGAAGGCGTGCCAGTCGTTTGGCTGCCAATGCCCGGGCCGCTTTCAGTTCGGCCTGTTGCGCGACCTGGTTGCTGCGCTCGATGGCCCCCGCTGTGGGCACCACATAGGCCAGGACCTCGCCTTGTTTGACCTGCTGCCCCAGGCTGGGCAAGCCCTTGGGCCCGGCTTGCAAACGGCCCGCCAAAGAAGCTTGTACTTTGCCGCCCGCATTGGGGTCCATCGACACCTTGCCTGAGAGCTCGTATGCGCGGGGCAAGTCGCCGTCAGTGACAGCCAGGGTGCGCAGTTGCCACTGCCTTTGGGCAGGCTTGGGCAAGAACACACTGCCATCGGGTTGGCGCTTGGGGCCATTGCCCGTTGCAGCAGGCGGGGCATCGCCATGGTCATGCCCCTCGCCTGCGCGAGCAAGTGAGGGGCTGAGTGCGGCACCCAGAACCAGGCATGAGGCCAGACACGAAGCCAGCGCCATAGAAATCTTTGTCGTGCTCATTCGGCACCTCCCATGCGTGTGCGCTTGTTGCGCTGAATGAAGAACAGCCCACCGGCGACCACCACCAGCCCGGGCAGCGCCCACTTGAGCCACCGGCTCATGGGCCATGTGCCACCGCCAGAGGCATCGGCAGCATCGGTGTGGGCGGCTTCGTGCACATCCAGCTCGGCCGCCAGCAGATCGGACGCCTGACCAGCCACCACGGTGGCGCTCACAGGGTATTCACCCTCTTCAGGTTCAGCGGCCAGGGTGGCTTCGAACGTGCCTTCTTCGGTTTGTTTGACGGGCAATGCCTTGCCTGCGAATTCGATCTCCAGGCTGGCGCCTTTGACAGGGCTGTTGTCTGCCGCTTGATCCAGGTAGAGCGTCAGCTGGCGGCCGTCGAGCACGCCGACCAGCTCGAACTGGTCCGACGTTGCTTCGAAGCGGGCCAAAGTCGGCTCGGCTGCGGCGCTTGGCGCCTCGCCATGGTCATGGCCTTCACCGGCCATGACCAAAGCCGTCACGGTGCTCAGGCCAAGGGCTGCGGCCCAGGCACGGATGGTTTGAATGTGTGTCATGTGGGGGTTTACCTTTGCGATGGCGATGTGTTCATGGCTTGGGCAGTTCGCCCAAGGCTTGCCACCAGGCCGACCAGGCGGCGGACACGTCAATGCGTGCTCGGCTGAGTGCTTTTTGCGCCTGAACGGCCTCCTGTTCAATGCGCAGGCGGGTGGGCAGATCGGTTTCTCCCAAGCGGAATGACTTGTCGAAGAAGTTTTTGCTCTCCTGCGCAAGTTGCGCCTGGCGATGTGTTGCCTGCCATTGCGTATGGGCGCTTCGCAGTCGTGCCAGCGCCGAAGCGGCTTGCGCTTGCAGGCGTGCCCGCATTTGTAAGGTCATGGCTTGCGCTTCCTGGGCTGCGGCCAAGGCTTCGGCCTGCCTGGCATCGGCTCGTGCGCCTGTGCCAAACGGAACCCTCAGACCAACTGTGATGCTCTGCTGATACGGATCGCCTGTTTGCCCTCGGCTGCGTGTTGTCAACACGGTGAGCTCTGGACTGGCGCGCCTCGATGAGGCGGCCAAATCCGCTTGCGCACTGGCCATGGACTGTTGGGCCATGGCTTCCGCGAACAACGGGTGTTCATCGACTGATGGGGCATCCGATGCGAGGGCATCCGCTGAGGGCAGTGGTGTCGAAACGTCGCCCTCGGATGTCGCTTCGAGGTTGTCAGGAGACAAATCCAGCAGTCCGGTCAGGCCCCTGAGTGCATGCAGCGATGCCTCGTAGGCGCCTTGCGCTTCAGCAACGGCCGATTCGGCCTGTGCCACGGCTCCCTCTGCCTGATGCTGATCCGCGCGGGCCAGATCACCTGCTTTGACGCGGCGGGCCACGTCAAGGGCAATTTGCTGGGCATTGGCAACCCTGGTTTGGGCCAAGGCCAGCTCGGTTTGCGTGCGCTGCGTTTGCCACCAGCCTTCACGAACAAGGCCAGCGAGTTGCAGGCGTTGGGCCTTCATACTGCCTTGTAGCGCCAAGATTTGGGCATGGCTGAGTGCAGTCGCGCGTTGACTCTGGCCGGGCAGCCACAAGGGCAGTGCCACACCAACTTCTACTTCGCGGCTGCCTGCACCCGAGCCAGGGCGGTCGGTCTTGCCTTGCAGCAGCATGGCAGGCGAATCGGCCGTCCACGCGCTGCTGGCGGCCCTCAATGACTCCGCTGCACGCAGGCGTTCGGTGTAGGACTGCGCCTCTGGCTGACGCGACCAGGCTGCTTCCAACAAGGTTAAAAGCGTCAGTTTGGAGGGCGCAGCGGTGAGGTGTTGAGCGTCGCTCTGTGAGATGACAGGTGCCTGAGCCCCCGTTGTTTGAGCTTGAAGGGGTGACAGGCAGGCTAGCGAGGCCATCATGGCCAGCGCTGAGCTTAGTGTTTGATGACGGAAATGCATCCGATTCTTCTCCGGGAAAAATCCACAGGTGGAAGGAATCGGCGAGGGTCAGGGTCGCGGCGTTGAAGGCGAAAAGGGCCGCACAAATGGCATGGCACCGATGCGTCAATCACACGCGATAAGACAGGCTGAATGTGGGGCGCGAACCCCGGGCAGCACCTCGCCGCTCAGGCGAGGTTTGACCAGTTGGGGCGGTCGGGCAAGGCCACGGGCGCAGCGGGCACCCTGGCGTCTTCAGTGCGCATCAGGCCTCGATTGGGCGTGCCAATCTGGTTGCGGCTCGTGAATTGGGGCAACGCTGCGCAGTGACCATGGCAAGCATGGCAGTCGGCGTGGTCGGCGTTGGATGTTTGGCCATCGGGTGACGGGAAGTCACCACCACTCAGTTCGCTGTGCTCATGCTGGTGGTGCCCCAGATGCGTTGTCTGGGGCGAATGTTCGTGCTGGCAATAGGGTGCCGCTGCCGCCCAGAGGGACTGCAAAGGCAACCAACACAGCAAGAAAATGGCGATCCAGCGACGCATGGTGAAAAGTGTAGCAGGGTACGGACGGCGCTCGTGGTGATTCACTTGCCGGACCTGATGGATTGCACGGTTTTGTTCATCCAGTGGCGAACCACGTGCTGAAACAAGTACCGCTTGAAGCCCGAGAGGTTGGTGCCGTGTCTGGTGTAAAAGTCGTCGGGCGTGTCGAGAAGCCCAAAATCATGGTTGATGCCATTGCGCTGGATGTAGGTGCTTTCACCTTGCCAAGCGATGGGCGGGTTTTGCAGGTCGTCCACCGCAGCACCGTATCCGCAAAACGGCCCGTTGTGCTGAGAGAAGCGCTTTTGCAGGGCACTCAGGTAGGTTCGGTCCAGAATGAACCCCTCAAGGTTGATCCAGCGCCCATCCATGTCAACTTCCACCCAACTGTGGATGATGTTCCCGGGGGCGAGCAAATAGGCCAAACCGGTGATGGCACCTTTTTGCAAGGCCTTGTCGATGGTGAAGCCATGGAATCGGCAGGGAACGTCCATGGCTCTGAGCAGTGCCATCAACAAGGTGCCCTTGGTATTGCACTGGCCGATGCCATCTGCCAGCACACGGGAAGCGGGCAGATCGTCTTGGGTGTTGTAGCCAAACGCGATCTCGTCACGCACGAAGGCATACGCCGCCCCAACGCGATCATGTAGTCCCAATGAAGTCCAGTTTCTTTGCTGAATCAGTTGGCGAATGGCTGGGGCGTGGTGGTCAAGGATCGGGGTGGCTTGAGTCAGGTGGTGATGGCGCATGGCGTGAGCCTTCGGCTTTCAAGATTCGATATGCCTTGATTTGAAAGCCTGTAGTGACTCCAGAGTCAAGATGCCAGTGCACCCGCCGCACCGTCTGCGCCACGTCTACCCTGGCAGCCCGCCTGCCATCGCCTTCACGGGGTGCCTTGTTGGAGAGCGATGATTGCCATGCCCGCGATTGCCAGGGCTGCGCCTGCAATGTCCCGGTGCGTGGGTGTCACACAGCACTTCAGTCGAAATTGCATTGCTGCTCAATGGCTTGTGAGTTGTTCGGCGGACCAATTGGGCAGTACGGATCTGTGTGGGGTGCGCCCAGCAATGGGCGTCCCTACCGCGATTGCCAAGACGCTAACTTTCCTTCCTCGTGGCGGCCTTGGCAATTGGCCTCGCTGATAGAGGGGCTCCGGTCTCCAAGAAGTTGGCTACTTGGCAACGTGCACTTGCCTATCTTTGGCATCATCCCAACAATTCAAACCAACGTGGCACAGGCGGATGTGCTTGCCGCAGCCATGTCGGACTCTGGCGTCAATCGCCTGTGGGCACGTCGTGTGGCCCCATTTAATGGCTAACCCCGATGGATCTTCATTTATGTTCTGCGGGCAGCAACTGACTTTGGCTCTGCCGGAAGGATTGCTAGGAGCATGATGTCTGAAGACAATCTGAAAGGCCCAAATGGTGAGGACGTTCTATCATCCGTTCGCCATGATGCTGCCGTGGCGTCGACAAACCGATTCTACGAGGACCATGCGGTCGAATACTTCTCATGGACCTTCGGTGCACAGACGCAGTTCGTCCTGGATCGCTTCCTGTCACATCTGCCGGCCAAGGCCTCCATCTCCGGCCGGGACCTCAAATTCTTTCTTTCCCGGGGTCATTGTGCGTTGGGGATCGATGCCTCGACAGCCCTCGTGCAAATGGCGGCCCAGCATTCGGGCGCCCCATGTGAGGTCGCTCGGATCGAAAGCATCAGCTATGAAGATCGGTTCGATGGGATATGGGCATGTGCTTCATTGCTCCACTTGCCCCGGGACGCATTTCGCCCCGCGCTTCGTTGCCTGAACCGGGCCCTCAAAAGAGGCGGCACACTCTTCATGGCAGTCCAGGAGGGGCAGGGCGAAGCGATTCTTCCGGACGGCCGTTTGTACGTCTACTACTCAGAAGACGACATACGCAGGTCACTTGACGTCGCCGGGTTGGCCGTGAATGAACTCTGGATGTCGCGGAATTCGGCTGAGGCGATGCACCAGCCGGTATGGATCAATGTCATTGCCACTGCGCGATAGCGCGCCAGGACGACACTGACCGTTGGCATACCTCCCGTCAACGCGGCCCAGACTCCGTTTTCCCTCCCCGCAACTCACAGACGAGCATCAAGACAGCACCGAGGGTGATGCCGATATCTGCGACGTTGAAGGCTGGCCAGTAGAACGACTGCCACCTGACATCAATCCAGTCCACCACCGCCCCGCGAGCGAGCCGATCGAGCAGGTTCCCTAAAGCACCGCCTAGGAGAAGCCCGAAGGCCAGCCGCTGAGGGCGATCAGTTTGAGGCCGCCGAATCAGTATGACCAAAACAATCGAGGCAGCCACAGCGACTGCGCTGAAGAAGAAGCGCTGCCATCCACCTGCGTCGTGCAAGAAACTGAAAGCGGCACCTTCGTTCCGCCAGTGGACGATATTAAGCACCGGGAGCCATGGCTCGCTGGAGCCATACGGGAGTGCAGCGACCACCGCAGCTTTGCTTACGATGTCCATCAGGAATACGGCTGCGGCGGCAAGGAAGGCACGGGCAACGCTCGGATCAAATCTTTGGCGTATCGTCACTGGACCTTATCCCTCTCGCTGTAGGCCTGAGCAGGCGCAATCCGTTGAACACCACGACCAGGCTCGCATCCATGTCAGCCAGGATTGCCAGCCACAAGCTGGCGTGTCCCG
>Ga0209066_10006781_pt1 | contig 11575 bp, 11 predicted proteins | sample All_14_2_FD_187198 | JGI IMG/M metagenome (GOLD analysis project Ga0209066, IMG submission 187198) | Freshwater microbial communities in response to fracking from Pennsylvania, USA - Allegheny Zone_MetaG_DW_15 (SPAdes) (version 2) ...
TGTGATGGTTGGATGTTCAGTTGAGAATCAAAGTGAAGCAGATAAGCGACTACCCATTTTTATATCTCTTCCAATCAAACATAAGTTTATTATCTGTCAGCCTTTAATTGGACCGATTCAACTGGATAAGTATCTCAAAGCGGATATTGTGCAAGTTACGGTGGGTGGTGAGGCTGGTAAGTTGGCGCGTGATTTGGATTATGATTGGGTTTTATCCATTCGAGATGAATGTATTAAACACCAAGTGAATTTTGAGTTTAGACAAGTAGGATCCTATATGATAAAAGATCATGTTCGTTATTCAATCCCTCGTAATCAACTTTCTTCTCAAGCGCGTAAAGCGAATATCAATGTAACCTTTAAAAAAGAGACTGCTAATATTTAGCAGTCTTATTTGTAAGTTGGGATAGGAGATGGATAACGTGAATTAATGAATGCGACTTCTTCGTTATTTTGAATATAGACTCTTGGGATACGACCATTCAGTTGAGGTAATAGTTCGTAAACTATGGTTCCCATTTTCTTCGCAAGTAACTTAGCACTCGCATGATCTCCGATGATTTCTACGAGAGTTCCGATTGGATAAACTTTATCTAAACGAATCATACTTAGATCCATACAGATACGTCCTACATATTCGCAATCAACTCCATTAATCGAACAATAGGATCCTTGAATATCACGATGAATACCATCCGCATATCCAATACCAATCGTCCCAATCAGTTCATCTTTGGATGCGACATAATTAGCACCATATCCAACGGATTCACCTTTAGTAATGGGCTTAATATCCAATAGACTTGCATAAAGGCGCATTACTGGCTTTAAATCAACAGGGTAGTCAGAATACCCATAAATGGATAAACCGATTCTAACCGCATTACAATTCGGTGTAGGGAAGTTTACAACTGCACCACTATTAGCACTATGAACCCATTTAAATTCTCTATGGAGAGATTCTAATAAAGTATTGAAGGATTCATATTGTTTAGCTGTTTGTGGGCTTGTAGGATCATCACTGGATGCGAAGTGTGTATAGATTCCTTCAACATCTAATTGAAGTGAATCCGCTATCTCTAATGCCTCATACACTTGATCAACTTCTTTGATTCCTAAACGATTCATACCCGTATCAATCTTTAAATGAACTCTTAATTTTTCGACTGAATATCCCACTAATTTCTTAACCCATTCTAATGAAGTTAAGGTCAAGATAATATTATGTTCAAGCGCTAGATGCACATCCATCGCCTCAACATATCCCATACATAAGATATCCATCTTAATTCCATTTAATCTTAAGTTAAGTGCTTCATCTAAAGTCGCAACAGCACACATTGTCGTCCCTAAGGTCTCTAAATGACGTACAACCATGATATCACCATGACCATAAGCATTTGCCTTAACAACCGCAATTAATGTCTTCTTATGATAGTTATATAAAGTACGCACATTGTGTTCAAGTGCATCTAAATTGATTTCTGCATATGTCTTACGAAAAGAAGGTCTCATACAATCCTCGCTGTGTTATACGCCATGATAACACCCCAAGCTATAAAAGCTAAATTAATTAATCCATATAAAGATCCTAAATAAACTTGAGAAACAATCGCAATAATCTGAGATAACAAATTATAGCCAAGATTAAACCCGAAATATCGAACGATATCCGATAAGATAAAGGACAATAAAGCAAGGCCACCCGCTAAGTAAGAAAACTTAGGCTGAACCCCTCTACCATACTTCTGAATCACATATCCAATAACATAACCGATCCCAACATAAATGATCGAAAAAGTGATTGGCATAAAACGAGAAAGGATTCCATAACCGACACCTAAACCAATTGCGGTAGGAATTCCAAAGAGACACGCTCTTATAAATCTTTGTTTAGAATTTAAAGCAAATGAGTTATACACACGAAACATAGCAATCTCCTAATGTTGATTATTATAACACTTTAGACATATGAATTAAAACATCACTTTTATTCGAAAAAATCTGTTTTTTGTATTGACGATAAAAAACGCATATGTTATATTTATAAGGCACTTGAGAAGAGCATGGAGGCTTAGCTCAGTTGGGAGAGCGTCTGCCTTACAAGCAGAGGGTCGGGGGTTCGAGTCCCTCAGCCTCCACCATTTATTTTCTATCGTTTCTCAAGTATACGTGCCGGCTTAGCTCAATTGGCAGAGCAACTGATTTGTAATCAGTAGGTTGTGGGTTCAAGTCCTATAGCCGGCACCATTTTATTTTGTTGGCTCCCAGTTCTTTCTGGGGGGGTAGCGAAGTGGCTAAACGCGGTTGACTGTAAATCAATTCTCTCCGAGTTCGGCGGTTCGAATCCGTCCCCCCCCACCATTCAATCTTGGGGTATAGCCAAGCGGTAAGGCACCAGACTTTGACTCTGGCATCTCCCTGGTCCGAATCCAGGTACCCCAGCCATATTTGTGACCCGTTAGCTCAGGTGGTAGAGCAACTGACTTTTAATCAGTGGGTCGAAGGTTCGAGTCCTTTACGGGTCACCATTTTACCACCGCGGATGTAGTTCAATGGTAGAACTTCAGCCTTCCAAGCTGACTACGTGGGTTCGATTCCCATCATCCGCTCCATAAGAAATGTCAATACCCATAATTGGGTATTTTTATATGTAAAATGTTATAAAAATTCACAAAATTGCACAAAACTTTCATATATTCTTCTTTAACTAATAATATTAGTCCATGAGTATGATAAAGTCCATATAATTGTGTAAAAGTTGAAAGGCCATAGAGACCTGCTATTATGTTAGTTACGACACACACATAAGGAAGAACTCTATGACCCAAATCAATATTAATTTAAACGCTGAACAGATTCAAGACATCATTGCGCAAAGTGACGCAAATGATCTCGCAAAACAGATGTTAACGACCATTTTTAATCAACTGATGAAGAAGGAAAGAGACGAATACATCAATGTAGAGGCCTATTCACGAGAGAATCATCGAAACTCTAGTCGTAATGGCTACTATGAACGAAATTACACAACACGCATTGGACGACTTGAGTTAATCATTCCTCGAACACGCGATGGTGAATTCTCACCCAGACTCTTTGAGCGATATCAGAGAAATGAAAAAGCTTTATGGTCGACGATGCTCGAAATGTATGTACAAGGCGTATCGACTCGTAAAGTAACGAAAGTCGTAGAAGAGTTATGTGGGACATCTGTTTCCAAATCATTTATTAGCTCATTAACGAACCAATTAGATGAAGTGGTTCACGCTTTCTTAAATCGACCCTTGGAGCGTAAATACCCTTTTATCTTCAGCGATGTCCTTTATATTAAAGTGCGTGAGGATCAAAGAGTGGTTTCTAAAGCCTTTCATGTCATATTAGGGGTCAATGACCTCGGTGAGCTAGAATTACTAAACTTTTGGATTTCAGAGTCTGAATCGTATGATACATGGAAAGTTCTTTATGAACAATAACTCTCTCGAGGACTATCAGGATTAAAACTGGTTGTTTCAGATGCGCATAAAGGAGAGGTAAGAGCGATAAAGGAAGTCTTTGGAGGCGTCAGCTGGCAACGATGTCAGGTTCACTTTATGCGAAATGTATTTGATAAGTTACCGCGTAAAAATACAGAGCAGGTACGAGATGAACTCAAGGTACTTTTTAAGACAAACAATATTGAGTTAGCCAGGGCACTTAAAAACCAAATCGTAAATCGCTATTCATCACACTATGAAAAAATGGTTGAATGTCTTGATGAAGGATTTGAAGACAGTTTCCAGTATTGTTCAATTGAAGAAAGTAACTACTCACGACTTAAAAGTACCAATCTGCTTGAAAGACTTAATTCTGAAATACGAAGAAGAGAAAGAGTTATACGCATCTTCCCAAACGAATTATCTGCACTCCGCTTATTAGGATCAATCCTCATTGATATTCACGATGAATGGCAATCTAGTCCTAGACAATAAATTAATTTCACGGATAAAACAAAAAAGTGGATTAATTAAACGTATCCACATACTAACGTAAATGATTTTACACAAAATTCTGGACTTGACTGTTAAATTCTATTAATATAGTATGTTTAATGATCCATTTATATATGATATAGTTTTAGAATATCACGCTAAAATATTAAGCTGACTATACAAATCGATAATACTAGTTAATGAGTAGAAGGAATTATAAATATATTAGGTGTTTGAGGTCATGGTTAAATTTGGATTAGGAGTTGCGTAAATCTCATAAACGATATATCTTGGAACAGTTTTCAAATAGGAAAAGTATTATATGACTAATGGAAGGTTGAAATGATTTTTGACAATCAAAAATCCCGTTCATTTGCAGAGTTAATTCACTATTTCGAAGGACAAGAAATTTGATGGAAATCTTACCCAGACCTTCAGAGACAGATAATGCAAACACTTTTAAGCCGTTTTGTTCCATTCCTTTAATGGCTTTAGCATATTTTATGTTCAAATGAATAGTCACTGTATTAAAATGAATCTTGGAATTCCTTCTGTTGTCTGAATATTCAATAACAAAATAATGAAGTGTAGGTTAAGATAAATCCGAGGTGAGTAAAATGAAAAAGATAAGTCTAGCCCTTTCGGGAGGTGGTATAAGAGCATATGCTCAAATTGGTGTATATCGGCTTTTAAAGGAAAATAATTTTGAAATTGAGTCATTAAGTGGAACCAGTATGGGTTCGATTATCGCAAGTTTTATTGCGACTGGTGCAGATTACTCTCAGCTTGAAAAAGTGATGTTTGAGCTTGAAAAAGGATTTTTAGAAAAGCAAGTATTCCTAAGACCAAGTTTGAGGGTTTTACCAATGTCAAAGAGAAAATTGAATGGTCTAGTGGATGCTGATATGTTTGAGGAAATGATCCAAAGTCAATTTGATAAGTTTAATGTGAAGAATTTGTCTGATTTGTCCAAACCGATATCGATTACATCGGTAGATCTTATTACTGGAAAATTGGTAGTTTTCACAAATACTCCAGAGGCATTTAAAAATCATCCAGATAAGATTGTTATATCTAATGCTTCTGTAACGGAAGCGGTTAGAGCTTCATGTTCTTTTCCAATTATTTTTAGCACAAAAAGATATGATAATATGCAGCTGGTTGATGGGGGAGTGAAAATGAATCTACCGGTTGCCCTTTTAAGAACAATGAACGCTAATAAAATCATTTCTATAACCATGGATGGTAAAATGAAGTACAAGGCATCAAATAAACTTCTAAATGTGGCTTTTCGAATAATCGATATAATGACAAGTGCAAATCAGGAGAGTGATCGTTTGCTATCTGATTATAATATAAATATTGATGTAACAAAGTATAATACTTTCGATGCTGGAAAAGGAAAGAGAATAGTTGATCAAGCATATAAAGAAGCTTGTTCTCAACTAGATCGGATTTTGCTGGTGACAGAATAAGTTCGTTAGAAGAATATTCGACGAAAGAATTGTGAAGACTATTGACAATTGCATTGAGTGGGTGTATTCTCTAAGCATATTAATTCGGACAACCGTATTAAAAGGAGGCGCTCATGCGAACAAAACAAGATCATCATCAATCTCAATTGATTATCAATGCAGCGTATAAGCATATATCTCAAAGAGGGTATGCCAATGTATCTCTTAGAGAAATTGCTGATGAGGCAGGGGTCGTATTAAGTCAACTAAGCTATTACTATAAAAACAAAGAAGGGCTTTTGATTGAGGTTGTAAGAATGACTGCTCGTCAGTATATGGTTGAGATTGAAGAAATCCTAAAGGTTGGGACGGGCTCTCAAGAGAAAATGAGTGATTTAGTTAAATACTTTCAAAATATGCTTATCACAAATCCGAATCTTTTTCGACTTTTGTTCGATCTCACCAATATGTCAATGTGGTCTAATACCTTTAGAAACATTTTGAACGAGTTATTCGATGATTTGGCTGACTTGATAGTTAAATATGTTCTTGTTGATAATACAGCACTTGCGAAAATTGGCTATAGTTCAACAAAGACGTTAGCGCAGGTCATTTTCGGTTCTTTGTTTGGAACCTCAATTCAAATTCTGTTAAACCCAGATGATAAGGATTTATACAAAGCAATGAATCTTGTTGAATTTATTTATACAGCTAGCTAACAGAAACTGTGAATAAATGAATAATCGCTTGCGCGATTTTTCTTGGGATACTATTCGGTCGGACGACCGAATATATCATAAATGTCTCGTTTGAAAAGAGACGAAATGGAGGAAAAATGTCTGATTTAAGTATGAAAGAAAAGATTGAGTCGTTAAGTATGAAAACAATACTAACCCTAGTGGAATCGAATCCGGAAAAGAATATTCCAATTATATTGGATTTACTTGAGAGGATTGATGAGGGAAAGTTTATTGGTAACCAACTTTCAGTGGTGAAGAATGTTCTAAAAAACAAAGATGGTAACTGGTATAAACTAGTAAATAGTCTTTGGACTGATATAGATGATGGTGTTAGGAAGAAATTGTTTGAAAACTTTATTATCAATGCGACGGTTATTGGAGGGAAAAGACAAGAACTTAACAGGAAAGAATATTTATGCAATATACCATGGGCTATTTTGATGGACCCGACTTCAGCATGTAACTTGAAATGCACTGGCTGCTGGGCTGCTGACTATGGGAATCAATTGTCAATGAACAAAAAAACATTAGGTTCTATTATCGATCAGGGCAAAGAACTTGGAACATTCATGTACATTTACTCGGGTGGGGAGCCACTTACAAGAAAAAAAGATATTATTACTCTCTGTGAGGAACATCAGGATTGCGTATTCTTGGCATTTACAAATGGAACTCTTGTTGATGAACAGTTCGTCAAGGAAATGCTTAGAGTTAAAAATCTAGTCTTGGCTTTCAGTGTAGAAGGTTTCGAAGAATCAACTGATTCCAGACGTGGCATCGGAACCTACTCAAAAGTTATGGATGCGATGAAGTTAATGAAAGATAACAAGCTTCCATTTGGATTTTCGAGTTGCTATACAAGCATGAATACCGAAGTGATTGGAAGTGAAGAATACTTCGATGACATGATAAGTAAAGGTGCAAAATTCGGATGGTTCTTTACTTATATGCCTGTAGGCGTTGATGCTCATCCTGACTTGATGGTTTCACCTGAGCAAAGATCATTCATGTATGATCGAATTAGATCTTTCAGAGAAAGTAAATCTTTGTTTACAATGGATTTCTGGAATGATGGAGAGTATGTAAAAGGTTGCATTGCAGGAGGGAGAAACTATTTGCACATAAATGCGAATGGTGATATCGAGCCATGTGCATTTATTCATTACTCTGACTCAAGTATTTATACTAAGTCTTTGCTTGAGGCGTATAAGTCACCACTTTTTATGCAATATTACAAAAATCAACCGTTTAATGAGAATCATTTAAGACCATGTCCATTGCTTGATAATCCTGAAAAACTAGAAATGATGGTTAAAGAATCTGGCGCGAACTCTACGGAGATGTTGCATCCTGAAGATGTGAGTGATCTCTGTAACAAGTGCAAGAAAGCATCCATTGATTGGGCAATAGTGGCTGATGAGATAAAAAGAAAATCTGTCATGAATAACGAGAATTATAAATGATGAGAGACAAAATGAAACTGAAATTAGTGACTGATTCAAATTGCGATTTACCACTAGAATTTGTTTATGAGAATCAAATAGCAATCATGCCTTTTAATTATTCCATCGAAGGAACTGAGTATTTGGATGATTTTGGAGAGTCACTTCCTTACACCGAATTCTATAAGAAAATAAGGTCTGGCTTACCTGCGACAACATCCCAAATACCTCCGACAGAATTTGAAGCTTTGTTTCTTGAATATGTTAAGGCTGGGTTAGGTGTTATATATATTAGCTTCTCGTCTGCCCTTAGTGGCACGTATAACAACGCTTGTTTCGCTCGTGCTAATATCTTAGAATCATATCCTGATGCAAACATAGCAGTTATTGATTCTCTAAGGGCATCCTCGGGTCAAGGGTTATTGGTTTATAAGGCTGCATCTTTACTAAAAAAAGGTAAGACGTTTCATGAAATTGTTGAGTTATTGGAAGTTGAAAAGCTAAAGATAAGAACCGTTTTCACAGTTGATAGTCTTGAACACTTGAGAAGAGGTGGAAGGTTATCTACAACAAGTGCAGTGTTTGGATACCTGCTAGAGATTAAACCATTACTTGAAATGAACACAATTGGGGAGTTAATACCCATAGGAAAAGTAAGAGGTCGTAAAAAATCGATTAACTTCTTGTTTGATTCAGTAATTGCAGAAATAGACGATAGTTTGGAACTAGTTATCATAATTAACCATGCTGATTGTTATGGCGAAGCATCAGAACTAAGGGATCGTATCCAAATTAGGTTTAAATCTGCACACATTATATTGAACGATCTTTGTCCAACAATCGGATCTCATTCCGGACCAGGTACCATTGCCGTTGCGTACACAATTAAAAAATCAAGTGAAGGTGAAACCTAAAATGAATGTAATTTATATTTTACTAACCAATACCAGAAGCATGTTATCTAGGTCGATACAATTATTCACAAATGATCCGTATAACCATGTGTCATTAGTGCTAAATGAAGATTTCACTGAGATATACAGTTTTGGTCGTCTAAAAAAGGAAAATCCACTAATTGGTGGGTTTGTTAACGAGTTTCAAACAAAAATATATGATCATTTTGAGAAAACGAATTGTCTCATATTAAGCATAGACTTAACAGATTTTGAATACACTGAGTTAAGAAATCAAATCGGTAGATTCAAATACCATACAACCAACTTTAAGTACAATATTGTCGGATATGCAGGCTTCTTAGTGAATTATCCAATCAAACGTAAGAAAGCATATTTCTGTTCTCAGTTTGTTGGTGAACTCTTACAAAATTCTGGAATAGTATATTTTGACAAGCCAATAGAGTTATTAAAGCCAAATGATTTCGCACGAATCAGTAATACCAAGAAATTATATGAAGGACCTTTCAACTTGTTTGAACCATCTAGGAAAATAAGTGATGAGATGTATAATATGATCCGATTGGCAATGATAAATTTAAGTGAGTAACAATTAGGTAAATAAATGAGAATCGGAATCTTCACGGATACATACGATCCGGACATAAATGGTGTCGTTCGCTCAATTAGTTCTCTAAAACAAGCTCTAGTAAGAAATAAGCATGAAGTATTTATTATCACAAACCACCCTAGTATACATAAAATAGAGATTAGAGACAGAGTAATAAGATTGCCGGGTATAAAACTTAATTCATTATATGGATATGTAGCTTCAAGCCCCGTCCAAAAAAGAGCTTTTGAAATAGTTAGACTTCTGAGTCTCGATATTATCCATGTTAATTCCGTCTTTGGGATTGGATATTTTGGAAGACACTGTGGACATAAGTTAGGTATACCAGTTGTATTTACATACCATACTGAGTTTGAAAGTTACACAAATTACATTAATCCTCTGAAAATTAAGATGGTCGATACAATTGGGAAAATAATTGTTTCAAAAGTGAGTAAAAAATTGTGTAGAACTTGTGATGCTGTCATAGCACCATCCAGAAAAACTAGAAACATGTTGATGAAGTATGGGGTCTCTAGAAGAATTTTCGTTGTTCCGACAGGACTTGATATTGACTCCTTTTATAGATTTAGTTCTAATTATGAAGATATTCGAGAATTAAGAAAATCTTTTGGAGTTAAAAACAATGAATTATTGATCTTGTATTTAGGGCGGATTGCTCCGGAAAAAAGTATTGAAATCCTTATTGATGGATTTAAAAAAATTAACCAAACAGTTCTTCCTTCAAAGTTGCTGATTGTCGGTGATGGTCCAAGTTATCAAAGTTTGAAAAACAGTATTGATGTAAGTTTGATTAATAGTGTATTGTTTGCTGGCCAAATTGCGATGTCAGATGTGCCTAGATATTATGCTGCATCTAATGTTTTCGTTTCTCCATCGGTAACTGAGACTCAAGGTTTGACATTTATAGAAGCTTTGGCTTGTGGCTTACCATTATTTGCGAGAGAAGATCCAGCACTAAAGGATGTTGTTATAGAAAATGAAACAGGATTTTATTTTAAGAACAGTGATGAGCTCGCTTGTAAACTTGAGTATTATGGATCTATGACTGATGTAGAGAAAAATAAGATTTTTGATAAAATAATCAAAAAATCCAGAGAATATGATTTAGACCACTTTTACAACTCCATTATGGATGTTTACCAACTGGCTGAGTGAATTGGCTACTTGCTTAAAATTATGAATAATTTTTCTTCAGACTCTTTCAATATGTAGTCTAAAGTTACTAAATCTTGATAAAGATCATTAAAATCTGTTTCGAGCATATGATTGAAAATCAGAAATTAGTTGAATCGAAATATTATGGATTAATAAGGAACTACAATCAATATATTAAATAGTATAAATTTAGAGAAGAGCATACAATGATCCGAGAAGCTCAAATCATAAAGTGATTACAAACTCTTGGTTAGAAAGCCTAGTAAAGTGTCGAGCATAAAGACACAACAAGATAAGATAGTAGAAATTTATAGTTGGGTATTGTATATGTAACAAAGTAGAATAGGTCGACTTTTGTAGAGTCACAATGTTAAAGTTGTATGAGTACAAAAGGAGAATCAATGCCAAGCAACAACAGTAAATATACCCCAGAAATTCGCCAACGAACTGTGAACTACATTTTGGAAAGCGGAAAGTTAGCCACCAGTGTCGCTGAGGAAATGGGGATCGACACGAACACAGTCTGTAAGTGTGTGAGAGAATATCGAAGAAGCAATCAGTAGCCCACCTACCATGAAGAAAAGAGTCATATTGCTAATCTAACGAATATGAACCTATGGTTGAAACTCCGTCGTAACACAAAGCCGAAGCCTACATGTGAACGCAAGCGTATTCTAGGTCAATCGATTGAACTTCGTCCTCAAGAAGTGAATGACCGTTCCACCTTTGGGCATTGGGAGATTGATACGGTGATGGGTAAGAAAACCAAGGGAGAACCGGTTCTATTGACGCTGGTGGAACGCTTAACGCGATATATGCTTGTCCTTAAGATTAAAGCTGAGGATAAAGCTTCTGTTAAAGAAGCGATTCAGTCCATGGCACAAGGTAATCCAAATTTTGCAAAATTCTTCAAAACGGTAACCAGTGATAATGGTTCAGAGTTCACAAGTCTCTCTGAAGCCTTGCACAATATCAGTGATGTGTATTTCACTCATCCGTATTCCTCTTGGGAACGAGGGACAAATGAGAATCATAAAGGTCTCTTAAGACGCTATCTCCTGAAAGGTAAATCGCTGAAAGACTATTCAGACAATCAGATTCAACGCTTTACATAGAAACTCAATCATTTACCGCGTAAGATCCTAAAGTATCTTACGCCTACTGAATCCATCTTATTCCACTTTAATCAAATTCAAACTACTTATTGATACTGATAGTTCTTTTTTTTAAAGTGAAGAAACCAAGCGTCAGTTCGTTGCTTGAATTTGTTTGAAGTGGAAGAGGAT
>Ga0209066_10006783_pt1 | contig 11573 bp, 8 predicted proteins | sample All_14_2_FD_187198 | JGI IMG/M metagenome (GOLD analysis project Ga0209066, IMG submission 187198) | Freshwater microbial communities in response to fracking from Pennsylvania, USA - Allegheny Zone_MetaG_DW_15 (SPAdes) (version 2) ...
GCGCTGAGACCTTTGAGTACCACTACGGCAAGCACCACCAGGCTTACGTCACCAACCTGAACAACCTGATCCCCGGCACGGAATTCGAAGCCCTGTCGCTGGAAGAGATCGTCAAGAAGTCCAGCGGTGGCGTCTACAACAACGCAGCCCAAATCTGGAACCACACGTTCTTCTGGAACTGCATGAAGCCCCAAGGTGGCGGTGAGCCCACCGGTGCGCTGGCCGATGCCATCAACGCCAAGTTCGGCAGCTACGCAGCTTTCAAGGAAGCCTTCACCAAGTCGGCCGTGGGCAACTTCGGTTCGGGTTGGACCTGGCTGGTCAAGAAGGCTGACGGCTCCGTGGACATCGTCAACATGGGTCCCGCTGGCACCCCCCTGACCACCGGCGACACCGCGCTGCTGACCATCGACGTGTGGGAACACGCCTACTACATCGACTATCGCAACGCCCGTCCCAAGTTTGTGGAAGTCTTCCTGACCTCCCTGGTGAACTGGGATTTCGCAGCGAAGAACTTCGCCTGAGAACGCTGAGTCACGGGCTCCGGTGTGCCGGGCCTGTGCCGTTTTCACATCAAGCCGGGCTGATGCCCGGCTTTTTCTTTGACCACTCGGGTTCGATGCGTCGTTCAATGGTCTGGCAGTTACAAAGTGAATTCGCGGTCACTGCATGGAAAACCTGGTTCAGGGTGGTACAGTGGCTGCGGTTTTATACAAACAGCCCTTCCCGTCGCCGACGCTGATTCACAGCTAAGGCGGGTCGCAATCCGCCAACCGGTCAAGCCGTGTCGCGGAAGGTTTTCAACCAGCCATTGTCCCGGCATACCCGGGAGCGAGGTGAGCGAAATGATTCAGCAGTTCAGGTCGAACTCGTACCTGTTTGGGGGCAATGCCCCATACGTCGAAGAGTTGTACGAGGCCTACCTCGACAACCCCGGTTCCGTGCCAGACAACTGGCGTGCTTACTTCGACGCCCTCCAGAACGTTCCTGCCACCGATGGCACCGATCACCGCGATGTGGCCCATGCGCCCGTGGTTGAATCGTTTGCCCAACGGGCCAAGGCCAATGCCTTCATGGTCAAGACCAGCTCTGCTGATCTGGCCGTGGCTCGCAAGCAGGTTCACGTTCAGTCTCTGATTGCTGCTTATCGTTTCCTCGGCTCACGCTGGGCCGACCTCGATCCCCTCAAGCGCCAGGAGCGCCCCCGGATCCCCGAACTCGAGCCGTCGTTCTACGACCTGACCGAGTCGGACATGGACATCACGTTCAGCGCCACCAACACGTATTTCACCAAGGCCGAGCACATGACCTTGCGCGAGATCGTGCAGGCCCTGCGCGAGACGTACTGCGGCAGCATCGGCGCCGAGTACATGCACATCACCGACCCGACCGAAAAGCGCTGGTGGCAAGAGCGCCTGGAGAGCATCCGCTCCAAGCCCACCTTCTCGGCCGAGAAGAAAAAACACATCCTGGACCGCCTCACGGCCGCTGAAGGCCTGGAGCGTTTCCTCCACACCAAGTACGTGGGTCAAAAGCGCTTCTCCCTGGAAGGCGGCGAAAGCTTCATCGCCTCCATGGACGAGCTGATCCAGCGTGGTGGCGAAAAGGGCGTCCAGGAAATCATCATCGGCATGGCCCACCGGGGTCGCCTGAACGTGCTGGTCAACACCCTGGGCAAGCAGCCCAGCGAGCTGTTCCAGGAGTTCGAGCACACCGCCCCTGAGAACCTGCCCTCGGGTGACGTGAAGTACCACCAGGGCTTCTCCAGCGACGTGACCACCCCTGGCGGCCCGGTCCACCTGTCCCTGTCCTTCAACCCGTCTCACCTGGAGATCGTCAACCCGGTGGTCGAGGGTTCGGTCAAGGCCCGGATGGACCGCCGCGGCGACGTCAAGGGCACGCAAGTGCTGCCGGTGCAGGTGCACGGCGATGCGGCTTTTGCGGGTCAGGGCGTCGTGATGGAAACGCTGGCGCTGGCCCAGACCCGTGGTTACTACACGGGCGGCACGGTTCACCTGGTGATCAACAACCAAATCGGTTTCACGACCTCCGATCCGCGTGACACGCGCTCGACGCTGTACTGCTCGGACGTGGTCAAGATGATTGAAGCCCCGGTGCTGCACGTCAATGGCGACGACCCCGAGGCCGTCGTGTTGGCCACGCAAATGGCCTTGGACTACCGTCAGGAGTTCAACAAAGACGTGGTGGTGGACATTGTCTGCTTCCGCAAACTGGGCCACAACGAGCAGGACACGCCTGCCATGACCCAGCCACTGATGTACAAGACCATCGGTCAACACCCAGGCACCCGCAAGGTGTACGGTGACCGCCTGATCGGTGGCGGCACCTTGCCGCCCAATGGTCCCGATGACATGGTCAAGGAATACCGCGCGGCCATGGAAGCGGGCAAGCACACGGTCGACCCGGTGCTGACCAACTTCAAGAGCAAATACGCCGTCGACTGGACCCCGTACCTGGGCAAGAAGTGGACCGACAGCGCCGACACGGCACTGCCGCTGGCCGAGTTCCGTCGTCTGGCCGAGCGCATCACCACCATCCCGGCCAACTTCAAGCTGCACCCCCTGGTTCAGAAGGTGGTCGATGACCGTGCGGCCATGGGCCGCGGTGACGTCAACGTGGACTGGGGCATGGGCGAGCACATGGCCTTTGCCTCTCTGGTGGCATCGGGCTACCCGGTGCGCCTGTCCGGTGAGGACTGCGGCCGTGGCACCTTCACGCACCGCCACTCGGTGCTGCACGATCAGAACCGCGAAAAATGGGACATCGGGACCTACATCCCCTTGCAGCACGTCTCCGAGAACCAGGCACCGTACGTCGTCATCGACTCGATCCTGTCTGAAGAGGCGGTGCTGGGCTTTGAGTACGGCTACGCTGGCTCCGACCCCAACACCCTGGTCATCTGGGAAGCCCAGTTCGGTGACTTTGCCAACGGCGCTCAGGTCGTGATCGACCAGTTCATTGCCTCTGGCGAAGTCAAGTGGGGCCGCTCCAACGGCCTGACCCTCATGCTGCCTCATGGCTACGAAGGGCAGGGCCCCGAGCACAGCTCGGCCCGCCTGGAGCGCTTCATGCAGCTGTCGGCCGACAACAACATGCAGATCGTGCAGCCGACCTCGGCCAGCCAGATCTTCCATGTGCTGCGTCGTCAGATGGTCCGCATGTTCCGCAAGCCGCTGGTCATCATGACCCCCAAGTCGCTGCTGCGAAACAAGGATGCGACCTCGCCCCTGACCGACTTCACCCGCGGTGAATTCCGCACCGTGATCGGCGAGGTGGACGAGTCCATCGACAACAGCAAGGTCAAGCGCATGATCTGCTGTTCGGGCAAGGTCTATTACGACCTGGTTAAGAAGCGGGCCGAGAAAAAGGCGTTTGACACGGCGATCATCCGGGTCGAGCAGCTCTATCCCTTCCCTCACAAGGCTTTCGCGGCCGAGGTGAAGAAGTATCCCAACCTCACCGAGATGGTGTGGTGTCAGGACGAGCCTCAGAACCAGGGCGCCTGGTTCTTCGTGCAGCACTACATCCACGAGAACATGGTCGATGGGCAGAAGCTGGGTTATGCGGGGCGTCCTGCATCCGCTTCGCCAGCAGTGGGTTACGCCCACCTGCACCAGGAGCAGCAAAAAGCTTTGCTGGACCAGGCATTCGCCAAGCTCAAGGGCTTCGTTCTCACCAAATAAGGTTCTGGCGGGCGCCGCGCGCCGCCAGGCCTGAGAGCCTGGCCGGTCGCTCCAAGCGGTGCACGCCATCAGGAGATATTCATCATGGCACTCATTGACGTCAAAGTTCCCCAGTTGTCCGAATCCGTGGCTGAAGCCACCTTGTTGACCTGGAAGAAGCGCCCCGGCGAAGCCGTGGCCATGGACGAGATCCTCATCGAAATCGAGACCGACAAGGTCGTGCTCGAAGTCCCCGCGCCGGCAGCCGGCGTGATGGGGCAGATCGTCAAGGACGACGGTGCGACCTGCGTCTCCGACGAGGTCATCGCCCGCATCGACACCGAAGCCAGCACGGCGGTTAGCCCGCTGCAGGTCACGGCTGTGGCCGTGCCCGCAGAGGCTCCTGCCGCTGCGGCAACGGCACCGGCGGCTGCCTCAGGCGGCAGCAAGTCCTCCGTGGCCATGCCGGCTGCGGCCAAGTTGCTGGCCGACAACGGCCTGAGCGTGAGCGACGTGGCCGGCTCCGGCAAAGACGGTCGCGTCACCAAGGGCGACGTCCTCGGTGCGGTGGCCGCGGGGGTCAAGCCCGCTGCTGCAGCACCAGTGGCCGCACCTGCCGCATCGGCAGCGCCGGCCATCCCCACCGGCGTGCCCACCAAGTCGCTGCCATCGGTCAACGCACCGGCCACGCCCAACACCTTGGGCGAGCGTCCCGAGCAGCGCGTGCCCATGAGCCGCCTGCGGGCTCGCGTGGCGGAGCGCCTGCTGCAGTCGCAAGCCACCAACGCCATCCTGACCACGTTCAATGAAGTGAACATGGCCCCTGTGATGGAGATGCGCAAGAAGTTCCAGGAAAAGTTCGAGAAAGAGCACGGCGTCAAGCTGGGCTTCATGAGCTTCTTCGTCAAGGCCGCAGTGCACGCGCTCAAGAAGTACCCGGTGCTCAACGCTTCGGTCGACGGCAACGACGTGGTCTACCACGGCTACTTCGACATCGGCGTGGCGGTGGGTTCGCCCCGTGGCCTGGTGGTGCCTGTGCTGCGCAACGTGGACCAGATGACCTTTGCCGAGATCGAGAAAAAGATCGCCGAGTTCGGTGTGAAGGCTCGTGACGGCAAGCTCGGTCTGGACGACCTGACAGGCGGCACCTTCTCGATCTCCAACGGTGGTGTCTTTGGCTCCATGCTGTCGACCCCCATCATCAACCCGCCCCAGTCGGCCATCCTGGGCGTGCATGCCACCAAGGACCGTGCGGTGGTGGAGAACGGCCAGATCGTGATCCGTCCGATCAATTACCTGGCCATGTCCTACGACCACCGCATCATCGACGGCCGCGAAGCCGTGCTGGGCCTGGTCGCCATGAAGGAAGCGCTGGAGGACCCAGCCCGCCTGCTGTTCGACATCTGATTTTGAGTTTTTTGCGGCCGGGCGGACCTCACAAGGGTCCGCTCGGGGCTTGCAACCGAGCACAGAAAGAGAACACCATGACCCATGCGGATGAACTTGAACGGCTGGCCACATTGCGAGATCGCGGTGTGATCAGCGACGACGAGTTTCAACAGCTGAAGACGCGCGTCATTCAAGGGGGAGTGGTCACACCGGTGAGTGCCCTCGTGCCGTCGACCGTGAACCGCCTGCGACGCTCGCGTGGAGATCGGTGGATCGGCGGTGTGTGCGGTGGCGTGGCGCTGCTGACCGGGATGGAGTCCTGGGTCTGGCGCCTTGCCTTTGCCTTGCTGTTTCTGTTCTGGGGTGCGGGCCTGCTGCTCTACATCCTGCTGTGGATCTTCGTCCCTGACGAATGACCCCGACTCAACCTGCTGAACATCACCACATCATGTCCAATCAATTCGACGTCATCGTCATCGGCGGCGGCCCTGGCGGCTACATCGCGGCCATCCGTGCGGCACAACTGGGCAACAAGGTTGCCTGCATCGACGAGTGGACCAGCCCCAAAGGCGGTGCGGCGCTTGGCGGCACCTGCACCAACGTGGGCTGCATTCCCTCCAAGGCGCTGTTGCAGTCGTCCGAGCATTACGAGCACGCCGCGCATCACTTCGCGGACCACGGCATCACGGTCGACGGCCTGAAGATGGACGTGGCCAAGATGGTGGCCCGCAAGGACACCGTCGTCAAACAGAACAACGACGGCATCCTTTACCTGTTCAAGAAGAACAAGGTCACTTTTTTCCACGGTCGGGGCTCCTTCGTCAAGGCGGCAGGGGGCAGCTACGAGGTGGCCGTGGCCGGCGACAAACCCGAGACCCTGCATGGCAAGCATGTGATCGTGGCCACAGGCTCCAGTGCCCGTCAACTGGCCGGTGCCGAGTTCGATGAAAAGCAGATCCTGTCCAACGACGGTGCTCTGAACATCGCCGAAGTGCCCAAGCGCCTGGGCGTGATTGGTTCGGGCGTGATCGGTCTGGAAATGGGCTCTGTCTGGCGTCGCCTGGGTGCGGAAGTCACCGTGCTGGAGGCCCTGCCGACCTTCCTGGCGGCGGTGGACGAGCAAGTGGCCAAAGAGGCGCAAAAGCTGTTCACCAAGCAGGGCCTCAAGCTCCAGCTGGGCGTCAAGATCGGTGAGATCAAGGCCGCCAAGAAGGGCGTGACCATCAACTACATCGATGCCAAGGGTCAGGATCAGAAGCTGGAAGTGGACAAGCTGATCGTGTCCATTGGCCGCGTGCCCAACACGACGGGCCTCAATGCCGAGGCCGTGGGCCTGAAGCTGGACGAACGCGGCGCCATCGTTGTGGACGACGACTGCAAGACCAACCTGCCCAATGTGTGGGCGGTGGGCGATGTGGTGCGCGGCCCGATGCTGGCGCACAAAGCAGAAGAAGAGGGCGTGGCCGTGGCCGAGCGAATTGCCGGCCAACACGGACACGTCAACTTCAACACCATTCCCTGGGTGATCTACACCAGCCCAGAGATTGCCTGGGTCGGCAAAACCGAGCAGGCTTTGAGAGCGGAAGGACGGGCTTACAAGGCCGGTTCCTTCCCGTTTCTCGCCAACGGGCGCGCACGTGCGCTGGGCGACACCAACGGGTTCGTCAAGTTCCTGGCCGATGCGCAGACCGACGAGATCCTGGGCGTGCACATCATTGGCCCGATGGCCAGCGAGCTGATCTCCGAAGCGGTGGTGGCCATGGAGTTCAAGGCCAGCGCGGAAGACATTGCCCGCATCTGCCATGCGCACCCCAGTTTGAGCGAGGCGACCAAAGAAGCCGCTCTGGCGGTCGACAAGCGCACGCTGAACTTCTGAGTTTGGCCTGCGCGTAGACTACCGAGGGGCAGCCAGGCTGCCCCTTTTTCATGCCGTTTTTTGTCCAGAGATTGCCATGCCTGCGTCCGTCATTTCCGTCACCAAGCTGTATGAACAGAGTCTGGCCGAGCGCGGTTACAAGGCGGACTCGGCCCAGCTGGAGGGCATTGCCGCCCTGCAGCGCTGCCAGGACGAGTGGGCCGCCTACAAGGGGCGACGCTCCAATGCGCTGACCAAGATGCTGCGCTACCCACCGCTGCCCAAGGGCGTCTACATGTACGGTGGGGTGGGGCGCGGCAAAAGCTTCATCATGGATTGCTTCTTCAATGCACTGCCGATCGAGCGCAAGACCCGCCTGCATTTCCATGAATTCATGCGTGAGGTGCACCGGCAACTGCACGAGCTCAAGGGCGTTCAGGACCCGCTGGAGGTGCTGGCCAAGCGCATGTCACGCAAACATCGCCTGATCTGTTTTGACGAGTTCCATGTGGCCGACGTGACCGACGCCATGATCCTGCACCGCCTGTTGGACGCGATGTTCCGCCACCGCGTCAGCATCGTGACCACCTCGAATTTCCACCCTGATGGGCTGTACCCCAACGGGCTGCACCGCGACCGGATCCTGCCGGCCATTGAACTGCTCAAGAGTCAGTTGCAGATCGTCAATGTGGACAGTGGCACCGACTACCGCCGCCGCACCCTGGAGTTGGCCCGCCTGTACCTCACGCCGCTGAACGATCAGATCCAGGCCGAGATGACCGACATCTTTGACAAGCTGGCTGAGTCAGCTGACGAGGATCCATCGCTGAACATCGAGCATCGGGTGCTCAAGGCCCGCCGCAAGGCCGGTGGGGTGGTGTGGTTCGACTTTCAGACCTTGTGTGGTGGTCCTCGCTCGCAAAACGATTACCTGGAGTTGGCCTCACGCTTTCACACCATCATGCTGAGCGATGTGCCGGAAATGCCGGTGCGCCTGGCTTCAGAAGCGCGGCGCTTCACATGGTTGATTGACGTGCTGTACGACCGCCGCTGCAAGCTGGTCATCTCTGCGGCCGTGCCGCCAGAGCAGCTCTACACCGAGGGCCCCATGTCGCATGAGTTCCCTCGGACGGTCTCCCGCCTGAACGAGATGCAGTCCAAGGAGTACCTCAGCGAGGAGCGCCGCATCGTGGACACCTCGCTGACCTGATAGACGCCCCCTTCTCAGCCCTCAAGGGCATGGGCCGTCCGCTAGTTGCCGACGAACACCATGAGTTGTGCCATGAGCAAGCCAGGCGTCAGCACGATGGCTGAGAGTAACCCAAGGAGAAATGCAATCCACCAGCGGCTTTCCTTGGGGTGTGCTGTTCCTGGTCGCCAAATTGCCCAGAGACAGGCCGCGCTGAAGGCGTATGGCACGCCGACCTGCGCGACGGACCATAGCGTGCTCCAGGGGGCCTGGGTGCTGTGGGCCTGAGCGTAGCGCTGCGCGTCGGAGAGCGCATACAAGCCAAACGCCAGGAGGGGTGCTGATAGCACAGCGATTGGCTCGAGCAGCGCCCTGGGCCATCGGGAGGCGCGCATAAGGCGCTCCATCCTCCATGCGGCAAAAGCAAGTCCGGGCAACCATGTGGCGGCCCAGAAACCAATGGCGATGAATGAACCTGATTCGCTCAGTGGCATGAGTGGTTCGCTTTTCAATGGTCTGACCGCCATTGTTTCTCTCAAGGCAGTCAGGCGTCTACGGATTCATTTTTCGAACAGCCTGTCGATTTGAGCCGACGGCTTGTTCTCACAGTCGTCGCTGATGTATCGGACCCATGGACTGTCCCGCGCAGATTTGCTGATGGACTTGGATTGAAGCAGCGATTTTCTCTCGGCTTGCAGCGCCACTCGCTGCTTGTGGAGAGCGATGCGCGCGGCTGAGTGGGGCGAAGCTCTCGCGATCGACTGGTCGATCTGCGCCATTTGGCAATCTACATCGGACAACTCGGCGTCAAGTATCGTGCTTGACGTTTGAGGGTCTTGGACAGCAAGGCACTCTCCAGCACCAAGGAGCAACATGGCGCAGATGCAGTTCTGCAATGCGATTGTCATGGGGCCATCCGATGCTCTGGCTGTATCGATGAAGAACCCAGCTCAGGGAAACTCTGATTGATCTATTTTATGGCAACGCTAGGATCGGCTCCAACCAGAAGGAGGGGGGACAGCAGAGCCTGAACATGGCCATGAGTCGACCTTTTGGAATCGACTTAGAAAAGGCAAGTCATGTCGGCCGTCCATCTGTTGGGTTACGGGGTGAGTAGTGCGTCGCTGGAAAGCTGTAGCCACGACATGCTCGCCTGGATTCTTCGTGGATCCCATTGCAAGGCCGCTTCCTTTTTCAACCCGCACTCATATGCGGTGGCCAAATCTGATCAGCGTTTCGCCTCGGCCCTGCGTGCGTCGGAATGGCTGCTGCCTGATGGGGTGGGTGTGGCCCTGGCCTGTGGCGCCATTGCCCGCAGGCCCGTTGCCCGCATCACCGGGAGTGACCTGTTTTTTCGCCTCAACGAGGACATGAACCATGTCGGCGGACTGAGGGTCTTTTTCCTCGGCTCGACGCCCCAGGTTCTGGGCACCATTTGCGACAAGTACTCGAGACAGTATCCCAAGATCCAAATCGTCGGCTGTCACGCCCCACCTTTTGAGTCCGACATGAGCGAGCAGGCCTTCGCCGCTTGCCTCCAGGCCATCTCGCATGCTGCGCCCGATGTGGTCTATGTCGGCATGACCGCGCCCAAGCAGGAAGTATTCATCGCCAGGGCAGGCCTGGCCATGCCGGCCAAGGTGGCCCTGGGCATCGGGGCGGTGTTTGACTACTATGCTGGCCGGCGTTCGCGCGCTTCGGCTTTGACAAGGGCCTTCGGGCTGGAGTGGCTGGTTCGCCTGGCCGCAGACCCTCTCCGAATGTGGCGGCGCACGCTGGTTTCGGCGCCTCTTTTCGTGCGCGACGTGCTGTGGGAGCGTCATGAGCCACATGGATGACCGCATGGCGCACGCCTTCACAGTCGACGTGGAGGACTGGTACCACGGCGGGCCGGACGACATGCCACTCATGGATGGCATGTCGCGGCTCGCCAATGGGCTGGACCGTCTGCTCGATCTCCTGCAGGAACACCAGGCCAAGGCCACCTTCTTCTGGCTCGGCGTTGCGGCGAGGGACAACCCCGCGCTGCTTCGCAAGGTGGTTGCACAGGGGCACGAGTTGGGATGCCATGGGCACAGGCACCGCCACGTCCATCGGATGTCTCCTGCAGCCTTTCAGGCGGACATCGCTCAGGCGACCGACACCTTGGCGCAGATCGCCGGAGTGCGGCCCTCGGGCTATCGGGCCCCCTATTTCTCACTCAGCCTGGACACTCTGTGGGCCTTCTCGATCCTTCAGGAGGCGGGCATGGCCTACGACTCCAGCGTGTTCCCCCATCGCCAGGGACCCAGGGCCATCCAGCCTTTGCACGGCGGCCCCCAATGGGTGAAGACCGCGTCCGGCAGGATCGCTGAACTCCCGATGTCGTCTTGTCCGTGGGGTCTGGCAAGCATCCCGGCCTGCGGTGGTGCCTATTTTCGGGCCTATCCCTATGCGCTCACGCGGCGAAACCTACGCTGGCTCGAAGCCCGCGGGCACTTCGCCAACTTCTACATCCATCCTTGGGAGTTGGACCCTGGCCATCCACGTCTTCCGTCGACCTGGCGGCAGGCGCTCATCCACAACCACGGCATGGGCTCGGTCAACGACAAACTTCGCCGCCTGATGCGCGACTTCCGTTTCACCACCTTGGGTGACCAGTTGGACCGGTTGCTGGCCGATGGCAACGCTTTGCCCAGGCTGACGCTGCGCGGTGACCCCATGGATCCGGCCGCCAGGGACACCCCACAGCCTCAGCGGTGAAATCAACCGCCCGCTTCAACCCGGACCACGACCACGCTCAGGTTGTCACCGCCGCCACGGGCACGGTGGCGGGCCTTGCCGATCAGCATTTCGGCGGCTTCACGCGGGGGCAGGGTGTGCACGATGGCGCCCATTTCACGGGTGGTGAAGTAGTGCCACAGTCCATCGCTGCAGACCAACAGACAGTCACCGACCTCCAGGTGGTCGATCACATGGACGTCTTGCGGCGGGTCTTGTTGGGTGCCCAGGCAGCCGACCAGCAGGTTGGACTGCGGGTGGGTGTTGGCTTCTTCTTCGGTGATCTGGCCTTCGTTGATCAGGCGCTGCACGAAAGAATGGTCCAGGGTGCGGTGGACCAGTTCCGACTGCCGGAAGTGGTACACGCGGGAGTCGCCGGCGTGGACCATGGCGGCTGAGCGATCGGGGTTGACGATGAACGCCGCCAGGGTGCTGTGCGGTTCTTCTTCAAAGGCAATGGCCGTCAGCTTGATCATCAGGTGAGCCTCCTGCACCAGTTGGCGCAGGGCCTCGGCCGCATCGTCCTTGCTGGGCACGTAGCGGTCAAAGATCTGACGGGCCGTCATGATCACCTGGTCGGCGGCCTTGCGACCGCCGCTCTTTCCCCCCATGCCATCGGCCACGACCGCCAGCAGGCAGCCGGGGACGCGCGAGTGTGGAATGACTTCGACCTGGTCTTGCTGGTACTGGCGATCAC
>Ga0209066_10006784_pt1 | contig 11572 bp, 19 predicted proteins | sample All_14_2_FD_187198 | JGI IMG/M metagenome (GOLD analysis project Ga0209066, IMG submission 187198) | Freshwater microbial communities in response to fracking from Pennsylvania, USA - Allegheny Zone_MetaG_DW_15 (SPAdes) (version 2) ...
CCATCAACCCACTCCCTATGATGGAGCGAACTGTCCTCTTCTATGATTTCCATCGTCAATACCGAATGCCACGTTCCCAAAACGTTCTCCGACTTGGCCAAAATCGCAGCTTGGGGCCGACTGGGCCAGATAGGTGGTCGCAGTGACGCGCGCATATTCCTGCGGGATGATCTTGTCGGCGGCGGCGATGACCGTGGACATGGCGTTGTTGACCCAGGCTTCGATCGTCCCAAGCTCGGCCTCGATCCGGTCGGCGGCGGCATCGATCGCTTCAGCGTCAGCGACATCGGCGGAAATGGCAAGGACGCGCGCGCCGCTTTGGCGCAGCATGGCGGCGGCCTGCTCCAGTCTCGCTTCATCGCGGGCGATGATCGCCACCGCCCAGCCCTGCTGCGCCAAAGCCTGCACCGTTGCGAGACCGATCCCGGCGCTACCGCCCGTTACCACCGCCACTTTTTCGTTCATCGCCGCTCCTGCTCAGTCCCTGGCTATCCAAAGGGTAATGAACGGAGGGGAGTTTTGTGCCGGCCTTGAACGGTCAGCGCTTCTCCAGCAGCCCCTGCCAGTCGCCATCAAGCGGGCGTTCGCGTGCGTCGAGGATCGCGGGGCGATGCGGATGCCCTGCGCCCAACTCAGCGATGGCGCGCTCGATGACCGCGACGCGCGTCTTCCAGCCGGGATGGGTGCGGGCATTGAGGATGCTCGAGGCGTGCTTGGGCCCATAGCTGCGCCAGAAGGCAAGCGCGATCTGCGGGTCATAGCCTGCATTGGCGAGCAGCGAGACCGACAGCATATCGGCCTCCAGCTCGGTCTGCCGGAAGTAGCTGACATTGCGGCCGATGCCCGACAACAGGCCATAGCTGACCCCGCGCGCTTCCAGCCGGTCACGATGGTGCAGGATATTATGCGCCAGCTCATGCGCGATCGGCGCGGCGATCCAGTGCGGGTATTCGGCGAGGAAGCGGCTGCTGATCTGTACCAGCTCGCCATCCGCCTGCGCGATGAAGCTGCTGCCCAGCACCACCTCAAAGCGTGATCGGCAGGCGGGAAGCGGCGTCACGCGGATATTTTGGTCCACGCCATCCCGGCGCATGCGCAGCGTCAACGGGTGGCCAGAGGGCAAAGCCATGACCTGGCGCGTCGCGTCGATCAGCGCGGCAGTGCCGGCCTTGGCCTGTGGGTCGGCAGGCTTGAAGCGCATGTTGTCGATGCCGAGCAGCGTGTCGTCATTGCGTACACCGGCCGCCCCGGCGGGCGATCCGGGCAGCACCGCCTCCACGCCCACCGGTCCTTCAAAACGGAAATGCCGGATCGCCGCATCCCGCATCTCGCGCGCATATTGGTCGGGCGTGTGGAGCAGCAGGCCAAGGCCCGGCTCCTGCCGGTCGCACAAGGCGGCATTGGCGGTAGCGAGCCGATAGCCGATGGCCGCCACATCCGCATCGACCGAGCGGATGGCTTCGAAATCAGGTGTTTCCTGCGCCGCCGTCGGGAGGACGAACATGAAAATACCGGCCACCGCCATAAGAAGCGACCGAAAAGCCGTATTTTTCCGGGGCCCTAAAGTCGCAATTCTGCTATGCTTGGCTATCTTCGTCATTTTTACAGGCTTAGAACCAACAGGATATTGCATCCATCGATGCTTGCAAAAATTTTCTCTCGCTTCGCCAAAGTTCCAGAAACTGTCGCCCAGGCGCCCGAAGGCCGGCGCTTTTACGCCATTGGCGACATTCACGGTCATCTCGACCTGCTCGATGGGCTGCTGGCGCAGATTTTCGCCGATGAGCAGGCACGAAGCGGGCCTAAGGGCGAAATCATCTTCCTGGGCGACCTCATTAATCGCGGGCCGCAATCGGCGCAGGTAATCGACCGGCTGATCGCGTTGAAGGCCCAGCGTCCCGAGACGCGCTTCCTGCTCGGCAATCATGAAGAGCTGTTCCTGACCGCGCTCGACGGCAATCGTGAGGCGATCCGCTTCTTCGATCGCGTCGGCGGGGCCGAAACGATCCTGAGCTATGGCATCCCGCGCGAAACTTATGACGCGGCCGACTATGCCGCACTTTCCGACCTGTTGCAGGCCGCTGTCCCGCCCGAACACAGGGAATTCCTCGACAGCTTCGAGGATATGATCGTCGAAGGCGACTATGTCTTCGTCCATGCCGGCGTTCGTCCCGGCATTCCGCTCAAGAGGCAGCGCCCCGGCGACCTGCGCTGGATCCGGGAGGAATTCCTGGGAGAATCAGGCAAAAACGATGCACCCGTCATTCCCGGAATGGTCGTCGTTCATGGCCATACTATCTTTGAAAATATTGTGGAACTGCCCGGCCGCATCGGCCTGGATACCGGCGCCTATCGTTCCGGCATCTTAAGCGCGATGGCGTTCGAAGGCGCCAAGCGCTGGATTATTCAGGAAAAGTTTGGAACAGTCCTAGGCGTCGTGGACAAAGCTTGACTTCGGACACGCAGGTTGATTCAAGGCTGTCTTTTGGAGGCGGTGTTGGGCGAGTGGATCGGGGTATCGGATGACGAGTGGGCGCTGATCGGTCCGTTGCTGCCCCCCGAGCATGGTCGCGGATGTCGTCCCGCTGGTGACAACCGGCGCTATTTCGAAGGCATGATGTGGATGGCGCGGACGGGTGCGCAGTGGCGCCATCTGCCGGACGAATATGGCAAGTGGAACAGCGTGTTCCGGCGTTACCGGCGCTGGGTCGAGACGGGAGTGTTCGACGCCCTGTTGGAGACGCTGGCCGAGATGGTGGAGCGCGACACCAGCGCCGACATGATCGACAGCACGGTAGTCCGGGCGCATCATTGCGCCATCGGTCTAAAAAAGGGGATCAGGAGGCCCAGGGGCTTGGCCGGTCGCGCGGTGGCTTCACCACCAAGCTCCACGCCCGCTGCGATGGACACGGCCGACCACTCGGTTTCGTCCTGACGCCGGGTCAGGCGCACGACGTACAGGGCTTTGGCCCGCTGTTCCGGATGCTCGGCGACCGCATCGAAGCACTGCTCGCGGACAAGGGCTATGACGCCGATGCCATCCGCGCCGAACTTGCCGCAGCCGGCGTCGAGGCGGTCATCCCTGCCAAGAGCAACCGCCGCGTGCCGATCCCGCACGATCGCACAAAATACCGCTGGCGCAATCTCGTCGAGCGCTTGTTCAGCAAGCTTAAGAACTGGCGGCGTGTCGCCACCCGATACGACAAGACCAAGGAATCCTACCTCGGCTTCGTCGCCATCGCTTCAATCAAACTCTGGATACCCTTTGTCCACGACGCCTAGCATAGACTGTGTTTTAAGGCTTGAAACGATGACGCGGCGCGGCAATTTGCTTGCACGGTCGCAGCGACAATGGTAGCCAAGCTCAAATTCTTCCTCGAAAGGGATCTCGATATGCGTCTGAAACTCCTTGTTGCCGGCCTGATGGCATCGTCGCTCGTCGCCGCTCCGGCGATGGCGAATTCCGCTTCGGCTCTTTCGGTTGCTAAGGCTAATAACGTTAAGGCCGTAACTTCGTCCAAAAAGACGAGCAAGCTTAACGCTAGCCCCGCTCTTTTGATTTTACTTGGAGGCGCTGCGGTTATCACCGTTGCCGCCACGACTGACGTTCTTGATGGCGATGATTCGGACAGCAACTAAACTTCATCGCTTCATGCGATAAGGAAATGGCGGCTTCAGGGCCGCCATTTTTTTGGCTGTCAGATGCCGGCGTCAGTCGCGTCCGTTGTGGAAAGTACGAGCATGCAAAGCGCGCAGGCGGCATCATTTTGCTTCCGCAGGCAGTCTTTCATGAACTGGAAGGGATGTCCTTAGCCCTGATGTTTGGCACGGCAGCAGCACGCATGCCGACCCAGACTGGATCGACATGCCGCTGATGGACGGTAACGCCTTTTATTTGGGAGAGGACACCGACGGCGCGTCGCGCTTCGTTAGATCATGTTCCGCTATCAACTGCTCTTCGACAGCGACAAATCTGGGCTCCATTGGAACATAGGCCCATCCATCGAACAGCATCGGCCGGTTGCTCTCGACCTGACGTAATTCTCCATCCTGAAATATCATCGGAAGTCTCACCCCTATTGATGCTGCCTCGCTATAATATAAAGCGGCGTGACTTCAACCGGCGTTCGACGGCTCGTCCTATTTAACCATCCTGTAGACGACGCATTATGGGACGCTGCGGTCTCGGCCCGTACACGCCCCGACGCCCGCATCGCTCAGGCCCGGGCATCCGCGAATGTCCGCCCCAGACAAGAATGGCTTTCCTCATTTCCTACCTGAACGACATCCCGCAAGATTATCACCGCTTGATCCTGTGGATCACCGAAAAGACGGGGCTCCCAGACAATCTTCTTCACATCCATAGCGGGCTCATCATCTTCCTGGCTGCGCGGCTCGTAACGCGTTGCCCCTATCGCAGCTTCGTGCCCTTTCTGTGCGTCGTCCTGGCCGAAGGCGCAAATGAGCTTCTCGACTATCTCGCTTATGGCTGGCGGCCGACGGACACTTATCATGATATCGCCAACACCTTGTTCTGGCCGCTGATGATCAGCCTGTGCGAACGGCTACAACCCGTGTCCAGACGGAGATAAGCGGAGACCCAATCAACTTGCTTTAGGTTGCCTATTATGCGTAAGACGCCCTCGCAATTTGGGGGCTGAATTTCATGTGCGGAATAGTCGGCATTATCGGCCAGGAAGATGTTGCTGCGCGACTTCTCGATGGTCTTAGAGGCTGTTTGGAAAATCGGCGCAGGGATTCCGTTTTGGCGTGAAGTGTGATTCACGCTTTGGATGTGGACCGAAGCGAGCCGCGGCAGGATTGCCGATATCGAGCGCAAGACGAAGCGCTATCCCAGTGATCTGACGGATGAGGAGTGGGAGCGCATCGCGCCGCTGATGCCCGCGCCGGGGCGACGAGGTCGACCGCGCGCGATCGACTTTCGCGAAGTGATCAATGCGGTGCGCTATCTGGTCCGCTCGGGTTGTGGCTGGCGGATGCTGCCGGTCCACTTCGGGGCCTGGCAGACGGTCTATGGCTGGTTCCGCGAACTGGCGCGTCGGTTCCTGTTCCAGACGATCCACGATATCGAAGTGATGCTCGACCGCGAACGGCAGGGGCGGGAACAAAGCCCGAGCGCGGGTGTGATCGACAGCCAGTCGGTCAAGGCTCCGGCGGCGGAAGTCCGCGGGTTTGACGCGGCCAAGAAGATCGTCGGGCGTAAACGCCACATCGCCGTCGATACCGATGGCCGCTTGCTGATGGTCAATCTGACGACAGCCGACATCTCGGATAGCGCAGGTGCGCAAGCGATCCTCGATGGCATCCGCAAGCGATGGCCTTGGGTAAAACACCTGTTCGCCGACGGCGCCTATGATCGGCTCAAGCTCATGGACAAAGCCAGCTATCTCGACTTCGTCGTCGAGGTCGTGCGCCGCTGCGACGACCAGAAGGGCTTCAAGGTCTTGCCGCGCCGCTGGGTGGTCGAGAGGACATTCGGTTGGATGATCCGATGGCGACGATTGGTCCGCGATTATGAGAAGCGGATCGACGTCTCCCAGGCCATGATCCTCGTCGCCATGGGTGGCAATATGCTACGCCGAAACGCTCATCCCTGATTTTCCAAACGGACTCTTAAACGCCTCGAATATCGCGGCTATGATTCCGCCGGCATCGCCACTGTCGATGGCGACGCGATTCAAAGGCGGCGCGCATCGGGCAAGCTCAGCAATCTTGCCACGGTGCTCGATGCCGAGCCGCTGCCCGGCGCTGTCGGCATCGCCCATACTCGCTGGGCAACGCATGGCGGCCCGACCACAAACAATGCCCATCCCCATGCCACGGACGAAGTCGCCGTGGTGCACAATGGCATTATCGAGAATTTCAAACCGCTGCGCGACGCGCTGAGCGCGCGCGGCCGCGTCTTTACCAGTGAGACCGATACCGAGGTCGTCGCCCATCTCGTCAGCGAAAGGCTCGAAGCCGGCGCCGATCCAATCGACGCGGTGCGCGACGTGCTGCCCCAGTTGCGCGGCGCCTTTGCGCTCGCCATTCTGTTCCGCAGCCAGCCTGATCTGCTGATCGGTGCGCGGCTGGGCTCGCCGCTGGTCGTAGGCGTCGGGGAGGGGGAAACCTATCTGGGCTCAGACGCGCTCGCCTTGGCGTCGCTGACCCAGCGCGTCATTTATCTCGAGGAAGGCGACTGGGTTGTCTGCAAACGCGACGGCATCCAGGTCTATGACCAGGCCAACCAGCCGGTCGAGCGCGCGATCACCCAGTCGGGGGTCGATAGCGCGGTGATCTCCAAGGGCAATCACCGCCATTACATGATCAAGGAGATTTACGAGCAGCCGATCGTCGTCGCCCAGACGCTGCGCTCCTATCTCCAGCGCATGGACGAAACGCTGACGCTGCCGATCCCCGAATTTGACCTGTCGGAGATCAAGCGGGTGACGATCGTCGCCTGCGGCACCAGCTACTATGCCGGCATGGTCGCGCGCTACTGGTTCGAGCAATTCGCGCGCGTGCCGGTCGATCTCGATGTCGCGTCGGAATTTCGCTATCGCGCGCCGGTGATCGAGCCGGGTGGCCTGGCGCTCTTCATCAGCCAGTCGGGCGAGACCGCCGACACGCTCGCGGCGCTCCGCCATGCGCGCGAGGAGGGGCAGAAGATCGCCGTCGTCGTCAATGTGCCGACCAGTAGCATGGCGCGCGAAGCTGACCTGTTGCTGCCGACCTATGCCGGCCCGGAAATCGGCGTTGCTTCAACCAAGGCCTTTACCTGCCAGCTGGCAGTCCTCGCCGCACTCGCCGCCAATCTGGCGCGTGCCAAGGGACGATTGACGCCCGCAGAGGAGCATGAGGTCGTCAAGCATCTCGCCGAAGCGCCCGCCGCATTGAACGCCGCGCTCGCTTATGCCCCGAGCGTCGCCATTTCGCGGGCATTCTCAGATGAGGCACCGAAGGCGTTTCGCGGGCACTTTAAGTGAGTCTCGTCGGGGGCTTGACCCCCTCAGATTCCTTCCCTAGCCTCGACGTGAGAACACCATCGGCGGTCGTTCCTCGGCCGTCGATTCGGCATCCCAAAATCCAGGCAGAAGGAGGAGAACGATGGCAGAAGAGTTCGCGGGCAAGGTCGCGCTGGTCACCGGAGGAGCGTCCGGCATCGGTGAGGTGGTGGCCCGGATGCTGGCACAGCAGGGTGCGTCCGTGCTGGTCGTCGACCTGAACGAGGAGGGCGCGAACCGGGTCGCGGGGGAGATCGGGAACGCCGGCGGCAAGGCGGCCGGCTTCGCGGCGGACGTGACCGACGCGGACCGGATGAAGGCGGCGGTCGACGCGGCGGTCGAGCAGTTCGGCGGGCTGCACCTCGCGTTCAACAACGCCGGCATCAGCGGCCCGCTCGGCCCGCTACACGAGACGGACCTCGAGGGATACCGAAAGCTGATGGCGATCAACCTCGACTCCGTCTACTACGGCATGTACTACGAGATCCCGGCGATGCTGAAGGCCGGGGGTGGCTCCATCGTGAACACCTCCTCCATCCTCGGGCTCGTCGGCGTCACGGGGGCCGTCCCGTACGTCGCAGCCAAGCACGGAGTCACCGGAATGACGAAGGCCGCAGCGCTCGGGTACGCGCCGCAGGGAATCCGCATCAACTCGGTGCATCCCGGCTACATCGACACGCCCCTGCTCGGGAACCTCTCCGAGGAGTGGTACAACTGGCTGGTCGCGAAGCACCCCATCGGCCGTCTCGGGAAGGCGGAGGAGGTCGCGGAGCTGGTGCTGTTCCTGCTGTCCGACCGGTCGTCGTTCATCACCGGCACGCAGCACACCGTGGACGGCGGCTACACCGCGCAGTAACGCGAGCGGATCCAGGCGGTCACCGAGTCCGCTCCCAGGCGCCGGGCTCGGTGCCCTTCGACGGGCTCGGGGACCGTGCGCGGCCCTTCGACAGGCTCAGGGACCGTGCGCGGCCCTTCGACGGGCTCACGCGACCGGACGACTACCCCTGGAAGTCCTCCGGGTCGACCTCCTCCAGGAATCGCTTGAACTCGGCGAGCTTCGCCTCCTCGTCCTCGTGCGAGCCTTCCGTCTCGTCGGCGATGCCCGCCTCGGCGAGCACCTCGTCCGCCACCCAGATCGGCGCGTCGACGCGGGCGGCGAGCGCGATGGAGTCGGAGGGCCGGGCGTCGAGGACGCGGCGGCCGTACTGGGTCTGCAGGGTGATCTCGGCGTAGAAGGTGCCGCCTTCGATCTTCGTCACCTCCACCCGCTCGACCTCGGCGCCGACCGTCTCGAGCGACTCTTCCCCCAGATCAACCGGGTACTCAGGATCAACCAGCTCGACACCATCACCGACGACGTCGTCGAAGCCGCCGCCAGCATCCTCGTCATCGGAAACTAGCGACACCGGACGATCACAGAACACCGCCGAAGAGCGCCGAACTTCACACGCCGTGCCGAAACCCTGTGCCGAAACCGATCTGTGCCGAATCGCCCACCCGACCGTTTTCGGGTCGAGGATGATGGGCTTGTGCTCAGTGTTCGTCGCCGTACCGAAGTCGACTTGTCGACGGTGGTCGGATGGATTCCAGATGCGGGCGCGCTGTACTTCTTCACTGGACCTCGTTTGGTGTGGCCACTTACCATCGAGCAGCTAGCGGCGATGGATGCCGACGAGAGCTTGACGGCGTGGATGGTGCTGGACGAGCGCGCACAGCCGGTCGGTCATTTCGACCTCACTGTTGTCGACCGAATCGCGCGGCTGGGCCGAGTGGTGATCGATCCGGCGCAACGCGGCCGGGGGTTGGGGCGCGAGCTTGTCGGCTTGACGGTCCAGACCGCTCGTGCGCTCGGCGCAGACGAGTTGCGGTTGAACGTCATCGCGGACAACCACCCGGCCGTCCGCACCTATGAAGGCGCTGGCTTCCGGTCGCTACCGCAAAGCGCTCGGCCCGACGTCCGGTCAATGACTCTGGCGCTTCATTGATGACGCAGTGTGCCGAAACCTCCTATAGATCGTTTTCGGGATAAACGGTAGACTGAAGGGAGACGAAGGGAGCCCATCGTGGCTGAGACGTTCACCGTCGAGGAGCAGTGGCCGGAGCTGTTCGCGCAGCTCGACGAGACGCAGCGCGACAGCGTGCGCCAGGCCCTCGCCGCGGGATGGCACGAGGGGTTCACCCCGACCCGCGAGGACGTCGAGAACGTGACCGACTACACCCGCGGGGCGATCGACCTCGCGGAGTACCGTCGACGCGGCCACGCTGCCGCTCGCCGCGCTGCCGGCGTCGTCGGCGCCGGCCGCTGACGTGGCATCCCAGTTCGATAGCTGGGAGTCGTACTTCTACCCCGACACGATCGACCCGCTGACGGGGATCGGGACGCTCCGCAACCTCTACGACGAGCGCGACGCTCAGGTGCTCTCTCGGATGGAGTACACCGACACAACCGTGCGGGCCGTGCAGCTCGGCAACGGCGAGGCCGACGTGCCGCGAACGTACGACGGGGCGCACCTACGCGCGATCCACGGGCACCTGTTCCAGGACGTCTACGAGTGGGCGGGGGAGTACCGCACCGTGAACATGTCGAAGGGTCCGGGGCGAGGCTTCGGTGACGTCAAGACGGGCGAGGTCGACCGGTATCTGTCGGACGTGCAGCAGCTCGTCACGTCGACGGACTGGGGCAAGCTCAGCCGGAACGATTTCATCGCCACCGCCTCGACCGTGTTCGCGTACGTCAACCAGGCCCATCCGTTCCGGGAGGGCAACGGACGCACATCGAAGGTGTTCATGGCGCACGTGGCCGAGCAGTCGCCGTACCGGTTCGACTTCGCCCGCGTGAGCCCGGAGCAGTGGAACGCGGGATCGGCGCTGAGCCGCCCTGACCTGTACGCCTACGCTCCCGACCCGACGTCGCTCGTGCCGGTGTTCGCCGCGGTGACCGTTGAGCGCAGCGCACCGCAGGCCGGCCCCGATCGGGCCGCTCAGGTGCGTTCCGCACTGAGCGCGTCCTACCCGCGTTCCGCGGCCGACGCGACGAGGCAGACCCCGCAGCAGGGCACCCAGGCCCGCCGGGGCACCGCCGGCTACCGCTCCGGCCGGGGGAGCGGCCGGGAGTGACCATGACCGAGCCCGAGCGCGCGCAGACAGCATCCGACGTGAAGCGATCGCGCACGCGCGGGGAGGGCACCCCGATCTATGACCAGCTCGCCGCCGAGCAGGAGCGGCGGGCACGAGAGCAGCAGGAGGCCGAGGGATGACGAACGTCGTCGGCTATGCCCGTGTGTCCAAGCGGGAGCAGAACCCCGCCGCCCAGGAGGCCGAGCTGCGCGCGGCCGGCGCTTCTCGAGTATTCGTCGACCACGGCGAGTCCAGCCGCATCGCAGACCGCCCCCAGTGGCGCGCGTGCCTGGACTACCTGCGCGAGGGCGACACCCTTCTGGTGCGGCGCCTCGACCGGCTGGGAGGCACGGAGCGGATCATCATCGAGACGCTGCTGCACGACCTCGACCGACGAGGCGTGAACATTAAGAGCCTGACGGAGCCGATGATCGACACCACGACCCCGATGGGCCGTGCGCTGTTCGGGATGGTCGCCGTGTTCGCGCAGCTCCGCGTCGACACGATCCGGGAGAACACGATGCGCGGCCTCGCCCACGCCAAGGCGCAGGGCCGGGTCGGCGGACGGCCGTCGAAGATGACGCCGGAGAAGATCGCACAGGCGCAGCGGATGCGTGCCGAGAATCGCAGCCTTGACCACATCGCCGCGGTGCTCAGCGTCGGCAAGTCCACGGTCGCGCGAGCCCTGAGCAGGGCGGATCAGGAACTCACTCAAACGCAGCGGTAGCGTCGCTCTGGTCATCGCGGAGCAGGACGCCCGGGGCGACGTCGAGGGCGCCGGCTATCGCGTTCAGCTCGTCGACGGTGAGGCCCGCCGGATGCGCTGTGCGACCTCCACTGCGATAGAGCGCGTCATCGTCCATCGCCCCCCGTCTCGTCCTCGCGAGTGAGTGTGTCGACCGTCACGACGTCGCTTCCGAGCACCGTCACGGATGCCGCGAGCCGGTAGAGCTGTTGGTCACGCTCGCTCACGTTCCGCAGGAGCCGGCCGCGCTCATCGTCCGACGTCGGCAGTGTCGTTGTCAGCCTGGTCGGCGAGGTGCGCGATCACGGCCGGAGCGAGGTCCGCTTCCTCATCTGGAAAACGACCCTGCGACCGCCAGAACGTCAACTGACAGGCGAGCCCCAGCCTACCGGCATCCGCATTGTCGGCGATGAACGCGACATCGTCGGGCGACAGCGTCCAGAGTTCACCCAGCTCGTCCGCCGACCACAGCCGCTTCATGCACGCTCCCTGATCCATGCCGAAACGGCATTCTAACCCGGATCACCGGGCGCGCGAAGTCAAATGGCCATTTTGCACAGCTTCGCGGTCACGGGGCCCCATACTGCGGCATTGCGGATTGCCAGTGTCGCGTTTGCTACCCGCGCGCACGCCTCCCTCAGCGCTGGCGCGTGGATGAAACGGCGATGGACATGCAGCAATTCCTCGTAACTGACATCGGGTG
>Ga0209066_10006786_pt1 | contig 11571 bp, 6 predicted proteins | sample All_14_2_FD_187198 | JGI IMG/M metagenome (GOLD analysis project Ga0209066, IMG submission 187198) | Freshwater microbial communities in response to fracking from Pennsylvania, USA - Allegheny Zone_MetaG_DW_15 (SPAdes) (version 2) ...
GCCATCTGAGCTCGCTATCTCTTCGACGGGCTCGTCCGGCTGCGAGGCCTCTTTTCCAGGTTCGCAATACACTGGGGGATCAATCATGAAGCGAATCCCATCGCACCACTGCCCCCACGTGTCCAAGATAGTTCTAAACTTTTCCCTGGCGTGGGGCTGGCTCGGAACCATGCACAATATCCGTGGGAATCCACCTCTGTTCCTTTCCTTGCTTGGGGCAGTCGAATCAAAATCCTTTTCGCTGAAAAACTCGGGCTCGTTTTCAAACACAGCGCTCTCGCCGTTCGCAAGGGCTCGAGAGTCCTCATTCATCGCAACCTCTTCCTCCTCTCCTGCTCCTCCCTCACGGCCAATATCAACCTTGTCGCTCGGCTTGCTCAACTCCAACTTGGAGTGGAGACTGTACAGAAGGAACACGACGGCGATGAGGAGAAAGCCGTAGATAACAGTGTCCTTTGCACTTGCGGGCCGTCGACGGCCAAGTATTGGCGGCCTCATCGCTCCTCCGGAATAGCAAAAAAATCTGTTTTTTATAAAAAATCCCGAGCATGACGATGACGGACAGCTCAGCTCAGCAACAGCACAGCAACAGCACAGCACAATGGCACATACCGCGGTACCTTCCATAGTCGAAAGTACCGCGGTACATCAGGCGGGAACAAAACAAGCGTCGCGTCTCGATCGCGGCTACTTATTGTACTTGTCAAAGTTTCCTCGCCTGAGATCATAGAACTCGTCGCGAAGGTGAAGGGGATCCGGATAACGCTCAAGCTGACGCAGATCTCACCACGCACGCTTTTTCGGAAGCTTAACGTGCGTTTTCTTCAGGGGGAAGGTTGATCAGGCTGTGTGAATTGTCCATGAAAAAAAACCTGCGCGGTGTCCTGTTGAAGACCCTATCCGACATCTCTGATAGTAGGAGTTCCAGAGGGACCACGTATCGGTGGAGGGAAGGCGAAAAATGGGCTGTGATTTTTCGACACTTTCCGGTTCCGCGGAGGAACGAAAGTCTTCGATCAACCTCCAGACTCCCGTCGACGTTGTTCAACACAAGCTCATTCTAGTTGGCGATATATCCGTCGGGAAGTCTTCACTAGTGCAAAGACTACTTGGTAAGGGTTTCCGCGAGGAACACATTTCAACAATAGGGACCGCGTTCGCCTCCGTAACAATACAGCCACAAGAAGGCATGGAACCGACCACGTTACAAGTTTGGGACACGGCCGGGGAGGAGCGGTATCGGAGTATGAGTCGTTTCTTCTTCCGAGGCACACAGGTAGGAATTCTCGTATTCGACGTTCAGGTGCCAGAAACACTCAAGAAGCTTCGGAGCTGGCATGAAGACATTATCAAAGTGTCACCATCGGCTTCGTTTATAGTGGTGGCGAACAAGATAGATTGTGCTCCTGATAAAAGGCTAGTTAGCTCTGAAGAAGGCCGTTACTTTGCGGACGAGATCAATGCCAAGTATGCAGAGACTTCGGCAAAGACAGAAGAGGGCGTTCTCGATATGTTCAAGCAAGCGGCGATTATGAGCATAGAGAATATCGGGAAAGACTCAGAGGGTAACGCTGCCAGAAGCTCCGAATGAAGCACTGACTCTCTCTACCAGAGGATCATTGAACGTGCAGTGTACACATATCCATGTTAGATTATTGAGAGAATGTAATATTATGCACGTTGGATGTTTCCGCTGATTGTTCTGTTTCTTTGTAGAATCATGGTTCTCATCCCATGGAAAAAGCAAAGGACCTAATAGAAGAGTCAAGTGATCAGCTTGAGGCCTCCCTTTAGGTATCACGAACGGAAGGAATGGCTGCTCCTGTCCCTGGAGGGAACGATACTCCGGTCGGGGTGGTAGGTACCAGTTCAAAGTGGTAGCTACCTCTACTGCAGAGTGTCTGCATCGTGCACTTCAAAACGCAAACTGATTTCCGACCTTTCGGTTCAAGGCCACGCATAACGCTTGTTGAGATCAACGGTTCCTTGAAACACATAAAGATTGCGCCCACAGCCAGATCATCAAGGTACCATCCAGGAGCTGTGTTCTCACTCGCCCACAAATACCGACGAGACCGGAAAGGAGTAGAGGAACAAGTCTCGTCTCCAACGTCAAGTCACGCCCCCAAATTCTTGCTTCCAGGTTCGACCGTGTTGGTTGCGTTCGCTGCACCGCACAAAGAGAATGTCGCTCTCATCGCACGTGAAAGCGATCCCGTTCCTCGCGGCCGGATGGCTCATGGCCACCGACTTTGGCAAGCGACCGCTCCCGGCCGATGCAAAGACGATTGGAATCACCTTGGTCCTGTACCTCGGACTTCTGCGTATGTTCAGAGGAGGACCCTCAACGCGGTCCAGGCGAGACAAGGAGGAGCCCTCGGTCGCCGCTGCGCCTCGCTTCGATGATCCAACGCTGGACGACACTGAGCAGTTGTTTGATCCCTCCCGCTGGACCCTCGTTCGCAAGTCCGACAGTGACTTCACTTGGAAAGAACAGGACCACCCGTGTTCAAGGATCACCGGAACCTTTGATCGCAACAAGAATGTAAATGCCGGGGACCTTGTCCTCCGAGGATTGCTCCCGCCGTTTCGTTCAGTGGCCTCGAAGACGGATGCCTCTACATCTCGGGAAGCGTCCAAGCGCGGGGCGGAGTACTACGCTCACGTCGCACAGGGCTACGGGTGCGTACCGAATGACTATGGAGGCCCGATGTTCTTGCTGCCGGGACTGGTTATTGCTTCTTACGTGACTGGCGAGGAGGCTCGGCAGCGCGTTTTGAATCGAAGCAACCGCAAGGCGATGATCGCTTACATTCTGAATCATCAGCAGGAGGACGGGGGATGGGGTACTCACGTAGCCGGGACCTCCACCAACTTTGGGTCCGTTCTGAACTACACCGCACTGCGCCTGTTGGGGGTGCGGGCGACCCATCCCAGTTGCTGCAAGGCGAGGATGTTCCTAGCCCAGCGAGAGGGTGCTCTTGGAGCTCCTCTCTGGGCCAAACTATGGCTCGCCGTCCTGGGGTGCTACGACTACCGCGGCATGTCCCCCGTGCCCCCGGAGATGTGGTTGCTTCCAGACTGGTTCCCGTTCCATCCCGGCAAGACCTGGTGTCACGCCCGCTTGGTCGCGCTGCCCATGTCGTACCTGTACGGCAAGCGCTTTGTGTACCCTGATTGCGAGACGGACGCGACGGTCATTCAACTCCGCACGGAGCTCTATCCGCAGCATCTTTCGTACGACTCGATCGAATGGGAGAAGTACGGGGATCATCTATGCGGCGGAGAGCTGTACGGGGCAGTCCCGGGGAAGCTGATGAGGTTTGGAAACTTTGCTTTGAGGATTCTGATTGAGTCGACGTTCCTCGGCAACTCGACGAGCGTTCTGCGATCCGCCGCGCTCAAGAGGGCCTGGAAGCACGTCAAGGAAGAGGACGAGAACAACGACTATCTGGATATCGGCCCGGTGAACAAGGCCCTTAACCTCGTGTGTGCGTTTGCCGAGGGCGACGCCAAGGCCGTGTCGCGACACGTGGAGATGATGGAGAGGTACCTCTGGGTCGCGGAGGACGGAATGAAGATGCAGGGGTACATCAACCCTATGGTGTGGGACTCGAGCTTTACTCTTCTTTCTTTGTGCTCTCTGATGAAGACGGATATCCCTGGAGATGTCGCCAAGGAGGACCAACGCGATAAGATCATCCGAGGCTTTGCCCGAACCATCAACGAGTTCCTGTGCAAGAATCAGCTCGATCGCGACCCTCGCGAGCACCAGGAGTACCGCGACCCTTCGCTCGGAGGCTGGGGATTCTCCACCAAGGAAAACACGTACATTGTCTCCGATTGCACGGCCGAAGCCCTGAGGGCCATTCTCGTCTACTCGGCCACCGTGAAGGACGACTCGGCCATGCAGGCCAACGTGAACGCTGCCGTGGATCTCATCCTCTGGATGCAGAACCCAGACGATAACGCCTGGGCCTCGTACGAAAAGCGTCGCGGCCACTCGTGGTACGAGCTCCTGAACCCTGCCGCGGTATTTGGAGACATCATGATTGATTACTCGTACGTCGAGTGCACCAGCTCATGCATCCAGGCTCTGGTCTCGTTTCTCAAGTACGGAACTGAGTACTCGCTTCGCAATAGCCAGTCGGGATTGGAGCACAAGAACCGGGTGGAGAGGTCTCGCAACGCCGTTCGGAAGGCGACTGGATACCTCTTTAACCAGCAGCGCGCGGATGGATCGTTCTTTGGACAGTGGGGCGTTTGCTTTACGTACGCGACTCTGTTTGCGGTAGAGGCCCTGGCCGCAGCTCGAGATGTCGACTGCGTTGACGAGGCAGAGTCAAGAAAGAGCCTGGGTAAGGCTGCCAGGTTCCTTTTGGCGATGCAGAACAAGGACGGAGGCTGGGGCGAGTCGGTGGATGGATGCGCGCTCAAGATCTGGGTACCGGATCCGACTGGATCGAATGTCGTCAACACTGCCTGGGCGCTGATGACGTTGGTCAGGATCCTCAAGAGCAGTGTCCTTGCCCCCGACATGTCCGACCAAGTTCTGCATGCGGCAAATCAGGCCGCTGTGTATTTGATGAGGCAGCAGACTCCGGAGGGTGACTGGCTGCAGCAGGCGTCCATCTCTGGAGTGTTCAACAAGACTTGTGGGATTACGTACACTTCCTACAGGAACTCGTTTCCCATCTGGGCCCTGGCAGAGTTTGGGTCCTTGAAATAAGTAGCTAATTGTGTAACACGAACACTCACAAAACTTAGTCGGAGTTTCAATGCCTGTAACATTCAGTTCCGGTAACAGCGCCCATGGTATTTACAAACCTATAGTACGTGGAAGTAGCAAGGCTGATTGCCGAAAATATGTACAAACAATGATGAAACGAAATCATCAGATGCTCGAGTCCAGTATCCATTTACTCGCCTCCCTCCGCGCCTTCCTCCTTCTCAGCCTCGGCGGAGATGGCGATCAACCTAAAGTAACGCGGTAGGAAGAGATGGAATGGACTAGATGGCTTCAAAAGAGCCAAGAACCCGGTTGCCAAGGGGTCCTCCAGAATCAGACCAGGCTTATCCAGCAGCCGTTCATTGTACTCAAGGACCGTACCTGGGAGCGGTGTTTTGATCTCAAACACCGTCCCGGATGATAACTTCAGCGTTGCCAGAACATCTCCAATCCGACAAGAAGGTTTATTTGACAGGTCTATTCTAAAACCATCATTCATGGATCTCAACTGGTTGAAAGCCGGGTGGGTCTCCGACAAACACAAGGCGAGGACGCTGTTGTTGTGGACGTGAAGAACGACCGAGGTGTCTTTTCCTGGAGCGGTCGCATAGGACCGGTGGAACGGAGGCGGCGGGAGGGCAAAAGGCTCGTAGCTTGTCAACGAGCCGACTGCTTGGTTTAGAGACTCTTCCTCGTCGTCTCTTGCTTTGCGTTCCAACTCGTAAAACTCGTTGTGCGGTCCGAGGAAGCTGTGGTAGTCGTGGTTGAATCGACAGTCTTCCCCGAAAGAACACGTTCCCGACCGTGCAAACTCGAAACAGAACTCGCCGACCTTCCGCGCATCTGACTGACTCCTCTTCTGCTTCTTCTTTGATGCTGCTCGACCGCCCAGTTCAGGTGTCTTGCTTGAGGATGCTGGTGGTTGGTGTCCTCCGATACCGATAGAACCGACCTCGTTCATTGTGATAGGAGAACGGGGGCGATAGCGACCACCCCCAATCCAATTTTAGGAGGAGGAGCTAATGAACTAATATTGATGACGCTTGATGTTTGACTTTTGTCGCGCATCCTTGATGTTTGATGTTTGTCGCACGTCCTTGATGTTTGACTGACGATACCCTGGTATCCTCAACGCGATCCCGTTCCCACTCACAGAACGTGAATCCAGCAGCCACAAGTATGTATGCTCAGGATTCACAAAGCCCTTTTCTCGCGGTAGATTGATTGATCATCGGAGATAGCGGGCTCACTTTTTCCAGTGGTTTAAAAGAGACGGCGGCCCCTCAAGCTTTCCCTGTAGTTTGATGTCCACTCTTGGCCAACGTTCCACACCCTTGTTGTTTTTTGCGCCGTCGGGAGGCTCAAGTTTCTGTTGATCGGTTCAAAGCATATCCAGTCCCAAGAGTTGCTCTTCGTTCGTGCTAGGAGCGCTGTTTGCAGTCAACTAGGTAGTTCTATTGGTCAAGGAGCATTCATGTGGGGACGCATTTCGAGTATTCTATTCTGAAATGTGTCGTTGTGAAGGAGGCTGCAACAACGCGCGATGCAGCTGTTTCAAGAATGACCGCGGATGCTCTGAATCCTGCCGCTGCGTGCACTGCGCGAATCCTCGAGGGTCCAAACCCATCGAACTACCAAGCTCTCTAGGGTCACTGGAGACGGAAGATATCAAGAGACAACTCCAGAGCATGGAAAGGGATTTAAAACAAGTGGTTCAAGTTGCGAAGATGGTCACTTCAGCAGCACCGTCTCCAAATGCTTTTGAGCAGCGACAATCAATCGGGAATCGAGGAGAATATCCAACGACGATCATGACGGCAGTGGTTGCCGATTCTCCCTCTCCACAGCAGCATCAATATCAACAGCAGCTGGTGCAGCCATACGGGCATCAGGCACAGCAGTCGCTTGCGCCGATGGCTTCGATGAACCAGGCTGCGTACCCTGGAACGCAAGGTAACGAGTCGATAGGGACGTATTCCTTGATCAAAACCGGGGGCGTCACAGCCTTCTTCGCAGACCTTGAAACACAGGGACTAAGGTTCGCCGAAGGGGACAGCAACAGTAGACTGTATCATTATCATTATCCAGGTACGCCCACAGTCGTTCTGATGGTCCACGTGGCCGGTTTGCCTGATGGTCGAGTGAGGATCCACGTTCGGTCAGTCAACGCCGAGATCTTCCACGACTTTACGAGGAACTTTCTGTCCAAGTACGAGTAGCGTAGGAGAAACTTGCATGTATGTAGTCTTGTTAGTATTATCATATTGCTCTCGTATGACGCCTAGCGCCAATTCAAGTTCAGTGGTATCATTCGTAGAAGCATGTACATATCGACTAGAAGTACATAGCTCTGCTCTCTCTCACAAAGCAGCACCTATCACCAATAAGTAGTACTATTCACACTTTATCCACCCCAGATAAGCATTGATAGGGCCGCGCTCTAAGAGATCTTGTATATCGATCCCGCCAATTTGAAGCTGGCGATTCTCCATAGAGACAGAGACTTGAGACTTGGATGGTTAAATCTTTCATTGGTTCTTAAACCCGCTCCTTTTGTCCCCACAGCGTTGCACAAAGACTATAGGAGGGCTTTTGCGAGGACGAGCAGCTTTTTCTCTCATTGCGAGCAGCAGATTATATTGAGCGATAGCGGAGCATAGATTTTCTCGCTTAAGGAAACCCTCGTTCGTGTACCTACTTCACATACATTTGCATCCATGGGCGACAAGTTGTTACACCGTGCGTTCGAGCTTGCGGAGCAGGCCGTGGAGGCGGAGAAGGACGACAGCAAAGTCGCAAAGGCCAAAGAGCTGTTCACTGCCTCGATTGACGCCTTCAAAGCTGCGCTGGCACTGCCTGGGCTCGTCCAGGATTCCGCCACTCGCGCTCTCATCAGCAAAGAGGTCGAGGGTCTAAAACAGAGAAAAGCAGAGCTCGTCGCTCGAGTGGACCAGCAGAAACAGCTGGAGGCAAGGGTACGGAAACTGAAGGATGAAGTTCCCACGGGTAGCGATGAGGCACTGGAGCTCTTGAAAGAGAGGTTCGAAAAGCTCAAAAGTAACGGGGTAGAACCCAAGCCGGTCCTTTCCCTGGAGGAGATTAGTGACAAACTCAAGGCGCTTCAGACGTCGTCGTCTTCGACTATCGCGGATAGTGACACACGGTCCGAATCAATGACAACGACTAATCAGCGAGCCGCAAAACTTCCCGCAGATAATCCGTTCGCCAACGACGACTGGAAGCGTGGACTCGATCCTGAGCTGCTCGACCTCATCCAAAAGGCTCGTGACGAAGCATCGCTAATGTGAAGATTGACGCAATACACCGACCGCTGTGTGCTACTAACAAGGGTAGACTATGACTACTATTTACAATCGTACAAAGCATTCAGTGATCCAAGGCCACCGTTTGGCCGAGGCCTCGATGGCGGCTTCCAGCTCGTAGTCCGCGAGGGCCCCGGAGCGATCGCGCAGCATCGAGAGCACCTTAGTGAAGCCCAGGTCATCCCCCTTGGCTCGAAGGACTCTCTCTACAAAGGCGATGTCGACCTCTAATCCTCGTCTACGGACGGGATCCAGGTCGTTGATCTCAATCTCCATGTAAGAAAGAGCCCTTGTGCCCACCGCTTTTGCCAGTCCAGTCTTGAGTTTACCCGCATATCGCCAGCCCAGAAACGACTCACATTCTCCCACACACTCGGCGATGGTATGCAGTATTCCCACCCACCGCTCGCTCGTCGTGGTCACCACCAGGGGGGCGTCGCTAAAGTTATCACCTAGACTGAAAGCCCCGGTGCCTGAGAATCGAAGACTCGTCAGGGGGTCCCGAGGTCCCGCCAAGGCGTCTTGGACCTTATCAGACAGATATCCCGCGCAGGCCTTCAAGTACTGTGTCGCTAGCGCGGGTTCCAGACGCTCGAACTGGGCTTGCAGATCGGTGTTCTCAGCAAACTGGACCTCCTTGAGGATCTTGCCCTTTAGAATGTGGCAGTCGCGCGCGAGAAGAAGAAAACCCTTACCCGACGGGTCGTTTCCCTTGGCGCGGTATTGCTCAGCGCAGCGTCCCAACATCGTCCCTAGACATCTCGCCGCCTTCGTGACGCGGTCTTTCACTTGAAGGGCCTCCTGAACCGACTGGGCTCGCCCCCCGCAAGAATCAATTAGGGGGGATATCACGTTCCTCAGCGTATTGTCTATTAACGACCACGCGCTGTCGATCAAGGGAATGCAGAACCGCTTGCCTTCATCGTCCTTTTCCACATCCCCAACCATTAACGCCGGGTCGGGGATGAGCTGTTCGATGCCCATGGACGGCACATTCTTCGTCAGGCAGTCTAGCGTCGCCACCAGCTCATCAAGAACATAGTCCAGAGTGAGTTCCGTAACCTTTTTCCCAATCGAAAGAAACGCAGGGTGAGTTGATTGACCCAGGTCGTTCAAATGGGCGAACATATCCATCACCCCAGGTGCGTACCAGGGTAGGCTACCCTGGGTCGACGACTGCACAAACGACCGGTATTGAGAAGAGATGTGCGACCCGCTCGTGTGCGACGAGGATTCGGACGATGCAGCGGTTCGAGGACCGCCGCCACCGATGGGCACTACCGACGACGCCCAGAGCGACTCCCCGAGTTTGGCGACGGAGAGGACCACCGACGTCTCCCCAGGCAGAGGCGGGGGCGCGCTCGCAAACGCAGACGTCGTTAAGATCTCCACGCACGCCTCGACCACCTGGGCTCGAATGCGGTCGAGGTCGAGTCCGAACCGATCAAAGGGCTCGCTCCAGGAGAGAAAATCTAGGGTGATCTTGAGGACGTGATTCATGATCCCGAGCGCACTGGACGCATACCGCTCAGCCGCGACCCGAACCGTCTTGTACCTGGCCATAACGTTGGCGGGGACAGAGTCCGGATCGCAGTCGGCCTTGAAATTCGCGTTTAAATCCAGCACCGCTACTTTAGCCCTGGACGACCGATCGGCGAGATCCGACGCGCTCTGTTCGTATCGCGCGTTAAGCAAGGCGCAGGTCTTCTCCGCCTTGGCCGCGGCGATGGAAATGAGCAGCTGGTCGGTGTCGCGCAGTGAGTCCTCGTCCTCGCCCTCGGGAAGGCCTGACCTCATCGCTGCTGGGGACGCGCGGGGAGTAAAGGCCCCGGGGACGATTTCTCTCAAGTCGATAAAGATTCGAATCGTCTCCACTGTGGGAGACGCGTCTACTTGTCTCTCGATGACACGAACAAAGTTCTTGATTGCGGCGTCGTTCATCACCTTTGCCTTTTGGAACAGAACTGGGAGCGACGAGAACGTATCAATCTTCTGGTTCCTTTCTCGCTCGTCCTCCACATAACGCCTCACCTGCGTGACGGCTTCCTCAAATAACGACGCCTTCACCAACTCGTCTAATTGTTTGGCAAACCCCAACAGAAACTGACTCGCTCCTCGTGTCGTTACTATCTGCAGTGCCTTCTTCGTCTGCGCGATCACTTCTTCCCGGGCGAGGAGCGGTCCAAGAGATATGTCGGAAACGTTCTTCGCAGTGCGAAGCGACCCCGAGGCCTGTTTGGCGTACGAGGATCCCTTATCATTCGAGGCAGCAAAGTTGTCCACAGCCTGTCGAACCTTGACTAAATCAATGAGTCGATCGTGGACTAGTTTCTGCTCCATAGCCTCACGCGAGTATAGCTCCCGATCCAAGTACGCCAGTCCCTTGGCTAGTTCTGCGCGTGTTGTGCTCGGGTATAACTTCTCCAGTAAACTCTCTGGATCTTCAACGTACTTGGACACCTTCTTCTTTCCTGCAAACGAAGCGGCGGATCGAAGCTTGATTCGTAGGGGATCCCAATCCTCTAAGTGCTCAGACGTCTCTGCTTGGCGTCCGCCAGGCATGAACTGAAGGTCGCTATCGGTTGAGCCTATGCTCGCAGAGGAAGACCCCGTCAAGTACATGGCTCCCCTTAGCCTCCCTCCCTCCAAATCCGCAAAATCATCGTCCTCTTCCACTGACGCGCCAATCTCGTCCCACGTTTTCGGACCTACATCCTCCATCACCACAGCGGCTTGATTCTTCGTCGTCGGACGGCCCTCCTCGTTCTGCACACTGCTCTCTTCGTCATCTGACTCCTCCAGATCGTTTACCCATCGCAAGTACAAATCTAACGCAGCTCTCTGATTACGAAACAGCACTGGCAAGGTCTCATTATTTCCGACCCCCACTGCGAGCGCAACTCGAAACGCGGAACCTCTAGTATTCTCGTTCAACACGTGCAAATCCAAACATAAATCTCGCGCAAGTGTTGCAAAACCCACGGATACAAAAGCCTCTGTGAAAGCATCACGGGAAGGATGGTCCACTTCATCGTCAAGAAGGAGTTCGTCTATCAAAGTAATAGCGGCACTTCGCAGTGCGACATCGTCCACCCCTGCTAACTGGACTAAACCCATGCGCCCTAGTTGAGGATCTCCTCGAATGAACAAAGTCGCCTCCTCCCTGGTGAATACTTCCTTCCGCTGAATCAACGTCCGCCCCAGCCGTGTCAGAGTCTCAGCAGGGGTCTCGTTGTCCTTAATCAACAGGACATTGCTCTGAAACCTGCTGTGTTGAGAAGGTTGCGTTGGTTTGAGCGTCTTTGCGTTCACGCCCGTCGTCGCCTTCTTCTTCGAACCGGCCGCACCACCGATGTAGCTTTGTAAGAGACCCTTTATCTTCTCCTTGGTAGGGGCGGTCGGTACTGCTGGCGCCGTGTTGAGCTGGGTCCGCCCCAGTCTCGCGACGCAGTCAGCGTAGTCCATGGCGTTGTTTTACCTCTGAGTGTAGATTAGTCCATCGAATAGGTTGTTGAGGGT
>Ga0209066_10006787_pt1 | contig 11570 bp, 14 predicted proteins | sample All_14_2_FD_187198 | JGI IMG/M metagenome (GOLD analysis project Ga0209066, IMG submission 187198) | Freshwater microbial communities in response to fracking from Pennsylvania, USA - Allegheny Zone_MetaG_DW_15 (SPAdes) (version 2) ...
CCCTATAAGGATAAATCGGGCGCCGACTCCAGAGGGGACTGGCGCGATAAACCCAAATCAGACGCCAAACCCTTCAAAAAGAAACCGGATTGGGAAAAGCGTTCCGACAGGCCGAAGTTTGAAGGCAAGCCCGGGTTTGAGGGCAAACCGCAGCATGACGGCAAGCCGCGCCAGGACGACAAGCCCAAATATGAGGGCAAGCCGAAATGGAAAGACAAGGCACCGGCGGACGGCCCCTCGCGTCGCGATGACAAGCCCAGAGATCACAAGTCGAGTGACGCCAAGCCCTATGCGGCAAAGCCTAAAGGCGATCTGATCAATGCCGGCAAACGGCCTGATGGCAAAAAGCCCGTTGGCAAGAAGTTTGCGGGGCGCAAACCCGATGGCAAAAAGCCTGCCGGAAATGATGCCGGGAAAAAGCCCGGCGGCAAACCGGGCATGACGGGCTATCTCAAGCGCAAAAGCTGATCAGCCGAGCACGTCGATCAGCAAGCGAAGCCCGCCAAGCGCAAAGGCGCGCATATTGGCGGCGCGATCGTTCACGCCTGTGCTGATGGTGACCGCGCGCTCAAGCGGTCCCGCGATGGCAATGACGCCTGTGCCTGCTGGCGGTCCATAAGGCGAGCCGGAGGGGCCGCTCGCGCCCATCTCGGCGATAGCCCATGTTGCCCCCATGCGCGCGCGCATGATCCGCGCCATGGCCAGAACATAGTCTTCCGTGAGCGGACGAATGCCCGGTGCGGGTGAGCCGGTGAGACCAAGCAGGGCCTCGCCAGCCTGACGCGTATAGATGACGGTTGAACCGAGAAAATAAGCTGATGCGCCGGGCACGGCGACAAGCGAGGCGGAAAGCAACCCGCCCATGGATGATTCAGAAATCGCAAGGCTCTGCCCCAACGCCTTCAATCTGGCGCCAGCCTGTTCAGCAAGGGGCAACAGCTCCCGCATCACGCCTCTTCCTCATCACGCCACATCGCGCCGATGTGGTCTTCGCCCCGCGATTTTGCGAGTGCAATCTGCTTTTGCCGCTCGGCGAAATTGCGCTTCTGCTCATCGCTTGTTTCATCGTGACAGCGATGACAGCTCACCCCTTCGACAAAAAGCGGCGAGGTTTTGTCTTCAGCCGCAAGCGGGCGGCGGCACGCATGGCAGAGATCATAGTCGCCCTGCAACAAGCCATGCCGCACCGAGACGCGCTGATCAAAGACGAAACAGTCGCCCTTCCACAAGCTCTGTTCTTCCGGCACCGTTTCGAGATATTTCAAGATGCCGCCTTCCAGATGAAAGACCTCGCGAAAGCCTTGCGACTTCATATAGGCGCTCGCTTTTTCGCAGCGAATGCCCCCAGTGCAGAACATTGCGACCTTGGGGGCTTTGCCCTCTTTTTTCAGGCCTGCCACAAAATCGGGAAACTGGCGAAAGCGCCGCGTCCGGGGATCAACAGCGCGCTCGAATGTCCCGATCTCGACCTCATAATCATTGCGCGTGTCGAGCACCAGCACATCAGGATCTGAAATCAGCGCGTTCCAGTCCTGCGGCTTGACATAGGTGCCGACAATGAGATTGGGGTCCACATCAGGCTGGCCCATGGTCACGATTTCGCGCTTGAGCCTGACCTTCATCCGGTAAAAGGGCTGGCGCGCCGCCCGGGAATATTTAGGCGCAAGCCCGCCAAGGCCGGGCAAAGCGCGCAGCGCCGCGAGAACGCTCTCAATCCCCTGGTCGGGGCCCGCAATCGTTCCGTTAATGCCTTCGGGCGCCAGCAACAGCGTGCCGCGCACCTCTTGCGCCTCGCAAAGCGCCTGCAACGCCGCGCGTTTTTCGGGCAGGCCCTCCATGCGCACAAACTTGTAAAGCGCGGCGACGAGATAGGGCGTTTGGCTCATTATCACTATTTCCGGGTGGTTCGGCCTTATGTCATGCCTTTTAGAAGGGTGCAGGCGGCAGGGCAAGCCACCCAGCCTGAGGCAAGCCACTGGTAATTCGAGACCAAAAGCGCCATATATCAGCTTATTATGACAGGTTCAGGCATCCATTTTCGCAAGATGAACGGCATCGGCAATGACTTTGTCGTGCTGGATCTGCGCGCCCATCCCCTCGCACTTGGCGAGGAGGCCTCCCGCGCCATAGCGGACCGCACAACCGGCATAGGCTGCGACCAGCTCATCACCATCGAAATGCCGCGCGATCCCGCTGAAGCCGACGCCTATATGGGCATCCGCAACGCTGATGGCTCCATGGTCGGCGCCTGTGGCAATGCCACGCGCTGCATCGGGCGGCTGTTGATCGACGAGCTTGGCAAGGACCTGATCCGTCTCGAAACCCCCTCCGGCACCACCGTTGTTTGCTGGGATGCGGGCAATGGCGACATAACAGTCGATATGGGCGAACCGAAATTCGGCTGGGCGGATATCCCGCTTTCGGAAGCGTTTCAGGATACGCGCATGATCGAGCTTGAAGTCGGGCCGCTTGGTGCGCCGATCATGCATTCGCCTTCCGTCGTCAATGTCGGCAATCCGCACGCGATTTTCTTCGTCGATGACGTTGATGCCATCGACCTTGGCCGCGTTGGTCCCATGCTCGAAAATCATCCGCTTTTTCCAGAACGCGCCAATATCTCGGTGGCGCAGGTGCTTGCCCCCGATCACATCAAGCTGCGCACCTGGGAGCGTGGCGCGGGGCTCACCAGGGCTTGCGGTACAGCGGCCTGTGCCACCGCCGTCTGCGCGGTTCGCCGCCGCCGCGCCGAACGCAATGTGACGATCTCCTTGCCCGGCGGCGATCTGCGCATCGAATGGAACGAGGCAGACAACCACATCTACATGACGGGGCCCGTCGCCTTCGAGTTTGAAGGTGATCTGGACCAGCGCCTGCTCTCGGGAGCCGCCGCATGAGCAGGTCAACCGAAATAGTCACCTTTGGCTGCCGGCTCAATGCCTATGAATCCGAAGTGATGAAAAGTCATGCGCAGGCTGCGGGTCTTGAAGGCGCAATTGTCTTCAACACATGCGCGGTGACGGCCGAGGCCGTGCGTCAGGCCCGTCAGGCCATTCGCAAGGCGCGACGCGAAAACCCGCAGGCCCGCATCATCGTCACAGGCTGCGCCGCTCAGGTGAACCCGGAAGAGTTTGCCGAAATGAGCGAGGTTGATCTCGTCATTGGCAATGCCGAAAAAATGGAAGCAAAGAGCTGGACACCGGCTCTCGCTCTCCATGCCAATGAACGCATTCGCGTCAACGACATCATGTCGGTGCGCGAAACCGCTGGCCATCTCGTGCAGGGGCTTGAAGGGCGGGCGCGGGCCTTCGTGCAGGTGCAAAATGGCTGCGACCATCGTTGCACTTTCTGCATCATTCCCTTTGGCCGGGGCAATTCGCGCAGCGTGCCTGCCGGCGAGGTCGTGGCCGAAGTGCGCAAGCTCGTCGAAAATGGCTATCGCGAAGTCGTGCTGACCGGCGTTGACATCACCTCTTATGGTGGCGATCTGCCGGGCACGCCAGGTCTTGGCAATCTCGCACGGCGCATCCTCAAGCTCGTGCCGGAACTGGAGCGGCTACGCCTCTCCTCCATCGACTCGATTGAAGCCGATGATGAGCTGATGCGCCTGATCGCCGAAGAAGAGCGTCTGATGCCGCATCTGCATCTCTCGCTGCAATCAGGCGATGACATGATCCTCAAGCGTATGAAGCGTCGCCATCTGCGCGGCGATTCCATTCGCTTCTGCGAGGAAGCGCGTCGTTTGCGCCCGGACATTGTTTTTGGCGCCGACTTCATCGCCGGCTTCCCGACCGAAACCGATGAGATGTTTGAAAACACACTACGCCTCATTGACGAATGCAGCCTGACCTGGCTGCATGTCTTCCCCTATAGCCCGCGTCCCGGCACACCTGCCGCCAAGATGCCGCAGGTCGAGCGTGGTCTGATAAAGACCCGTGCCGAACGCCTGCGTCGCAAGGGGAGCGACCGCGTGGCCCTGCATCTTGATGCAGGTCTTGGCCTGACGCGGCCCGTGCTCATGGAAAGCGCCCGGCTTGGACGCACGCATCAATTCACGCCGGTTCGCCTGATCGAGGGCGAAGCCAGACCCGGCGACATTATCGAGCTGCGCCTCGCCACGCATGATGGCGAGAGTTTTGAAGGTCTGGTTGCCGCATGAGTGAGTCTGATTCCGAAATCGCGCAAAAGAAAAAGTCCCTCCTTCAGCGCATGAAGGAAGGCCTGTCGCGTTCGACCAAAAATCTCTCCGACGGCATCACCGGCATCTTCACCAAGCGCAAACTGGATACGCAGACGCTCGGCGAACTGGAAGACCTGCTCATCAGCGCTGATCTCGGCATCGACACGGCCGCTTCCATCACCAGGGCACTGGCCAGGGATCGCTTCGACAAGGAAATTGCCAGCGACGAAATCCGTGCCATTCTCGCCGCCGATATTGCCGGTCGCTTGCGAGGTGTCGCAAAGCCGCTTGTCATAGACGCCAGCAAAAAGCCCTTTGTCATCCTCATGATAGGCGTTAACGGCGCCGGCAAGACCACAACCATCGGCAAAATTGGCGCCAAACTTCGTGCCGAGGGCAAAAGCGTCATGCTCGCTGCGGGCGACACATTTCGCGCTGCCGCTGTCGAGCAACTGAAAATCTGGGGCGAGCGCATCAATGCGCCCGTCTGCTCAACCAAAGTCGGTGGCGACGCCGCTGGCTTGGCCTATGAAGCGCTGGCCCGCGCCCGTGCCGAAGGCACCGATGTCTTGATGATCGACACGGCAGGCCGCTTGCAGAACAAGACCGACCTGATGGCGGAACTTGAAAAAGTCCTGCGCGTTATTCGCAAGCTCGATCCCGATGCGCCCCATGCAACGCTTCTCGTGCTTGATGCAACCACAGGCCAGAACGCCCTTAATCAGGTTGATATTTTTGGCAAGACGGCTGGCGTCACCGGTCTTGTCATGACCAAGCTTGATGGTACGGCACGCGGCGGCATTCTGGTTGCCATTGCCGCGCGCTTTGGCTTGCCTGTACACATGATCGGTGTCGGTGAGGGCATCGACGATCTCCAGACTTTCGACGCCGATACCTATGCCCGCGCCATCACCGGAGCTGCTTGACCATGCCCGACCCAACTCCCCCTGATGACAAGAACATTGCTGGCATGTCTGGATCGCAATGGATCCGCATGGCAATCGAGCTCGGGCCGCTGGCTGTGTTTTTTATCTTGAATGCCCGGGCGAATGATATTTTCGGCATTGCGGCGAGCCAGAATATTTTCTGGGCAACTGGCGGCTTCATGATCGCCACCCTGATTTCCCTGGGAACATCCTATAGTTTGTTCCGCAAAATTCCGACCATGCCCCTCGTCACAGGCGTCTTCGTCTTCATCATGGGCGGCATGACGATTTATCTGCATGACGAGCTTTTTATCAAACTGAAACCAACCATCACCAATCTGCTTTTCGCTTCCGCCCTGCTGGGCGCCGCCTGGATGGGCAAGCCCATCATGAAACAGCTATTTGACGGCGCCTTTGATCTGACGGATGAAGGCTGGATGGTGCTGACCTATCGCTGGGGCTATTTCTTTTTGCTGCTCGCATTCGTCAATGAGGTTGTCTGGCGCAATGTCTCAACCGACACATGGGTGAATTTCAAGGTCTTCGCGATCATGCCGCTCACCATGGTTTTCGGTATGGCGCAGATTCCGGTCCTCACAAAATATGCGCCACCTGCTGAAGAGACGGATCAATCGTCTGACAACCAGACTGCTATTTAGTTGCTGGAAATCTGTTCCCGTTTTCTCCCTCGGGATTGCCAAAGGGCGCAATCACTTCCTTTGACATGACGGAGCGATATTGCGTCAGCGCCCAATGAACGCTGGGAAAAGCCAACGCATCCCAGGGAATATCCTCCCACGCGAAAAGCCCGACTTCGAGACTTTCTTCGCCTGCCGATATATCTGGCGACAACAGCTCGGCGCGATACATGATCTGCACCTGTGCAATGCGCGGAATGGAATAGATCGCCAGCAAATCCCGAATGCGTATCTCGGCATTGGCTTCCTCGCGGGCCTCACGCATCGCGCCCTCTTCCACCGCTTCGCCTTGCTCCATAAATCCGGCTGGCAGCGTCCAGAAACCCCTGCGTGGCTCAATCGCACGGCGGCACAGCAGAACACGCCCTTCATGCGCCACGACTGATCCCACAACAATTTTGGGATTCACATAATCGATGAAGCCGCAATGGTCGCAAATATTGCGCGGCAAACTGTCACCTGCCGGCACACGTTTGGAAAATGTCATCTCACGCACACCGCCCGGATCGCGGAATTGTCCCGTCACATGACGATCTTCGCGTTCACCTGCGTCACCGCTGCTCATGATAAACCATCCTATGGTCCGCCTACGGAGATAAGCATTGGCACAAGATGCAAGCCAAAATGTTCCGTATGAGCGATATTTTTATTTCCGGTGCTGGAGGCTCTTGCATACCGGGGCCCGGAAGGTGCATATGATACTCATAAAGCGCTGCGCCGATAGAGCCCCGATATTGCCCATGTCGGCCATCGCAATCCATGAAGGTATTCCGCCCCCCCTGCTATGCTTGTTGCGCCTGGCAGTCCCCGGATGGTCCTTCTTTCAATTGACTGGGGATCGCAGGCTTTGAACGGTATGGCGCTGCGTTGCGCGGTTCAGCCCTGAGGGTCCTCATGGAACAGAGCCGAAGGAAATTTGAATGGCCGCCAAGAAATCTGCCGGGACTTTTGATCTCGAAAGCTCGCTCAGCCACATGCTGCGCCGCACGCAGCAATTTGCTTATGACCAGTTCGTGCAGCAAATGGGCGAAAGCACGCTGACGCCACGCCAGTTCATTGTGCTGTTTGCCGTGAATGATGCTGAAGGTCTGAGCCAGACAGATCTTGTCAATCGCACCGGCATCGACCGTTCCACATTGGCAGACATGATCAGCCGCATGATCAAGAACGGCCTTCTCGCGCGCAAGCGTACCGCCGAAGATGCGCGCGCCAATTCCGTGCGTCTGACCGCTGCCGGCCGTCGTGCGCTCAATGGGGCAATGCCCAAGGCGATCGCCGCTGAAAAAGCGCTGCTCGATGTCTTGCCAAAAGGCGTTCAGGCTGAATTGCTCAAGGCGCTTGGCCATCTGAACGGTGCGATTGAGAGCCTCAAGACGGCTGAAGCGCCCACCGAAAAGAAACCGGCCGCCCGCAAGCCGACCGCCCGCAAAGCCCCGGCCAAAAAGAAGCCCGCGCCGCGTAAAAAGGCCTGACCTTCCCACTCTGTTGAACTGAATAATCCTGCCGCGCTTACTTGCCCATCCGGGCTTTTTGAAGCGCCGGCAGGATTTCGCTGTCCAGCGCTTCAGGCGTCAAAGGGCCGACATGCTTATAAACGATGAGGCCATGCCCATCGACGACATAAGTCTCCGGCACACCATAAACCCCCCAGTCAATCGACACGCGACCCGTGCTGTCGGCGCCGACACGCGAAAACGGATTACCAAGCGCCCCGAGAAACCGCGCTGCGGATTCCGGATCATCCTTGTAGTTCAACCCCACCAGCGGCACATCGATCAGCCCTTTGAGCGCGACGAGCACGCTATGCTCTTCGCGGCAGGGCACACACCACGAGGCCCAGACATTGACGACCATCGGCTTGCCCTTGCCAAAATCGGCTGAGGAAAGCCCCGGCACATCAAGACCCGCAACAGGCGGCAGATCGAAGGTCGGGACATAACGACCGACAAGCGCCGAGGGCAGACGCGATGGATCGCCGCGATAGATCGCCGTCAAAAACAGGCCGGCAAGCAGGAGAAAAATCGCAACCGGAATGAGCGCCGCAAGGCGGGGACGCCACATCACGTTGCGTCCTGCGATGGTTGCTTGGCGGCGCGGCGAATGCGTCCACCCGCCAGCGCTTCGAGCTCGCTCACAAGTTTGAGTTGAGCGTGGTAGTCGGCAAGGCTCTGCCATATGACACCGACCACAACCAGGGCCGCCAATCCGTAAACCGGCCAGACATAGGCCGCATAGCCGCCCATATTGAAAAATTCGGCCATCATGCACGCGCCCTTGCCATCAGGAGACTGCGCACGCGACGCCGCAGGATTTCAGCCCGCATCCGCACCAGCAACAGCGTGATGAAAAGCGCGGTGAAACCGAGCGCCATCAGCGCCAGCGGCACCAGCATGGAAGAGGCAATGGACGGCCCATCCAGCCGGAAGACGCTGGCTGGCTGGTGCAGCGTATTCCACCACACCACCGAGTAATGAATGACCGGCACATTGACCGCGCCGACAAGCGCCAGAACGGCGGTGGCGCGCGCCGCGCGCAGCGGTTCTTCAATGGTGGTCCAGAGCGCGATATAGCCGAGATACAAAAAGAACAGGATGAGCACGGATGTCAGACGCGCATCCCAGACCCACCAGGTACCCCACATCGGCTTGCCCCAGAGCGAGCCGGTGACAAGCGCCAGAAACGTGAAAGCCGCGCCGATCGGCGCCGCAGATTTTGCACAGACATCCGCCAGCGGATGGCGAAAAATGAGGGCCATGGCCGATGCACCCGCCATGACCATATAGCCAAACATGGCGAGCCAGGCAGAGGGCACATGCACATACATGATGCGCACCGTATCGCCCTGCTGGTAGTCGGGGGGTGAGTCAAATAGCGCGTAATATAACCCTGCACCCAACAGGCAGGCGCTCACAATCGCCAGCGGCCCGACGATCCGGCCTGACAGGGCCATGAAACGGGTGGGATTGGCGAAAGTCTGTAGCCTTTGGCTGGCGCTGAGCATCGACATGTCAGTGATTTATCCTTCAATGGCCTCGGGAGCAAGGCAAGCCCCACAAGTCCCCACAGGTCAAAATGCCCCATCTGACGCGCGGGGCGCGCCCTTACCGCAGATTGGCCCGCAAACCGGCTGCAGCCGCCACGGGGCCGATGACCAGACTGACAAGGCCCACCGCCGCAAGCAGGCCGAAACTTTGCGCCGCAACCCCCTCCGGCATGCCCGCGACGGCAGCGCTTGCCGCCCCCACACCAAAAATCAGCACAGGGATGTAAAGTGGCATGACCAGCAGCGAGGCGAGCAAACCGCCGCGTCTGACCCCCACCGTCAAGGCCGCACCAATCGTGCCGAGAAAACTTAGCGCAGGCGCGCCGATCAGCATGGCGAACATCAGCGGGGGAAAGGCTGCCACATCCAGATTGAGCAGCAACCCCAGCAAAGGGGCGGCAACCACCAATGGCAAGCCGGTTGTCAACCAATGGCTGAGCGCCTTGGCCACCACCACCATTTCCAGCGGCAGATCACCCGTCATCAAGAGATCAAGCGAGCCATCCTCAAAATCGGCCTGAAACAATCGGTCGAGCGTCAGCAGCGCCGAGAGCAAAAGCCCGACCCACAACATGCCGGGCGCAACCATGGCCAACAGATTGAGATCGGGCCCGATGCCCAGCGGCACGATGCTGACAACGACAAGGAAAAAGAAGACCGCCATGCCGCCCCCACCACCGACACGGGTGGCAAGGCGCAGATCCCGCGCAAGCAAGGCTTTGAATGCGCGCATCATGGCGTTTCAGTCCCCGCGAGACTTGCAAGATTGAGTGTCTTGATGACACCAAGGCCAAGATCAAGATGCGTTGCCGCCACGATCATGCCGCCCGCGCCCAGATGCCGCTCCATCAGCGCCACGAGCCGCGCGATGGATGCCGTATCAAGTCCTACGGTCGGCTCATCAAGCAGCCAGAGCGGGCGCGGCGCCAGCATCAGCCGCGATAGCGCCAGCCGCCGCTTTTGACCCGCCGAGAGATAGGCGACCGGCAGATTGGCAAGCGCGGCCAGATCAAGCGCCCCGAGCGCCGCCTCGATGTCCGATCCGCCGCCAAGATAACCGGCCCAGAAATGCGCCGTCTCGACAACCGACATGGCGGGCTTGAGCGCATCTTGATGGCCGACATAATGCAACCGCGCCGAAAGCGGCACATCGCCATTGTCGGGCGTCATCACAAGTCGCCCAGCCGCCAGTTCAAGCAGACCCGCCATCTGGCGCAACAGGCTGGATTTGCCGGCTCCATTGGGCCCCGTCAGCTCGAGAACTTCGCCGCCTTCAAGCGCGAAGCTGAGTCCCTCAAAGACAAGCCGCCCACCACGCAGACAGGCAAGCTCGACACCTTCCAGTCGCATCGTCGGATAGGTCATGGCCGGATAAGTCATGCTTGCAGATCCCATGCCTCAGATATCGTCAAATGCGCCACCCCGTCCCTTGCCCGATGCAAATCGGGCGGCCCCCTTCACCGTTTCGCCACTCGCCAGAACGACGGCACCATGCGCAAACTCGTTTGCCATAGCAAGATCATGCGGCAAATCCCATTGCTCAATGGCTGAATTGCGATCATGCCGCAGACATTCTTGCGGAAACCGGGCGATTTCTGCCGCAAGCCGTTCGGCAGCAGCGCGCGCCTGCCCGTCCGGGACCACCCGATTGACAAGCCCCATGGCCAGGGCCTCCTCCGGATCAACACCACGACCCGTCAGGATGAGGTCCATGGCGCGTGAATGTCCGATCAGCCGCGGCAACCGGACAGTCCCGCCGTCAATCAGTGGCACGCCCCAGCGCCGACAATAAACACCCAGAATGGAACCTTCCTCGACCACGCGCAGATCGCACCAGAGTGCCAGCTCCAATCCGCCCGCCACGGCCGGTCCGGCAATCGCCGCAATGACAGGCTTGTTCAGCACCATGCGCGAGGGGCCCATGGGACCGGCAAGGCTCAATCGGTCAAAGCCCGAACCCGACTCCGGCGCGATCAGCCGATTGCCGCCGTCGCCGCGCGCCACGGCCTTCAAGTCAGCCCCGGCACAAAATGCTCCGTGCGCACCCCATAGCACACCGACCAGGGCATCCTCATCCTGTTCAAAATCGAGAAACGCCCTGGCAAGCGCGTCCGCCGTTGCGCGATCCACCGCATTGCGCGCATGGGCGCGATCAAGAATGACCGTTGTTACAGGCCCATTCTTTTCACTGCGAACAGGTTTCATATTTCTCTCCCCTGATTTTTTCTTCGATCATTTTGAGGTCGGCGACATGCACGGCATGGCATTGCGCGATGAAAGACATTATAGTCGCGCCGTTAAGCATATAGGCTCAAAGGCGGTCAGGCGGCGGCGAAATCGGTCTGCGATCGGACACCCACCCCCACTCGGATGTCATGCATGAGGCCCTTGCATGTCCTCCATCTCCCGGTAGCCCAGTCCGCACATCGAGGAATCAAATTCATGGCGAAAAAGGTAGTGGCGAAGGCAAAAAAAGCCGTCGCGAAAAAGTCGGCAGACAAACCCGTTAAAAAGAAGCCAGCCGCCGCCAAGGCGACAAAGAAGCCCGTGGCAAAAGCGGCCAAGGCAAAGCCAGCCAAGGTAAAGCCGGTCAAGGCAAAAGCGGCCAAGCCCGCCAAAAAGGCTGCACCCGCCAGGAAGACTGCGCCCAAAAAGGCCGTCAAGAAGGTTACAGCCAGGAAGTCACCCGCCAAAAAGCCGGTTGCAAAGAAAGCGGTTGCCGCCAA
>Ga0209066_10006789_pt1 | contig 11565 bp, 30 predicted proteins | sample All_14_2_FD_187198 | JGI IMG/M metagenome (GOLD analysis project Ga0209066, IMG submission 187198) | Freshwater microbial communities in response to fracking from Pennsylvania, USA - Allegheny Zone_MetaG_DW_15 (SPAdes) (version 2) ...
CTCGGAAATCTGCTCATCGGTGAAGTGTTTTTGGTTGCTCATGCAAACCTCCACGCCGCAAGCATCAGCCCCAGCACGATCAGCGATGCCGCACCAATCAGCAGACCGCGCACGTTGTAAGCCGGGATGTCGTCGATTTCAGCATCAGGCCCGATGATCGCGTCGAGATCGCGCTGACGCTCAAGCAACCGCTCGCGCATGGCGTCGATGGATTCGTCCGGCTCAATGCGGATCGGTGGTCGCGTGAGTCGCTGCCCGTTCTCGCTCATCGTTGGCGATGGCAGAGGGTGGCGGTTTGCGTCGAGGTGAGCCGCCAGGGCTTCGGTGTAGGTGTCTTTCATGGCTGCACTCCTGCAACAACGTGGATGATGGAAAAGGCCCCGCAGGCGAGCACAATCGCCCACCACTGCCACGGGTAGCCGGTTGGCTTGCGAGACAGCAGCGCCGCCTGTACGTCGGCCTCAGTGGACGATGCAATCGGGGAGTTCACATCCTCAAACGTACCGGCCTCGGTGTCGATGCGGGTTCGGTGGCCTGGCGCCCAGCGGGATGAAATGGCGGTTTTCATGGCTCAACCCATCGTCAGAGATTGCAGCTTGCTGATCTGCAGCAGGATCGCGTTTTCCTTGACCTGAGCTTCGGCGCGGACGGCTTGCAGTTGAGTGTCAAGCGACTTGATCTGACCGTGCAAAACCTCGTCTTCACTAAAGAAGGTCAAGGTGACGGACGCCTTACCGATTGGCGCGTAGCCTTCCCGCTCAAAATAACCGCTGTTGCCTGGAGCTTCACCAAGAAGAGGATGGCTATTGCCGTTCTGAATGGATTCAAGGCTGGCAAACCTCAGGTCAACCCATGCCGTTTTTTCATATGTGATCTGCACTTTGTTTCTCCGTTGCGTTGATTAATTTAGATCGCCAACTTGGCGGCCTGGTCTGCGCTGATGACAGTAGCTCGGATGCCGCCAGCCAAGACCGTGCCGCACGATGCCATGCGAGCCGACAGCTTGCGAGCTGATGATGCCTTGACGGGTTTTGCGCCGTCTTGTGTGCGCTGGCTTGGCAGTGGGTAGGCGCGCAGTTGGCGCTCGGTGTATTCTGCGGTGTGCTGGGTGACGATTCCGTAGTGCATTTTTTGGATCCGTTGCGTTGTCGATGGATGTACTTTGCCTGACCGTCGCCGCGCCGTCTAATTGGTTTTTGCTATCGGACAGGCTTACTTTATCGTGAGCCTGTCGCGCTTGACGATGCGGGCGCCTGGCACATCGTGGCCGTCTTTGAGCGCTTGCTTGATCAGCGTTTTGTCAGGCTCCACTTTGATCGTCTCGCGCAGGTAAAGCGGCGGCAATTGCATCTCGTCAAACACCTCCACAGACTCATCCCGGCCCGTCGCCAATGTGGCCTTGAAGATGCCCCGGTCGTCTTTGATCTCGCTGATTCCAGCGGCCTGCATGTGCTCGCGCAGGTATCGCTTGAGCCATTCTTCCCGGCGCTCTTCGGTCTTGATTCGTGCGGCCAGCTCTTTGGCGTACTCCTTTGCCGCGTCGATTGACCGGCCTGTTTCGAGGATGTACGCAGCGACGGCAACGGCCTTGTGCGCGACGATTGCGCGGGCGTCGTCGAAACCTTCGGGCAGTTCGCCGGTTTCAGGGTCGATCTGGTCCAGAAGGTCGCGGACGGCTTCTGTGGCTTGGTGGAGTGTGATATTCATGATTGCTTTCGGTTGCGGTGGATCAGCCCGGCCATGGACAGGCACTTGACCATGCCATCGGTGACTGACTTTTTACCGGCGTCCTCGTCGATCATCATCGATCCGGAGTTGGTCTTGTACGCGGCCTTTGTTCCGCCCATCTGGTCGAATGTCTCGCTGCGCTTGCCGTCCCAGACGTACCAAACGGACACGACAGCCACATGCAACACGTCTGTGTCGCTCAGTCGCTCGAAGCGCTCAGACTTGACGGTGACGCCCCAGCCGATGCCAACAGGGCCAAACACTTCGGTGGCCTGCTCAATCAGCCAATACGGCTTAGGGCTGCTGCCCTTGTATTGCTTGCCGGTGATCGGCTTGACGGCCTGCGGGTCGGTGACGCAGATCCGGTTCCAGAGTTCTTTGTTGTGGCTCATGGCTCAAAATGGTGTTGGTTGATCGGCCTCGGCACGCGCCATGCGCAGCGCCGTCAGTGGGTCGTAGCGGTGCCGGTACATCATGTAAAGCCACCGGGTGTATTGCATGGTGTTCACTTGTACCCCCGCGCTGCGTCGATGCCTTCCGCGTTGTCCGCGACGTACTGTTTGACCACCTCGGCCCGCAGCTTTGCCACCAGTGGGCAGGCGGAGTCTTTGAGGCACATCATCAGCGCGTGTGTGGGCCCGCTACTTGGCAGAGCTTCGAACACTGCGTCTGCGGCGGACTGATCTGCCTTGTTGTTTTCGTAAACATAAATCGGGTAGCCGTCATCGTCAAATTCACCAGTGTTTCTGGTGACGACAGTGAAGCTAGGAACTTCGTCAACGAACCCAGCGAGTCCCTGCGTCATGGCGTGGTGCAGCTCCTCTGCAATCGCAGCGATGCGGGCGTCATTGGCCTCGGTTCGCGCTTCGTCAATGCTGAATTGTTCGTTGCTCATGGTGCTCTCGGTTGCTGATTCGATGTGTCTATTCTGTCGCCCTGGTGCGCTTTTGGCTAATTGGTTTTCGCTATCGGTGCGGTAGGTTTTGACTATTCGATGCCGTATCTGGCGCGGATTTCTACAGCCGCTTTTCTTGCTCCGGGCGTGTCGTCGCACACCTTCGCGCAGTCCTCCGCCACAAGGCGGGCGAAGCGGGCTAGGTCATCTGTGTAGACTTCGTTGCATGGCAAAAGCCCGGACTCTCGCGCCATCCTCGCTATGCGGTCTGTGTCGGTCATGTGGGGGCCTTTTTGCACGAGCAGTAGGAGCACACAACGCCCGTGACGTTCTTCGTGCAGACGTTGGTGCGCTCGCCTTCTTCGGCCACCCACGCAAGCAGCGAATCAATCGCCTTTGCCGCGTTCATGGCAGTCGAGTACTTCACGACTCCGCTTGACCTGTCCGCTTCATAGCGCAGGCTCGATGCCAACTCTTTCGGTGTTTTCTTCATGACTCTTTCCTTTGGTCGAAGCTCTATCTAATGAGGGGTTGGTGTGACCCCCCCCCCATGATTTGTCCCTGATGCAATGCAGCGGTTTATGTGAGAGCTGCCGATTGTGGTTCGTGACTCCCACCAGTTCGGCCAGACTGCCCATGTCACACCGTTACGCCTCGTTCCCCGTTAGGGCTGGCCCCCTCAGAATGCCAGTGCTGCAAAGCCGGGCCACATGCGCTGATCCGTGCGGTCTGTTTGCGGTGTGGCCCGATTCTTGGCCGTGCTCGCTTGTGCCGTGTGAGTGCGTCCGCTAACTCAAGACGACAAAAAGCCCTTTAGTCTCTGTCGTCAGTGCTGGAACCACTCCCCGTGAGGGGTAAACGACAGAAGCTAAAGGGCTCTGGGTGTTGCCAATGGTTCCAGCAAAGGCAACGACATTGTGCATCACGATCAATGGCCGGTCAAGGCATTTGGTCAGAGGCCCCGGCGCGAACGGGGCTATGGTGGGCAGTTTGTACAGAAAAGCGCCATCCCTACGACAGGAAGGCTTCCCACTTCACCGGGCTTCCGGCCTCTGTTTACTTGGTTGGAGCCATCGCCCACACCCGCCCATTGCCATCAGGGCAGCAACGACGCGAGATCACCTTGCAGCCGATCAGCGCGGCATAACGCTTCGTCTCAATGCCTTTTCGCAGAGCAGAAGCCAGGGTGTTGACCTCTGACGGCTCGCAGACAATCGCGCTGCCGGGCTTGAGCTTGCTAAACACCGGGTCATATTTGTACGTCTCACGGCTGCGGAAACGCGGCGGTTCTGTGTCGTGCTCTACCCGCAGCATGGCGGGATCAATGCCGTCCACGTCCTGCTTCTTGCGTGTCACGGTGGGGAATGGTGATGCTCGGAGGGCGCTCATGTCGTCTCGTTGTTCGTTGCGATGCCTGCATCATCTCGCACCCCATCTCCCCGGTCTAATTGCTTTTTCCTATCGGATCGATTGACAAAACCAATTGGCGCGGATTGGTGAAGTGGTGCAAAGTTGGCGCATTGAAATGCAAACGGAGCACTAGATGCAAAAAAAGCTCATTGCCAGAGGAGAGGCTGAAGCGACCACCAAGCAACTCACCAAAGCCTGCAGTGACTGCCCGCTTCGCAGAGACGCCATGAACGGATGGCTTGGTGGCGCTACGCCAGAGGAATACGCCAGCTTGTGCCACTCTGATGAGGTTGTTGAATGCCATGTTCATTCAGGAAGTCGGTGCGCTGGCCTTGCGATATATCGACGCAACGTGTGCAAATCGCAACCAAAAAATCACGAGCTTCCAAAAGATCATGATTCCATATTCTCATCAAGAATAGAGTTCATCGATCACCACAAACAGCCACCAATGAAACGAAGGATTGAGCAATGAGCAAACACACACCGGGGCCTTGGGTATTGGAGCCTGGAAGTCAGCACAGATTTCCAAGCGTTCTGATTGGAAAAGTTCAACCGAGGCTGACCATCAATGCTGGTGGCGCTCCCATGTCTGAGCACGAAGCAAACGCCAGCCTGATCGCAGCGGCGCCGGAGCTTTTGGAGGCGTTGAAGACGGCGCACGCACACATTGCGGATGACGTACTGCGCGCATCTATCGGCAACCTCATCGCCAAAGCCACCGGAGGCCAGCAATGAGCTACACGCTTGAACAGAAGCGCGAGGCGCTGGCAAAGGGTGATCTGTGGTGGCGCTTTCCTGAATTTGACGACGACCATCATCGGAAATGGACTCTGATGAACGTGGATCTTGATGGCTGGATTGCCATGCTTTCAGATTTTGATATGCCTGGCGCCGAATACCACATCGGCCCCACTGCCCCCCGAGTCCTTAGCGAGCTTGATGGGGAGTTGCTGGATCTGCTCAATGGCGTTTTGAAGATGGAGCGCGGCTCAAGTGGCCGGATCATCATCGAAGGATGGCAGGAGGAAGCCATCCGCGCAGCCATCCAGAAAGCCGAGGCGCAGCAATGAGACGAGTTGGCTTTGATTTCCCGAACACGTGCCCTCGCATTGATAAGCAGATCGACGGTGCAAAGAGCGTCATGTATCGCTTTCTGGAGTCGTTGCTTGAGGAGGCTTGCCCGCCTCTTTCTCCAGAGACGTTGCAGCGCCTTGCCTCAGAAAACGCGGACAACCTCTACCGCGACCTTGAGGTCTGCTTTGAGTCTGTTCGCAGCACGAACGAGGAAATGCGCAATGAGGCAGATCGGCAAATTTGTGATTTGCATGACCGCCTCACGGATCTTGAAGCTGAAGTTGCGCGACTTGAACGGGAGGTCGCATGACGATCAAACCCCGCCGCAAGCCTCAGATCGAAACCGTGACGCCAACGCTCACACCGTCCGGCGTACACGTCCAGGCTGACAACGGCAAGACACACACAATCCCGCTTGCTCGGTTCCTTCGCTGGTGCCTGAGCGAGCTTCGCAAGTCACTTTGAAAGGTCAAAAATGATACGTTTTTTGATGAACTTTTTCGCCATTTTCTCAGCGGCGTTTGCCGTTTACGTCTTGACGGGCGTTTTTGTCGCCGGGGTTGCCGCAGGCGCGTTTGTTGCTGTTTACGGTGGATTGTGCTTTGCTGACGGGATGAATGCATCCGTGAAATCCCACACTGGAGGAAATTGACATGACCGAGACCGAAGAACTGGCAAAGCTGCGCGGTGAAAACGCCGTGCTGCTGTGCCTTCTGAACGAGTGCGCTGGCGTGATCCAGACTCTTGATCCAGAGAGCGAATCAGAGGCAGACATGCTCGGGCGTTTGTTGGCTGAAATTGACAGCGCACAAGGCGCCAAAATCCAAGGGGAACTGCTGTGACCTACATCAAACCTCCCGCCTCTCACGAATGCACATGGCGCAGCGGTCCGCCTCCTGAGGTGGGGTGGTGGCCTGCAAGTGCGCTTCGGCGACCGTCTTACCTTCGCTACTGGAATGGCACGTTTTGGTCCTGGGGTGCTGACAACGAGGAAAGCCGCATCAGCGAACAGAACAGCGCCAAACGCGCCAAGCGTCTCGCCTCAGACGACCCTGTGGAGCGCGCAAAAGCTGCGGGCACGATGGGGCCGCTCAGTGGCGTCACCGAGAACCACCGGCTGAAGAAAAACAGCAAGATCGGGTGATATAATGGCCTCACCGGCGCAATGCTGGTTAACGCGGGGGGGCTAGGTTAGCTCCCGAAAAGGCGGATTCGTTCCCCGCCCTGCCCCCGCTAACCGCCTCTGAACGTGATTTGAACGAGTCAGCAATGCACTACTACAAGCGAAACATTGGCGACTATGCCAAGAAGGCAGGACGCCTTTCGATGTTGGAGCACGGAGCGTACACGCTTCTCATTGATGCGTGCTATGACCGTGAACGGTTCCCAACGGAGGCTGAGGCCATTGAGTGGGCATGGGCACGATCTGATGCCGAAATCGAGGCCGTCCGGTTCGTGCTGTCTCGCTTTTTCGTGCTGACTGACGGCCTGTATGTGCAGGACCGGATCAATGACGAGGTGGTTCAGTACCAACGGAACGCCGAGACAAACGCCAGAATTGCCACGGAGCGTGAGGAAAAGCGCAGGAGTCGTGAACGGTCCGTGAACGGTTCGTGCAAAGACGTGAACGAACCTCCACCTAACCAAGAACCAAGAACCACTAACCAAGAACCACCAACCAGAAAAGACAAGACGCGCAAGCCGCGTCCTCAGTCTGACGACTTCGTTTCTGTCGATGATCTGGTGGCTGAGGGTGTCGATACGCAAGTCGCCAAAGACTGGCTACGGGTCCGCAAAGACAAGGGGGCCAAGACGCTCACGCAGACCGCATGGGATGGCGTCAAGGCAGAAGCCATCAAGGCGGGCCTGAGCGTATCGGATGCAGTCAAGGTGGCCGCGCAAAACTCGTGGCAGGGGTTCAAGGCGTCATGGCTTGACAATTCGACACCGCAATCAAGGCCCGGCTTTGTCATGGCAGAAAAGCCACTCAGCCCGGCAGAGCGGCAAATGTACGCGGCGTCACCGACCCGGTGCAACGACCGAGTGAAGCGGATGATGGCTGCGGAGCTTGGCAACAATGCCCCCCACATCGTCGACAACATCATCGAAATGGATCAAGGCTATGGCGCTCCCACTCTCCTGGGTTAAAAAGATTTTCGACAAGCTGTCGATGGTCTACGGTCACAAGTTCATGGGCCGATGGTCTGGCATGAATCTTGATGACGTGATGAACGATTGGGCTCATGAGCTTGACGGCCTTGAGCGCCGCCCCGAAGCCATCAAGCACGCGCTGCAACACCTTCCATCGGATGACTCCCCGACAGTCCTTCAGTTCCGAGACTTGTGCCGACGTGCGCCAGAACCGACGTTTGTGGCGCTGCCGTCGCCTGAAATCAATCAGGTGGTTGCCTCTCAGGCTTTGGCCGCAGCTTCTCAGGCAATCAAGGCGCCGCTTGATGATGTTTTGCACAGGCAGCGCGAGCACATGCGGATCGAGATGCACGGCATGGGCAAGAGCTTGACACCTCGGCAGCGTGAGTTTTGGCGCATCGCCTTGCGGTCTGAGATTCTCACGCGGACCAACATCGATACAGCCCAACCGTTCGACCTTGCGGAGCTTTCCAGGCGCATGGGGGTTGCTGCATGAACCTGCACCCCCGCACCCCATCAAGCGACGAGATGAAGGCCGAAGCCCACCGCCTCCTAGACGCTGCCCGGGATGGCCTGAACATCTCAGAGGATCGCATCACCTGGGCTTTGCGCATCACTGGCGATCTGGAATGACGAGCCGATAGCCAAAAACAATTGGACCGCCTCACTCAAACGCGGGATGATTGGCACATCGAACAACAGGCCAGACCATGACCAGCCGGACGCGCTACACCGAAGAAGAGGACGCCATCATCGCGGCGTACTACCCAACCGAGGGCACAGACGTGATACATCGACTGCCGACGACACGAAGCCGCCGAGGGGTGGAATACCGGGCGTATGCGATTGGGTCCGCCGTTGACTGCCGCAAGCGGTGGGCAAAAAAAGAGTGGTCGCGCTCCGATGAATCGCTGATGAAGATGATGTTTGGTCAGGTCGGCATTGAAGGCATGGTAAAGCTGCTCAAAGGCAAGTTTTCGGCGGGTGCCATCAAGCACAAGGCGCGGCGCATGGATCTGGTGAAAAACCAAACGCCACCGCCAAAGCCACAACCTGAGCCAGATCCAATCGACCAAGATGAGCAGGACACCGCCCCGATGATCCACCGGCACATCCCCGAAGGCGAGTGGAAGCGGGACCACCCAATCCCGAGGCGGTCTGTTTTTGACGTGGAGGCGCGAGCATGAGAAACGACCTAACCCCATCGGAGCTGCGCACCCTGAAGCTGATCGCCAAGGGCCTGAGCGCAAAAGAGGCCGGGAAGCTGGCTGGAATCGCTTACGACACAATCAAGGACCAGATGGCGAGCGTGTACCGCCGACTCGGTGCCTCCAACGCAGCGCACGCGGTCGCTCTGGCTTTCGTCGGCGGCATCATCAAGCCGGAGGATCTTCAATGATCGACCCAGCAACAGGCCGCGATGTGGCCGACTGCCCGGAAACCGAGACGCACAACCGGCACATGGAAAACCTGCGAAACATCAGGACAACCGCAGATCGACGCGAGTACATCGATGGGGTGATGCGGTCTGAAGGAAAGTTTTCCGCGAACTGGCTGCGGGACGATTTCGCGGCTGAATGGAACAAGGACAAAGCATGACCACATTCACCCGCGAAGACTACGAGATGGCGGCTAAGGCCTATTGGGGTGCCGAAGTCGACGATGTGATGTCGTTTTATTGGGATGATGGTGAGCAGTGCATTGTCTACATCCATGCGGACAACCAAGACCACAACGGGCAAGACGTGGAGCTGCTTTGGAACCCACCAGAAGACGCAGGCGAAACGCTGAGGCTGGCTGTGAAGCTTGGTGTCCATGCTGGATACAACGAGTTCACGGGCTGTGGGTTTGCCAGTTGGGGTCGTGGGACTTGCGGGCTCAATGAATATGGCCCCGATGACCCCTGCGCCACCACCTGTCGCGCCATTTTCCGCGCAGCCATTGCCATCGGGCGGGCGATGCCATGAGCACCAAGATACTCCCCGGCGACGTCGCCCGCTGCGATGGCATCGGATCGGACGAAGAAGGATGGTACGAAGAGTGCGACACGTGCCTAAGACGCACCGCCCCGCCAACTGACCACCCGAGGCGCCCATACATGACGCCACCGGCAGTGATCACGTTTTTCTGCCCGTCCTACATGAGCGACAAATGAGAATCGACCGCATCCTAGTCAACCCTCAGCAGGCGCACGCTGCCGTGACTGCGTTGTATCAGGCGCTCAAGCCGCACCTGATGGCCGGGCACGAGTTCGCGCTGTCGGTCAAGCCAAAGACGCGGAGCACTGCCCAGAATGCACGGATGTGGGCCATGCTGTCCGAAGTGTCCGCTCAGGTTGTTTGGCACGGTCGAAAGCTCACGCCAGAAGAATGGAAGCACGTTTTCAGCGCGAGCCTGAAGCGTCAAGACGTTGTGCCTGGGCTCGATGGCGGATTCGTCGTTTTGGGCCAAGCCACATCTAAAATGACCATTGCCGAGATGGGCGAACTGATGGAATTGATCAGCGCGTTCGGAGCACAGCAGGGCGTCAGATTCACCGCGACGGAGTACGAATGAGCACCGCAACACGAACCCAATGGTTTTCAGGCGACACCAAGCCAGCGATGTATGGCGTGTATGAGCGTGCATTCGATTTTGGCTTCAAAGAAGAATCGGTGGTGTTCTGCAAGTTTGCAGGCATGTGGTTTTGTTCATCGCTCACGCCAAAAGGGGCGATTGAGTGCATGCAAATCTCGCCCATTCAAAGCCTTGATTGGCGCGGCCTTGCGGAGAACCCAGACAAATGAGCACCGAAAAAATCCCCGCCGCCGCCCGCCGCAAGATCGAACGACTGGAGCGCGAGAACGAGGAATTACGCTCGGAGATCGCCGGACTGATGAACACCTACCGCGAGTGCCTGTATGAGCTGGTGACGTACAAGGTGCGGGTAGAGCAAGGCATCAAGCTATTGCAGGGTGTTGACGAATGACCAACGTGTTAGGCCTGTGGCCACAACGACGAGAGGAACGAGATGAAACGACCACAACCGCTTGACGATCTGGAAATGCACGAGCTGCTGCGCTTGCTGTACCCGGAGCACATCCGCAGCGACGACGACGCCTACTTTGAGCTTTCACAGCAGGCGTGCGAGGCCTCAGTAGATCTGGGCGACGGGTTCGAGGTGCCGCTGGCTGAGCTGCTGGCCCGCGTGGCGATGCTCACGATGCCGATGCAAAGCGGGCTGACTGGCCGCATGTCGCACTGCCTGGGCGAAGTGACGATTGCCGATGGCACCGCACAGATGCGGGCCGCAGTGCGCAGGGATGTTGAGGCCTAACCCAGAGTTCACCGGCGCCCACTTGTGGGCGTCCGCGTGCAACGTAGTGTTAGGCCTGGCACCACACGGACGAGAGGAATAAATGCTGATCCCAGCAGTTACCTTTGAACAGATAGACCTTGCTGAAGCCAACCGCTTGCTGAGCGAATGGGGGCACAAGATGGGTCCGCTTGAGCGCGGCAATGAATCTGGCGTGCATTACGCACTCAGGCACGAGGGCTCGCCGGTGGCTGTGGCCATGAGTTCCTCGCTGATCCGTGAATGCGTGGGCGGCGGGAACCAGCACATGACGCGAGACAACACAATTGAGCTGTCTCGGTTGTGCGCAGCCCGCCCCGGCTTGTGCCGCGTTGCCCTTCGTCTGTGGCGGGAGTTTGTTTTCCCGAATATTGGCAAGGCCTACGCGATCAGCTACCAAGATGCCGACATGCACAGCGGCAACACCTACAGGTTCGACGGCTGGCAGCGCATCGGCTACAGCCGCAGCGGAACAGATCAGCGATCAGGACGCAAGGGCCGCAACAAATGGATCTGGATGTGGTCATCAACGAAGAATGAGCCACACGAATGAAGTGCCTGACATTCAAAGAGTGCCGCGAACTTGCCGCGCAAACCGGCCTGCATGGCTTCACCGCATGGCTTTATGCCTGCCTGCTGGTGCTGCGCGGCGTTCGCTGGGACGATGAATCATGAGGGCCTAACCCCAAGGTTAAGCGGCGGCAAAGCCGTCCGCGTGCAACGTAGTGTTAGGCCTGGTGGCAGATGCCCAGGGCCTGACCGAACACCACAAGCCGATGCCGAAGGCATGGGCGTTTTCAACGAGCGGCCCGAAGGGGCGCGGAGAGCAACTATGACCACCTTGAACAACGAAGACCCGGCAGACCCCAGCGTGCATGAGCCCATCATCGTTTGGGGCGTGCCTGCCCTGATCCAGAAGGCCGCATTCGAGAAGCACTGCACCGGCGACTGCGGAAAGATCAGCATGGGC
>Ga0209066_10006790_pt1 | contig 11565 bp, 9 predicted proteins | sample All_14_2_FD_187198 | JGI IMG/M metagenome (GOLD analysis project Ga0209066, IMG submission 187198) | Freshwater microbial communities in response to fracking from Pennsylvania, USA - Allegheny Zone_MetaG_DW_15 (SPAdes) (version 2) ...
CCCCACTGGTGCCCGCCGCACCGTTGCGCATGGCGTTGCCGTGGGTGTTGCTGGCGCTGCTGGTCTACAGCGTTTTCAGCCGCGCAGGCACAATACATGCCCCGCACGCTGATCGCCGCCGCAATGCCGTGGTGGCCGGTACCGGTGCGGGGGTGATCGGCTTCTACGATGGCTTTCTTGGCCCGGGCACTGGCGCATTTCTGAAGCTGCTGTACGTGCGCGGGCTGGGGTTTGACTTCCTGCATGCCGCCGCGCCGGCGAAGCTGGCCAATGTGGCGTCCAACCTGGCTGCACTTGGGGTGTTCATCGCCCAGGGCGCGGTGGACTGGCGCCTCGGTGTTTGGATGGCGGCCTGCAACTTCGCCGGTGGCCAACTGGGCAGCCGCTGGGCCTTGCGGCGTGGCAGCGCTGTGGTGCGGCGCTGCTTCCTGGTGGTGGTGGGCCTGTTGCTGGTGAAGACCTTCGTTGACGCTTACCTCTGATTTTTCAACCGAACCCTGGATGCATGGGCCACCCTGGCCCGCCTTGAGATGACCTTGTCACTGACCGACCCCGCGTTCTGGCTCTCCGTGGGCCAGATCATCCTGATCGACATCCTGCTTGGCGGCGACAACGCCGTGGTGATCGCGCTGGCCTGCCGCAAGCTGCCGCCTGATTTGCGCAACCGGGGCATCTTCTGGGGCGTGGTGGGGGCTGTGGTGGCCCGCATCGTTCTCATCGCCTTTGCCTTGCAACTGTTGGCGATGCCGTTCCTGAAGATCGTCGGGGCGCTGCTGCTCTTCTGGATCGGCGTGAAGCTGATGTTGCCGGAAGACGATGAGGCCCATGGCAAGCTCGATGGCGGCACCACGCTGTGGAGCGCCGTGCGCACGGTGATCATTGCCGATGCGGTGATGAGCCTGGACAACGTCATCGCCGTGGCGGCCGCTGCCAAAGGGCATCTGCCGCTGGTGGTCTTCGGCATCCTCGTCAGCGTGCCGATCATCGTCTGGGGCAGCAAGTTCGTGCTGACGTTGATCGATCGTTTCCCGCTGGTGGTGACGCTGGGCGCAGGCCTGTTGGGCTGGATCGGTGGCGGCATGCTGCTGGGCGATGCCGTGCTGAAGCCCACGCTCGCCGGCGCACCGGGGTGGTGGCCCACCGCAGCGGCCATTGCCGGAGCTGTGCTGGTGGTGCTGACCGGCACGGTGCTCGCGCGCCGACGCCAACCGGCTGCCGAAGTGGCCGCTGCGCCAGCCGCAGCGGGCCGCCGTTGGCTGGTGCCCGTGGATGTGGGCTCGCCGGTGGAGGCGCTGGGTGCGCACCTGGCAGCCGAGCAGCAGCGCGACGCACAGCTGGGCCTGGTCCTGCTCAATGTGCAGTTCCCGCTGGAAAGCGGCCATGTGGCGCTGGTGGCTGACAAGCAGGATCTGCAGGCCTACTACGCCGACGAAGCCGAGAAGGCCCTGGCACCGATGCGCGCCGAACTGGCCCGCCGTGGCGTGGCCTTCACCGAGCAACAGGCGGTGGGCCATGTGGCGCCCACCATCCTGGCTGCAGCGGCACAGACCGGTGCCGAGCGCATCGTGATGGGCCGTCATGGCCGCAGTGACCTGGCCGACTTGGTGCTGGGTTCGGTGGCCAATGAGGTGAGCGAACAGGCTCAGGTGCCGGTGACGCTGCTGCGCTGATCCTGCACCATCAACCGGCTTGACCCGCCTGACACGGCGGCGTCATGCCCCCGTCATCACCCTGGCACGCAAGCCCGCTGCAATGCGTGGGTTTTGACGTGCCGGGGTGCGCTTGCAACGGGGTTTCCATCATCTGATCGCGGCGCAGTTCGTCTCTGGGCTGGCCGACAACGCGCTGCTGCTGGTGGCCATCGCCTGCTTGATGGCCGAGCAGTCGGCGGCTTGGTTGCCGCCGGTGCTGAAGCTGGTCTTCACGCTGGCCTATGTCCTGCTGGCGCCCTTTGTAGGCCCGCTGGCCGACCGCTGGCCCAAGGCGCGGGTCATGTTCGCCGCCAATGCACTGAAGGCGCTGGCCTGTGCTGGCATGGTGCTGGGTTTGCCCACGTTGCTGGCCTTCAGCCTGGCTGGGCTGGGGGCGGCGGTGTATTCGCCCGCCAAGTACGGCCTGGTCACCGAGCTGGTACCGGCCGGGCGGCTGGTGGTGGCCAATGCGTGGATCGAGGTGAGCACTGTGGTGTCCATCCTCGTGGGCACGTTGCTGGGCGGCGTGCTCACCGATGCGCCCTTTGTGGACGCGGCCTCGATGCTGGCCGCACAGGGGCTGGTGGTGGCACTGTTCGTGGTGCTGGTGCTGTACCTGATCGCCGCGCTGATCAACCTGGGCATCCCCGACAGCGGCTGCCGCTACCCTGCGCCGCCACCCTGGCCGCAGCAGCTGGGCGATTTCCTGCACGACAACCGCCGCCTGTGGCGTGACCCACTGGGCCAGGTGTCGCTGGCCACCACCACGCTGTTCTGGGGCGTGGGGGCGAGCCTGCAGTTTCTGGTGATCCGCTGGGCCGATGAGCGGCTCGATCTGGGCCTGTCGCAGGCCGCCTACTTGCAAGGCCTGTCGGCGCTGGGCGTGATCGTGGGCGCCGTGCTGGCCGGGCGCTTTGTGCCGTTGCAGGCAGCGCCCAAGGTGCTGGTGCTGGGCATTGGGCTGGGCGCGGCGTTGCCGCTGATGCTGGCGGTGACATCAGTGGCCGGCGCGGTGGCGCTGCTCAGCGGCATTGGCTTGCTGGGTGGGCTGTTTGTGGTGCCTATGAATGCGCTGCTGCAGCACCGCGGCTGCCAACTGCTGAGCGCTGGCCGCTCGATCGCGGTGCAGAACTTCAATGAAAACGCCAGCGTGTTGCTGGTGCTGGTGCTGTATGCGCTGGCCACGGCGCGCGAGGTGCCGCTGGCCCCGCTGCTGGCGGTGGCCGGGCTGGGCGTCAGCGGCGTGATGGGCCTGGTGATGTGGCGTTGGCGCACCACGGTCGCCCGGGTCGCCCAGGTCAGTTCGATGGATGGCACAACCAAGGAAGCCAAGGCATGAAGATCGCGATCGTCACCGATGCATGGGAGCCCCAGGTCAATGGCGTGGTGCGCACGCTCAAGATGACCACCCGTGAACTCACGCTGCTGGGCCACCAGGTGGAAGTGATTTCCCCACAGGGCTTTCGTAATGTGCCTTGCCCCACCTACCCCGACATCCGCCTGGCCCTGGCCACGCGCAGCATGGTGGCGCGCCAGCTCGATGCCATCGCGCCCGATTGCCTGCACATCGCCACCGAAGGCCCGCTGGGCTGGGCGGCGCGTGGTGTGGCCCTGTCGCGTGGCTGGCCGTTCACCACGGCGTATCACAGCCGCTTTCCCGAGTACCTGCAACTGCGCACCCGCCTGCCGGTGAGCTGGAGCTACGCGGTGCTGCGCCGCTTTCACAACGCCGGCGCCGCGGCCCTGGTGCCCACCGAGCAGATGGCCGCTGACCTGCGCGAGCGAGGCTTCACCACCCCGCGCCTGTGGAGCCGCGGCGTCAACCTGGAGGTGTTCACGCCCGAAGGCCCGCGCCTGACGCGCCAGCGCGACCCAGTATTCCTGTACGTGGGCCGGCTGGCCGTGGAGAAGGATGTTGACGCCTTCCTGCGGCTTGACCTGCCCGGTGAGAAGTGGGTGGCCGGCACCGGCCCCGAAGAAGCCCGCCTGCACCGCGAGTACCCCGGCGTGCGCTGGTTCGGCGTGCTCGAAGCCCCGCAGCTGGCCGAGCTGTATCGCAGTGCCGACGTGAAGGTGTTCCCCAGCCGCACCGACACCTTCGGCCTGGTGCTGGCCGAATCGATGGCCTGCGGCACGCCGGTGGCGGCGCTGCCGGTGATCGGCCCGATCGACGTGGTCGGCACCAGTGGGCAGGGCGGGGCGTTGAGCCATGACCTGCGCCAGGCCTGCCTCGATGCGCTGCATTGCGACCGCGAGGCGGTGCATGCCTTTGCACAGCGGTATTCATGGGCGGCTGCCACGCGGCAGTTTGAAGCGGCTTTGAAGCCGTTCAAGCGGGTGGCGCCAGTGATGGCGTGACGACCTGGTCGCGGCTTCAGGCGCTGGCCGCAGCCACCGCCTGGCCTGCATGCCGCTCGCGCATCACGGCCGACCAGTCGATGATCTCCAGCCGGCCATCGGCATGCTCCACCAGCGCGGTGAGGCTTTCCACCCAGTCGCCATCGTTGGCGTAGATCAGGCCGTCGATGTTGCGCAGCTCGGCATGGTGGATGTGGCCACACACCACGCCGTCGTAGCCGCGCTTGCGGGCTTCGCGGGCCACCGCCTGCTCAAAGTCACCGATGAAGCTGACGGCGCGCTTGACCTTGAGCTTCAGGTAGCGCGAGAGCGACCAGTACGGCAGCCCCATGCGCGCCCGCGCCGAGTTGAGGTGCTGGTTGAGCTTGAGCGCCATCGTGTAAGCGGTGTCACCCACATGCGCCAGCCACTTGGCGTGTTGCACCACACCGTCGAACAGGTCACCGTGCATCACCCACAGGCGCTTGCCGTCGGCGGTGACGTGCACGCATTCCTCAGCCACCTCCACGCCGCCGAAGCTGTGGCCGATGTAGCGGCGCGCGAATTCGTCGTGGTTGCCCGGCACGAAGATCACCTGCGTGCCCTTGCGCACCTTGCGCAGCAGCTTCTGCACCACATCGTTGTGGGCCTGCGGCCAGTGCCAGCGGCGCCTGAGCTGCCAGCCGTCGATCACGTCGCCCACCAGGTAGAGGCGTTCGCATTCCAGCAGGCGCAGGAAGTCGAGCAGGGCATCGGCCTGACAGCCGGGTGTGCCCAGGTGCACGTCTGAGATGAAGGCGCTGCGCACCTTCACGGGCCGCTCGGGCGTCTCGGCGTCGGGTGGGTCCTGGAGGCTGGGCGGCTCGGGCGCTGCCATCACCGGCAAGGCGGCGGGCAGCAGGCTGCGCAGGGCGAGGGAGGGAAGCAGGGCGGCTCGCATGGCGCCATGGTTCAACCGCGGCATGACGCGCGGTTGAAGCGTCGATGATGTTTTGATGAATCGCGGCAGCTGGGCGGTGCGCTGCGGCATCGCTTGGGCAGTTCTGTGCTCCGCAAGCCGCCATCGCGGGACTGTCACCGCTGCTTCACGGCGCCTTCACGGAGCGTTCGTAGCGTGGAGGCTCTTTCACTTTCAGCTGTCGCGAGGAGACCCCGTGAAATCTCACATCGTCCTGAATCTGCTGGCGGGCCTGGCCACGCTGGCCGGCCTGGCCAGCACACCGGCCATGGCGCACGACGGCCAGGCCACCGGCCATGGCACTGTCAACGTGCAAGTTGGCCCACGGCCGTTCTACCTGGTCGACCAGCTGCCCGAGGGCCGCCTGAAGCGCAAGCTGGAGGCCTGCTCGGAGAAGCCGCTGCGCCCCAGCACCTTCTCCATCGGCCATCGCGGCGCGGCCATGCAGTTCCCCGAGCACACCAAGGAGTCGTACGAAGCCGCCGCGCGCATGGGCGCGGGCATTGTCGAATGCGATGTCACCTTCACGAAGGACCGCGAGCTGGTGTGCCGCCATTCGCAGTGCGACCTGCACACCACCACCAACATCCTGGCGATTCCCGAACTGGCCGCCAAGTGCACCCAGCCCTTCACGCCGTATGACCCGGTGACCGGCAAGGCCGCCAGCGCACAGTGCTGCACCAGCGACATCACCGTGGCCGAGTTCAAGCAGCTGCAAGGCAAGATGGATGGTGCCAACACGAAGGCCACCACGGTGGCCGAATACCTGAAGGGCACGCCTGCCTTCCGCACCGATGCCTACGCTGCCACCGGCACGCTGCTCACGCACAAGGAAAGCATCCAGCTCTTCAAGCGTCTGGGGGTGCAGATGACGCCCGAGCTGAAGGAGGCCAGCGTGTCGATGCCCTACCAGGGTAACTACACGCAGCAGGCCTATGCCCAGCAGATGATCGACGAGTACAAGGCCGCTGGCGTGCCCGCGCACCGCGTGTGGCCGCAGAGTTTCAACATCAACGACGTCTACTACTGGATCGAGAAGGAGCCCAAGTTTGGCAAGCAGGCCGTGGCCCTGGCTGATCTGAACCTGGCTTCCGAACTGCCCGGCGCCATCGCCAAGTTGCCTGCCATGAAGGCCAAGGGCGTGCAGATCATCGCCCCGCCGATCTGGACGCTGGTGACGCTCGACGCCAACGGCAAGATCGTGCCGTCGGACTATGCCAAGGCGGCACGCCGCGAAGGGCTGGACATCATCAGCTGGTCGCTTGAACGCTCGGGCACGCTGGCCGATGGCGGCGGCTACTACTTCCAGAGCGTGACCGATGCGATCAACGGCCCTGGCGGTTACCTGCAGGTGCTTGATGTGCTGGCGCGCGAGGTGGGCATCCTTGGCATGTTCTCCGACTGGCCGGGCACCACCACCTACTACGCCAACTGCATGGGCCTGGGCGTCGACCGCCATTGAGCCACCGTCGCGGCTGCGGGCCGGGGTGTCGTCTGGCTGGGGTCATGCCCCGGGTGGACGCGGCTCCTGCTCCGCACCGCGACTGAGCCATGCGCTGAACCAGAACCGGCTACCCAGGCCTGGCGCGCTGGCCAAGCCTACGTCGCCGCCCATCATTCGGGCCAGATGGCGGGTGAGGGCCAGGCCCAGGCCGGTGCCACCATGGCGCCGGGTGGTGGAGTTGTCGCCCTGCTCGAACGCATTGAAGAGCGCGGCCTGGCGGTCTGCGGCGATGCCTTCGCCGGTGTCTTCCACTTCGAAGCGCACCAGCACGCGGGCGGGTTCTTCGCGCACCACTGCAGCGTGCAGCCGCACGCTGCCCTGGGCGGTGAACTTCACCGCGTTAGACAGCAGGTTAAGCAGCGCCTGTGACAGCCGCGTCGGGTCGCCCCGCAGCGGCCGGGGCAGCGTGCCGCAGTCAAGCAGTAGCGCCAGGCCCTTCTCGCGCGCAGATACGGCCACCATCTCCACGGCCCGCGACATCAGCGCAGCGAGGTCGACATCGGTGTCTTCGAGCTCCATCTTGCCCGCCTCGATCTTCGACAGGTCGAGGATGTCGCTGATGACTTGCAACAGGTGCTTGGCCGCACTGTCCACCTTGGACAGTCGGTCCTGCAGCTTGGGCTCGCTGGCATCGCGCCGCATCAGGTAGGTCAACCCGATCACGGCGTTCAGTGGTGTGCGGATCTCATGGCTCATGTTGGCCAGGAATTCGCTTTTGGCGCGGTTGGCGGCATTGGCGCGCTGCTTCTCCTCATCCAGCGCCTGCAGTGAGCGCGCCTGCTGCAGGTTGGCCCGGTGTTGGGAGCGCAGCAGCAGCGCGGTGCTGCCACACAGTGCCAGCCAGGCCGCCACGGTGAGCATCACTTCGCGGTACCAAGGGGCCAGCACGTCCGACTGCGCGAAGCCCACCAGGATGTAGACCGGGAAGTGCTGAATCTTGCGATAGAAGCTCATGCGGCGCAGGCCATCGATCGAGCTCAGGCTTTCGTACTGCGCCGACTCCATTTGGGCGGCCATCGCGCGCAGGGTTTCGGGGGCGCGCAGTTGTGCGGGGCGCTCGTCGTCTGCCGGAGGCAGTGCGGGGCGGCGCATCAGCACTTCGCGTTGGGTGTTGAACAGAGTGACGGCGCCGTGCAGGCCCAGATCCAGGGCGTCGAGCGTTGCGGCGAAATCTTCGATGTCGAGGTTCAGGTAAACCACCCCGGCGACCTGGTCCTGGCCGTCGCGCAGGCTCCTGGCCAGCGGCAACACCCAGCGGTGGCTGATGCGTGATTTCAAGGGCAGGCCGATCACCAGGCCGGGGCTGCCCAGGGCTTCGCGAAAGAAGCGTCGGCTGGCCACGCTGATGCCCTGCCGCGCGTCGGCGCCGGCCCCCTGGCGCACCAGGCCAGCGCGGTCGGCGGCGCGCAGCGCCGGCTGGTCGGGCAGCTGGCGCGACAGGCTCACCAGATGCGCCGTGAACGCCCTGTCGCGTGAGTCGGTGTCATGGGGCAGTCTGGCGTAGCGCTCCACGGCGGACTGCAGCACCAGGTCAGCCGCCTGGAAGCGCGCATAGAGATTGCGCTCCAGGCTCAGTGTCAGGTTGTGCAGGTTGGTGGCTGCATGGGTGCGGTAGCGGTCACGGCTGACCTGGAGTGCATAGGTCAGCAAGACGGCGACGATGAGCAGCACCAGCATCGCGCCGATGAGCTGGCGCAGAAAGGTGCGGCGCTGCTGCAGCGGGGCGAGGGCGTTCGAACCGGCATCCGATGGGGCCGGTGTGCACGGAACAACAGCATCGCCAGGTTCGGCCGGAAGGGGAGTCAGCACCGGGCCATTCACCCACGATTTATCCCGCAGCGTCAAGTGCGTAAAACACGGGGCGTCACTGCCGCAATGGCGTGCGTACGATGGGCATGGTGAGGGGCGCTCAGGCCTGGTCGCGTGCGGCGCGCAGCGCCTCTTGCCAGCGATGCTGCGGCAGGTGGGTTCTGAGGCGCTCGATCACCAGGCTCTGCACTTCGGCGGTGATCGTGTGGCCTAGGAAGGGCAGCACATCGGCGGTCAGATCGACACCCTGCGCTACCAGCTGCTTGGCGGCCATCACCGTCTGGCCGTAGTGGATCACTGGGTCATCCTTGCCGTGCACGAAGTGCAGCGTGGTTTGCTCGCAGGGCTGATGCGGCACGCCGGCATAGCGGCCCGACAGCGCCACGATGCGCCCGGCCAGCAACTGCGGCAGGGCGGTGGATTCCAGCGCCATGATGGCGCCTTGCGAGAAGCCCACCAGCGCCGTGCCTTGGGCGTCTACCCCGCTTTCGCGTTGCCAATGCTCGACGGTCTGCACAAACAGCGGCAGCGCCTCGGCCACGCGGGCGGCGCGGTTGTCTTCTGTCACGCCTTGCACCGAGAACCACTGAAAGCCCTGGCCCAGGTCAGACGGGAAGGGCGCCTGCACGCTCACCACAAACGCCTGCGGCCATTCAGCGGCCATGTGCTGGGCCAGCGGCAGCATGCTCTGGGCCGTGGCCCCCACGCCGTGAAACAGCAAGATGAGCTGGGGTGAGGGGCTCTGCGGGCGTTGGACGATGAGGGCTTCGGACATGGGACACACAATGACAAGAGGGCGTCATTGTGCGCATGCCCGAAGCGGTGGCGGGTTGAAAAGCCTTCAGCTCAGCCAGCGTTGCGCCTGAATCGACGCACCGCAGGCCTCAGCTCCAGCGCGGCTGCAGCGTCTTGCTGAACACGCTGGCGCCTGCGATGTCGCGCAGGTCCACCGTCAGCTCGGCGCTGCCAGCGTCGATGTTGACTTCGCCAAAGAACTGCAGCCCGGCGTAGGGCGACAGGTTCACCTGGCCGGCGGGTGGTGCCTTGTAGAAGACCACCTGCGGGCCGAAGGTGCCGTCCAGCGTGTTGGGGCCGAAGCTGCCGGCGTTGAGCGGGCCGGAGACAAACTCCCAGAAGCCGTCAAACTCCTGAAAGGCGGCCTTGGCGGGCTCGTAGTAATGGGCGGCGCAGTAGTGCACATCAGCGGTGAGCCACACGGTGTTGCGCACGCGCTTGTGTTTGATGAACTTGAAGAGTTCAGCGAACTCCAGCTCGCGGCCTAGCGGCTGGCCTGGGTTGCCGTTGGCCACGGCCTCCCAGCGCGCCACGCCATCGGCGGTGGTGCCATCGCCCACGTTCAGGCCGATGGGCATGTCGCAGGCAATCACCTTCCACACCGCCTTCGATTCGGCCAGGCTGCGCTTGAGCCAGTCGAGCTGTTCGCGGCCCAGGATGGGCGTGTCGGCACCAGGGTCGGCCTGCAGGTTGTTGGTGTTGGGGCCGCGGTAGCTGCGCAGGTCGATCACAAAAACCTCCAGCAGCGGGCCGTAGCAGAACTTGCGGTACACGCGCTGTGATTCGCGCGCATCGAAGGGGCGCATCGGCGCGTAGTCGAGGAAGGCGCGGGTGCCGGGGCGATGAGCAGCGGCACGTTCTTCTCGGTGTAGCGGGCGTCGGCCGAGAGGTCTTTGCTGTCAGACCAGTTGTTCACCACCTCGTGGTCGTCCCACTGCCAGATCTGCGGTACTTCGGCGTTGAAGCGGCGCACGTTCTCATCGAGCAGGTTGTAGCGGTAGCGGCCGCGGTATTCGTCCAGCGTCTCGGCCACCTTCATCACCTCGGGGGTGACGACGTTGGTCCAGAGTTGGCCGTTTTCGGCGGTGACCGATTCCTTGATCGGGCCGTCGGCATAGATGGTGTCGCCGCTGTGGATGAAGAAGTGCGGCTCGCGCTGGCGCATCGCCTCATAGATCTTCATGCCGCCGAAGGCGGTGTTGATGCCCCAGCCCTGGCCGGCCGTGTCGCCGCTCCACTGGAAGCGGATGTTCTGGCCCTTGCGATGGTTGCCGTGGTGGCCCTCACCCTCGCAGGCCAGCGTGCGCACGCTGCCCACCACCGGCGCGCTGAGGGCGCGGCTGTTGTCCAGGCCCTGGAAGCTCACGCGCACATGCACCTCGCGGCCCTGCGGCAGGCCGGCCAGGTCGACGCGGGCGGTGTAGTCGGTGGTGTCCAGCGCATGCGGGCCGATGATGCGACGGGCCTTGCGGAACTGCTCGTCCAGGCTCCACTCCACGACCATGCGGGCCGGGCGGTCGGCGCGGCTCCACACCAGCACCGAGCCGGCCTGCGGGTCGCCGAACTGCAGGCCTTGCAAGGCCTGAGGGCGTTCGCTGTCTGCGGTGATGAGGGCGGCCGAGCTTTGCGAGAAGCTGTAGCGCGGCAGCGCCAGCGCACCCGCGGTGGCGGCGGTGGTATGCAAGAAGAGGCGGCGGCTGCGGTCTTGGCTGTCCATGCTGAACTCCAGAGGTGAAAGAACCGCCCGCTACCGTAGGGGCCGCGCATGAAGGCGGCGTGACGCATCAGTGTCAGCCGCTGGCAGGTCTTGGGGCATGCGTCTCCAAAGCAAGTCGCAGACGGCGAAGGCAGTGGCCGATCACACCCGTGCCGGGGCCTGCTGAAACTCTCGGCCCGTCGGCCCGTCGGCCCGTCGGCCATTCGGCAGGGCGACCCGCCTGTTGAGCGCGAACCACCCGGTGGCAGGCATGAATCTTTGGCGAGACGAAGTCGCTTGATCTCAAGGGAGGCGCCCAATCGCCGAAATGGCGAAGGATGGGCTGCTGCTGTTGGCGGTCAACTTGGCCAGAGAGAACCTGATGGGCATTCGACATTTCGCGGCGTTGGCGGCAGGCGCATTCAGTTTGTGCGCCTGTTCGCAATTGCCCCTCAGTGAACCCACCGGTGTGCCGATGAAGCACACCGTCTTTGGCGTCACCGGTACTGGCGAACTCATCAAGTTCAATGCGGGAACGCCCCGCCAGATCGACGCCCGTGTGCCAATCAGCGGCCTGCAGCCAGACGAGCGGTTGGTGGGCATTGATTTTCGTGTGGCGCGCGGTGTGCTGTTCGGGCTGACGTCCAGCGGCCGCCTGGTGACGATCAACACCACGTCGGGCGAAGCTCGCCAGGTGGGCACTGCCACGCCGCTGGCGCTGAATGAGCAACCGATCGGGTTTGACTTCAACCCGGCGGCTGATCGCATCCGGGTG
>Ga0209066_10006792_pt1 | contig 11564 bp, 9 predicted proteins | sample All_14_2_FD_187198 | JGI IMG/M metagenome (GOLD analysis project Ga0209066, IMG submission 187198) | Freshwater microbial communities in response to fracking from Pennsylvania, USA - Allegheny Zone_MetaG_DW_15 (SPAdes) (version 2) ...
CGTCGGCGGGCTTGGCCACGCAGTCGATGGCGCCCAGCTCCAGCGCCCGCAGCGTCATCTCCGCGCCGGCCTGGGTCAGGGTCGAGACCATCACCACCGGCATCGGCCGCAGGCGCATGATCTTCTCAAGGAACTCGATGCCGTTCATGTTCGGCATCTCGATGTCCAGCGTGACGACATCGGGATTGAGGGCCTTGATCATGCCCCGGGCTTCAAAGGGATCGCCGGCGGCGCCGCAGACCTCGATATCCGGGTCCCGATTGAGAGCCGCCGTAATCAGGCTCCGCATGGTGGCGGAGTCATCGACGACCAGAACGCGAATCTTGGCCATCAGCGACCTCCCACCTTGCGATAGGCCGTCAGGCCCGAACTTTCAAAGGCGGTGATCGAGCTGCCGACCCGCTCTGAGTGGCCGACATAGAGCTTGCCGCCCGGCGCCAGTAGCGGGGCGAAACGGTTCCAGACGCGCTCCTGGGTCGGCTCGTCGAAATAGATGACGACGTTGCGGCAGAAGATGGCGTCGAACGGCCCCTTCATCGGCCAGCTTGGGCCGTTGAGGTTCAGTTCACGAAAGGCCACCAGGCTGCGCGCAGCCTCACAGACGCGGAAGGCGCGTCGATCGTTGGGATCGCGTTCGAAATACTGGTTGCGAACGTGAGCGGGAATGCCTTCCAGCAGGCTCTCGTCATAGACAGCGGCGCGGCCCGTGGCGAGCACGTTGGTGTCGATGTCTGTGCCCAGGATCCGGATGTCGAGGTCCGCCGCATTGGGCCAGACCGACAGGACCGTGAAGGCCATCGAATAGGGCTCCTGGCCCGACGAGCTGGCCGCCGACCACAGGCGCAAACGGCCCCCGGCGCGAACCTTGTCAGCCATGGGTTCAAGGATATTGGCGCGCAGATCGTCGAAGTGGTGCGGCTCGCGGAAGAAGCGGGTGACGTTGGTCGTCAGGGCGCGCAGCATCTCCTGCTGCTCGTCCACGCTGCTCTCCAGCGCCACGAAGGCGCAGTATTCGGTGAAGGTCTTCATGCCCAGGGCGCGGAGGCGCTTGGCCAGGCGGGAATAGACCAGGGTCGCCTTGGTCTCGGGCAGGCTGATGCCGGCCTGCGCATAGAGCAGCGCCGCGATTTTCTTGAAATCGGCATTCGTGAACGCGAACTCGCCATCGACAATGGCTTCGCGGCGTTCTGTTTGAGAGGCTAAGGTCATCAGGCGGCCAGGGCCTCGCGTTCGGGGAGGATACGGTCGAGCGAGATCTCGCTGATCATGCGGTCCTCAATCGAAATGATGCCGCGTACGAAGCTGCGGACCGTGTCGCAGGCCACGTCGGGCGTAGGCTGAATCATGTCGTCATTGACCGACAGGATGTCCGACACAGCGTCGACCAGCAGGCCCACGGTGCGGTCGCCCGCCTGAACAACGATGAACACACTCCGTACGCTGGGCTCGATCACCGGCATGCCCAGACGGCAGGCCAGGTCCATGATCGGCAGCACAGCGCCGCGCAGGTTGATCACGCCGCGCATATAGCCGGGCGTCTGCGGCAGCACGGTCGCCGGGCTCCAGCCCCGAATCTCGCGCACGGCCATGATGTTCACGCAATATTCCTGGTCTCCGACCCGGAACGAAATCAGCTCCCTGCGTTCAGTGCTCGGGGCGGTAGCTGGGTCAGTCATGACTTACTCCGCTGCAATGAGGGTGGGTTCGACGGGACGGGGCGTTTCCCGACGGCGAAGATTGATCACGGCGTCGACATCCAGGATCAGGGCCACACGGCCATCGCCCAGGATCGTCGCGGCGGCGACGCCTTCGACCTGCTGGTAGTTCTGCTCCAGCGACTTGATGACCACCTGGCGCTGGCCATGGATCGCATCGGCGACCAGGGCGGCGCGCGAGCCATCCTCGCCCTCGACCAGCAGCACGACACCCTCGGTCGGCGACGGCGAGGTGGTGCGATAGCCCAGGGTGAGGCCCACATCGATCAGCGGCACGAAGCTGTCGCGCACCGCCAGCACCGAGCCCACTGGGCCCAGAGGGCGAACTTCCTCGGCCTTGGGACGCAGGCTTTCCACGATGGCGGCCAGAGGCACGACCAGGGTCTCGCCGGCCACGTCGACCACCATGCCGTCCAGGACGGCCAGGGTCAGGGGCAGGCTGAGCGTGAAGGTCGAGCCCAGGCCAGGACGCGAGGTGATCGAGATGCGGCCGCCCAGAGCCTGGACCGAGCGCTTGACCACGTCCATGCCAACGCCGCGACCCGACACGTCCGAAATCTTGTCGGCCGTCGAGAAGCCGGGAAGGAAGATCAGGTTGTCGATCTCTTCGTCAGTCAACTGCAGGTCGGGTGCGATCAGGCCCTTCTTGACGGCGATCGACAGCACCCGTTCGCGGTTGATGCCCTTGCCGTCGTCCTGGACCTCAATAACGATACGGCCGCTGCGGTGCAGGGCGGCCAGGCGCACGACGCCTTCGGGATTCTTGCCGGCGGCGCGACGCTCTTCCGGGCTCTCCAACCCGTGGTCGATGGCGTTGCGCAGCATATGGGTGATGGGATCGGACAGACGCTCGATGACCGTCTTGTCGACCTCGGTGTTCTCGCCGTCCATCACCAGGCGGGCCTGCTTGCCCGTCATGTTGGCGACTTCGCGGACCAGGCGCGGCATGCGCTGGAACACCGACTTCACCGGCTGGGCGCGGATGGCCATGACGCTGTCCTGGATCTCGCGGGTGAGCTGTTCCAGCTCATCCAGACCCATGGCCAGGTTCGAGGACGGGGCGATGCCATACTCGCCGACGCGCTGGGCCAGCATGGCCTGGTTGATGACCAGCTCGCCAACCAGATCGATCAGGCGATCGATGCGCTCGGGATCGACGCGGATGACCGACTGGCCCGGACCCGGGACATCGACCTGGGCGGCCTTGGTCGGCGCGGCGGCCGGGGCCGGAGCCGGAGCAGGCGCTGCAGCAACGGGGGCCGGGGCGGCGACAGGCGCGGGCGGCGGTGGCGGAGCAGCTTCAACAACGGCGGGCTCGACCACCGCGACCGGCTCGGGAGCAGGCTCCGCAGCCGGCGGTTCGATGGCGCTCAGCAGATTGGCGAGTGCGGCCTCGACGGGCGCTTCGCCGCGAACGATTTCAAGGTCGCAGTCGCCATCAACGAATTCGAAGACCTCGCGGATGGCCTCTTCGCCCTCTTCGGTCTCGACCCGCACGCTCCAGGTGACATAGGCGGCTTCGGCGTCGAGAAACTCCAGCGTCGGCAGGGCGCTGTCGTCCATGGTCGCCACGATAGGCCCAAGACGGCTCAGCTCACGCAACAGCAGGGCGGTTTCGTTGGCCTTGCGATAGAGGTCCGATTTCGGACGGATCGACACGGTCCAGACATTGGCCGGGATCAGCTCGGCGTCAGCAGCCTGCGCGTCGATGGAGATGGTCATCGGCTGGAAGTCGAAGCCGAGGTCATCGTCGTCCATGTCGTCCGAAGCGGCGGCGGCCACCGGAGGGGGCGCGGCTTCAACGATCTCGACGGCTGGCGCGGCGGCGATCGGCGCGGCCGACGGGTCGGTCCAGACCTTCAGTTCTGCAGCCATGGCGGCGGAAGCCGCCATGTCGACATCGCCCAGGCCGCGCGCAGCGCTGACATGGTCCGCCAGGACATCGGAGGCGCGCAGCATGACGGCGGCCAGTTCGACCGTATTGGGGACCTCGTTGGAACGCACCGCGTCCAGCAGAGTCTCGAACACGTGTGCGAAACGGACCAGCGGCTCGAGGCCGAAGGCGCCCGCGCCGCCCTTGATCGAATGCACGGCCCGGAAGACGGCATTGACGGTTTCAATGTCGCCGACGCCCTCCTGCATGGCCAGGAGCCCGCCTTCGAGGTCGGCGAGCAGTTCCTCGCATTCCTGAAAGAAGGTGACCTTGATGGCCTCTAGCTCGTCCATTCCCGTAGTTCCTTAGCGTTCTAGACGTCGACGAAAGTGTGAGGATCAGGCCGCGACGCGGCGGATAGCCTCAACCAGCTTCTCGGGATTGAACGGCTTGACGATCCAGCCGGTCGCGCCGGCTTCACGAGCCCGCTGCTTCTTGCTGGGATCGCTTTCCGTGGTCAGCACCAGGATCGGAATGGCGCGATAGTCATCATCGACGCGAACCGCCTCGATGAAGCCAAAGCCATCCAGCTTGGGCATGTTGATGTCGGTGATGATGACGTCAGGGCGGTGAGCGGAGAGAACCTCCAGCCCATGCTCGCCGTCAACAGCCTCGACCACATTGAAGCCCGCACCGGCCAGAGCCATGCGCAGCATGTCCCTCATCGTGCGGGAATCGTCGACCGTGAGAATCGTGCGCGTCACGATTGGACTCCATGGATGTCCGCCGAAAGAAGCGCCCCATCGGCGCCGAAAAGACGGGTGGTTTCAACAAAGGCCTCCGAAGGCCCCTTAATGGAAAAGGCTTTGCCGTCATCGGCCCAGGCCTTGCGGGCCGCGAGCAGAATCTGGAGACACAGACCGCCGAGGCGGCGAACCTGGTCGGCCTCGACCTCGAGCGCCTGGCCCCGGTGCGCCATGAAGGCGGACTTGAGCGGGCCGGCGGCCTTCAGATCGAGTGTTTCGGGCAGCGCGAGAGCAGCCATCAGAATTCCTCCCATCCATCGGCCGCAGGAGCGGCCGCGGTAGCAGCGCCGCCACGACCGGGCCGGGCGAAGGCGCCCAGACGGGCCCTTTGCTCGGCGACCGGGTTGCGGGCCGGTGCGTGTTGAGCCGGATCAGCGGCAGCCGGACGACCGTAGGCGGCCTGGCCTTCACCCACCCGGAAACGGGCCATCAGTCGGACCAGTTCGGCCGTTTCACCCTTCAGCGAGTGGGTCGCGGCGGTCGATTGCTCGACCATGGCGGCGTTCTGCTGGGTGACCTGATCCATCTGGTTCACGGCCGTGTTCACTTCGTTCAGTCCGGTGGCCTGTTCTGCGGCGGAGGCCGCGATCTCGGTCACCAGGGCGTCGATCTCGCCAACCTTGACGACGATGCGTTGCAGCGCCTCGCCAGTCTGTCCCACCAGGTTCACGCCCTGGCTGACCTGCTGGGTCGAGGACGAGATCAGGGTCTTGATCTCCTTGGCGGCTTCGGCCGAACGCTGGGCCAGGGCCCGCACTTCCTGGGCGACGACGGCGAAGCCGCGACCCGCCTCACCGGCGCGGGCGGCCTCGACACCGGCGTTCAGAGCCAGAAGATTGGTCTGGAACGCGATCTCGTCGATCACGCCGATAATCTGGCTGATCTGCTTGGACGAGTTTTCGATCTCGCCCATCGCCGACACTGCTTGATGAACGACCTGACCGGAATGCGTCGCTTCGCCACGGGTGGTCGAAACAACGTCCGAGGCCTGGCGGGCGCCGCTGGCGGTGCGGCGCACCGTGGCGGTCAGCTCGTCCAGGGCGGCGGCGGTTTCTTCCAGCGAGGCGGCCTGTTGTTCGGTGCGACGCGACAGGTCGTCCGAAGCGTGAGCGATCTCGTCGGCGCCAGTGCGCAGACCGTCGGTGGAGGCGGCGATGACCTTCATCGTCTCCTGCAGCGAGACCATGGCGCCGTTGAAGTCATCCTTCAGCTTGCCGTACTCGCCGGGGAAGTCGGCGGTCACACGGAAGGTCAGGTCGCCCGAGGCGAGCTTTTCAAGGCCTTCGGCGAGGCTGGTCACCACCAGGGCGCTTTCGCGCGCCGCCGCGACAGCGGCCTGTTCCTTGGAGCGGCGCTCTTCTGCAGTGAGAGCGTTTGATTTTTCCTGATCAGCGCGGAGCTGTTCAAGGTGCAGCTGGTTGTCGCGGAATACCTTCAGCGACCGGACGATAGCCCCCAACTCGTCGCCGCGGGTCAGCTTTTCCAGATCGATGCCGTTATCGCCCTTGGAGAGCTTCTCGGTCGCGCCGGCGATATCGGAGATCGACTTGCGGACATTCATGACAGTGAGGAAGGCCAGACCGGCGACCGAGGCCAGGGTCAGCAGCGACAGCACGATGGTCGCGCTGATGGCGGCGGTGGCTTCAGCCTGCTTCTTGGCCGAGGTCGTCTCGATCCGCTTGTTGGCCGTCGTCGTGACGTCATCGAGCAGGCCGGTCATCTTGGCGTATTGCTCTTCAAACGGTGCGATGAAACCGACCGCCATGTTGAAGTCGACGCCGATCATGCCGCTGACCGTGTCGATGGCGCTGCGGCATTCCTCAAGCGACTTGATCAGCTCGGCGATCTTCGGCTGCTCCGCAGCCGGCAGCTTGCCCTTCAGCGCCATCAGATCCTTCTTGATGGCGTCGGTCTCTGTCAGGATCGCCGCCATACGCGCGTCGTTCTTGTCCAGGTGGATATTGCCCGCCTTGTGGGTGAGCACGGTGTAGAGCTCGCCATTGATGTTGGAGATGCGCTTGGAAAGCGATTGAATCTCCATGTTCTCGCGCATGTCGTTCTCGACGACCTGGCGCAAAGCGGCCGACTGGCTTTGCTGAACGACGACGGCCCCGCCAGCCATCAAAGCCAGCATCAACAGTGCAAACGCCGGCGCGAAGCCGATTTTGATGATCAGTGGCAGATCGACAAGGCGAAAGCGCTTCATCTCAGGTCCCCTTCAAGCGGCGGCTCCGTGCCCACGGATCGCCAACTGACCAGGGGATCATCACGATAGATTCCTAACAGACTCTGACCTTGGTTAAGAGAAACTGGAGATCGGAGCCCAAAGCCTCTCCTTTCGGGACGTTTGGTCGCAGGTGATTCTATAAAGTGCGCCCAGGTGGGATTCCGGGGCGGCGACGACGACGAGGTTACCGCAAAGTAAATTTTGAATATTCTTTGCTGACTCAGAATATCTTAACTCGCATCTGCGAAAAACGTCCTGCGTCTGGTTGGCGCGTCGTCCACAGGACGTGTATTCATTATTAGGAGCAGCGGGATGAAATATCCGATCGCTTTTGCCGCGGGAATCGCTGGCAGCTTGTTCATCGCCCAGGCCGCCTCGGCCGCCGGCGGTTTCGAAGACCAAATGGGCCGTTGCCTGCAACAATACGCCAACACTCGTGACGCCGCTCAGGTGATGCTTGAGTGCACCGCTGACGCCGGCAAGCTCTCGGCTTGTAAGGTCGTTGACAACAGCGCTGCCGGCAAGGGCTTCGACAAGGCCGCCATGTGCATTGCTGAAAAGCTGCCCATGGGCGCCAAGACCGGCACCGTGAAGGTCCCGTTCCGCTTCCCGGGCGGCGCGTAACCGCCAAACTCCGTATTCGGGGTTCAAAAAACGCCTCCGCTGACCAGACCAAAGCGCTCCCATGGAATGTTTCGGTCTGGTCTTCGGGGGCGTTTTGCCGTGCGCGACAGGCGACAGGACAAAGGCGGACGCCCATCAGGACGCCCGCCTTTGTCGATTCTGCTCCGCGCGATACTGCAGGCTGCGGCTTGCCCCAGGGGCCTTTCTGACCTGACTGCTTCATCAGGGTCGGACGAAAAGGGCTCCAAATCAAAAGTTTAGAGCATTTCTCGATCTGATGCCGTCTCACGCTTATTGAAAAATGCCTAGAATTCTTCCCACGCCTCGCGGACTGCGGTGGCGGCCGAGCCCCGCGCGGCAAGGCGCGAGCCTGCCCCTGGCCGGTTGGCCGGCGAGGGAGACCTGGCGGGGGGACGGGCGGCGGCCGCTGATGCGACCGATCGCGAACCGCTGACGCGGAAGGCAGAGATCAGGTTGACCAACTCCGCTGTCTGATCCTTGAGCGAGTGGGTCGCCGCCGTCGTCTGTTCGACCATGGCGGCGTTCTGCTGAGTCACCTGATCCATCTGGTTGACCGCAGTATTGACCTCGTGCAGGCCCGTGGACTGCTCCTGGGCCGAGGTGGAGATCTGGACGATCAGGGTGTCGATCTCCGCCACCTTGGCGACGATCCCGCGCAAGGCGTCGCCGGTTTGCCCAACGAGGCTAACACCCTGGCTGACCTGTTGAGTCGACGACGATATCAGCGTCTTGATCTCCTTGGCCGCATCGGCGGAACGCTGGGCCAGGGCTCGCACTTCCTGGGCCACGACAGCAAAACCACGACCGGCTTCGCCCGCTCGCGCGGCTTCGACGCCGGCGTTGAGCGCCAGAAGATTGGTCTGGAAGGCGATCTCGTCGATAACACCGATAATGTTGCCGATTTCGCGCGACGAGCCTTCGATCTCACCCATGGCCGCTACGGCCTGATCAACGACAATGCCCGAGCGTTCAGCCTCGGTCTTGGCGCCGGCGACGACCTCGGAGGCCTGCTTGGCGCCCGCCGCCGAGCGGCGCACGGTCGAGGTGATCTGATCAAGGGCGGCGGCCGTCTGTTCCAGGCTGGCGGCCTGCTGCTCGGTGCGGCGCGACATGTCATCGGCGGCGATGCCGATCTCGTCAGAGCCCGCGCGAATATTGTCCGTCACACCTGCAACGCGGCTCATGGCCTGCTCCAGAGTGCCGACCGCGTTGTTGAAGTCATCCTTCAGTTTCTGGAACTCGGGCTTAACCTCGTCGTTCAGGCGGCTGACCAGGTCTCCCTGCGCCAGATGGGCGAGCGCTTCGGCCAGGCTTGCCACAAGCCTGGTCTGGCATTGCTCGTTCTCGAGACGCGCGGTCTCCAGTCGCTGGCGCTCGGCATCGATGGTTTCGAGATAGATCGAGATGGCGAAGTCCATGTCGAGCATCACCGCCTTCATCAGGGCGCTGATTGCTTCGCCAACCTGGGCCGAGTCGCCCTTGGCCATGAAACCCTTGGGCCAGAGCGAGTCGACGGTGGCGCGCAGCAACCGGTCCATGACCATGGCGTAGCCGCCGATGTACCAACGCGGCTCCAGGCCAATGCGCGCGTGAACTTCCCCGATGGTCCGGACCGTATTGACATAGGTATCGCTGAACTCAGCCTGGGCGATGACATCCCAGTGCGCCGCCTGGCGACTGCTGGCGGCGTCCATGTGCCGCTCATCCCTGAAGAACTTGCTGGTCTCGGGGGTGGTCTTGACCTTGCCGTAGAAGGCGGCGAGCGCGGGGTTGATCTCCTTGCGAATGAGCGGTCGGAGATCGCGCAGCGCCTGTCGCGCGCGATCGTCGAGTCCGATGAACGCAACACGGTCGGCTAGATCATGATCCTGGCTCATTGGCCTTAACTCCGTCCCAAATTCAAATTCGCGGACGGAAGCCTCTGCCAGTATGCTTAATCCGACATTAAATATTCACGCTCGAGATGCGACAAGTCGCCACACTCGCCAATAGGTCGCACTCTGGAAAAGACCCTCAGCCGCCCTGCTTCATCGTCTCGCGGGCGATGATCACCTGCTGGATCTGGCTGGTCCCCTCGTAGATCCGGAAGATCCTGACGTCGCGATACAGGCGCTCGATGCCATAGTCGGCGACATAGCCCGCCCCGCCGAAGATCTGCACCGCCCGGTCGGCGACGCGGCCGACCATCTCCGAAGCGAACAGCTTGCTCGCCGCCGCTTCCAGGGTCACGCCCTGGCCTGCATCGCGCTTGCGAGCCGTCTCCATGACCAGGGCCTTGGCGGCCAGGGCTTCGGTCTTGCTGTCGGCGAGCATGGCCTGGATCAGCTGGAAATTCGAGATCGCCTGGCCAAACTGCTTGCGCTCGCCGGCATAGGCCACGCAGTCCTTGATCAGGCGCTCAGCCACGCCGACGCAGACGGCGGCGATGTGCAGACGGCCGCGATCCAGCACCTGCATGGCCACCTTGAAGCCTTCGCCCTCCTCGCCCAGGCGGTTCCAGGCCGGCACACGGACATTGTCGAAGGTGACATCGTGGATATGCGCGCCCTGCTGGCCCATCTTTTTTTCGGGCTTGCTCACCGACAGGCCGGGCAGACCGCTGGGCACCAGGAACGCCGAGACACCCGATCCGCCCTTGGTGTCAGGACTGGTCCGCGCCATCACCGTAAACAGCGAGGCCTTGCCGGCATTGGTGATGTAGCGCTTGGAGCCGTTGAGGACGTAGTCGTCGCCGTCTCGGATCGCCAGGGTGCGCACCGAGGCGCTGTCGGAGCCGGCTTCCGGTTCGGTGAGGGCGAAGCTGGTGATGATCTCGCCCGAGGCGATGCCGGGCAGCCACTTGGCCTTCTGCTCGTCGGTGCCGAACATCACCAGACCCTGGCTGCCGATGCCGACATTGGTGCCGAACGCCGAGCGGAAAGCGGGAGAAGTGCGGCCCAGCTCAACGCCGACCAGGCACTCTTCTTCCATGTTCAGGCCCAGGCCGCCGAACTCCTCGGGGATCGACAGGCCAAACAGGCCCAGGCTCTTCATCTCGTCGATGACATCCTGGGGAACCGCGTCGTCCTCGGCCACCTTGGCCTCGATGGGCCGCAGTCGCTCGGCGACGAAGCGGGCGACCATGTCCAGAAGCTGGTCGCGGGTTTCGAGATCGAGGGCCATGGCGTTTCTTCCTGCGTCAAACACTTGTTTTGACGCGAACTGTAGCCGCCAAGCTCAGGAATGGAAGGGCCGGCGCGCGAAACACCGGCCCAAAATCACCTTGCCGCTAGGTCCGCTCGGCACGGGCCAGCTGGCTGTTGCGCAGACCGAACGCCACATAGACTACCGCGCCGATGCAGTGGGCGTAGAGGAAATAGAGCTGGGTCTGGGTTGGCAGGCTGGAGAACAGATAGAGGCACCCCAGGATCGCGCCAGACGCCACGACCGGCCAGATCGGGGTCGAGAACACCCGCTGACGGCTCGGGTCCTGGATGCGCAGGATGATCACCGCCAGCCCCACGGCGATGAAGGCCGCCAGCGTGCCGGCATTGGCCAGCTCGGCGATGTCCTTCAGCGACAGCCAGCCCGAGATCAGGGCTGACAGGGCGCCGGTCAGCAGGGTCATCAGCACCGGCGTACCGGTCTTGGCGTTGACCTTGGCCAGGCTCTTGGGCAGCAGGCCGTCGCGGGCCATCACAAAGAAGATCCGGCTTTGGCCGTACATGAAGGCCAGGATCACGGTAGGCAGGGCGACCACGGCGGCTAGGGCCACCAGCTGGGCGATCTTCGGATGCTGCAGGCTCTCCAGAATAAAGACCAGCGGCGCTTCGCTCTTGGAGAACACCTCGGTGCGCGAGGCGCCGATCGAGACAGCGGCGACGACCATATAGATCAACGTGCAGACGGCCATCGAGCCGACGATGCCGATGGTCAGATCGCGCTTGGGATTCTTGGTCTCCTCGGCGGCGGTCGAGACCGCATCGAAACCGTAGAACGCGAAGAAGATCAGGCTGGCGGCGGCCATGACCCCGACCTTGATCCCGGCAGCGTCCGGCGTGGCGGCGAAACCCTGGGGCATGAACGGCGTGAAGTGGCTGGCGTCAAAGGCCGGGATGCAGAGCACCACGAACACGGCCAGGGCGATGATCTTGATGGCCACTAAGACCATGTTGACCGTGGCGCTCTCCCGGGTGCCCAGGGCTAGCAGCCCTGCAACAGCAAATGAAATGATCACGGCGGGCAGGTTGACGACGCCGCCCATGTGCGGGCCGGCCAGCAGGGCCTCGGGCGTGCCGATCATCCGGAACAGGCCCGTG
>Ga0209066_10006794_pt1 | contig 11557 bp, 9 predicted proteins | sample All_14_2_FD_187198 | JGI IMG/M metagenome (GOLD analysis project Ga0209066, IMG submission 187198) | Freshwater microbial communities in response to fracking from Pennsylvania, USA - Allegheny Zone_MetaG_DW_15 (SPAdes) (version 2) ...
TAACGGGCACACTCGATCTGGCGCGGAAACGGTCGCAGGTTATGAATCCGCTCATCGAAGGCAAGATCCGTTCCATTCAAAGCTTCGAGGCTCAAGCATCCGGCAATGTCCGCGGTCTGACTATAGCGCTCCGCCCGCAAGGTTTGCAAAACACCCATCGCCGTCATGATGGTCGTGCCATTCGTCAGCGCCAAGCCTTCCTTCGCCGCCAACGTAATAGACGTCAACCCCGCGCGTTTGAACGCCTCCGCGCCAGACATCACCTCGCCCTGGTATTCCACTTTCCCTTCGCCGATGATTGGCAGCGCCATGTGCGCCAGCGGAGCGAGGTCACCACTCGCGCCGAGCGAACCCTTCTCAGGAATCACCGGATGAACCCCCGCATTGAGCATATCAACCAACAACTGCAAAGTTGTGAGGCGAATGCCGGAATGTCCGCGTGACAAAGTATTCGCACGAATGAGCATGATCGCCCGCGTGGTCGGAATATCGAACGGCTCCCCCACCCCCACTGCATGGCTCACCAAAATATTGCGCTGCAACAACTCCACCTGGTCGGGCGGAATGATGCGGTCTTTGAATGCGCCAAAGCCGGTGGTGATTCCATACGCAATGGTACCGCGTGAGAGCAAAGTCTGCACCGCATCGGCGGCACGCGTCACCAACTTCTTCGCCGCGTCACTGATCTCCACTCTAGGCGCGTTCGCCTGTCCATACGCCACCGTCTGCACTTGCTCAAACGTCAAACTCTGTCCATCCAGATAGATCGTTTCCATGCAACCTCTTATGTTATTGATTTTATTTTCTCAACTCGCCACCCGTTTCGACATCATAATATCCGGCTTGCCTCGTCCGTTCGCATCTGGCACCACACCTGTAATGACATAGCCCATCTTTTGATAGAACTCATACGGATGACCCTTAAAGTTCTGAATGTTCTTCACCTTGTCCCACAAGTTTTCATACAGATCAACTCCAGCAAGCGACGTCATATCATTCTGGTCATCTGAACCGAGCATGATCGTCAAGCCGCCGCGTTGCCGCACCTGTTCTTCAAACGCCAGCACCAACGCGCGCCCAATGCTCTTGCCTTGCAAACCCGGCTGCACCGCCAGCGGATGCAACTCCCACACCTTGCCATCATATTCAGGAATGCCGCCGATCATGCCAAGCAATTTTTCATCTTCTATCGCAACCAGGCAAATGCGCTCCGCCTCGCACATCTCTTCCACTTCTTTCAACCCATCCTCAAACGTCTCCCACGCATCTGCCCAATGTTCGCGAAAGGCATCCACCAACAACTGCGCCATTTGATGTTTGAGTTTTTCGTCACTTCCGTCAAACGTCACAATTTGCATGTCAAATCCTATTTGATCTCAACCGGATTTCCACTTCGAATCGACTCAACCGCCGCAAACGTGGACTCGGTCACAGCCATGATCTGCTCGTACGGAATCGGCGGCTCTTTTCCGCTCTTGACTGACTCAGCGAACGCAGCCATTTCTGCCCTCCAGCCTTTGTCTTGCGCAATTCTTTCCTCTTTCTTCTTACCGTCTTTCACAGTGGTCAATGAGACGTAATCATCCAACACCGCCACCATCCCCCCACAAAACACCTCCAACCGTTCCTTCGGCATGGACTTGTCACCATTCGCGAGATAATCCACCACGCCGATGGAACCGTCCGCAAAGGTGAAGGTCATCGAGACATTATCTTCTTTATATTTACCATTGTTGGGTAAGGCATACGCCGACACTTTTACCGGCAACGCCCCCACCAGATACGTGAGCACATCAATGAAGTGACACGCCTCGCCAATGATGCGTCCGCCGCCAATGGCCTCATCTTGCGTCCAGTGATTGGCAGGGATAAAGCCCGCATTGACGCGGTAGTGAGCATGCAAAGGCTCCGTCCGATTTACGATTTGCGATTTTATATTTTGGATTAGGGGCGCAAATCTGCGGTTGAAACCAACAGTGAGAAGCGATTGGTTGTTAGCCTTTAACTGTTTGCTGACTGCTGACAGCTGACCGCTACTAATAGCAAGCGGCTTTTCAACAAACACATGCTTCCCTGCCTTCAAAGCCTTCACCACTAGATCTGCATGCGTGTCGTGTCTTGTAAGAATGGCAACCGAATTAATCTTCGGGTCGTTGATGATCTCATCCTCACTGGACGTGGCGTACTGAAAACCAAATTTCTTGCCTGAGTGCTGGGCATGCAAACCACCAGAAGATGCAATGCCAACTAGTTCAAAGTCTTTGTTGTTTTTGAGAATAGGCAGAAGCGTGGAGTTGGCGAAGAGACCAGCGCCGAGAACGCCAAGATTTACGATTTTCGATTGACGATTTACGATTGAAGGGAACTCTACTCGTTTACTCGCTTCTTGTTTCTCATCGCTATATTTCAACAACACCCCAAGGAAAGGCTCTTTCTTCTTTCCTGTAATCACTTCGTACGCCTTCACACCCTCTTCAATATCGAAGCGATGGCTAATAAGGCTTTCCACTTTCAACTTTCCACTCGCCATCAAATCGACCACTGCCTGAAAATTACGCCCCTCCGTCCAACGGACATAACCAATAGGGTAATCTTGTCCGTTTTCTTCGTAATTCAGGTCATAGCGACCGGGTCCGTAAGAGCGGGAGTTAATGAAGGAAATCTCTTTTTCGTAATACACCTTGCGCGGAAAATTAAGCCCCACAGCCCCCGTCGCCACCACTTTGGCACGGTCTCTTGCAATCACGCCTGCCAGTTCAACCGGATCGTTCGAGGAGGAGTCGGCGCAGATGATGATGCTGTCGAAGCCGCGGTTGGCGGTAAAGGCTGAGGCGGTCGCTTCGGCTTGGGCGCGGGAAACAGCTTGAATTCCAAGAGAAGAGGCGAGCTTGACCCGCTTCGGGTCAATGTCAATGCCGAGGACGTTGCATCCCGCCGCAGCCGCCAGTTGAATCGTCAATAATCCCAAAAGCCCTAAACCAATAACGGCGACGTTCTCGCCAAGCTGCGGTTCTGCCAAGCGGAATCCATGCAGGGCAATGGCGCCGAGCGTAGTGAAGGCAGCGGATTCAAAATCAACGTTCTTGGGGAGCGGGGTGAGCAAGTTGCGCGGCACGACGTTGTATTCGGCATGGGTGGCATAGCCCCCACCCGCACACGCCACGCGCTGACCGACCTTGAAACCCTGCATGTTCTTGCCAAGCGCCACGATGGTTCCGGCAGTTGAATAACCAAGTCCCATCGGCTGATCAAGACGATTGAAGACCGCTTGCACGGTCGGCATAATGCCTTCGCGTTTGGCTTTGTCGAGCGTTTGTTTGACGAGGTCTGGTCGGGAACGTGCTTTGCCAAGATAACTTTTCTCTGCGAACTCCACCACCATGCGTTCAGTGCCTGCTGAAACAAGGCTGGACGAAACTTTGACAAGTGCTTGACCTTCACGCGGAGTTGGAATAGGGACATCTTCAACGATGGTCTTACCATCTTTTATGTTTTGTAAAAGTTGCTTCATACCCAAAAGTATACCCGTTACAGTGTGAAATTGCGTTACGATGAAAAGTATTTTTTGAACTATGAAGATTTTATGGTGATAATTTATTTTGTGAAAAGATGCGCAACATGACATTCATCACGTTTTCGATTAAGTTTAAACTTAATTATTGATTCCTTTTTTTAGGAAGTGTATTCTGAAATCAAGACAGAACGGCATGCGCCGTTCTATATTCATTTGTCAAAAAGGAGATTCATCATGGAACTTGGTGGTTATGCAAATAAGGTCGCATGGGTAGACCTTTCTGCTGGCAAGGTGGAATTCAAACCCATCGCCGAGGACGACGCCCGCAAATATATCGGCGGACGCGGCTTGGGCGTCAAATACGTATTCGATAACGGACCGCAAGTTGATCCCCTCTCCCCCGACAACATCATTTGTTTCATGAACGGACCCCTCACTGGCTCTGAAGCCAACATGAGCGGACGCATGGCAGTTGTGACCAAATCGCCTCTCACTGGAACCATCACTGACTCTCACCATGGTGGCTGGTCTGCCGCTCGCCTGCGCTGGTCTGGTTTCGATGGCTTGGTCTTCAAGGGCAAAGCCGCCAAACCCACCTACGCCTACATTCATGATGGTCAAATCGAACTGCTCGATGCCTCTGAAGTTTGGGGCAAAGGCGTTCACGACACCGTAAAGCACTTCAAAGAAAAATATGGCGAGAAAGACCTCACCGTCATTGCCATCGGTCAGGCTGGCGAAAACCTCGTCAAGTATGCCTGTTGGGTCAACGAAAATGACCGCGCCTCCGGACGCGGCGGCACCGGTTGCGTAGGCGGAAGCAAGATGCTCAAAGCCATCGTCATCAAGGCTGAGAAGAAGATCGTCAAAGCCGCCGACCGCGATAAGTGGAAGGAAGCTCACAAGACCGCCCTCGCCATGATCATGGACGAGCGTGTGGTTACCTCCCCCCGCAAGGGTGGTCTCTCTGTTTACGGCACGAACGTGCTCATGAACATGACCAACGTCATCGGTGGTTTGCCCGCCAAGAACAGCCAGTTCACTGCATGGGAACATGCTGAAAAGGTCAGCGGTGAATACGTCAATGACAACATCCTTGTCGATAACCCCACCTGCCACGCCTGCCCTGTCGCCTGTAAGAAGGAAGTTGAAATCAAAGACGGTCCGTATGCTGGTCTGCGCATGGAATCGGTCGAATACGAACCCGCCTGGTCAGTTGGTACAAACTGCGGCAATGACGACATCCGCGTGGTTGCCAAGATGATCGACTGCGCCAACGACTATGGCTTCGATGCCATCGAAGTGGGTCATCCGCTCTCCGTTTGGATGGAAGCCAGCGAAAAGGGCTACACCAACGGCTCCGGCAAACTCGACTGGGGCGACGGCGCAAAGATGGTCGAAGCTGCCGAAATGATTGCTTATCGCAAGGGCTTTGGTGATGTCCTCGCCAACGGCGCTGATGCGGTTGCCAAACACTTTGGTCATCCCGAACTCGCCATGACCGTCAAGGGTCAGGGCGTGCCTGCGTACGATCCGCGCGGTATCAAGGGTATGGGCATCGGCTACGCCACATCCAACCGCGGCGCGTGCCACCTGCGCGGCTACACCCCCGCTGCTGAAGTCGTGGGCAATGTGCTTGGTCCCACCACCATCACCGACCCGCTCGAATGGAAGGGCAAGGGCGAGCTCATCATGATCTTCCAGAACGTCCACACCGTCACCGACTGCTTGGACATCTGCAAATTCGCCACCTTCGCCGAATCAATGGACGCCTTTGCCGCCCAGTACTCCGCAATGGTCGGCGTTGAAGCCACCGCTGGCGACCTGCTCAAAGTCGGCGAACGCGTCTACAACCTCGAACGCCACTACAACAACCTCAACGGTTTCCGCGAAGGCTCCGACACCCTGCCGAAACGCTTCACCACCGAACCCTCCACCATGGGCGGCTCGAAGGGTCATGTCTGCGAACTCGATGACATGCTCGTGGAATACTACGAGAAGCGCGGATGGGTCAACGGCGTTGTACCCGAAGCTAAACTGAAGGAATTGGAGATCATCTAACGGCTCTTTCCCAGCCGAAAGTTGACTCGGTTTTCTGAAACCGAATCTCCCCGAAACCAAAAGCAGGGCGACGTGAGTCGCCCTGCTTTTTTGTACAACCCCGAAGGGGTGAAATTATGATAGACACATTGAACAAAAAAATAATCCCGAAGGGATGACATAGAACTATGTCATCCCTTCGGGATTTGAAAACATAAAACCGTAATTCTAGAATCAGGACACCCCTTCGGGGTTGGGTTACCCGCCCCCCACTGCTGGGAAGACATTGACCGTATCGTCTTGAGTGATGGGAGTGGCAAATTGCAGCTCGGTAAATTGCACATCGCGACCATTGATAAAGAAGTGGACATGTCCATGCATTTCGCCGTCTTCTTTGAGCAATTCTTTTTTCATGGCTGGAAAACGCTCGCAAATGGCATCCAGCAATTCACGGGCAGAGATACCATGTTCCAGATCGAACACAACGGTCTTGCCTCCGGCAATATCACGCAGGGTTGCAAAGAAATTAACTTTCATGAATCACTCCTTTTTCCATAAGTTGGTTCGCGTAGAACTTCCACATTTAATTTTCCGCTTGAGATAGGGGAGAAAAAACTGATGATGGTATCCGGTTTGAGAGTTGTATCCATTCCAACCGAGGAAAGACGCGGGTTTCGTCCATCCACATAGACGGGTACATCCGGACGCAATTCACCGTTCTCATCCAATAAATGAGACGCTGTTTCGGGATATTTTTCTACTAGCAGCACTATCAATTTGCGAAATGAATCGACCATGGCTCCGTCGATCTCAAGCAAAGGCATCCCAACAGTCGTCCGCATGTTTGCATAAAAACGCAATTGCATAATCACATTTTATCATTTTCGTTCGATGAGAAATAAAAAAGAGGCTCGGAAAATCTGAGCCTCTTGTAGATGCAAATATCCTTAATTTACGGGCACTGAATGATTCCCTGCGCCCACAAACATCCGCCGCAGACGGGGGCAATCTCGTTGCCGAGGCAGTCCTCTTCGTTGGCTTCAGAAAGGTCACAGCCGCCGCAGAAGGTGCAAGGTGCAAAGACAAAATTATGCAAGCGTTCGCGGTAGGCGACATATTCCGGGTTGAGCCAGATCTCTTCGAGCGTGTTTTCACGCACGTTGCCAATGATGTGTTTCTTCGAAAGGCGCGGTTTGCCATGCAGGTAACTCATGTGTGTGTGCATCAACGGCCAACACGGGCTGACCTCCCCCGTCCACGAGATGGACATGGTGCCGCTTTCGACGAAATTGCAGACATCATTGGCGCCGCCCCAGTTATTGCCCGCAAAGCTGACGTTGCATCCGCTGTTGAAGGCTTCGGCAAGAGCATCGAGGGTATCTTCATTGAAGTCCATTTTGGGCAGGCTGAGCTTTGGCAGCATGGGAGATGGCATGTACGCGATGTTTCGCATGGTGCGGGTGTACAGGCGGTCTGCTTGCATCTCAGGTGTTGCAGGCTGCACATTGCTTACGGAATAATAACGAGCCCCAAAGGTATGCCCCATCTTAATGATCTTTGGCAGGTCGTTGATATTGCGTTTCATGGCAACGAATGCCACGCCGATCTCTGGTTTGGGGAAGTGTCCTGGTCCGCGCATTTTGTGGAGGCGGCGCAAGTTTTCGAGGATGAGGGGCAGTTCCGCGCCGAGACGGACATCGGCAAAGCCTTCAGGGGTGGCGCCATCGAGCGAGACCCAGAGCGTATCCAACCCGGCATCGATCAACTCGCGGCATTTTTTCTCGGTGAGGATGGTGCCATTAGTGATGAGTTCTACTTTGACGCCTAGCTCTTTCACGCGTCGAATCCATTCAACGGTTTTTTGATGGAAAAGTGGTTCGCCGATACCCCCAAAATAGACGTCGGGGATCGGGTCCATTTGCTTTAAACCGTTGAGAATATTTTCAAAGGTCTCTTCGGTCATGCGCCCAATGGGTTGATCCCACGCGTTGCGGAAGCAGGTGATGCAGTCGAGGTTGCAGGCGACGGTGGGTTCGATATAAACTTTGGTGAGGTGCGTCACAGGGCGGTGCATGCGGACAAAGTTGTGCCCTTCGTCGAGACGCACCTTTGAGCCAGGATTCAGCCCGAACTGGCGGGCAACTTCGGGCGGAAGAATGAGGCGTCCGTTTTCATCTACTTCTGCCCAAGCTGTGGTTTGTTTCGTCGAGAGAATATCCATGTCTTACTCCTAGCAATTAGTCCAATTACCACCCATCATATCCATTTTGGTCAAAAATACATGTGACAAAAGTTACGTCTTAATCCTAAAAATGGAAGTACAAGGCAGGTGTAATCGGGGGTGATATAATTTCGTCATTCCATATTATAGGAGTATCACGTTGGCAGATATTCGTGTTCAAAAGTATGCAAAAGTTCTGGTGGAACATTCCGCCCGTGTAAAACCTGGTGACCGCATTTTGCTCGAAGGCACAACTGCGGCTGAGCCGCTTCTGCGAGAACTTTACATTCAAATTCTGGAAAAAGGTGGGCATCCGCATTTGATGGTGGCATTGCCCGGCACCATGCCTTTCAGCCAGGATGAGATGTACCTGACGTATGCCAATGATGCGCAGTTGGACTTCGTGCCTACTTTTTATAAATTAGCGTACGAACAATTCGAGGGACGCATCCGCATACATTCGGCGACCAATACCAAGGGGACATCGAACATCGACCCTTCGAAGATCGCTCGCCGTGCCAAAGCGACTGGCGTGATCACCGACTTCCAATTCCGCCGCGGCGCTACCGATGAATTCAAATGGTGTACCACGCTCTACCCCACTGAGGCGTATGCCCAAGATGCAGGGATGAGTTTGATGGAGTACGAAGATTTTGTTTTCGGCGCTGTGCATGCCAATGAAGATGATCCAGTCGCTTTCTGGAATAGCGTTAAGGCAAAGCAACAAGCGGCGGCTGATTTCATGAAGGGCAAGAATCAAGTCATCTTGCGCGGACCGAATGTGGATCTGACCCTCTCGGTGAAGGGACGTACGTTCATCAACTCGTATGGCACTCACAACATGCCCGATGGCGAAATCTACACCGGACCTGTGGAAGACTCTGTGAACGGTTGGGTGAAGTTCACCTACCCTGCCAATTATCAAGGCACCAGCGTGGAAGGCGCGGAATTGACCTTCTCAAACGGCAAAGTGACCTCAGCCAATGCGGATAAGAATCTCGATTTCCTACTCCGCACTTTGGATAGCGATGACCGCTCACGTTATCTCGGCGAGTTTGCCATCGGCACAAATTTCGATATTCAGAAATTCACCGGCAATATTCTCTTCGACGAAAAGATCGGCGGCTCGTTCCATATGGCGCTTGGGAATGGCTACCCCGAAACGGGCTCCAAGAACAAGAGCGTCATTCACTGGGACATGATCTGTGACATGCGCACTGATTCTGAAATTCTTGTAGATGGCGAGTTGTTCTACAAAAATGGTCAGTTCGTGTTTGAGAAGTAGTAATGATTAACAAGTGATAAGGAATAAGTTGTAGGTCACGCTCTGCGTGACCTACTTTTTTTCTCCGTGATATCAGTGTCCTCAGTGGCAAATGATTTTTATTCATCCCCAAAAGATATGCCGATATTTCGCGCAGTAATAACGGCGTCGCCCTGCGGGTTGACTCGCTTGGGAACAGCCACTGCTTTATCGAGCGGAAGGTCGGTGATCTCACCGCATTGCAAAGCGACCATACGGTCGAAGCCTTTGCGTGCCGCCAAACGGACCGCCGCCGCACCATAACGGGTTGCCAGCCAACGGTCGAAGGCGGTGGGCGTCCCGCCGCGTTGAACGTGACCAAGAACGGTCACGCGTGATTCGAAGCCCTGCTGTTCAATGTATTCGGCAACGACCTGCCCGATCCCACCCAAGCGCGGCACATAGACTTCATCCCCTTTGCGCGAATAGACCTGCGCCCCACCGACCGGTTTTGCACCCTCAGAGACTGCCAGCAAACTGAACTTACGTCCGTGTTCGCTGCGGGCTCGGATCTTATTCATGATGCTTTCAAACTTGAATGGGATTTCGGGAATCAGGATCACATCTGCGCCGCCAGAGACGCCCGCATTCAAAGCAATGAAACCAGCATCCCGTCCCATCAATTCGACCACCATCACACGGTGATGAGACTCTGCCGTGGTATGCAAACGGTCCAAGGCTTCAGTGGCAATGTTCAGAGCGGTGTCAAAACCGAAGGTGATCTCCGTGCCGCCAATATCATTATCAATGGTTTTAGGAACGCCGATGATGGGCACGCCTTTCAGGGCAAGTTCATGTGCGATGTGGAGTGTCCCATCGCCGCCGAGGACGAGAAGCGCATCCAAACCTTGTTCCTTGATGCCTTTCACGATCTCATCAGAGACATCGATGGTCACTTCTTTGCCATCGCGAATCACCTTGCGGGCATAGGGGTTGCCACGATTCGCCGCACCAAGGATCGTTCCGCCCCGCGGAAGGATTCCGCGCACCTCTTCCATCCCTAAACGAATAATTCCATTTTGGGGATCAAGGAAACCGTCATAACCATCTCGAATCCCGATGACCTCACAGCCATATTCATTGATCGCCGTCTTTACTGCCGCGCGGATGACCGCATTCAGCCCCGGCGCATCGCCGCCACCTGTAAGAATGCCAATTCGTTTCATGTTGTTACTCCATATCCATATTTATGATAACGCAAAATATTAAAGATTCATCAAAAAAGAAAATTTATCATCATGCTGGGTATAATCTCCAAATGCAAACAAATTCACAACCTTCAAAATTTGAAATGATCGCCAGCTGGGTCGTTCCCATTGCGGCGATCGCGGCTGTCATTGCCTGGTTCATCATCGCACCCGAAGGAGCGCTCGGCAAGCTCGATGCCATTGGGTACGCCGTCTGTCATCGCATTGATGTGCGTTCCTTCCAGATCGATGACCGTCAACTGCCGTTATGTGCCCGTTGCACGGGCGAATTCTATGCCGCAGGGCTTACCCTTCTTTTCCAAGCCATTGTCAGTGGAAAGCGCAGCAAACTCCCTTCGCGCGGTGTGATGGCAGTGCTATTCGGCTTCTTCGTGGCATTTGGTTTGGATGGAACGAATTCATACATTTACCTGCTCAAGCAAACAGCACAAGGCGGATTGGCTCAACTCCCCAATCTTTACGTCCCCAACAATGTGTTACGCCTCTTCACCGGCAGCGGCATGGGCATTGCTCTCGCCGCCATGCTCTACCCGGTGATCAACCAATCCCTTTGGCGCACGTTGGATGACCGCCCCGCTCTCGAATGGAAACAACTCGGCATTCTAGTCGCTGGCATTATCGGTATCAATTTGCTCATCCTCACCGACAGTCCCATTGTGCTCTACCCCATCGCCTATATCAGCGCACTTGGCACATTGTCTTTACTAGTGATCGTCTTTGCCCTCTTGTGGACCATCATCATGAAACAGGACAACACCTTCGAACATCCGCGTCAACTTTGGCTGGCGTTCGCCTCCGGCTTGACCCTGGCACTGCTCCTCGTCCTGAGCATCGACCTCGTCCGACTCCAATTCACCGGCACCTGGAACGGCTTCCCCGGTCTCTCTGGGTGACAACGAATGTATTCAAAAATCGTATAATGAATCTATACGATCTTTGATAAGGAGAAGAAATGGAACTATTACTTGGAATTTTTACAGCCTTTGGTCTTTCAGCCAGCGCCGGGTTGAATGCCTACATTCCTTTGTTGGTGGTGGGCGTGATCGCTCATTACTTCCCCAACACCCTAAACCTCGCCACTCCCTTCGATCTGCTTGCCAACCCGTGGATCCTCATCCTGCTTGGTGTGTTGGTCATCATCGAAATGGTGGCTGATAAGGTCCCCGCTGTAAACCATATCAACGACCTCATCCAAACCATCATCCGCCCGGTGGCAGGAGCCATTGCCTTCGCTGCCAGTGCAAATGTCATCACCGATATCAACCCTGTGT
>Ga0209066_10006795_pt1 | contig 11557 bp, 8 predicted proteins | sample All_14_2_FD_187198 | JGI IMG/M metagenome (GOLD analysis project Ga0209066, IMG submission 187198) | Freshwater microbial communities in response to fracking from Pennsylvania, USA - Allegheny Zone_MetaG_DW_15 (SPAdes) (version 2) ...
TGTCTGGTCAACGCGCCTACGGTTTCCAACCCTGGTTTGCGGCCCTGATGTACCAACTGAAAGGTGACGCCGATTTCGCCGAATTTGCCATCCGGGAAACAGACCAGTTTGTAGCGCAGGAAGAGGCCCGCATAGCTGGCGGCCAGGCGGCCCTGGTCGCGGGCGACAGCTACCTGGAGGTAGGTGACATCGTGGGCAATGTCGCCATCGTCTATGACTGGTGCTTTGATCGGCTGACGCCCTCGCAGCGCGCGCGTTGGCTGGCCTACGCCAACCAGGCCGTGTTCAATGTCTGGCATCCGCGCGAAGCCTCGTGGAGCGGCAAGCGGTTCCCCTGGACGGGCTGGTCCATCGACAACCCATCCAACAACTACCATTATTCGTTTCTGAAAGCCACCATGCAGTTGGGCCTGGCCAGCCTGGGCGAGAACCCCCAGGCCCAGGGCTGGCTGACGCTATTTAGAGAAGACAAGATCGAACGCCAGTTGCTGCCCACCTTCAACCGGGACCTGGCCGGCGGCGGCTCACGCGAGGGAACGGGCTACGGGACAGCGCAGAAGAACCTCTTCAAGCTCTATTACTGGTGGGCGCACTCCACCGGTGAGGACCTGGCCCGGCGCACGCCGCACTCGCTGGCGTCCATGGCCCACATGCTGCACAGCATGGTGCCCACGCTGGACCGCCTGGCCCCCACCGGCGACCACGCCCGGGACGCCAGCGCGGCCCTGTTCGACTACCACCGGGAATCCCTGCTCGTGCTGACGGCGCTGTTCCCGGATGAGCGCCTGTCCGCCGTGGCGTTGCAGGCCCTGCGCCGCTCAAGCGTGCCCGAGATGAAAAGTGGCTTCATGTTTCTGAGCGACGTGATCTACGAACGGCCCGCCACAGGACCCGCGCAGTTGGCCGACCTGTCACCCACCTACTGGGCCAGTGGCACGGGCCAGTTGATGATGCGCTCAAGCTGGGGCAAGGGCGCCACCTTTGCCAACCTGATCTGCGGCCCCTATACGGAGAGCCATGCCCACCGCGACCAGGGCAGCTTCGTGCTCTATGCCAACCAGTGGCTGGCCACCGATGCCAACCTGTATTCGCGCTCAGGGATCCAACAGGACGAGTCCAACCACAACCTGGTGCGCTTTGAGCGGCAGGGCTTGCCTGTCAAACAGACCTACGGCAGCCGCTGTGACCTGGCCGCGCTGGCCGACACGCCCCATTACACCTACGCGCTGGCCCGCGTCACCCCGGTCTACAGCCAGGAACCCGGCATCAAAAAGGTCGAGCGCGAGTGGGTGTTCATCAAACCAGGCACCGTGGTCATCGCCGACCGTGTCGCCTTTGCCAAACCGGTGACGGCGGCCATCTGGACGCTCAACCTGCCAGGCCCTGCCGTGCTGGAGGGCGACACGCTGACCTGGGCTGGCGGCGGGGACCAGTTGACGGTGCGCCGGCTCGCCCCGGCAGGGCTGGCCGCGCGCAGCCACACCATGACGGCGCAAGACCGCGACTACAGCGCCGGGGTGCGCGTGGATGTCCGCAGCGAGCAGCCCGACACCCTGTTCCTGCACGTGCTGTCCGTGAATGGCGCGGTGCAGTCGGCCAGCCGCCTCGATGCGGTCGGCCAGACAGGTGCCCAGTTGAAGCTGGCCGACGGGCGCGAGGTGACGCTGCATTTTTCAAATGGTGCGGCCGGCGCAACCCTGACGCTGCAGCAGCGCGATGGCAGCCAGAGCGTGTCCGGCCCCCTGCCACAGACGGTGGTTCCACCGCCGCTTTTTGCCCACTGATCTGATCTTGATCCACCGACTCAAGGTCTGGTCAAGCCACACAAAGCACTTATAGTCGGCGCACTGTCCACCGCACCACCATGCTGTACGAAGCACTCTTCAAGCACCTGATGTTCCCCGCCTACGAAACGGTGGTGCGTCGGCGTGAGACAGCGCGCTATGTGAGCGAGTGCGAACGCAACCAGTGGCTGGCCGCGCCAGCCCTGCACGAGCTGCAACGGGCCCGGCTCAATGCCCTGCTGAGCCATTGCTGGGCCAACGTGCCCTTCTTGCAAGACTACTGGCGGGACCACGGCCTGACGCCGCGCGCCTTGCAACATGTGGATGAACTGGCCGCCTACCCGACCATCACCAAGGCGTTGATCACGGCCAACTACGACCGCATGATCGCCACGAACTGGCGCGGCCGCACCCTGAGCAAGACAACAGGCGGCTCCACCGGCGACCCTTTCCGCTTCAAGTACACGATGGACAGTTATGCCCGCCGCACCGCCGCCATGTGGCGCGGCTACGGCTGGGCCGGAGCCGGCCTGGGCTCGCGCACGGCCTACCTGTGGGGCACGGGCATGCGCCAGGGTGGCTGGGGCGGGCTCAAGGACAAGCTCTACCACGGGGCTTTCAACAGGCGCTTCTTCGATGTGTTCAAGCTTCACGAAGACAACATCGACCAGCGCATCCGCGAAGTGACCGAATACGGCCCCGATGCGGTGGTGGGCTATGTGGCGCCCCTGGCCCTGGTCGCGCGCCACATGATCGCCACGGGCAAGCAGGTCAGCCATGTACGCGGCGTGATCACCGCCGCCGAGGCCCTGTACGAACCCGAACGGCGCGACATCGAAAAAGCCTTTGGTTGCCGCGCCTTCAACACCTACGGCTCACGCGAGGTCATGCTGATGGCGGCGGAGTGCGACAAGCACGAAGGCCTGCACGTCACAGCCGATCAGATGGTGCTCGAAACCGTCAACGAACAAGGCCAGCCCGTGGGCCCGGGCCGCTCAGGCCAGGTGGCCGTGACCGACCTGTTCAACTACGGCATGCCGCTGGTGCGCTACCTCAACGGCGACAGCGCCACCCAGGCGACCGCACCCTGCAGCTGTGGTCGCGGGCTGCCGCTGCTGTCATCCGTCGATGGGCGTGTGCTGGACCTGATCCGCACCCCCGATGGCCGCGTGCTGCCGGGCGAAATCTTCGTGGCCTTTGCCCTGGGCTGGCCGCTGCTGCGGCAATACCAGGCGGTGCAGACGGCCACCAATGTGCTGCAGTTCAGGCTGGTGCTGAACCGGCCCTGGCAGGCCGGTGAGCGGGAAGCCGCGCTGGCGGCCCTGCAGAACCTGACTGGCCCGAGCATGCGGGCGCAACTGGCCGAGGTGGACGAGATCCCCACCAACGCGACAGGCAAACGCCGAATCTCGGTGTCCCTGCAGAACAGCCACACCGTGCCCCCGCTGCCTGACCAGGCCTGCGCATGAACCAGTCAGGCGACTTGCACGCGCCCCGGCGGCGCGACGTGGTGCTGGGGCGCAGCTCACGCATCTGGCAGGCCCTGGCCCAACGCGCGCCCTTGGCCCAGCGTTTCCAGCACGCCATTGGCCACGCCGAGTTGCGGCAGTTCGCCTTCACGCCCGCCGACCGCGTCTGGGTGCTGGCGTATTCACGCCACCCGCAGGACAACACCGCCATGCTGCAGCACCTGCAAGCGGCGGGCGTGGCCGAGGTTGTGTACATCACCTCCTCGTCGACCATCATCGCGCCCCTCACAGACTGCTACGAGTACCCGCGCGCCAAGCACCTGGCCGAAACGCAGGCGCTGGCCATGCCGCAAGGCAAGGTCCTGACCTTCGGCCTGGTGGTCGAGCACCTCGATGAACTGCCCGCCGGGCGCAATGCCGCCACCACCCTGGACGACATCGCCCAGTTCATGCTGAACCCGGTCTGGCCTGTCGACCAGGGCCGGCGCGCCAACCTGCTGCGCACCGTGCAGCGCCCCTTCGCCAGTACGCTGGAGCGCCACTGCTACCAGGCGTACGGCTGGCTCATGGCCCGGCTGCAACGGCGCCCCTGCCTGCTGCGCCCGCTGGACCTGGTCTTGCGCACACTGGGCATGCGCTGGTATGGCTACACCTACTTGAGCAACCATCTGTGGACGAATTCGACGACATCGTGATCGGCTCCGGCCTGGCCGCACTGGGCACGGTGCTGGGCCTGGGCGACAAGCGGCGCGTGTTGGTGCTGGGTGGCGCCGCTGAAGGCGTGTTCTCGCACTACGACGCGCGCGCCGCCGTGCCCTGCGCGTATTCGGGGCTGGGTGGCCTGGGCGGCTACTGGCACGGTGTGATCCCAATGGGGCAGCAGCACGACATCGCGGGCGCGGACCCGTTGACCTTCGAGACACTGCTGCGCCGCTTCTACCCACGCGCCGACATCGCTCAGCACATGGACCAGGCCGCCTTGTTCGTGCCCTGGCGCCCGATCCGCCCGGCGCAAGAGCTGGCGCTGCTCTCGCGACAGCGGCCTCAGACCCTGACGGTGCGGCCCGCCATGGTCGAGCGCATCGACGCCGGGCCAGGGCCACTACGACGCGTGCGCAGCACGGCAGGCGAGCACCGCGCACGGCGCGTGTGGGTGGCCGCTGGCGCGATGCACACGCCGGGGCTGCTGGCCCGCTCTTTCGGGCCGGCGCTGCAGCGCAGCCATGTGGCCGACCATGTGCTGTGCTACGTGGGCCAGGTAGACGGCGTGGCCGCCCCGCGCACCCACATCACCCGTGACGGGGTGTACTTCCCGGCAAGCGTGGATGCTGGCCAGACCGCGCTGTACACCATCAGGCCGGCGCGTTTTTCATTCCGGCAACTGGACCACGGCATCGAACAACGCGCCGCCTTCGGGTTGCCCACGGGCAACGCGGTGGCCAAGATCATGCGCAGCATGTCGCCCGGGCTGCTGGCCGAGGCCTTCTACAACCGCTTTGGCATCTTCACCCGCTCGCCGCGCTACAGCATCTACGCCCAGACGCCGGTTGACCGCGCCTACGCGCTGGGCGAAGGCGCCACGCCCTTGAGCCCTGACATGGCACTGATCCAGGCTGCCGGTGAATCGGCACGTCAACGCCAACCTTTTGCAGGGGCCACCTTGTCGCGCAGACCTGATCTGTACATACCGGGCATCCACCTGCACCATTCGGTGGACCTGACCGCCATGGCGCAGGCCGGCATCAACCGACCCGGTGACCCGGTTCAGGTGGTGGACGCCTCGGCGCTGAGCCGCATCGGCCCGGGCCACCACAGCTTTCGGATGCTGTGCGCCGCCTACCAGCGCGCGCTGAACGCGGACTGAAGCGCCGCCCCGCTCTGGTTCAGGAGAACAGACCCGGGTTGGCCAAGGCGGCCTGGAAGCGTTCACGGGTCACGTAGCGCTCGACCGCAGAGCGGGCCAGGCGGTAGGGGTCCCAGCCGGTGGGCTTGTTGACACCCCCTTCGTAGGTGAAGGCAAAGCGGTAGCCGCCACGTTTGACGCAGTCCACCACCGTGTCGTTGTAGGCATGGCGCCCGCCCGTCGGGTAGGCGATCGACAGCACGGGCTGGCCGGTGCAGGCCTCGATCGCCGCCTTGGAGTCGAACAGCTCGCGCTCCAGCTCGGCCACGTCCACGATGCGGGACAGCACCGGGTGCGACACGGTGTGCGAGCCGATCTCGATGCCAGCGTCAGACAGGGCACGCACATGCGACCAGTCCATCGGCCGGTGCAGACCACCGGTGGGCGGGATGGCCACGTCCAGCGCCTCATGCCAGCGTGCCAGGGTCTCCAGCCGCTCGGGGTTGGAGACCTTCTTGAGGTGCCGCTGCAACTGGATGGTGGCCTGGCGACGGGCGGCCTGGCCTTCGCCCAGCGCGATCTCCTGCCCACCGGTCGACAAGGCCAGTGAGGACTTGCGCGCATGCAGCACGTCAAAAGCCAGCTTGTCGTACCAGAAGGTTTCGCTGGCGCCCATATAGCCCGTGGCCACGAAGATCACGGCCGGGATGCCATGTTTGCGCAGGATCGGCAACGCGACGTCATGGTTGTCGAGGTAACCATCATCGAAGGTGACCAGCGCGCAGGGCTTGTCGGGCCACTTGCCCGTGTCCTCGAAGCGCGCCAGTTCGCGGCAGGTGATCACCTCGTAGCGCTGGGCCACATAGCCCATCTGCCAGTCGAACTCGTCCTGCCAGGCGCTGACCAGTTCGAGGTCGTACGGAAAGCTGCCTTCGTCGGCACGCGGCAAAACGCGGTGGTAGGCGAGGACCTTGACGTCGCGGTGGCGCAGGCTGTGCACCTTGCCTACCGCGCCCACCAGGCCGGATCGCACCACCAGTTGGGCCAGGAGTTCTCGCTTGCCGATCATGCTGATGCTCCCTCGCTGGCAGCCGATGTTCGCGTGGCAGCGTGGGCCCGGCTGCTGGGCGGCGGCTGCAGGATGTAGTCGCGGAAGGCGTGCGGGTTGCCGCTGTGGCCGTCTTCGGCCGCCTTGATGATGTTGACCATCTCGCGGGCGCTGACGTAGTGCAGCACATGGCGCTGGCCGTCGTTGTAGCGGGCCTCCAGGTCGGCGTACATGGCCTCTGCGGGCGCGCCCAGCAAGGTCTCCATGTCGTTTTCCTGGCAGCCGTGGGTGTGCACCTTGACGAAGACCCACTCGGGCCGGCCTTGAACGTGGATGTGCTGCTCGACCCACAGGTCGTTGCGGTCGGCACTGGGCGGGTTCGACTGACGCACGTCGGCGTTCTCGATGCGCGGGATCAGGCCCCACTTGCGGCTGCGTGTGTTGAAGCCCAGCGGGCCCTGCACGATCAGCAGGTCGCCGCTGGCGGGCTTGCCCACAGCCACGTCCACACCGGTTTCATGGCCACGGCAGGCGTGGGCCTTGCCCGTGGCGTAGTAGATGCTGTTGATCTTGGCGACCTGGGTGTCACTGGGCGCAGAGGGCAAGGTGAAGTCGGCATAACAACCCAGCTCGGCCAGCACGGCAAGCTCGTTGTTCACGCCACACCAGCGGCCATCGGGGCGGGAATTATCGAGCGCCCAGTTGCCGTGGATGAAGGCAAATTCGAGTTGCCCCGTGCGCTGGTTGAAGGGCAAGGCGCCATGCCGCTCGTGCAGGATCTTGGCGAAGCGGCGGATCTTCTCGCGCAGGCCATCGGCCGTGTCGTTGTCGTGGTGCAGGTGCACCTCGATCTCGCCATAGCCCTCTTCGCACAGCTTTTGCAGGGCGTCCAGGTGGTGCACTTCGTATTCTTCTTCCGGGTAGAAGAAGCAGTGCTGCGGGTGCACGCCATCGGCGTCCACATGGCGCGAGGCCAGGCTGCGGTAACGCTCGCACCAGGCCTGCACGCGCCGGGTTTCGACGTCGGCGGCAGGCCGCCCCCACTTGGGCTCGAAGTGGTCCACAAAGCAGAACATCACATGCACCGGCCCGGCGGGCACCTGGGGCTTGCGCTGACGCAGGTAGGGCCCCAGCCAGATCTGCACGTTCTTTTTGCGGAACTCGCGCACCACCACCAGGCCGGCCGCCACGATGGCCGCCAGCAGCAGCCCGATCAGTATCAGCAGCATGTCTTGCACTCCCTTGTGCGTGTGTTGATGTGCTTGCGGTTCACCGCATCGCTCCTTGCAGGATCTGCCTGAGCTCGCTCACATTTTTCGCCCAGTCAAAGCGCTGCGTGTAGGCCACGGTGCGGGCGCGGTCCCACGGGGTGGTCAGCGCGCGCTCCAGCGCTGTTTCAATGGCCCGGGCATCGCGCGCAGGGATCAGCGTACCGGCAAACTCGGGCAGGATCTCGCCAATGCCCCCCACATCGGTGGCCACCACCGGCGTGCCGCAGGCCATGGCTTCGAGCACCACATTGGGCACGCCCTCGGCGTAGCTGGGCAGGCAGAACACCGATGCGGCCGAGAACCAGGGTGCCAGCTTCGCATGCGCCACCCGGCCCGGGAAGCGTACCCGGTCTGTCAGACCCAACTGCGCGGCCAGGGCCTGCAGGGGCTTTTTGAGTGGCCCGTCGCCAATGAAGACCAGGCGCGCCTTGGGCCGGCGTTGCGCCAACTGGGCAAAGGCTTCGAACAACTCGGCGCAGCCCTTGGTGCTCAGGATGTTGCCGATGAACAGGATCACCTCGTCGTCATGCCCGATGCCCAGTTCGGCCCGCGCCGCCGGCATGTCGATGGGGTGAAAGCGTGCCGGGTCGACACCGTTGTAGAGCACCGAGGTGTGTTCGGGCCGCACGCCGATCTGCGCGAGCCGCGCAGCCAGCGCCTTGCTCACCGCCACCACCGCCTTGGCCTGGTTCAAGGCCCAGCGGGTCTGCACCCGGTGCGCCCACTGCAGGGTGAACACGTTGACATCGCTGCCATGCACCTTGGCCACCACCGGTGTGCCCGTGAGCTTGCCGATGGCCACCGCCGCCACCGCATCCGGAAAGCCCCAGCTGCCCAGCAGGCAGTCCCAGCGCCTAAGGAACAGGGTCGGGAAGCGCTGCAGCACCAGAGACAGGAACAGGCTCACGCCATGCAGGCCGCGCGCCACGCCCGGGATGTACCAAGACACGACGTAGTCCACGTTCGGCCACACGGCCTGGGCCTGCCGCTTGAGGCGCCAGTAGGCCAGCGGGTTCTTGACGAAGGGTATCCACGACACCGGCACCATGATGGTCACGTCCATCTGCTCGGCCAGGCGCGAGAACTGCTGCTGGTTGAAGGTCGCGCGCGTGGGGCTCCACGGGTCGGCGAACAGGTTGGTGATGATGAGAACGCGAGATGACATCGTGGGCTCGACTGGCAAAGGGCCTTTACGCCCGGTACAGGGCTTCGTAGGCGTTGCACATGGCTTGCAGCGTACCCTCACGCAAGGCCCATGCGCGCCCCGCCGGGCCCATGCGCTCACGCAAGGCCGCATCGCCCTGCAGGCGGCCCATGGCGGCGCTCAATGCCGCGCCGTCGGCCGGTGGCACGACCAGGCCATTGACCCCGTCGGCCACGATTTCGGCATTGCCGCCCACGTCGGTGGCGATGATGGGCAGGGCCGCCGCGCAGGCTTCGACCAGGGCCAGCGAGTAGCCCTCCGAGCGTGAGCACAACACGAACACGTCCATCGCGGCCAGCAAGGTCGGCACATCGTTGCGCACGCCGAGAAAGCGCACGCGCTCACGCAGGGCGAGGCGGTCGCACTCCTGCTCCAGTTCGGCGCGCAAGGGCCCATCGCCTACCAGCAGCAGGCAGATGTGCTGGCCCGCGTCCAGGCAGGCACGGGTGGCACGCAAGAGGTCGATCTGGCGCTTGACCTCGTTGAGCCGCCCCACGGTGCCGAAGGTGACGGCATCGGGCGGCAGGCCCAGTTCGGCGCGCAAGGCCAGCGCCTTGTCATCGCTGCGGGCGACAAAACCGCTGAGGTCGATGCCATTGGGCACCGCACGGGCCTTTTCGGCGGCGATCAGGCCCGAGGACACAAAATGCGCATTGAGCTTGCGCGACACCGACACACCAAAATCGGTCTGGCTCATGGCCATGGCATACAAGCGCGCACCCCGGTCCGCGGCACTGCCCGTGCCCAGGCCGTGGCGTGTGTTGATCACCGAGCGCACACCCAGACCCAGGCTGGCCGCCACCGCGTAGTAATGCGACATGGCGTTGTGCGTGTGCAGCACCTGCGCCCGGCTGGCGCGCAAGCGCGCACGCATGCGCACCACGCAGCGCCAGTCCAGCCCCGAACCCTTGTCGACACAGGACACCGGCACCCCCGCGCGCTCGGCCCGCTCAGCCAGCGGGCCCATGTGCCACAGGCACACGATCTCGACCGTGTGGCCCTGGCTGCGCTGCAAGGCCGCCAGGGCGACCACCATGTGCTCCAAACCACCCACGTCCAGGCTCTCAACAACATGAACGATACGCAAGCGATCCGTTTGATCTGCCATAGGCCTCCTCAGCCCGATTCAAAGCTGCGCCGGGCAGGCATGCCCAGCGCCCCGGGTTCAGCGGCTGTTGGCGATGTACCAGCGCACGGCTTCAGACAGGCCGGCGCGCACATCGTGTGTGGGCGCGTAGCCCAGGTACGTGCGGGCCTTGCTGATGTCGGCCAGCGAGTGGCGCACATCGCCGGCGCGGAAGGGCGCAAAAGCGGGCTCGGCCACGCTGGGCACAGCCTGCTCGCGCACCAGGCCCTCGGCGATCAGCTTGTGCAGTTCAACCAGCGTGGTGCGGTCGCCCACGGCCACGTTGTAGACCTGTGACAGCTCGGCCTGGTAGGGCGACAGCGCCGCGCGCAGATTGGCCTGCACGGTGTTGGCGATGTAGCAGAAGTCGCGCGAGGTTTCGCCATCGCCATTGATGGTGCAGACCTCACCGCGCAGCATGGCCGCCACCCAGCGCGGGATCACGGCGGCATAAGCGCCATTGGGATCCTGGCGCGGGCCGAACACATTGAAGTAACGCAGGCCCACCGTTTCGAAGCCATAACAGCGCTGGAACACCTGCGCGTACAACTCGTTGAGGTATTTGGTGACGGCATACGGCGACAGCGGGTTGCCGATCACGTCTTCCACCTTGGGCAAGGTGGGCGAGTCGCCATAGGTCGAACTGGACGCCGCGTACACAAAGCGCTGCGCGCCCTGATCGCGTGCGGCCACCAGCATGTTCAGAAAGCCGGTGGCGTTCGAGCGGTGCGTGTTGAGCGGGTCCGCGATCGAGCGCGGCACCGAGCCCAGCGCCGCCTGGTGCAGCACCACGTCCACGCCCGCACAAGCGGCCTGGCAGGTAGCCGGGTCGGCGATGTCGCCTTCGATGAAGGTGTGCCGCGCCCAGGCCGCCTCGCCCACCGCCGCCTGCACCTGGTCCAGGTTGTGGCGGTGGCCGGTCGAGAAATTATCCAGGCTGGTCACGCGCTGACCTGCGCGCAGCAAGGTCTCGATCAGGTGCGAGCCGATGAAGCCGGCGCTGCCCGTCACCAGCCAGTGACGGGGTTGGGCTGCCAGCTGTGCGGCCAGGTCTTGCGGCAAGGTGATCACAGACGCCACACCTCGAAACCACGGGCGCGGAAGGCGGCGGCATCGGCCGTGCACTTCACGTCCACATAGGGGCCGCCGGGGACCAGCTTGGTCGCGATGTCATCGAGCGAGCGCTTGAGCAAAGGCTCGTGCGCCACCGCCGCCACAATGGCCGCAGCCTGGGGCAGCTTGTCCCAGGGGACCAGGTCCACGCCGTATTCATGGCGGGCTTCGGCAGCCTCGGCGATCGGGTCGTGCACGTGCACGGTCACGCCATAGGTTTCCAGCTCACGGATCACGTCGATGACCTTGGAGTTGCGCAGGTCAGGGCAGTTTTCCTTGAAGGTCAGGCCCAGCACGATCACGTCGGCGCCCTTGACGGACGAGCCACTGCGGATCATCTGCTTGATGGTCTGCTCGGCGATGTACTTGCCCATGCCGTCGTTGATGCGCCGCCCAGCCAGGATGACCTGGGGGTGGTAGCCCATGGCTTCGGCCTTGTGCGTGAGGTAGTAAGGGTCCACGCCAATGCAGTGGCCGCCCACCAGGCCCGGCCTGAAAGGCAGGAAGTTCCACTTGGTGCCCGCCGCCTGCAGCACTTCGAGCGTGTCGATGCCGATGCGGTGGAAGATCAGCGACAGCTCGTTGACCAGGGCGATGTTCAGGTCGCGCTGCGTGTTCTCGATCACCTTGGCGGCCTCGGCCACCTTGATGCTCGATGCCTTGTGCACGCCGGCCTTGATGATGCTGCCGTAGACCTGG
>Ga0209066_10006796_pt1 | contig 11556 bp, 14 predicted proteins | sample All_14_2_FD_187198 | JGI IMG/M metagenome (GOLD analysis project Ga0209066, IMG submission 187198) | Freshwater microbial communities in response to fracking from Pennsylvania, USA - Allegheny Zone_MetaG_DW_15 (SPAdes) (version 2) ...
CCATCGAGCCTTTGATCTTGCGGTCCTGCAGCACCACCTCCTCATCAGTGAGCAGCGGGCTGAACGCCACCTGGTTGCCCCAGTCCAGCTCCAGGCCCGAGCTGTTGTAGGCCACGCCGTCGGCCAGCGCGCCGGCCGCATAGGTGCAACCCAGCGTGATGTCGGTGACGTTGGCCCGGGTGATGGCGATCGGGTCTTTCCAGGCGGTTAGCGTGGGCGCCACGTTGGCCACCGCCGTCGGGGTGGCTTCCAGGCCGGTGAACTCGAACACCAGCTTGGGCACCTCGCCCACTTTGGCCGAGAGCTTGACCGTGCCCCTGGCGCCCACCAGCTTGTGCAGCAGGCCATCGTCGTACCAATACAGGGTCAAGGTCTTGAGCAGGTCTGTGATCGGCAGGTATTCCACCCGGTTCGGCGTGAGCAGGCCGGTGGCCTCTGCCATGCCGCAGCCCAGCAGCAGCGCCCCCCACACCGGCGCTGTGGCCGCCAGGCCGGCGCCCGAGAGCAGCACGCTGAAACTGCACTTCGAATAGGAGGTGCCAGGAAACGACTGAGCCGAACCGAACCAGCCCGTCATGGCGGCCACCTCAGTGGCGCTCAGCTCCAGCGGGGTGATCGACAGGTCGTGCGCCTTGATGGCATTGGCAGCACCCGTGGGGGTGGCGTCCGTGCCGGGGGTGGTCTCGACCTTGCCCAGGACGACGGTTTTCTTGATATAGCGGGTCATGGTGCGTTACTCCGACGTGGGCACAGAAGGGATGGCAGCTGGCGCGGCAGCATCTGCCCAGCAGGCCTGCACCGGGTCCCAGCGCCAGCTGCCGCCACCCGGCAAAGGGGTGTTCTCGGGGGTCGGTGTGTTGTTGGGCGCGTCGTTCGCGGCGCCGGCTTGAGGCGTGGTGGTCGCTTGCGCTTTGGTTTGGGCGGCATTGGCTTTCACTGTTCACTCCTGAAATAACCTCTGAAAACAAATTCGTCAGACCAGACCAGCCGCCCGTCGCCTTCGAGCTGGACCAGTTCGCCCCCCACAAACCAGACGGGCTCTCCGGTTTCGGCATCGGGAACAAACCCCACCAGCGCTTTTTTGACCGCGAGGCGCAGGCCAGAAAGCGTGCCCACGCCCTTGGCGCCGGTAACGTCGTTGCGGACATCCAGGACGTAGATCACGGCAAACAAGCGGTCTTCAGGCACATAAGGCTCACCTGTGGTGTCGTCATCGCCCCCCTTTTCTGACAAGGGGATGGTGTAGACGGCAGGCATCGGTCGCTGTGCTTTCAGCACAGCGTTCAAGCCAACGGCCTGGCCGCTCTCGCGCAGTCCTTTGCCCGTGAGCTGTGCCTTCAGCCTGGCGTGGATGACTTCAAGGTCCATGGTGGTGGCCTCGATCAGCGGAAATTGCGCAACTGGTCGCGGCCGAAGACAGCTGGCGCAGACTGAAAACGCACATCTGTCGGGGACGCCTCGGCCACGTCCTGGCTGATCAGACCCAGGCTGAATTTGCGTGCAGCCACTTCGGCCAGCCGCTTGAGAGCGTCCCGGTAGTCGCGTGCAACGGGGTCTTTTGACTCATCTGTAACCCGGTCTTTGTTGAGGAGGTAGCGGGTGATGGCCCGCGACCAGGCTGTCAGCACGCTTTTCGCGGCCCCCGGCAATGGCAATGGCAGCGGCAAGCGGTGCCCGCCCTGAACAAGATAGCCATCAATCAGCGCATCGGCCTCGGACACCGCGTCCTGGATGCGATCCAGGGCTGCATCAGCAGCAACGATTTGCTCCATCGACCAGGCGCCGCGGTCGGTGCCACGCAGGGTGGCATCCATGAGCGATTCGTCGGTGACTTCCTTGTGCGCAGAGCTGGCCACCATGGCCAACTCTGCGGCCCCTGGGCGCTCGGCCAGCTCTGCCGTTGAGATGTAGGGCATGTGCGTCAAGCTGCAGTGCTGGCGTCTTGGGCGTCGGGAGACGGCAGGTCGACCAGGTAGGTCACCAGCATGGGTTCCGTGGTCAATGCCTGGTATTGAGCTTCGGACAGATCGGCGAGCGGTGTGTCAACGGGATCAGACCCGAACACGAGGCCAGCGCGGCGGAAGCCATCGCGTTTGGCGATGACGCGCAAGGCCTTGTCCTCAGCTTTGGGCTTCGTTGCGGGTGCAGCGGCGGACTTTGCGACGCTGCGGGCGGGCTGTCGATTGCTTGCCATGTGAGAGTTGCTCCTGGTCGTTGAATGAAGGGGTCGAACTGGGTCAGATCAGCCAGGGGCAGATCACCACCTTGGCCGTGTTTTGCATGACGTTGCTGGCTCCGTTTGCCAGTCGCTCGGCCTTGACGACTTCGAGGGCCATGCGCTCAAGTTGGGGTGGTACCCACAGCTCTGCGCTGCGAATGGCCAGTGGTTTGCCGTTGTCACCCACAAAACTCTGGTGCGCAGCGCGGGCGTCTGCGTAAGCTTCAATGTCCAGCGTTTCTTTGGACGCATAGGCCATTTGCCAGAATCCGAAACCGGCATTGCCGCGCCCGTCGGCACCCCAGCGGAACGTGTTCAGCTCGAACACGTTGGAATCCGTCAGATTGGTCTTTGCCTGGAACGCGTAGTCGCGTCGTTTTTGGTAGATGACAGGCTTGAGCACCCGGGTGGTGTCGAGCAAGAACCACGGTGTGCCGCTGCCGCCCTGGAAGTTGCTGACGCTGACTTGGTTGCCGGGAGAGCCCACAGGGTGGTCGGTGTCGAAGAAGTACTGCCCGTCGTAACACGGCGTGCTGAAACCGGCTTTCAACAGCCCGAACACCAGCTCGTCGGGGTGCTCTTTTGCGTCCTGACCCATCTGCTGGACCACAGGGGCGTTCGTGCCGTATTGATCGTCCTCGATCTCGTCGCGGCTGACTTCCACCGAGTCTTCGAACGTCTTGTTCTTGATCGCGTAGTCGTGCTGCTTCAGGTTTTGGTACTGACGCTCCCCGATCCACTCCCGAAACTTCGTGAACTTGCCCAACCACCCATACTTCTGCTCTCCGGTGGTGGACGGGATCATGGTGGCCGCCTGGGACCACATGGGTGGTACACCACCGTTGAGGCCGGTGGCGAATGCGGCGCTGAATGCCTGGTTGATGATGGCCAGGTTGGCGTGGTTAACGATCATGGGTGCCTCTTCTCGAATGAGCTGGGTGTGAAGGGATCAGGAGAACTTGACCCAGACGCCATCGGCGTCCACGTCGAAGACCGTGCCTGCAGCGGGGCGGGTGTTGGTGCTGCTCGTTTTTGCGACGGTCTGGTCATCGACCACGTAGCAGGTGGCACCGATGTCGGCCAGGGTGATCGCATCGCCTGCTGCACTGTTGCCCAACTGGAAAACGCTTTTGCGCAGGCGCACCCGGATGTCGCCATTGGCGCCCCCGGTGTTGTCGGCGCGGTGTTCGGACACGCCCGCCGTTTTGAGCGTGGCATCGGCGCTGGCGCGCACGGCATAGCCTGCGGCGTTGATGGCCACCATGGCACCGCCGTAGATGCGGGCGTTGGCAGCCACGGGGGGCTCCATCTGATTGCCATCGCGTCGGAGGGTGTTGCGGTCCTGGGTAAGTGCGGTCATGTGCGGCTCCGTATGGGTTCAGGGTGTCGGGTCAGGCCTTCGCAGGGGCTGCGGCTTTGTATTGATCGGTGGTGATGCCCGTGGCGGTGCAAACAGCCAGCTCGGCGTCACTGAGCTGGGCACCACCCGTGGCCATGCCTGTGCTACCAGGCGGTTGACCGTTGGTCTGGGTGCTGGTCAGCGCTGCAATGGGTTGAGCTGATGCCAGGAACGCGTCCAGCGCAGCCAGGTCTTTTTTGCCGAGGTCGCGTGCCCAGGCTTCCATGCCAGCCAGTAGGCGGCCGTCCCCCAGCGCGGGCTTGACGCGGGCATCCACATCGGCATCAATCTGGCGCGCAGTCAGCGCAGCCAGGCCGTTGCGCAAGTCGTTGACCACGGCAATGGGAACGTACTGAGCCGGGTCGGGGGTTGCGGTGCGCAGGCGGGCCAGGGCGGAACTGAGCGTCTCCGGCGATGCGTCGGCACTCAGATTGAGGGCTGTGCAGGCCGCAGTGGCCTGGCCCTGCAGACGCGAAAGGTTGAGCGCCGTCAGTGCGGCGGTGGCCTGTTCTTCGGTGGTGGTCTCGGGCAGGCCAAGGGCTTGCAACAAGGCTTTGAGCAATAGGTTCACAGGGGGCTCCTGATGATCGGGAGAAAGAAACACTGCCGTGGCGGCAGCGGTGGCGGAAAGGGGCGGCATGCCGTGGATGCCGGGGTTGTTGGTGAGCGCACCCATCTGGATGGATGTCACCATGCCCGTGGACCGGTCGTAGGTGAACACCGGGCTGAAGTACAGGTACTCTTTCGCGCCGATGGCATCCCGCGCACGGGCTGTCAGCTCGACCTGGGCGAACAGGCCCTGGCCTTCGCGCCAGCTCAGGCTGCGAAACCACGCCGCAGCGGGTGCGGGCTGGCCGTTTTTCTCTTTGTGAAGCGTCTGGTGCTCGTAGTCGATGACCAGAGGCTGACGTGCGTTGATGGCATCGAACTGGGCAATGACGGCCGCAGCGCTGGCAGTGCCGATGTTCCAGGGGGGCGAATCCATGGGGCGGCCGTCGCTGGGCATGAACTGGCCTGCGGGCAGCACCTGAATGGTGATGTGATTGGCTTCACCCGCTGCAGCCAGGGCGGGAGCCAGGTCGAACGTCAGCGCTGCCAGGGCGACGGCGTGACGTGATCGACTGAGACTGGGGCGTTTGGCTGAAGGCATGCCGCTATGGTCGGCATGCGCAAGCCTCAGGTCTTGGGAATCAGTACCCCAAATGAGCCCGGTTTATCGGCCGGCTGGCCCCGCAGCCCATTCTGCAATGATGGTCTGAATGCCCGCCTCGTCGTCTGCGCTGATACCCAGGAATGGCCTGGCTGGCATGTTGACCTGGTAGGCATCCCGTGTCACCCAGCGCTCGGTGACTCGCTTGTGTTTTGCACCCGCAAACAGCACTCGGCCTGCGACGCTGAGAAACCGCATGCGTCGGGATTGTGCGTTCTGTTGAATTGCGCCGCCGAGTTGATGGATGGCCGCGTATTCCACGTTCGTTCCGACCTCCACCGCGTCAGAGCCGACCACTTGGTAACGGATGCTGCGGCGCAAGTAGCCGCGAAGCGTCAAGATTTTGTCTTTGTTGTACTTCTTGCGACTCGCGTAACGGGCTTTCAGCGCCTGCCAAGGCGTGCCATCTGGTGCTTTCTGATTCTCTTTATCGAAGCGCTTCTGAGTCGATTTCAGCAGGTATTCACCCAGGCGCGGCATGAGGTCGCTGGTATCTGCTTGCTCCAGCTGATTGAGACGATCCCTCACTTGCGCATCGTCCACGGTGATCGTGATGTGGGTTCCTGCCATGGCATCAAACTCCTACAATGTGGTTACTTCATCGGGTGAGACGGCCGTGCCAGGCCCGCCGACCCTACTCCCGGAAGGACTCAGCGTGTGGCACCGCGCTGGGTCATTTCGTTTCTGCTCGCCGATACAAGCGAACCCCTACACGCCAGTCGTTTGCCCCCTGCGACGTGCCTTGGAATGTTGTGATGCCACTCCAGCCATCTGCGCCCAGGTCAAACACGATCAGTGCCGGCGTGGTGGTGCCTTCTATATCGAGTCTGGCGACGTAGCGGCGACGCACCACGGCACGCTGCTGCGCGTACATCCATTCCAGTCGAACCCAAATTTCATCCGGTGATTGAAGTGCCTGCGCCAGCAGGGGCATGTAATGGCCACGACCTTGTTTGTCGGCTTTCCACTGGCCGTCAGCCGTCTGAAACAGCTCCTTGCCCACCACCAGACGCTCACCGATCACATCCCTGAAGACAGCCGGTATATCCAGTGTTGCGCCAAATGGGGCCAGAAACGCCTGGGCGTAGTCTTGCGGGGGCAATCCTTTGGGCAGCAGCTCAGCAGCAGAAACCCGACGCGGTGGCGGTAGCGGGTCCAACGGCCGCGTATTGGGCAGCCCCTGGCCGCCAGCACTACCAGGAACAGGCGGGTCAGGCCTCTCGGGCGGTATCGCGCTGCGCAGGCGGCTTGCACCAGGTGCATATTCAAAACCGGGGTCAATACCTTCTGGCACGCGCACCGTGCGCGGACCGTTGATGCTGCGCTGGCCGATGGTGCGCTCCACCAGGTTGACGGGCGGGGCAGTGTCGGGCCCGGCCTTGCCCATGCGAGCGAGGTCCCCAGGCCACAGGCCACGCACGGTGCAGTGACACATCCAGCCATTGGGCGGGTAATGGGTTTGCCACCAGGGGTCATCTTTCTTGAGCACCAGGCCGTTCCAGGCCACGTGTTCGGGCCGGGGGTTCTCTACCCAGTCCTGGTGTTCGTACTCCCAGTACGGCGCGTTTTGCAGCTGCTCGTAGCGGCCCGCGGCGTAGCTGGTGGAGAGGTTGGTGTCGTAGATGATGCGGCTGCGCCAGTTGCGCCCTCCGTTGTAATCCCAGCCATGGGTGGCGACGATGCGGTCAAAGTCGCGCCGAAAGCGTTCGATGCTGCCACCGTCAACAATGGCTTTTTCGACGGCGGCACGAAAGTCGCTCACGATGGCATCGCGGTTGGCACCGGCCACGACAAAGGCCTGGTCGTGCTCGCGGGTGTAAATGTCCGTCCAGCCGTCTGTGGGCAGATTGAGCTTGCGCCGGAAAAACGCCACTTGCTCGGCAAACGGCAACGATCCGTATGCAGCAGCAGACGCGGGGGTGGTTGCTGGCATTGGGAAGCCCTTTATAAACGCGCTGAAGGCGTTGTTTGCCTGGCGCCCTTACACAGACGCCCGATTGCACAGCCAATGCGCTGTGGGCTTGTTTTGCAAGTCATGCGCCCATGCCCCCAGCTTCCTGCAGCACCTCATACCGGCCGGCCAGTTGCGCGGCACCCAGCGCCATGGCCATGGCCTGGGCGTATTGGTCCAGGGTCATGTTGGGCAGTAGGGCTTCCAGTCCATCGCGCAGGTCTTCCAGCGACTGCGATTTGTCCACGAGCGCCCTGATCTGGTCGATCCAGGCTGTGACTGGCACGTCGAGCTGTGAGGCGAGCGCGGGCACCATGGCCTGCGGCGGGGAAGCCTGCACCGGTACCGGCTGGGGCACCTGGGCCGTGGCCGCTGCGGTGGACTGCAATGCCGGGGCATGGGCGATCACCGGGGGCATCAGCGTTGCCTGGCCTTGTTCGGCCTGCGGGATGCCCAGCTTTTCGTGGGCCCATTGCACCGTGGGGCGCACACCCAGGGGGACCAGTTTTGTCAGCGCCTCGGCGTAGGCGGCCATGTCGGCGCTTTCCTGCACATGCAGGCGCAACGCGGGGCAACGGCGCAGGCCATCGGGTGCCCGGCCGTTAAGAACGGCCATGGGGTACAGCAGGTCGCGGGTGAGCGTCCCGTTGAGCTGGCGCAGGTCGCCATCCCTCAATTCTTTGCGCACCTCGTTGTGCACGTTGCCCAAGGCGTTGGTGCTGCTTTTGCCGTCCGCCCCGCTGGTGAGCGTGCCGCCCAGGATGACCTTGGACTGGTTGCGCTCGCACCAGCTGATCATCAATTCAAACGCTGCCGGGTCGCCTGTGGCTGCATTGTGAAATTCCAACATCATGCCGTCCGGGATGATGCCCGCCGCGTTGTGGCCAATGCCGGCAATGGCACGCAACAGGGTGAGCTTTTCTTTCTCTGTGGCGCTGGCCGGGAACTTGCCGATGCGCAGCGGGATGCCGTAGATCTCCAGGAACTCAGCCAGGTCGCCGACGCTGTAGTTTTTAAACAAGTAGGTCCAGACCAACTGGCGAAAGAGCGCCGTGCGCTCCAGCGTGCCGCTGCGGGCTTTGTGGATGTGGATGATCCAGCCGAAAAGTCGCAGGGCCTCTCCAGGCACACCGTCTGTGGTGGTGTTGGTGCGCAGGCGCAGCTCTTGCCGGTAGCCCCGGTGCAGAGTGAACCAGGTTTGTGGCCTGTGGGTGATCGTCTTGGGCACCCAAGATCGTTCGATCTGATGCCACTCGATTTCAAGGCATGCAAAGCCATTGCCGATCGCGTCGGTGGCATCAAAGATAACGTCTTCAAAGTCCGGCACTTCGCCAAGCAGTTCGGCCAGCTGCTGGGCGTTGCGTTTTTCCGTGGCCGACGGGTTGCGCGGCGGCACCACCTCCCAGGAGACGATGCAGGCGCGGCGGCGCTTGCCCATTTCGCTGGCAATGTGGCCGTCCTTTTCTTCCATGTCGGCAAACAGCTCGTACTGGGCGGTGATGTCGCCTTGCTCGGCATGGTCCAGGATGTGGGCGATGCGCGAGGGTGTCAACCCCCTGGATGGATGGCTCTGCAGCTCTCGCTGCAGGTGCAGGAGGCGCGATGTCTGAGGCTCCTCGATGTCGGCAATGGAGATGGGCTGGCCGTCAGGACCTAGGATGCGGGATGTGGCCATGGCTGTGTGTGTCGTTGGAGTGAGGGCCTTCACCAGGCGGATGGCTCAATGAGCGGGAAAGGGGTGTCGTCGTCGCCATCGGTGCTGCCACCGGACCAATGCACGTTGTCAAACCCACGGGGCGAGGTGGGCACAGGGATGTAGTCGATGGAAGCCACCAGGTTGAGCGTGGCGAACCAGCCCAGACACAGCATCACGGCGCTGTCTCCGTGGCGGAACAGGTCGGGATCCTTCACGTCAGCGCGTCGGGCCTTGGTGACCATGGCGATGCCGTCCACCTCTTCAATGGCCCGCAGGTCTTGGGCTATGTTGGGATCGGCGGGGATGTCGATCATTCCGTCTTCAAAACCCTGCACGAGCTTGGGCATCCAGGTGCCGTACCAGGCGCGGTTGAGCTTGACCTGGTGGACGTGACCATGGCCAAACTTGTCGGCCGTCTCTTCGGCGAGGGGCTCGCCGGAACCGGTAGCATCCATGGCTCCCCCGCACCGGCGTGGCAGGCGTTCGATGGCGTGCCAGGTGATCTGGCGCTGCTGCGCGTAGGGCACCTTGTGCATCTCGACGGACAGTGGCAGGCGCCGGCGCATGCCCGCCCCCAGCGACACAGCCCCCCAATCGGAAAAGTCCCGGTGCCTGGCGTAGTCATGGCAGAACACGTGACGCTCGGTCGGGTCAAGCTGTTTGAGGGCGGGGTCCAGGTAGCGACTGATCCAATCAGCGACCCAGGACTCACGCTCGGCAGGATGGAGCCTCACAAAGTCGTCATCCAGCGCCAGGCGCAGCACGCATTCGGGCGACAACGTCATGGCTTGCTCAATCCACACGCCCGGCAGGCACACGCCGTTGCCATCGCGGGGAATGGCGTCCAGCTCTTCGCGCATGGCGGCCTTGCGCACACCGTAGCCGTTGCGGATCTTGTCGTACCAGCTCTTCTTGCCGTCCAAGGTGGGACGCGTGCCTTTCATGAAGCACACGCGTTCGTACAGCCCGTTGGCCACGGCATCGTCAAATGTGACGGTGACCACGACTGCATCGGTGCCGTAGCGGCCCGCTTCGATATCGCGGCAGAACTGGGCAAACGGATTGCTTTTGCCGTTGTGCGAGCTGATGACCGTGATCTGGCCTCCCCAGATCAGCAGCGCAGTGGCGGCATCCAGCACGCCTTGCACATCCGGGTGGAATGCCGCTTCGTCGATGACCACATGGCCCTGCAGCCCCCGGATGTTGGCCGGGCGACTGGACAGGGCACAGACCTGGAAGCCCGAGGCAAAGCGAATGCGGTAAGCCGTGATGTGCTTGGTTTTGCCCGTGTCGCCCTGGTCTTCAAACAGGAATTCTTCGATGCCCGAGGTGCCTTGACCCTGCGCCTGGGCAATGATTCGGGCGAACTTTGCGCAGTAGCCGATGGCCTCCAGGCCTTTTTCTTTGGTATCACCGATGTAGTAGACGTTGTCGCCCCCAGCGCTTTTGCGCGCGGCGGCCACCAGCGTCTTGTTGAGCATGGTGCCAAAGGTGATACCGGTGCGCCGCCCCTTCGGTACAGCGATGATGGCCGCCTGAATGGCTGCGACCTCGCGCTGGTGCTTCATCAGCACCCCGTCGTCCAGCGGGTTGAACCCTTCAGGGATGGACCGCACGCTGGCGGGCAGATCGTCCCATTCCAGCGTGCGCAGTGTGGATGCCAGGGGCTTGATGGCGTGCATGGATCAGGCCCCGATGCCCAGGAACTTGCGCCGCCAGAAGTCCACCTGTGCGTCGTCCATGCCCTGGGCTCTTGCCACTTCCTGCAGATTGACTTCTTGCTCTGCCAGCAGCTTGCGGCGTGCAGCGTCTTCAATGGTCTCGCGCTCTTTGATGCTCATCGTACGGGCCTGCATGGCAGCGCGGGCAGCACGGGCCAGCTCAGCCACTTCCTTGATCGTGACGTTGTCGTTGCCATGGGCATTGAGTGCCGCATTGGTCGCCAGGGTGGTGACCGCCTGGGCCAGCAGCGCACCGGCCTTGTCGCCGACACCCTCACCCAGCTCATCGACCAGCGCACCCGCTGCGGTTTCGATCTCGCGCATGCGCCCCACCAGCTCGCTGAATCCAGCCTGGTAGCGGTGGATGCCGCTGCGGCTGATCTGCTCAGATGGGAACTTGGTCCGCATGGCCTGCAGCAGCTGGTCCAAGGTCAGGCGGTCTTCGCGCAACAGCTTCTCAAGGTGTTTGCGGGCCTCGGGCTCCAGCCGGGACACGGACGATTTGCGGCCCATGGCATCAAGCCCCAGGGCGCTTGACGCCAGGCACCACGGCTCGGCCGCAAGCCACATCGGCCCCGCGCGTGGTCAGCGTGGCAATGTGCACGCTTTCAACCACTTCAACCGTGACCAAGCCTTGCTCTTGCAGCCAGGCCAGATCGGATTTCACCTGGTCGGCGCTGGGGCTGTGCCCCCACTTTGACAGCAGCGTGTTCAGCAAAAAACTGTTGGTGCGGTAGGCGGGCAGCTCAGAGAGGACCCGCAGCATGACCAGGCGGCGGTCTTCTGCCAGGAACGAGGCAAAGTCAGGAGTACTCATGGTGATTTGTTGAGCAGGTAGGTTTCAATGCGGGTGGATGTTGAGCGGATGGCCTGCATCTCGCGTTTCGCGGCCTCCAGCTCAACCTGCAAACCCCTCAGGTCAGACCTGAGGCCTGAAATGTCGTCTTTGCTGGGCAGGTGTTTGAGCTCTGACTCGATGCGGTCAATGCGCCCGGCATGTGTGGCGATCTGAGCCCCAAGCGCCGTTTCAACCGCTTTGATGTGCTGGCTGTTGTCTTTGTCCCGCGTGGCAATCCACGTGTAAACCATGGAACAAATGGGCATCACCAGCACCGCCACAAACTGCAGCCAGGTCCGAATCGTGTCGTTGTCAATGGTCATGTCCGGTCGTGGCTTGGATTGGTGGAGCAGCGTCAAAATCAATCAGCGCGTCAAGCCGGTCTCGGCAGATGTCGTACTGGGCCTTTGCGCTGGCGATCCAGAGCCCGACGTCGGTATCGGTGGCAAAGGCCCCATCCGCTGCAGCAGCGCTGCCGGGGGGCGGGGGCACTGGCTCAAGTCCAGTGGGGGCGGTGTAGGAG
>Ga0209066_10006799_pt1 | contig 11554 bp, 15 predicted proteins | sample All_14_2_FD_187198 | JGI IMG/M metagenome (GOLD analysis project Ga0209066, IMG submission 187198) | Freshwater microbial communities in response to fracking from Pennsylvania, USA - Allegheny Zone_MetaG_DW_15 (SPAdes) (version 2) ...
GTGGCAGACAATTCAGGGGTGCCGCCGAACGCAGTCCACCCCGCACCACCCCACCACGTGTAGGTGATGACCGGCTGCAACTCGCCGTCCTGGTAGGCCATGAACCGGCCATCATCCACCGGAAGGTAGGTGAGCTTCGCGCCCTCGGAATCCTTCTTGTCCTGCTTCGAGTTACCGATGTCGTCCAGGCGGGCCAACGCCACACCCGTCACCGACCACACCGGCAGACCGTTCCAGAACCGCTCCCGCAGGAACAAGAACTGGCGTCCCGGGTTCTGCCCGTTCAGCAGACGCCCATACCCGGCGTTCGTCCAGCCCGGATCCTCAACGAGGCTGTTGCCGTTCTGGTCATACAGGGGAAGGTTGTTCCGCAGACGCTGATACACCGGGTCGGCGGTGTCGACCATGGTGAAGGAGAACGGCTCCGTCTCTTCGGTCAGTTCGGTGTCGTAGGGGGAGTTGGACTGCTCGATCATGAAGCGGTCCTGGGTGATCTTCGGCTCCTGCGAGGGGCCGTCACCCTCCTTGAACGCGCCCGTGCCGTAGAAGCCTTCGTTGGCGTCGGTGACGGTGACATAGATGCCACCGACCTTGCGGCGCGCCACCAGATCCAAACGGAGGGTGCCGTCCTGCGCGAACGGCGACCAACGCACCGACCCGTCCGCGTTGTGCGGGCTGATATCAGTGGCGGAGCCGAGCGCGTCACGCACCTGCGCGGCCTTCGCCTTACCGCGGCGAAGGAACTCGGGTGCACGGTCATTGAGGCCGGCGCCCTGCCAAGAGCCGCCGGTCAGCGGTCGCAAATCAGGCATGCTGAACGTCCTTTCGAGAGAACAGGAAGGGAGGAACGCCGAAAGGGCATCCGGCGGTGAAGTGGGCTGTTGGTGCGGCGGTTGCCGCGACCCGACCTAAAGCCGGGACGAATATGGGTTACGAAAACGAAAGACCAAGGCGGTATTCGGAGACGAAATGCTCCACCACCGCTTCAGCGCCATACGGTTCATGGTGGGCGGCGGCGTCGATCTCAACCCAGTCGCAGTTCACGACCCGCCCATCGGAGAGGGTGACAGTCCAGTTCGGGTACTCCACAAGCACCCGCATCCGATCATCAGCAGCCATACCGGCCTGCGCCGCCGAACTGTAGGTCGAACCGAAGCTATGCAGGTGGATGACCGGTTCATCGGAGTACTCGGTTTGCCGCCCCGTCACCCGGCGCGGCGCCCAATACGGCAGAGGCATCGGCGTCAACGGGGCTGCTTTGCGTTTCCACAACTCCGAGCCGACACCAGCACCCGCGGGGATGGTCGTCACGATCGGCAACAACCAGGCCCGCATGAACACCTCCGCTGCAGGCGCATCAGTATCAGGCTTAAGCGGGGCGGTCATCCGTTCTCGGTGCCCTGCAAATGATTCTCGGTGCGGGCACGGACCGGGTTCGGCTCCTGATCCTCAGTACCGAACTCCACCCAATGGGACTTGTAGTCGGAGAACTCGATCTGGACCCCGCGGTTACCACGGCGACCCACGCGGATGCCATCGCGATATGAGCCTTCATGGACTGGTGCAATCGCTCGGGCGTAATCAACGCCCTGCTTGGCGACGGCGATCATGTACGAGACGACCGCATCATCGTCTTCAAGGGCTGCATCAATGTCTGGCTGCGGGATCAGGTCGGACAGTTTCATTGCATACATCCCTTTCTATTGCGTATCTATGCCGCTGTATGGCATAGTGGTCACTGCACGGCTAGGCGCGGCAAGGCTCGGCATGGCGCCGCCCGGCGTGGCGAGTCGAGGAGGGGCGAGGCTAGTCACGGCAGGGGTTCTAACTAGCTCGGATGGTCAATGTCGGTTCGACTCCGACGACGAGCGCGCACGGCTCCGCGTGCCAGTGCAGGGCGTTGCACCGCGCGGCTTGGCCCGATTGGGCAGGCCAGGACAAGGGATCTATCTAGCTCGTGAATGGTTATGTGAGTTCGACTCTCACCACGAGCACGCTCGGCGCGGCATGTAGCGGCACGTCGCGGCTGCGCAGGCCTTGGCGCTGCAAGGCTAGGCAAGGCAAGGGGTTTGCCCAACTCAACTAGGAGGATTGATGATCGACTTCACCATCACGCTGACCGGAACGGCCCCACTACTCATGCACAACAGCAGGTTGTCCAACCCGCTCGACCCGGCAACCAAAGCACTCAAGAAAGTCACCGGGAAACGCAACAAGACGGACGACGATCACGAACAGATCGCCCGACTTGAGTTCGCCGGTGGCCTCTACATCGACCCCGACATCGGCCCCTACATCCCAGGCGAGAACATCGCCCGCGCACTGGTCGACGGAGCCAAGCTGACCAAGATGGGCGTCAAAGTCACCCGCGGTGTATTCATCGCCACCGACGTCAACCCGCTGTCCTACAAGGGTCCTCGCGACGAGCAGGGCCTTTGGGATCAAGGCTGGCGACACATGGCGTCCGTCAAAGTCGGCACCTCACGCACCATGCGCTGCCGACCCTGGTTCCCCGAATGGGCAGTACAGGCCGAAGGCGTCCTAGACCCGTCAGTTCTCGAACTTGACGACCTCGCCGGGATCGCGGACAACGCCGGTTCGCTCATCGGCCTAGGCGACTGGCGTCCCCGCTTCGGCCGTTTCACCGCCACCGTCGAACAGGTTGCGAAAGAGCTTGCCGCATGAGCCCCTTCGAACCCGCCGGGGAAACCGCCCGCTGGCGCATCCTCTACGCCGCGCTACAGGAACGTTCGGTCGACGATGTCCTCACCTACGAGGAAATGGCCGCACTCCTCGAACTCGACCCTGCGGGCGACAAGCACACCATCCAGGTAGCCATGCGCCGCGCCGCCATCGAGTTAGAGAAAGTCGACAAGCACGCCGTCGAAGCCGTCGTTAACGTCGGCTACCGCATCGTTGAACCGGAGGAGCACTTACGTCTCGCCAAGGGGCAGCAACGTCGGTCGTCCCGTGCGCTTGCCCGTGGCCAATCCAAAGTGGTCAACGTCGACCTCTCTGGCGTTGACCCTGAGGTGCGTCAGGCATTCCAAGTCGTAGCATCTGCATTCGCCATGCAGATGGAATTCAACAGGAGAACTGATATTCGCCAGAAGAAGCTGGAGGATGCCCTCGATGCCGTCCGTGACAAGTCGACGCGGACTGATGAAGAAGTTGCTGAGTTGCGAGCACGGCTTGAGCGGCTGGAGGGCCGCACCGACGGGAGTTAGGATTCCGCGCTGGGCTTGCGGGCGCGGGAACGACGGGCCGATTCCTTGAATGCCCCTGGTTCGATGGCTTCGGTGAACGCGGTGGCTTCATCCAGCGCGGGCGACTCGTCGGCAACGAACGGAACGCCCTCCGGGTGACGCATCGAATACGACATCGCCACCAAGTCCGCAGTCACGCCGCCAGGCGCATAGGGCACGAGCACGCCCACTTCCACCAAAGGTGCAGCGGTGTCGTCGTCCACTTCGATTGGCTGCTCTGTGGGGCGTGTGTAGTGCAACTTCCCCACCACGCACGGCTTTATCACGTTGTAGAATCCCACTTTTCGCTCCCTACTCGGGGTAATACTCAGCATCGATGGTGACCACGAATGGGTCGCTGAAATCCCGGTGCGGCTGAACCCCACCGATGATGTGGAACATCTTCCCGTCCTCAGTGAACTTTCCCGTCGACTTCGCCGCCGCCACAGCGGCATCTGGCGGGCAAGTGGACCGCCACACCTGCCGCGCCACATTCCCGTACGCCTCAGCAGCCTCTGAAGCGCTCAACGGGCGGTGATGACAACCGGACACCGATTGCGTGGTTTCCGTGACGATCTCATTGCCGAAATCATCAAACACGCCAGTGCCGGTTTCGACCGTGAAAACCAGCGTTTGGGAGCCGAAATCGCTCACACGAACATCACTTCATGGATGCGGTAGGAATCCAACACAGCTTGGGCGCTATAGACGGCGTCCTGTGCTGCCGCGGTGAAATCGAACCACTCGTATTCGACGTTATCGACCCGTTTACGTTTCAAGTCGTCACCGCTTGTGCTACTCGAATACGAGACGGTGTTGACCATGTCGATTATGGCCTTACGCCAATCGGCTGCTTCAGCCTCAGTGAACCCGTGATCAATGGTGACCACAATCGACCTGTATCGGCATGACCAGCGCGCGCCCGACTGTTTACGCACCGGGGCACCGTGTGGGCCGTCTTGAGCCCAGTCAAGTTTCGTCACATCAAGATCGACGCTGTCCTCAACGACCTCAGTCAATGCTTTCAACTTCCTTGTGGGAAGGTCTAGAACGCATCCACTGGGGCCGTCGAGGGTAAGTTCGTCACCCGACATCACAGGTGAGACGTGCCAGCCGCAGTAGCGCCGCGCGGCGGCGAGGACAGCGTCCAGCGCCGCCTGCGCAGCTTCGGTACTGCCGAACCGTGTCAGCGTCACCGCCGGCAGGTCCGTGGTGGCGATCTCAGCCATTTAGTGCAGCCGCGTCCACACGGCGGTGCCGTCTGTGACCGTCCCACCGACCGCTGGTGCGGTCGGCTCGGACGCGCCAGACGTTCCAGCAGTAGTGCATTCCACGATCTCACCGCCAGTCAATCGAGCATAGTCGCCAACGTCATACGCCGTAGCTGTCACCCAATCTGACGGATTGTCGAAAACCAACGCGCGCCCGACAAAATCCTTGTCCGACGCGACAACCGCCCGCCCAAGGTGGTCCGTAGCGTTCGACGTTCCAGGGTCGGCATTAGTCAACCAACGCCCAAGGAAATCCTGCAGCTTTGTGGTAGTTGCCATCTCAGCCTCCGTAGAGTTCGATCAGTTCGTTCTTTGACAGCGCATCCGCCTCGTCGACCGAAACTGGCTGTTCGGTCTCTGCCGTCTTGGCAACGACAAACTCCACCCACTCGGCCTTGGTGGCGTAATCCTTCGGCCGCTCAAGGCCTTCAAGATCACTGGACGAGAGCTCCCGCATCTCCAATTTCTGGCCTTTGGGCTCCTCCGCTGCCGGCAACTCAACTGGAGGTTCAGCACCAGGGTCGGTGCCGTGAAGCACCGACCCCAGCGCCTGGCCCTTACGAACGAACATCAGGCCGCTTCAAGCGGGATGATGGCGTCAGCCGCGATCGTCATCGTGGAGAAGTAACCGGCATAGGCGACCTGCACACCGAGCACCGAAGGCTCCACAACCTGAAGTTGACCGATCCGCTGTTCGTACACCTCGACTGCGGCAGTGGACAACACATACGCCTCTCCAGAAGCCAGCCCCGCCGACATGATGCCGGTGATACCAGCAACCTGTCCGACGACGCCCTGTGAGAAGTTCGCCGCAGAGAAACCGGAGCCGAACCCGTCCTGCGGGTTGATCGGCGCGAACAGCGGGCCGAACGTGCCCAGGACGTCAGGCGCCATCACGAGGATGACCCGCCCGGCGCCCTTCACGGCGGTGTACACCTTCCCTGCAGCCGACCACAGGGCACCAGCAACGGCCTGCTGAGGGGTGCCCGTAGCCGGGGTGAGATCGTAGGTCACCGCAGTGGTTCCGGTGGCCGCCACCGCGGCGGCCGTTGCGCCCTCAGTTTCGAGTGCGTACTGCTGAGCCAGATCGTTGACGATGATGTCGAACGCCTGCGGCGAGGAGAAATCGATGTTCTGCCGCGACACGTTCACGTAGCCGCCGTAGGTCTTCACCTTGCCTTCCAGTTCGCCGATGACCATCTTCTGGCTGGTCAGTTCCGTCTTCTCGTCGGCAGCTTCGCCTGCGGCGCCCTGTACCGCTACTGCGGTGCGCTGGGTGACGCGGGGGCGGGTCCAGCGGGCACCCGGCAACGGGCGCGGCCCAAGAACCTGAACCAGAGGGCGCTGAGCGTCAACGAAGTTGATGACCTCGCCGACCACCGGGTCCGGGACAATGCCCAGGTTGTCGGAGGTCTTCTGGTGAGCCGCGGCGCGGTAGAACACCTCCAGGCGTTCCTGGGCATCGCGATCACCGATGGCGCCGTTGCGAACATCCACGATGTACGCCCCCGCCGAGCGGTACTCAACCTCGCCGGTGGCAGGCTTTCCGCGGAGTTCGTCGATGGCGTTGCCGACCTGCTGAGCCCGGTTCCGCGTTTCGTAGGCGACCTTGGAGATGTCTTCCAGGTTGTCAAGCTGATCCTTGATGACCTGCATCCGGCCGCGGGTTTCGACCAGAAGTTCGTTGTCCTCGGGAGACAGATCGCGGTTCGATGCGTTTGCGCGTTCGATGATGCCGTTGGCGAAGGTCTGCTTTTCCCGCAGCTCCTCTTCGAGACGACGAACCATGATGTCATTGGCGGCAGTAGAAGCGCCCATGATTGTTACCTTTCCGAATAGTTTGTGTAGTGCAAAGGGGAGGGTTGCGGCTTACTGCGATTCAGCCCTTTGACCTACTGCTATTCGGTCGGTTAGCGCGTCTACTTCTGTTTCGACGCCGGAGTGCCTTACTTCTTGTTCAGGCGCTCAGAAGCCCACCGCAACACCTCGTCGGCGGTGAACTGGTCTAGGAGGGGGGTTCTCAGCGGATCAAGTTTCGCCGCTTCACCCCCGGCGGTATCGCGCACAGAAAGCACTTGAGCGCCCACGTATGCTGGGCTCTCCACGAATGAAAGGTGATCAAGGTAGGCAGTTTTGATCCGGCGTGTCATTGTGCGCCGCTCCAACACCTGATCGCTGGGGCGGACGCCGAACCCGACACTGGCAGAGAGCATGTCCTCATCGGCCAAAGCCAACGTCTCATCCCCCAAGGGGGTTTTCGCGATCCGCACCTCAGCCACCAGACCGCTTTCATGCTCCGGGAAGAACTGCATCACCTTGCCCACAGTTCTGGTCTTGTTGTGATCACGATTAGCCCTCACCCTGTGAGGCGCGGCGGTGATCGCATTGAACGCGCCGCGTTCGAATAACTCGTTCCAAATTTCACTGCGGTATTCCACCGGCGCTGGCTGCTCATACGGCGCAGCGATGACCGTGATGAGCCGCTGGGCGAAGTCGACATCACCGACCTTGACGCCGGCATATCGGTGTTCAATGGGGGCCAGCGGAGCCCTCTCCACCTCAAGTTCACTCATGCGTCATCTCCTCCGGTAAGCGACAGCGCCGCCGACGACGGAGCCCCCGGGTCAGGCGTTTTCGGTGCCGGTCCGTTCAACCGCAACATCACGCGAGCCTCCTCCGGCTTCATCACGCCAGCCTCGATCAGAATCTTGTAAGACTCAGCGAGTTCCTTAATCTCGGGACGGCTGTACTCGTCGCGGTTCAATTCAACCGTCTGCCCTGTTGGAAGCCCCCACCATGAAAGAGCAGACATCACAGCAGATGCCGCCGGCCGAAGCGAAGACCTATCGTGAAAACTGAGCAAATCGGTCACATTGCTGTAAGTCATGCCACCCGGATTGGGCAGGCCGACAAGGAACGGAGGAACGCCCAACAGGATCGCCATCTGCCCCGAGTTGAACTGCTGCAACTCCAGTAGTGTTAAATCCTTGGCGCTCATCGACGACGCTTGATTAAGCTTGGCCCCACCTGTCACCAAAGCGGGTTCACCCAGGCGGCGGGCACGCGACTCCACCCAACGATTAAGAAGGTCTTCACTCTCGGACTGATTAAGTCTGCGTTCTACTTCCATCCAATACATCGGCGTGCCGCCGGTCTCGGCGATCTTGTTGGCATACCGCTGCAACAGGCCTATCGCCGTCATGCGCGCACCGGCCACCTCTAAAGGGCCATGCCCCCGAGCGTCCGCAGTGCTCGACTGGTAGCGGATATGCAGGATCTCGCCGGTAACGTCAGTTGACCCCAGACTGTACGACCTGGTGCCGCCACGCATCTCCACGTTCATCAACCAAGGCGGCACGACACGCATCCGCAGCGGGAACCCGTCGGCTCGTGTCGCCATTGGCAGCACGAACGCCTCACCAAGCATGTAATCCCAAAACAGTTGCTTAGCGAACTCCTGCCACGATGCGTAAATCGTTGGATCAGGGTTGATCATCCACGTCCGAGGCTCAACAATCTGGCCCGATCGAAGCCGATATACCGGCATTGACGCTAGAACCCGCGAGTTCAAGTCCAAACATGCCCATGCCGTGTCAATCAGCTTGTTCAAGCCGTTTTGCGTCCAGTTCGGGGTAGACCAGTCCCCCGGCCACCCGGACCATGAAGAAGGCATCGGAACCGGCAGTGCGCGAGCCTCAGTTGGCTCATGAAGGAACTCAAATCCGTCAGGATCGCCCGGATTAACGTCGGAAGGACCGTTCTCGTTAGGGGTGACACCCTCGTGGTCCAGTGCGCCGTTCTTAATCCACGTCCAGAATCCCAAGTATCACACCTCCTCAGTAGATCGCCGGAACGGGAGCCTCTTGAAGTCCCCATCGGTAGAACGCCGCCGAGCAAGCGATCAGCGGCGAATCATCAACTTTCGGGTCGCGGCGGTCCCACTGCTCAGACTCACCACTCATACGGGTTTGAGCGTTCGCCACAGCACGGTCCAACTCCGGCTGCCCAACATGAACCATGGTTCCGTCGTGATACGCCTGCTGAAACGCGCCGCACGCCGCACCCATCTCGGTTTGCGACATCACCTCGAACTCCACGCCAGCCTGCGTCAGATCGGGAGCTAGAACGCGCGCCGCTGCGCCGGCAAGGCGAACCTTCTCAGCGATATCCCGCACTTCCTGCAGTTCAACGATCTTGGCTGCAACACCGGCAAGGCCGCGCATCGAATGACACAGCACCACTGTGCGACCCTCCGATTCGCCGGCCAGCCCAATACACGCCCACCGACGATCAGGAGCCACCGCCACCGTCAACACGACACGATCCGGCGGTGGAACATCCGCGTTCAACAAAGGCGGCGACGACCACCGCACAACATCGAAGATGTTCGGCGCCGCCAACGGCACCGGCTGATTAAGGAAGAACCGCCTGAACTCCGCCTCCGAAGCCTGCGGATCATCCCAATAGTCCGCGATAGCCTCAAGATCCATCCACGCCGCAGCCGGACCGTACGCCTCTTTCAGCGCCTTGATCCGCTCGCTACGCTTCCCTAAATCCCACTTCTCAGAAGCCTGACGGTGATCAAACAACAACTTCCCGTCATTGCGACCCAACTCCGCCAAATGCTTCGCGTGATCATGCGTGCCCTCAGCAACCGACTTCTCACCCTCGGCGTACATCGTGGAGGTTTCCAACATCCACCCCGACGACTCTTTACGCTTCAGCAGGTTACGCACCATCGTCTGATGCATCTTCCCCAGCCTGAAAACACCATTCATCGGCGGCAGCCACAGATGCGTCTCATCGGCGACGATGAACGTCGACTTCCCGCCGTCCTTCGACTCATTCGACGCCGACACCGGCTCAATGAACCCTCGGGACTCTGGCAGGTTGATCCGCGTCAACCCGACATCCAACTTCCCGAACCGATCCAACAGTTCAGGTGAACTGGTATCGGGGTGAAGCATGTAGTAGACGGCATCGTAAGTGTTACCCGCTTGCGACTCTTCAGTCGCGACGTTCAAACACTCGACGTAGGTCAACTGTCGGCCGACCGGCTCACCTGGTTCGTACTCGTAACCCCAGTCCGATATTTCACCCTCTTCGGCCCAATGGTCGAATCGACACTCCCCCAGAGCCTCGAAACATTCGATCATCGCCGCCAGGCCAGACTTGCTACGGCCCTTCGCCCGAGACAGGAATGCTCGGCGAACCTTCCGGCCCCCAGAGTCCGCGACCTCGTACGCCTTCAGAATGAAAGCAGCGAACTCATCGTCCAACTCGATCGACTGACCCTGCACATCACCCGGGCCATGAACCAGAAAGTGCTCAATCCACGCGATCGCATAGAACCCCAGCGACCGGAACTGGCTAGGGCTCGACTTCGCCACTATCGCCGACCGCCCGCAGCAACCGCGCCTTGCGATCCTGCGCCGACTTTGGCTGCAAACGCCTCGGCGCCGGCGACCTATCCGGATCGCCGATCTCAACCTTCAAGCGGGCACGATCCTCAACCGTCCCGCCGAACTTCGCCACACGCAGCCGCAACTCCGCCGCCAACTTCCGATCACCCATCCAGAACTCAGCATGCAAGACAGCCGTATCCAACAGAAAGGACCAGTCCGTATCAGTGAACCTGGGAGCCATCGCAGACTTACGCCACGTCTCCCACCACGCCAAAGTCGCCTCCGGCCACTCATGAGTGTCAGGCAACTCCGGACCATGAAGCTCACCGTCGGCAGTGATGACGGTTACAGGCTCAGGCTTATTCATGCGGCGGCGCTGGCTAGGGTCTTTCGGGGCTGGTCCGCGTCCCGCCATAGCCGCCTCCTTCCGTAAGACTTCGTCGGCACGTTCGGGTCCACCGGCAAGCCATGCGCTGCCCGGTACCGATCGCGCATCCGCCGCGCGTAAACCTCAGCGCGGCAATCATCTGTGCAGTACTTCTCCTGCAGGTTGGACCGCAAGAACTCTGACGCACACAAGGCACAGTGGGCCATACGCGGCTCCTGACGCTTCTTTCGAGCCAGCCGGCGGCACTCCGCGCCGCAGTACTTGTGTGCGGCTTGCCGTTGCTGAAAATCCCCGCCACACACCCGGCACGCGGTGTGACCTAGCCCAGGTATAGCCAGGCAGGCTGGGGTGATAGTCAGTCTCCTTCTAGCAATTCCACCGTTGCCGAGCTTTGAATTGCAGGCATGACAAGCGCCCCGGAGGTTGCTCCTCACAAACATCAGGTCTGGCCGAATTGACCTCGGAATGATGTGGTCTGCCGTGTCACTCACACCTGTGCAAGTTCCAGGTATGGCAATGCGACAGTTAGGCTCCTCGGTGATCACCTGCTCCCGAATCCGACGCCAACGACTCGAAGAAAGGCTCATATCTGAGATGTAGGGAACCCAGACGCGCTTCCGCCGTTGACCTTCTGGCCGCTGAATCTTCCTGTGCCAGCAGGCCATGCACCGCTTCGCTCCATAGCTGCGCAACGCGCCACACTCACACAACCGCTTATTCGGAACGGGGCCTACGCATCTCGCCGCACTCGAACATGAGTGGCACCGCTCACCCCAGGAAGGTTGACCACAATCGAGACAGGGCGTGCGCCTATCGGCGCAACGATCACGGTAAGCCTTTAGTCGGCAGGACTCCGAACACCACTTACGTGCAGGGCCACGCTCGGCCTGCATATAGGTGAATCCGCAGCCGCAGTGAACACACGCCACAGAAGCGGGTCGCGCCGGTTGGTGCAAGCTCCTCCGGCACTCGGGGCACCACTTACGCAATCGCCCTGGGCCTGATTTGTCATACGTAAACACGGAACCACAGTGGGCACACGGCGTAGACACCATTTGAATTTCTCTTCTCCCGGGAATGCGAGCAGCCCCACACCGGGAGATGCGGGGCTGCTCTAACCGCAGGTAATTAGGCTGCGGCTGTACTTGTATCTAGCTTGCTAGACAACGTCTCGATACCGCGCGCTCCCACTGAGTGCGCGAGTTTGCCAGGCTGGTCCGGATCCCCAGACTCGTAGGCTCAGCG
>Ga0209066_10006801_pt1 | contig 11549 bp, 10 predicted proteins | sample All_14_2_FD_187198 | JGI IMG/M metagenome (GOLD analysis project Ga0209066, IMG submission 187198) | Freshwater microbial communities in response to fracking from Pennsylvania, USA - Allegheny Zone_MetaG_DW_15 (SPAdes) (version 2) ...
CCGATCACGCTGGGTGAGCTACCGCAGGACGGCAAAGCAGCCGCCGCGAAGAAAACCCTGCGCAACGATGAGCCTACGGCCACGCCGGGGGCGAATGTGCTTGGCATGAACGTCGCGCCCATTACGCCGCAGACCCGCGCGCAGTTCGGCCTGCCAAAAATGGTCGAAGGTTTGTTGGTGCTGGAGCTTCAGCGCAGCGGAGAGGCTGCGAAGAATGGCATGCTGCCGGGCGATATCATTCGTGAAGTGAACCAGCAGCCCGTGACCAGCGTGGATGCGTTCAAACAAGCCCTGCAGGATGCAAAGAAAGCCGGTAAGAAGTTCGCCCTGCTGCGCGTACAACGGCGTGACGGTGGGCAGTTCATTACCGTACCGGTGAAGTGACGTATGAATAGAAGGGGGCGTGCCGACGCCCTTCGCGGCTCGGCTTGCGCCTACGCGTCGTGCCCTTTTCTGCGGTGATTAGTTGAATACCCAATCTTGCTTGGGAATGCCTTGGGCAAATAACAAGGCGCTCAGGTCGTTGAAGCGAATGCTGGCATGCGCTGCCTCCGCCACGATCGGCTTGGCGTGGAACGCCACACCAAGCCCCGCCGTTTGCAGCATGGGCAGGTCGTTCGCCCCGTCGCCCACCGCCATGCTACGTGCCAGCGGCACGCCTTTGGTGGTGGCATGGCGTAACAGGCTTTCGCGTTTGCTCTCTTTATCAAGGATGGGTTCTTCCACTTCGCCGGTGAGCAGCCCATCGCGCAGTACCAGACGGTTGGCCTCATCCGCATGGAAACCAATGGCCTTGGCCACGCGCTGGGTGAAGAAGGTGAACCCGCCGGAAACCAACACGCAATGCGCCCCACGCTGGCGCATGGTCTGCACCAGTGCGCGCGCACCGGGCATCAGCGTAATGCGCGTGGCGTAGACTTCCTCCAGCGCCGCGGCAGGCAGGTCTTTCAGCAGGGCCACGCGTTCGCGCAAGGCGGCCTTGAAATCCAGCTCACCGCGCATAGCACGCTCGGTGATCGCAGACACGTGCGCGCGCAAGCCCATTTTGTCGGCCAGCTCGTCGATGCATTCCTGCGCGATCATGGTTGAGTCCATGTCCGAGATGAGCAGTTTCTTCTCGCGCCCTTCACGCCGCTGGACGATGCAATCCACCCCCAAATTGCTGCAGATATGCTCCAGCATGCTGCGCAGCATGGGCGCCATCGGCAGGGTATAATAAAGATCAGCGGCGTGGCCTTTCTCCAGCCACACGCATTGGTCATGCTGGCCGAGCAGGGTGACAAACGGCGCAAGCTCCAGTACGGTGCCGGGCGAGGAAATCAGGGTAACAACGTGGCGCATACAAATCAGACGATCGGGGTGTTGATGGGGCCGACCGGCACGGGCAAGTCGGCAATGGCGCTTCGTGTAGCGCAACGGCGCCCGACTGTCATCATCAATGCCGACGCGATGCAAATGGTGGCCGAGCTACGCGTGCTGACCGCGCGCCCCACCGCCGCAGAAGAGGCGCAAGCCCCGCACGAGCTCTATGGCGTGCTGCCGGCTGCTGAGCCTACCTCGGTGGCGCGGTGGCTGGGGCTGGTGCAGCCGGTGATCGAACGGGCCTGGGCCGAGGGCAAATACCCACTGCTGGTGGGTGGCACGGGCATGTACATCAACGCGTTGCGCCACGGGTTGGCCGATATTCCGGTGGTACCCGAGGAGATGCGCGCGACGGTGCGCAGCATGGACAACGCCGCGCTTTATGCCGCCCTACTGGCAGAAGCCCCGGAAAGTGCCGCGCATTACAAACCCGGTGATACGCAGCGGTTGGCCCGCGCGCTGGAGGTCTGGCGCGCCACGGGCCAGACATTGCAGCACTGGCAGGCGCAGCGCACCGCACCGCTTTTCCCGCAGGCGACCTTCCATATGGCCTATCTCAGCATGCCACGCACGGCACTGTATGCGCGGCTGGATACCCGTTTTGATCTGATGATGCAGCACGGCGCACTGGATGAGGTGCGCACCCTGATGGCGCTAAACCTGCCCGCGGATACGCCTGTGCTGCGGGCCCATGGCGCGCCGGAGCTGGCGGCCTACCTGCAGGCAACGATGACGCGGGAAGATGCTGTGGCCAAAGCCCAGCAGAATACGCGCAACTACGCCAAACGGCAAATGACCTGGCTGCGCCATCAGGCGTCAGATGCACAGGTGCTAAGCCCCACGGATCACCCGATAATCTTCTTGTAACTGTCACACACCGCGAGGTCTGCCGCGCTAATCTCGCCCCAAAAATAATGGGGGCTGGCATGCAATTCGGACCGATTAAAGGCTTAGTGAGCACTGCGGTGGATATGGCCGCGGAAAGCTACGACATTCATTTGGCGAAAACGCTGATCGAGCCAAAGAATGCAAAATTGCGAGCGGCAGTGGTGGGCGAGTTCCCGGACCACACCCATTTCGACATTCAAGAAGTGCTCGAAGAGCTGGAGGAAGAAAAAGCTCACCTCAATGCGATCGCCGATAAGTCGGATACCGCACAGGAAATGCTCACGCATTTTGACCGCTACATCCGCAGCAAAGTTGAAGAGCTGTTCTTCTCGAACAATGATTTCCGTGCCGCGCAGATGAAACGTGAGCTGGCCGATCAGTTCGTGATCGCCGTGACCGGAATTCTGGGTGAAAAGGGCCTGATGAGCGCCGAGCAGCAGAAAGACATGCGCCGCCTGATCGACGTGTATGATGCAAGCTTCGTTGCGGCGGGGAACCTGAAAAGCTCGATCCTGAAGCAGACCGCGGGAAGTACCGGAAATCTGGTGGACTGGGCCGAGGAAACCCTGCGTGAACAGCGCGTGGCAGAAATGGAAGAAAAGGCTGCAGGCGCGCACCCCCGCGAAGAAGGCGAGCCGAAGGACCATCACGAACGTGCGACGCGCAGCGATGCACTTTTCAACCACCTTAACGGTGCGCATAAGAAGCAACGCTTCAAAATTGAGATGACCGGCGATGAGATCATGCTGCAGGGCCAGGTCCTGTTCCGCGAATTCCTCAATCACCGCTTCGGCATGACCTATGCCGAGGACAAGTTTCCCCACCCCGTGATGTGGCAAGTGGCTGTGCTGGCGGAAACACTAGCAACGCGCCGTAGTTTCAACGAATTCCGCCATCAGGACGAGGTGGACGATGCGCTGCTCACCCAGACCACGAGCGAGCATTATCGCAACGTGATGCAGCATGTGTCGACCATGATACAAGAGGCGCCCTACCAAGCTGCATTGCCAGATGTGCTGGACTGGCTTGGCGCCGAAATCAATCAGGCCTGCGGGGTGCCGAACGATGTTTCCGAGCAGATCGAGCGAGCAACGACCCACGCGGCCAGCGTAACGCGTGTCGGATTGCCGCGGCGTTTTCACGCTTGGGAACGCGAGGCGAAACTGAACTGGTCCGACGGGCGGAATTTCAGTGAAATGATGGCGCTGCAAATCGGCAGCATTGACCGTGCCGAGAAAATATTCCAAGACCGCACCAAGCAATGGCACGCTAAGGTTGAAGGTTGCCATTCCATGGAGCAAATGCTGGATAATCTGGATGTCGCCATCAGCTATGAAGCCTTTCAGGTCATGTATGCCTGTGATGAACCGGTGACCCTGTTGCTGATGCGCGATTACGTGCATGATCTTGGCCAATCCATGGTGGCCATGCAGCGCAATGCCGGATTCAATAGCAAGGAAACACGCGAAGGTTTTGCCGCATTGGAGAAGAAGCTGGATTTCGCCTATGCCTCGTACCAGACGGCATCGGACTGGTGCCTGGAGATGACCGATGGCGCGTATGATGATTTCGGCCTCTATGCCATGATGTCCGTCGGCAACCATGCTGGGCGTCATTATAATCAGCTGAGCGAGAAGCAAAAGGCAGGCATTCCCCGCTTAGCAGCCGATATGATGCGCAATGTGGCGGCAAATCGCGGCATCCCGGCTGATCTGGCGGATAATCCGTTCATTCCCGGACTGTATGAGCAATGCATCGAATATGCGGCGCGCGATTATTCACGTCAGCATAACGCACGCAATTTTGTGCATGACCCCAAAGCAATGGGGCCGCGCTTCTCTGATAAAGTTTCCCATAGCGATAAGCTTGGCAAGCGTGCAGCAAAACGCCTGCTGAACGAAGATATCGAGTTGAACGCAGAAGTCACAGGCCGTGCGCTTGGGTTGCTCGATAATACCGTGGCCATGTTCCCCGGTGGCGAGACTCCTGAAAAAGAACCCCAGGCTGGTAAAAAGAACGCTGAGTGGCGTGATCCGCAATTCCATGCCGAAGGATTGGCGGAATGCCTGCAATTCTTTGCCGAGGCACCCGGTCGTAGCCGGGCGAATTAGGCCCCGTACCCGAACCATTTGCAGTTTTTGCCGGGTCTGCTATCAAAGGCCCCTTGAAATCAAGGGGTAACCATGACTGAAGCGCGTGAATTGACCGGGGCAGAGATCGTCATCCAAGCCATGCTGGATAACGGCACCGACGTGGTGTTCGGCTATCCGGGCGGGGCGGTGCTGCCCGTGTATGATGCGCTGTTCAAGCAGAACAAGCTGCGCCACATCCTCGTGCGCCACGAGCAGGGCGCGGGCCACGCGGCCGAGGGCTATGCCCGCTCCACCGGGAAGGTCGGCGTGCTGATGGTAACTTCCGGCCCCGGCGCCACTAACACGGTGACGGCGCTGGCCGACGCGCTGATGGATTCCATCCCGCTGGTGTGCATTACCGGGCAGGTGCCCACGCACCTGATCGGCTCGGACGCCTTTCAGGAGGCCGACGTGGTTGGCATCACCCGCAGCGCCACCAAGCACAACTACCTCGTGAAGAACGTGAACGACCTTGGGCGCATCCTGAACGAGGCGTTCCATGTGGCGCAAACGGGCCGCCCCGGCCCGGTGCTGGTCGATATCCCGAAGGATGTGCTCAACGCCACTGGCCTGTACAAAGGCAAGGAAGAGCCGCGCCGCCAGAGCTACAAGCCGGTGAAGAAGCCGGATGCACGCTGGATCGAGCGCGCAGTGGATTTGATGGCCAAAGCCAAGAAACCAGTGTTCTATGTGGGCGGTGGCGTGGTGAATGCCGGGCCCGCGGCGAGCGAAGCGCTGGTGAAATTCGCGCGCATGACTGGCTTCCCGGTCACGACCACGCTGATGGGCCTTGGGGCCTTCCCCGGCACCGACAAGCAATTCCTCGGCATGCTCGGCATGCATGGTTCGCTGGAGGCGAACATGTGCATGAGCGAGTGCGACGTGATGATCAATATCGGTGCGCGCTTCGATGACCGCGTGACCGGTCGGCTGGATGCGTTCAGCACCAAATCGAAGAAGATCCATGTCGATCTCGATGCCAGCTCGATCAACAAAATTGTGCCGGTCGATGTGCCGATCGTGGGCGATGCGGGTGAAGTGCTGGACATGATGATCGCGCTGTGGCGCAAAAAGAAACTGCAGCCGCAAAAGGAAGCGCTCGCGAAGTGGTGGAAACAGGTGGATGGCTGGCGCGCCAAGGATAGTTTCGGCTACAAGCAAACGGGCCGCACCATCAAGCCGCAGCATGCGCTGCGCCGCATGAACCATCACTTGGCGAAGAAGGATTTCTACATCACCACCGACGTGGGCCAGCACCAGATGTGGGCCGCCCAGCATATCCTCTACGATAAGCCCAACCGCTGGATGACCAGCGGCGGCCTTGGTACCATGGGCTACGGCTTCCCGGCCGCCATCGGCGTGCAGATCGCGCACCCGAAGAACCCGGTCGTGTGTGTCACGGGTGAGTCCAGCTTCCTCATGAACATTCAGGAAATGAGCACCGCGGTGCAGTACCGCCTGCCAGTGAAGATTTTCATCCTGAACAACCAATATATGGGCATGGTGCGCCAATGGCAGGAGATGTTCTATTCCAGCCGTTACAGCGAGTCCTACATGGACAGCCTGCCCGATTTCGTGAAGCTGGCGGAAAGTTTCGGTATGCGCGGCATCCGCGTGAAAGACCCCGCGAAGCTCGACGAGGCGATCAAGGACACGCTGGCCCACCCCGGCCCGGTGCTGCTGGATTGCTGGGTGGACCCCAACGAGAACGTGTACCCGATGATTCCGGCGGGTGCTGCCCACCATGAACTTGTGCTCAGCCCGGCCGATGGCAAGCGCGAGCTTGATAAGAACCAGGTATAAGGCTAGACGGATACGGCATGAATAACACCCTCACCAAGCCGAGCTGGGATCTGGTACTGCGCGTGACGCTGTGCTTCCTTGTGTTCTATGCGCTGCTCTATTTCGTGGTCTGCTTCCTGAATGGCATGACCATCATCGAGCTGGTGCTGGGCTCGGCGCGCATGGGTGACTATGGCGCCAGCGCTGCCACCGAAGGTCGCACCTGGCTAAAATTCTGCAGTGAACTGGCGGCCCGCGTGGGCGCGGCAGTGCTGCTCACCCATCTCGGCGTACCGCGTTACCGTTTCGCCCTGCTGCGCGACGGTGGGCTCTACACCAACTTCTCGGCGATTCTTCCGTATTGGCTGGGGCCCATGGTGATCCTCGCTTTCGTGACGATCGGCGCGCAGTTCCTTGAGCCGCTGTACCACCAACCCATCGCGTGGCTGCTGTTCCATATCATCATCGCGTACCTCGCGATCCACTACATGATGCACCGCAGCGCCGACCAGACCCGCCTGCGCCTGATGGAGGAACGCTGACATGAGCACCGAGACCCTGGATATCGTTTACGACATTCCCGATGAAGTGGTGCTGGAAGAGCGCCACATCCTCGCCGTGCTGGTGGATAACGAATTCGGCGTGCTCAACCGCGTGACCGGCCTGTTCAGCGCGCGTGGCTACAACATTGAATCGCTCACCGTGGCCGAGGTGGATGGCAAGAAGCACCTCTCGCGTATCACGGTCGTTACCCGCGGTTCGGCCAGCAAGATCAAGCACATCATCGCGCTGCTGGAGCGCATGGTGCCCGTGCACAAGGTGCATGACCTCACCGTGGAGAGCCCCTTCGTGGAGCGTGAGCTGGCGCTGGTGAAAGTGCTCGGCACGGGCGACCACCGCGTGGAAGCACTGCGCATCGCTGAGATCTTTCGCGCCCACCCGGTCGATACCACCATCGAGAGCTTCGTGTTCGAGATCACCGGCACGACCGACAAGGTGAACACCTTCATCGAACTGATGCGCCCGCTTGGGCTGGTGGAAATTTGCCGCACTGGCGTGGCCTCGGTCGCGCGCGGCAAAAAGGGCATCTAACACCGCTTTTTTCCGCCCCCGCTTTGCGCTATACTGCATCGCATGGATATGGACTTCGTCATTGCGCGCGGGCAGGAGCTTGGGCTTTTTCTGGCCAGCGGCTTCGTGCTCTGGCTGTTAGGTCGCGCGTTCTTCGTGACGCGGCCCCCGGGCTTTCTCACGCGCGATCTGGCGACCGACATTCTCTACCAGATCATGACGCCGCTTTATGCGTTCGTGCTCATCGCCATGTTCTCCGGCGTGATGGCATTCATCATCGGGCCCGAGCAGGTGGCCGACCGGCTGTTGCAGGGGGCAGCCCCCATCCGCGACTGGCCATTATGGTTGCAGGTCATCAGCCTACTGCTGCTGCGCGACGTGGCGCAATATTGGGTGCACCGGGCGCTGCACCAGCCCACCTTGTGGAAATACCACGCCATTCACCATGCGCCGGAAGACCTTGCCTGGCATCATGCCTACCGTTTCCACCCGGTGAATTACCTGCTGTACGTCACCCTGGTGGATCTGGCGCTGTACAGCATGGGTTACCCCATCACCGTGATGCTGGCCATCGTGCCAGTGCTGGGCGTATTCTCGCTGTTCGTGCACAGTAACCTGCGCTGGAGTTACGGGCCGCTGCGTTACGTGCTGACCAGCCCGGTCTTTCACCGCTGGCACCATAGCGCCGAGGATGCGGCGCTGGATAAGAATTTCGCACCCAATTTCCCCTTTATCGACCTGATATTCGGTACCTTTTATATGCCTCAGGGGCAGTTACCCCAGCAGGTCGGCATTGCGGGCGGCGATGTGCCAACCCGCTTCCGCGGGCAGATGCTCTACCCGTTCCGCCGCGTGCCAGGGGCAAAAAAACCTTCCAATTCCTGAAAAAACCGCTAAAAGGCTGGCACTTTATCCATGCGAGGCCAGTAGGCCGCGCGTGCAGGGCGCAACGAAAAGGAATGATTATGTCGCAAGCAGCTATGAAAACCCCCGTGAACGAAACCAGCCTGAACGTGTATTACGATAAGGACTGCAACCTTGACCTGATCAAGGGCAAGAAGATGGTGGTGATCGGCTATGGTAGCCAGGGCCATGCGCATGCGTTGAACCTGAAGGATAGCGGCGTGAAAGATGTGCGCATTGCGCTGCGCGCCGGTTCCAAGACCGCCGAAAAAGCGAAAGCTGCGGGCTTCGAAGTCATGACCCCCGCCGAGGCTGCCGCCTGGGCCGACGTGGTGATGATCCTCACCCCCGATGAGCTGCAGGCCGAGCTGTACGAGCAGGAGCTGGACAAGAACCTGAAACAAGGTGCCACGCTTGCCTTCGCGCATGGCCTCAACATCCATTTCGGCCTCATCAAGCCGCGCGCCGACCTCGACGTGGTAATGATCGCCCCCAAAGGCCCCGGCCACACCGTGCGCGGCGAATACCAGAAGGGCGGCGGCGTGCCGTGCCTGATCGCCGTGGCGCAGGATGCATCCGGCAAGGCCAAGGAACTGGCGCTCAGCTACGCGTCGGGCGTTGGTGGTGGCCGTTCGGGCATCATCGAAACGAATTTCAAGGACGAGTGCGAAACCGACCTGTTCGGTGAGCAGGCCGTGCTCTGCGGCGGCGTGACCGCGCTGGTGAACGCCGGCTTCGAGACCCTCGTGGAAGCGGGCTACCCCGCCGAGATGGCGTATTTCGAGTGCATGCACGAGCTAAAACTGATCGTGGACCTGCTTTACGAAGGCGGCATGCAGAACATGCGCTACAGCATTTCCAACACCGCCGAATATGGCGACTACGTGACTGGTCCGCGCATCATCACCGAAGAGACGAAAAAAGAGATGAAGCGCGTGCTGGAAGACATCCAGTCGGGCAAATTCACCCGCGACTTTATGGCCGACCGCGCCACGCAAGGCCCGCGTAACCTCGAGAAATGGCGTGAGGCCACCGGCAAACTGCCGATCGAGCAGACCGGCGAGAAAATGCGCCGCATGATGCCGTGGATCGCCAAGAACAAGTTGGTCGATAAAGCGAAGAACTAACGGTTCGTTTTGCAAAGGATCCGGAAAAGGCCGCACGTGAGTGTGGCCTTTTCTTTTTGGCTTTGTTGCGAATGACTCGTGCGAGTCGTTCGCGCTTTTGCTGCACGGCGCGTTGCGCTATAACCGCCGCAACAAGGAGATTCCCATGGCCTATAATTTTGACACCAAACCCGTCATCGACACGCTCAATAAGATCATGGAAGCGGAGCTTGCTGGCATCGTGCGCTACAACCATTATGCGCTGATGGTGTTCGGCTATAACCGCATTCCCATCGTGTCGTGGCTGCGCGAACAGGCCACCGAATCCATGACGCATGCGCAGCAGGCGGGCGAATACATCACGCAGCTGGGCGGCCACCCCAGCCTTGGTATCGGTAAATTGCTGGAAACGCACAACCACGACATTGGCGACATCCTGCGCGAATCGCTGGCGCATGAGCAGGCGACCTTGCTGCTCTACCACGAGCTGCTGAAAATGGTGGAAGGCAAATCCGTGATGCTGGAAGAATACGCGCGCGGGCTGATCATGGAAGAAGAGACGCACATTGGAGAAGTCGACAAAATGCTGCGCAAGCCCGGTGCCATCGAAGCTTTCGCCCCGCCGGTGAAAGCATAAATCCAGCAATTCCAACGTCTCCTGCTGCGTTGCAACATATCACTGTCACGTAATATTCACGCGCAGATGGCGCGCGGTGCGCTATAGCACCGGGTATGGAACCGACACCAACTAAAACCGTACATGCCATTGAACGCGCCAAGCCGCGCCTGTTGATCTGCGACGACGATCCCCAGCTGTTGGTGCGCTTTACCGCGCAATACCGCGCCCGCGGGTATGACGTCACGCCGGTGATGGTATCCGACGGGTACGACGACCGACTGATGCAGGATGGGCGCATCAAACAGGGCGAGCCGCCCGCACCGCACGACGCGTTCGCCGAGCCTGAGCACCGCGACCCCATCAGCACGGTGGCCAGTGAACTGGCGCATGCACGCGACGTGGCAAAGTATAACAGCGACGAGGAATATGCGGCCAGGGTCGCCCGCTTCGAGGCGATGCAGCAGATCGAACACGGCGTGACCAGCAAAACCCAATTGCGTGCCTTGCTGCAGGAACTGAAGCCAGATTTTGTACTCTCCGACCGTGAGATGCGCCGCCCGGCCGACCCCGACATGCCTGCGCACGCGCAGGCGGAAGATGATGATGTGCTCCTCGGGGAACATGTGATGGACATGGCCGCGGCACTCTTACCGAATGCCCCCCGCGCCATTCATACTGGCCAATACACCGTGCAGCCGCTGCTTCGCGCCCGGCTGGATGCGGCGGGGCTTGACGAATGGCGCAGCCGCTTTGCCAGTAGCTGCGCGCAGGCGAATGCGGCGCTGGGCGATGCGCCTGCCTACCGTATCTTCCCGAAGGACGAGGCTGATACCCACACGACCTGCAACGCGGTGGATGCGTATTTTCGGGGCGATGCAGGCCGGGCGCGGGGCTGAGCTACGCACGAATTCCTTGCCGGAGCGCGGGTTCGGGGCTATAAAGCCCGCCCAAACCCGAGGTTTTTATGGCAAGCGATAACCGTATCATCATTTTTGACACCACCTTGCGCGATGGCGAACAGTCGCCCGGCATGAGCATGACCCGCGAGGAAAAACTACTGGTGGCCGAAGTGCTGGACGGCATGGGCGTCGATGTGATCGAGGCAGGCTTCGCCATGGCTTCCGACGGGGATTTTGAATCCGTGCATGCCATTGCGCAGCAGGCGAAGCACGCGGCCATCTGCTCGCTCGCGCGCGCCAAGGAAGCCGATATCCGCCGCGCCGGTGAAGCGGTGAAACCCGCGAAGCGTCCGCGCATCCACACCTTCATGAGCACCTCGGAAATTCACCTCACGCACCAGTTCCGCATGAGCCAGGAACAAGCGCTGGATGTGATCCGCGACGCGGTGACGCTGGCCCGCCGCTTTACCGACGACGTGGAATGGAGCGCGATGGACGCGACCCGCACCGAGCTTTCCTACCTGTGCCGTGCGGTGGAAGTGGCCATCAAGGCGGGCGCGCGCACCATCAACCTGCCGGACACGGTGGGTTACGGCACGCCGGAAACGATTACCGAAATGTTCCGCGAAGTGATGGCCCGCGTGCCGGATGCGGATAAGGCCATTTTCAGCTTCCATGGCCAGAACGATCTCGGCCTTGCGACGGCGAACTCGTTGGCGGCGGTGAAAGCCGGTGCCCGCCAGATCGAATGCACCATCAACGGTATCGGCGAACGTGCCGGTAACAC
>Ga0209066_10006802_pt1 | contig 11549 bp, 6 predicted proteins | sample All_14_2_FD_187198 | JGI IMG/M metagenome (GOLD analysis project Ga0209066, IMG submission 187198) | Freshwater microbial communities in response to fracking from Pennsylvania, USA - Allegheny Zone_MetaG_DW_15 (SPAdes) (version 2) ...
GGCCCCGGAACTGCATCAGATCGACGGGCGCTGGATCATGTATTTCGCGGCAGGCCCGAGCGGCGGCGGCGAGGATGTGTTCCGCATCCGCACCTGGGCCATTGTGTGCGACGGGCCGGACCCGATGACGGGCAACTGGTCGGTGCTGGGCCAGTTCGAAACGCCGTGGGACGGGTTCAACCTCGATTCCACCATCTTCGCGCACAAGGGCGTCAATTATTTCGTATGGGCGCAGCGCGAGCCGGGGATCGACACCAACTCCAACCTCTACATGGCGCCGCTCAAGACACCCTTGACGCTCGGCGCCAAAGCGGTGCGGCTGACGGTGCCGACGCTGGACTGGGAAGTGCTGGGATTCAAGGTGGCTGAGGCGCCGGCGATACTCCACCGCAACGGTCGCCTGTTCATGACCTATTCGGCCAGCGCCACCGATGCACGATACTGCCTGGGCATGCTGACGGCGGACGAAAATGCCGACATCATGGACCCGAAGGCATGGACGAAGTCACCGCAGCCGGTGTTCGTCACATCCCGCGCCACCGACGTCTATGGACCGGGCCACAACAGCTTCACCGTGGACGAGGAAGGGCGCGATGTCCTGATCTATCACGGCCGCGATTATGAGGCGATCGTCGGCGATCCGCTGTTTGACCCCAACCGCCACACGCGGATGCAGCGCATCTATTATCGCGCCGACGGCACGCCCGACTTCGGCATTCCGGTGGGCAACGGGCCGGTGCCGGACCGCATCTCGCCCGCCGGAGACGCAAAGGCGTTCGTGCATCATGACGGGCTGCATGTCGGCGTGGGCGCGCCCGCATCGTTGCCGCAGAGCCAGTTCCGCCGCGTGCCCGGCCGCTTCGGAACGGGCAGCGTGGCGCTGGAGCCGATCGACCTGCCCGGATATCGCATCGTGACCGCTGGCAAGGGCGTCGTCGCCATCGCCGCCGACGACGGCAGTCTGGATTTCGCCCGTCGCAGCAGCTTCCGGTCCACGCTGGATGGCCAGAACATGATATTCGCGATGGCGCATGACGAGACGCTGACCCTGCAGCATGGCGGCGGCACAATGCGCGCGGCGAAGGGCAAGGGCGCAGACGCGCTGTTCCGCCTCAGTTGAGGCCGCGAAAGCGCGACACCCACGAATGCGCCCAATTTTAAGTCCGACTTCATGGCAATAAATCGAGACGCCGCCGATGCTTCGGCGGCGTTTCTTGTTAACGACTGTGTCTGTTCTGCAACACGTGAAATTCCATCAAATATCTGATTAATATCATTTTTCTGCCCCTCCATGATGCCGTTCAGGCCATGGACATGCTGAACGATTTTGCTCTTGCGCGACTATTTTGAGAGGAATAAGTAGTCGGAGTAATTAGGCGCGAGACTCACTCGCCCGCGTGTAACTCCAAAGGGGAGGATAGAATGGCTTTCAGAGCAGTTTTTGGGTGTTCCGCTTCCATCGTCGCACTGATGGTGTCGACGGCGACCGTCGCGCAGACTGCCGAAACGCCGGCTGATCCGACACAGGCGACAGATGCCGGCCAGAGCGACAGTGCCTCTGATCAGGACATCGTCGTCACCGGCGTGCGCGCATCGATCGTCGGTGCGTTGAACGTCCGCAAGGCATCGACCCAGATTGTCGACTCAATCGTGTCCGAGGACGTCGGCAAATTGCCGGACAACAATGTGGTCGAAGCACTGCAGCGCGTGACGGGCATCCAGGTGACGGACCGCGGTGGCGGCGAGGCAGCCGGTATCACCATCCGCGGCTTGACCGATCCCCTGACCACCCTGAACGGCCGCAACATCTTTACTGCCGCCGGCCAGTCCTTCGCGTTGCAGGATATTTCGGCGAACCTCGTCAAGCAGGTGAATGTTTTCAAAACCCGCGCCGCCGACCAGATCGAGACCGGCCTTGCCGGCCAGATCGACGTCGCGACCCGTCGTCCGTTCGACTTTGACGGCTTCGCCATCTCTGGCCTGGCCCGTGGCATCTACAATGAGCAGGCCGACAGCTATAACCCGAACGTCGCGCTGCTGGTCAGCGACCGCTGGGAAACCGGCATCGGTGACATCGGCATTCTGGTGAACGGCTCCTGGAGCCGCAGCAAGTACCGCAACATGTCCACCACGGCCGGCGCGTTCGTGCCGTTTGCGACGATGACGCCGACGGACGGCACCGGACTGACCGCCTTCCAGCGCATTTTCCCGGCCGGCCGCGATCCAGTGACCGGGGAATTCATCGTTGCGCCTGCGCAGGGCGCCTGGGACCCCGGTCTCAACAGCGGACTGCCGACGGCAGCCGGTTCGACCATGCTGGTGAACGGCGTGGAGACACCCTACTACCTGTCACGCGATGCCGTGTTCAGCTCTGACCTCTATGGCAAGCGCGAACGCCCGTCCTTCAACGTTGCGCTGCAGTGGGCACCGAACGACACTTCGGTCTACACTGCCGAAGTCTTCTATGCCGGCTTCCGTGGCACCACCTTCAACTCGCTCCAGTTCAGCTTCGTCGACTATTGGGACAACCCCGAAGCGCCCGTGCTTTATGACGGCACCAACATCGTCAAGTCCCGGGTCGCCAACAACGTCTACGGCTTCAACAGCGGCGACTTCACCACCAACAAGACCGACAGCTTCGTCTATGCGCTGAATGGCGCATGGGATGTCGCCGACGGCCACGGCAAGATCACCGGCGATGCTGCCTACCAGACCAGCACCAACAAGACGAAGTTCATGGCCATGCGTACCGACCGCGTGGCGAACCAGATCAGCGTCGACTATAATGCCGGCGGTGGCGTGCCATCCTACCATTTCGACGATGACTCGCTGCTGACCGACGCCAGCGTCTGGAACGTCGCGCAGCTCTATGACAATGCCGACAAGAACAAGGGCAGCGCCTTCACGCTGACCCTCGACGGTTATTATGACTGGGACGATGGTTTCCTCCGCCGGGTCAAGGCCGGCCTGCGCTACGACGCACGCAAGGCGTCGAACTTCACGCGCACGCAGACGGCGAACAGCCTGGGCCAGTCGCTGTCGACACTGCCGGAAGAAGCATGGTTCACCAACAGCGGCTTCATGGACGGTCGTGCCGACGTGCCGACGAGCTGGGTGCTGGCGAGCGGATACTGGCTGAACAGCAATGCCGACCTCGTCCGTGGGCTGTACAATGCTGCGGGCAGCAATCTGCTGCTGTCGGACGCGCTGGAACTGGAGCGCGTGTTCGACATCAACGAGAAGAACATGACAGCCTATGTCATGGCCGACGGTCAGATCGATATCTTTGGGCGGCCGCTGCGCCTGGAAGGCGGCGTCCGCTTCGTATCCGTCGACACCAAGTCGAACTTCTACGATCGTCTGGACGATGGTGCGATCACGCGGTCCAGCAATACGACGCGGAAATTCCTGCCCAGCTTCACCGCGCGCTATGACATTACCAACGATCTGCGCTTGCGCTTTAACTATGGCGAGACATTGCGCCGGCCGAACTTTACCGACCTGAACCCCAACTACACGCTGACGGGCGACCTGACCGGCCTGGGCTATGGCAGCGGTACGGCTGGTACAGCAGACCTGAAGCCCACCCATTCGAAGAATTTCGACCTCGCGCTCGAATGGTATTTCGATCGCGACAGCGCCATTACCGTCACGGGCTTCCGCCGGGAGATCAATGGCCTGGTCGTACCGCTGACGGTGCGCGAATATATCCCGGACAACGGCATCGTTGCCGGCGCCACGGACTATTTCGCCATCACGCGGCCGGTCAACGCTTCGAACGGCGTGCTCAAGGGCGTGGAAGTGGGCCTCACTTACTTCCCGCACTATCTGCCGAGCTTCCTGGACGGGCTGGGCTTCAACGGCAGCGTGACGGTGCTGGATTCCGAACAGACGATCCCGGACTCGGATTCGGCCGGCAACATCGTGGGTGTGACCAAATCGCAATTCTTCGGCGTCTCGAAACTCAGCTACAACGCGACGCTCGCCTATGACAACGGACCGTTCAACGCTCGCCTGTCCTACATCTGGCGCAAGGCGTTCCTGCACAACAACGAGGCACGCCTGTTCGCCAACCCGATTGGCGTGTGGTTCAAGCCGGAGGACAGTCTGGACCTGCAGCTGACCTGGAATGTCACCGAACAGATCGGCGTGACCTTCGATGCGGTGAACCTGCTCAAGTCCAAGCAGCAGAACTATTACAAGTTCGCCGATGTTGGCGATGCCGAGAAGTATAATCTCGGCACGCTGCTGCTGGCGCGCACCTTTGCGCTGGGTGCCCGCTTCAAGTTCTGATCGGAACATCCCCCCGGAGAGCGTGCGCTGCACGTGCGCTCTCCCCTTATGGCGGCCCTTCCGGTTCTCTCCATCCGGAAGGGCCGCTTCTTGTTACACCGCCCGGCGCATGACGGGCGAGTCAGGGAGGCGAGACATGGCGCGACGTTCCATTCTGTCAAAAATGCTGCACCTGCATGCTGCAGCATTTGCACTGGCCGGAGCGGCGCTCTCGGCAGCGCCATCACCCTCCCCCACGCTCGACACCCATCGGATCGCGCAGGCGCGGTTCGGCAACGACGCAGCCTGGTATGAAGGCAATATCTCCTTTTTCGAGAGTGCCGATCCAAAGATCGATGCGGTCTATTATTATCGCTGGGCGCTGTTCCGCGCGCATCAGCGCGACCTGGGCGACGAAGGCTATATTTCCACCGAGTTCCTGGACGATGTCGACTGGCAGCGGCATCCGTTCGCCAGCCTGAACGACGCGACCGGATTTCATCTGGGCGAAGGGCGCTGGCTGAATGATCGGCGCTATGCGGGCGATTATATCGACTTCATGTACCGCAGCGGCGGTAACGACCGGCACTTCACCGATTATATGGCGGACTCGGTCTATGGCCGGTATCTGGTGGACGGGGACCGCGCGGCGGCGCTGCAACACCTGCCCGTGATGCGCCACATCTTCCGCCTGTGGGACGACAAGTTCGATTTCGACAAGGGGCTGTATTTCGTCGAGCCGCTGCTGGACGCAACGGAATATACCGTGTCGTCCATCGACGCCTCCGGCGGCAAGGATGGGTTCCGGGGCGGCGATGCTTTCCGGCCTTCCGTCAACAGCTACATGTTCGCCAATGCGCGCGCGCTGGCCAGGCTGGCGGAAATGGCCGGCGATATGGCGATGGCGACGGAATATCGGCAGCGGGCGGAAGCGATCCGCGCGCGCACGCTCGACGCGCTGTGGAGCGACAAACTCACGCACTTCATCGACCGGCATCAGTCCCGGCAGAATGCATTCGTCAATTACTGGGACCCGATCCGGAACCGCGAACTGGTCGGCTATCTGCCGTGGATGTTCGACCTGGCGCCGGACGATCCGAAATACGCCGCCGCCTGGGCGCATCTGATCGATCCCGCCTCGCTGGCCGGCAAGGCGGGCATGCGCACGGTCGAGGCGCGCTACGAATATTATATGCGGCAGTACCGTTATCTGGGCGACGATCCCGAATGCCAGTGGAACGGCCCCATCTGGCCGTACCAGACGACGCAGGTGCTGCACGGGATGGCCAACCTGCTCGACCATTATGGCAATCGCGGGCCAGTGACGCGTAGCGACTATATGCGGTTGCTGCGGCAATATACGGCGCTGCACTATCAGGGAGCCGGAAAGGACCTACGTCTCGATCTGGAGGAGGATTATCACCCCGAGACCGGCAAGCCGATCGTCGGCCTCGACCGCAGCCACCATTATTTCCATTCGGGCTATAACGACCTGATCCTGACGGGGCTGGTCGGCATCCGGCCCCGCGCGGACGATGTGCTGGAGGTCAATCCGCTGTTGCCCGATGCGGGCGACGCGCAGGCGCTCGGCTGGTTCCGGGTGCAGGACGTGCCCTATCATGGCCACCGCATCGCCGTCACGTGGGATGCGGACGGAAAGCGTTATGGGCGCGGCAAGGGCCTGTCGATCGAGGTCGATGGCAAGCGAGTGGCGGAACGCGAGACGCTGGGGCGACTGACCGTGCCGGTGGCGCGTATCGCCGCGCCCGTTTATGCGCGACCGATCAACCGCGCGGTGCAACTGGTGCGCGGCCAGTTCCCCACGGGCGAGGCCAGCAGCAACACCGATCCCGAAAATGTCCATGACGCGATCGACGGGCGGCTGTGGTTCTTCCCGGAATTGCCCAATGGCTGGTCGTCATCGCCCACAGGAAACAGCCAATGGTATGCGCTGGATTTTGGCGCGCCACGCGCGACCGCCCGCGCAGAGTTGGCGTTCTTTGCGGACGGCGAACGCTTTGCCGCGCCGCCCCGATTTCAGATACAGGCCCTGACGACGGAAGGATGGCGGGACATCGCAACGTCCGATACGCCGGCCGTGGCGAATGGCGTCACACATATTTCCTGGCCCGCGGTCGATTCCCAGAAACTGCGGGTCGTCATGGCGCAATCACCGGGCAAAGCAATCCGACTTGTGGAATTCAAGGTCTTCGATCAATGATTGCTATGGTCGTGTTGATGCGGACTGAAACGTGCATGCCACGCTGAATTTGCATTGCGACCAATCGTGCCGATTATCCAATACACTCTGGGGGCTAATGAAAATCTGGTCGCTGGCCATTTCCGGCCTCGTCATGCTTGGCGCGTTTCCCTGTAGCGCAGCATCAGGCGAACGTGGATCAATGGTCGTCGGCGCCAGAGTTGTCCGTCCCTGCGTTGCCGCATCGGCATCGATGACCTTGACGTGTGCAGACGAACGCCATGCCGCAGCAACCGTCCGCCATGACGTGCCGCCCTTGCCCACACGCGAGGATGACACGCAATCAGTACAACTTGACGTACGTTATACGGAAATAAGCTTTTAGTCTAAGTTTAGGCGTTATTTGGCTCAAACAGAGCTTACCGCAATAACACTCAATATCTCTTTAATCTGTTGAGCGGATCGTCCTTTGGGCGAGAGGGTTGCATAGATTGGAGTATTGAATGTCACGAGTGCACAAAGTCGCTCTGGCGAAAGTTCTGGTGATAGTTGCGCTTTCTACTAGTGGAACAGCGCAAGCTGCAACGGCGACCACTACATTCCCTGTAACGGCAACGGTTCTGAAGGCATGTGTCGTCAGCGCCAATCCGCTGGCATTCGGCAATTACGACCCGACATCCGGTACGCCGCTGGACGCGACGACAACCCTGTCTGTCCTCTGCACGGTCGGCACATCCTTTACCGTCGGACTGAATGCCGGCACCGCCAGCGGCGCCAGTGTTACAACCCGACGTATGGTTAACGGCGCGAACACGCTAAGCTATGCGCTGTATCAGGACAGCGGCCGAAGCACCAACTGGGGCAACACACCGGGCACGGACACGCCGGCCGCCACCACGGCGCCCATCGCCGCGTCATCGCTGACAGTCTATGGCAGGGTGACAGCGGGGCAGAACGTGCCGGTCGGCAGCTATTCAGACACGATCACCGTCACCGTCAATTACTGATCGGGCCATCCCATGCGACGGATCATAGGCGGAGCGATCGCAAGCATGATGCTGGCGCTCCCGGCTGCAGTCGGCGCCATGACGCTGAAGATTTTCCCCGTACTGATCCTGCTGCCGCCCGAGGAACCGGTGCAGACGATGACCGTCGAGAATGGCGGTGAAGCCAATGCACGCGTCCAGGTACGGGTACTCGCCTGGCATCAGGAAAATGGAGAGGACGTCTTTACGGAAACGCGCGACGTGCTGGCCAATCCGGCACAGTTTGAAGTCATGCCCGGCGCACAGCAGTTGATCCGTTTCGGCAGCCGCACGCCCCAGGAGCAAAGCGAGCGCAGCTACCGTGTTTTCCTGGAGGAGGTACCGACCGGAGGTCCGCGCGCACCCGGCGAGGTACAGACGTTGCTGCGCATCAGCGTGCCCATCTTCGTTCCCGGCAAGGAGCAGATCGGCAAGCTCGACTGGAAAGCCTGGCCCAGCGGCGCAGGCAAGGTGACGGTCGCAATCCGCAACCAGGGGACGACCCATATCCACTTCAATCGCTTTGGCGTGTCACGCGGCGGGAAGCTGCTGGGGCAGCAGGACATGTCAGTCTATCTGCTGCCAGGCGCGACACGGCAGGTTCAGCTGGACGTCAGCGCGCCGGTGCGTGCCGGTGAACGGCTGAAATTCGATGCGCTGGCGGGCGAGGCCAAACTGTCGGCTGATCTGGTCAGTCAGGCAGGGCCTGATGAGAACGGCCGCAGTTAAAGGAACGCTGGCGATGCTTTGCGCACTTGCCGCCTCAGGAAATGCGCACGCACAAATTCCCGCCGCAACGCGATCTGATGTGCAGGGCGAGACACCGTTGCTGCTTGCGATGGTCATCAACGGCGAGACATTGCCTCATGAATATCTGATCATCCGCCGCGGCACGGACTTTCTGATCCAGTTGAACGATCTGAACACCCTGCGCCTCAGGCGACCGTCGACCGCATCGGTTGACATCGATGGCGCGCCCTACATACCGCTTTCCGCCATTCCCGGCCTGATTGCCGTGCTTGATGATGCCCGCCAGTTGCTGCAACTGACTGTTCCGGCCGAAGCCTTCAGGGCCAGCGCGGTATCGGCTGCAACCCCGTTACGCAAACCGACCGATGCCACGTTGGCCGCCTACCTGAACTATGATGTTACGGCTGAGCGCGGCGGTGGAACACGCCTTGGCGCCTATCTGGATGCCGGCATATCCGATGACTGGGGCCTTGTCTCCAGTACGGCGGTGATCGGTCAGGGGGCAGTCCGCGGCGACGCGATGCGTCTCGACAGCTATTATATGCGCGACGATCCGACATCGCTGACACGGCTCGTGGTCGGCGACAGCGTGACAGATGCGCGCGAATGGACGCGGCAGATACGCTTCGGTGGCGTGCGGCTGGGTACAGAGTTCGGACTGCAGCCCGACCTTGTCACCTTTCCGACACCGGCCTTTGCCGGACGTGCATCGGTGCCGTCCAATGTCGAACTGCTGGTCAACGACGCCGCGCGTTTCCAGGCCGATGTGGATCAAGGGCCATTTTCGATCAATCAGGTGCCGCTGGTGACGGGCGCAGGCGAGGTGACTCTGGTCGTGCGCAACCCGTTGGGCATGGAGCGGCGCGTGCGGCAGCGTTACTATGTCAGTGCGCGTCTGCTGCGGCAGGGGCTGGATGCGTGGTCGCTGGAAGGAGGCTGGCAGCGGCGCAATTACGGACTGCGCAGCTTTTCCTACCACGCGCCGTTCGCAGCCGGCACATATCGCCGGGGCCTGACCGAAAAGCTGACGATCGAAAGTCGCGCAGCGGCAAGCGGCGACATGCAGATGCTGGGTGGCGGGATCATCTTTGTAATGCCGGTGATCGGCGAGTTCAGCCTGGCCGGTGCAGCATCACGCAGCGCGCAACGGACGGGCCTGCTCTATCGCGTGGGCTACAGCCGCATCACGCCACACTGGAACGTCGCCATACATTATCAACATTCGGACACCGATTATCGGGAACTGGGTGATGCGCTGCCGACCGAGCGGATCACCCGCCAGCTGCAGGCGTCCGGTGGCCTGTCGCTGGGCCAATGGGGAAGTTTGGGCGGGGTCTACACCGACCTGCGTTATGCCGACGGCAAACGTGCCCGCGTCGGCACCGCGACCTATAGCGCCAGCATAAGCGACAGCGTCTATTTCAATCTGTTCGCCATCCGCACCGCGTTTCGCGACATCGGCCGCCGCACGACGCTGGGGGCCAGCGTGACGGTGCCGCTGGGCGACCGTGGTAGCGCCTATGTGCAGGCCGACAACGACAATGCCATTGCCGAAGTCCGGCGCACGCCACCCACATCCGGCGGATGGGGCTATCGCGCGACATTGGGACTGGGCCAAACCGATCGGCAGCAGGCGGAAGTACAATGGCGTGGAGAGGCAGGCGAACTGAACGTGCAGGCGGCGCGCTTTGAAAGCGAGACTGGTTTTCGCGCGACCGCGTCTGGCGGTCTGCTGTGGGCCGGGGGCACGGTGCGACCGACGCGACAGGTCAGGGGCGCGTTCGGCGTGGTAGAGGTGCCGGGCGAGGCCGGCGTGCGCGTCTACCAGGAAAATCGGGAAGTGGGCCGAACAGGCAGCGACGGTCGCGCCATCATTGCCGACCTGATACCCTATGAAGAGAACCGCATCACGATCGCGCCCGCCGACCTGCCGATCGAGGCGCAGATGGCAACTGACCGGCTGACTGTCATTCCCCGCTATCGCAGCGCCGTGCTCGCGCGCTTCGCTGTGGAACACGAGAACCCCGGCACGATCCTGATCGCAAAGGCCGACGGCAAGCCGGTTGAGGCCGGCACGAGCGTCCGCGCGGGCGACGAGCAGGCGTTTATCGGATATGACGGCACACTGTTCCTGCGCGACATCCATGAAGGAATGATCGTGGAGGTCGACAGTGTGGACGGACGCTGTCGCGTACGGATAGACCATGTACCCGCAGACACCGTATTGCCGCGCATAGGACCGTTGCCATGCCGCCGAGACAGTCGATGACACGTCGCCACCTCACGCCCATCCTGTTACTGGCCGGGATATGCGCAGCGCCCGGACCGGCCGAGGCGGCCTGCTCCCCGCTTTCGCTATGCAGCTGCTCTGTGTCCACCACCGGCATCGCCTTTGGCAACTACAACCCCGTTGCGGGAATCAGCACCGATTCCTCCGGTTCGATCCGGGTCCAGTGCATATTGCTGCTGGATCTGGCCGGATCCTACACCATTGCGTTAAGTCCCGGCGGGTCTGCCAGCTACGTCCAGCGCCGCATGAGCAATGGCGGATCACTGCTGGGCTACAACCTGTATATCGATTCGGCGCGCAGCCAGATTTGGGGCGACGGCACCGGCGTATCGCAGATCGTGACCAACAATTTCGCCGCGCTGCTCGCGGTGGACCAGACGACACCGATCTACGGCCGCATCCCGGCCGGCCAGAACGTCGCCGCCGGCAGCTATGCCGACTCGATCATCGTGACCATCACCTTTTGATCAGGCCATCATCGTGCGCGCGGTATCGACAATATCGGCGGTGCTGGGCACGAATCCGGTTTCCAGCGGCTTGCTGAACGGCACGGGGCAATAGGCGCCGCCGACGCGCTTCACAGCGGCCTTGAGCGTACCATGATAGGCTTCGCCGATCTGCGCCGCGATTTCCGCACCGATGCCAAATTCCCGGACCGCTTCATGCACGATCAACGCGCGCCCTGTGCGGCCGACCGATGCCAGCACGGTATCGCGATCCCATGGCGCGATAGTGCGCAGGTCGATCACCTCGGCCGAAATGCCTGCATCGGCCAGTTCCTGCGCAGCGGCCAGGGCATAGGACACCATCAGGGAATGCGCGACGATCGTGAGATCCGTCCCTTCCCGCACCACTTTTGCCTTGCCGATCGGGACGCGGTCGAAAGCCACATCGCTTTTCACCGAATAGGTTTGAATATTTTCGATGAATATAACCGGATCATCCTCGTCTATGGCGCTGCGCATCAGGCCGTAGGCGTCGGCGGCGTTGGAAGGCGCCACCACCTTGAGAC
>Ga0209066_10006803_pt1 | contig 11549 bp, 7 predicted proteins | sample All_14_2_FD_187198 | JGI IMG/M metagenome (GOLD analysis project Ga0209066, IMG submission 187198) | Freshwater microbial communities in response to fracking from Pennsylvania, USA - Allegheny Zone_MetaG_DW_15 (SPAdes) (version 2) ...
TCGGCTTTGAGTTCGGCGAGCAGGGAGTGTAGTATGGGCATGCGAGGCTCCTCTGGTTTTTTGTTCTTGGAAACTTCATCTTACCATGAGTGGGCCTCGAATTCACTATTATATTCCTGTTATTACTCAAAATTTCCCATTTCCTGTGAAAAATCGCTGTTAATTTATCGTTTAATATCAAGTAGTTAGCTATAGTCAATTTTTCACTGCATCGTCTTGAAATTATTAAAATAAATATTTCTCCGAACTCGGTTCGGATTCGAATCACGGGACTCGCTTGCCAGGATCTCGGATCAGCCGGGTTTAAAAACGGGAAACTTCAGTAATTATCTGTAATATATCACTGTAATTTGTACATGCTTCGCATATGTTTTTTGTTATACGGCGGAGAACTGCTCGGAAGAGAATGGATAAATAGGTAAGGTCACTTTATTTCCGGCCAAAATTCCCTCTGCCAAGGCCTTTAATAAATATTAGAGGGTTACCTGCCACCCGATGATTTTGCAACACAGTTCTCAGTTAAGGATAAGTCAAATACAAAACACGTCGGAGAATTATAAAACGTAAATTATCAACCTCTAGCTGATTTTATATTATGAGCAGAATTTTTCGATACAACACAAAAAGGTATCCCGAGCAGAAGATTTCAATAGATAATTCTCCCCGTAGTGGTCTTGCCATAAAGTACCGAGTCGAGGATTTAACCGGTGCGCTTCTCCCCGGCAGTTTCTTGTCCAAGATCTTAGATCAGCTAGAGCTTGGTGAACCGCTCTCAAATATTACCCTCCAGCAACTTCAGAAAAAGGGTTTTATAGCACTTTTTCGGTATGCAAAGGGCGAATTATGGTTCTCGGAGTATGCCGTAGTTGCACACCAAGAACAGCTCAACCGTCGTCAAGCGGTTGCAGCGAAGATGACAAAAGAAAACGCTGAGAAGAAACCGAAAGAAGCAGAGCAGGAGAGAAAGCTTGAATTATCCTATGCTGCAGTACAACGTCGAGTTGACGCACGGCGATATAAGTTTGAGAGCGATCCAAGGAGCATATCCAAATTCAACCATTCAAAATTGCGAGAAAAGTACAATCTCGAGGAGTATATTGAGAAGTCTGATTTTCCGAAGTTGATGGATATTTTGCGCCGCGTTGATTCATGTCAGCGACTGTCCGAGGATGATCTTCTCTGGCTCAAGACGGATGGTGATGATTATTACACACAGGAACTTCGCGAAAAGTATCATTCCAACGAAGCTGAGTTTTATGCAAAAGATTTTCGAGCCAGCAAGAATCCATGGTCAGCAGTTAACGCAAGCAGTAACTACCGAAAGTGTAAAAAATCCTCCGCAGCTGACGAGTTGCTGAACTCTTTGAACGTCGATGATTCAAGAGATATGCACCTCAAATCTGCAGTATTGACTACTCATGGCGGAGCAAGGCGGGATCTCCGAGATTGGGATACGGCACTAAAATTCGGAGAACAGGCTCATAAGCTGACTCCAAAAGATTTACGTCCTTGCACTTTGCTCGGCGCGGTGAACATGGAAATTGGTAATTATGCGCTCGGAGAATCCTGGTATGAGAAGGCCGTTGAAAGAGGTGCAAGCGAAAAGTTTGTCGATGCGGATATTCGAAGAATCATCTTGCTAGCCGAAAAGCCTAAGCAGATTGAGATGTGTCGTCATTTGCTCGAGAGTGATCCAGAGCGGTACTTCTGGGTCGAAAAAATACTCAATCAACAGTCACGTCACCGGCACTGAAGCAGGTTGAAAAAAGTGGAAATCAAACCTCGCTTCTATTTTTTACATGTAAATACATAAAGTTAACGTGTCAGCTGCATCCGTTCAACGACGTTCAGCAGGACAATTCCATCCACCATCCCTGATTTCCCTATCCTGCTGACGTCACCGGATTACATCTTATGCAGCAATTCGATCGTCTCCTCGATCTCTTCGCTTGTAACCGTCCGGCGGATGGTCTCCATCTCCGTCATCTTGCTGGCGAAACGGATACCCTCGGCGGCGCTGATCCATTCCAGCTGCAGCCGTTCGGGGCGGATGCCCATCTTGGTCATTTTCTTGCGGATCCGGTTGACCCGCTTTTCGGTCCAGTGGTTGGCATCGATATAGTGGCAGTCGCCGATATGGCAGCCGCTGACCAGCACCACCGGTGCGCCGCGGCGCAGTCCGTTCCAGACGAATTTCTCATCCACCCGGCCCGAGCACATGACCCGCACCAGGTGCACATTGGCCGGATACTGCAGCCGTGAAACCCCGGCGTAGTCGGCACCCGCGTAGGAACACCAGTTGCAGGCAAAGACCAGGATCTTCGACTCCGGCGCCGTCTTCAGCATCGCATCGACCTGACCCATGATCTGCTGATCGGTGTAGTGGTTCATGGTGATCGCATCAAAGCTGCACTCAGCGGCGCAGGTGCCGCAGCCGGCACAGGCAGCCGAGTTGACCGCGGCCGGCTGCTTGCTCTTCTTGTCGACGGTGATGGCGTTGTACGGACAGACCTGGGCGCAGATGCCGCAGGAGGTGCACTTGTCGGCGATGACCTCGGCGGTGATCGGCTCCGTGGTGACCTCGCCCTTGTGCATCAGCCGGATGGCCCGCACCGCCGCCGCCGAGGCCTGGGTGACGCTCTCCTTGATATCCTTGGGGCCCTCGGCGCAGCCGGCATAGAACACGCCGCGGGTGGCGGCGTCCACCGGCTGGAGTTTCGGGTGGGCTTCCAGGTAAAAGCCATCGGGCGTCAGCTGCAGCCCCATCATCTCCTGGAGCCGCTGGGTGGAGGGCGCCGGCTGCATGCCCTGGGCCAGGACCAGCATATCCAGCTCATGGAACTCCAGGGTGGAGTTGGCGCCGGTTTCCACCGCCACGCGCAGTCCCTTGGCGGCCGTTTCCTCCACCGAGCCGGGCAGGCCGCGGATAAACTGCACGCCCAGTCGGCGGCTCCTGGCATACAGCTCCTCGAAGCCTTTGCCGAAGGCCCGGATATCGATGTAGAACACCTTCACCTCCATCTCCGGATAGTGCTCCTTGAGCACCAGGGTGGATTTGATGGTGTTCATGCAGCAGGTGTTCGAGCAGTAGCTGCCGCCTTTGCGCGACGAGCGGGAACCGACGCACTGGATAAACCCGACCGACCGGGGATGGCCCATATCGGTCGGCCGCACCAGTTCACCCCTGGACGGGCCGCCGGCGTTCACCAGCCGCTCGAACTCGAGGCTGGTCAGCACGTTCTCGAAGCGGGTGTAGCCGTACTCGTCGAGTTCCGTCGGGTCATAGGGTTTGAGGCCGGTGGCGACGATGATGGTGCCCACCCGCTCGACGATCTCTTCATCCGACATGTGGAAGTTGATGCACTTCTTGTCGCAGACCTCGACGCACTTGGAGCAGACGGCGGGGTTGTGGCCCAGACATTCCTTGATGTTGATCAGGTACGAGGAGGGGACGGCCTGCGGGAACGGGCTGTAGATCGCCCGGCGCGAGGCCAGCCCCATATTGAATTCATCGGGGCGCACCACCGGGCAGACCTTGGCGCATTCACCGCAGGAGGTGCAGGCCGACTCATCGACATATTTCGCCCGCTTGATGATCTTGACGTCAAAATTGCCGACATAGCCTTTGACGTCGACGACCTCGCTCAAGGTCAGCAGCTTGATCCGGGGATGCCGACCGGCATCCGTCATTTTCGGACCGAGGATTCAGATCGAGCAGTCCATGGTCGGAAAGGTCTTGTCGAGCTGCGCCATGACCCCGCCGATCGAGGGCTGCTTCTCGACGAGGGTCACGTAATAGCCGCTGTCCGCCAGATCGAGGGCCGCCTGGATGCCGGCGATGCCGCCGCCGATGACCAGCGTCCTCTTGGTCAGGGGCAGGGTGTCCTCGGTCAGCGGCATGAGGTGGCGCACCCGGGCGATGGCCATATCGACCAGAGTCTCGGCCTTGCGGGTGGCGTTGTCGATATCCTTCATGTGCACCCAGCTGCACTGCTCGCGCAGGTTGGCCATCTCCATCATGTAGGGATTGAGGCCGACGGATTGCACCATCTGCTTGAAGGTCGGTTCGTGCAGCCGCGGCGAGCAGGAGGCGATCACCACCCGATCGAGGCGGTTATCGAGGATGTCCTGTTTGATCTGGTGCTGGCCCGGCTCCGAACAGGCATAGGGGATATCCTTGGACAGGACCACGCCGTCGGCCTCGGCCGCGGTCTCGGCAACCTGGCGGCAGTTGACGGACTGGGCGATGTTCAGGCCGCAGTGGCAGACATAGACGCCGATGCGGGGATCGCTGCCGTCGCTGCCGGATTTCTGGGTGACACTCTGTGTTGTCATGTAATGTTCTCCAACCTCTTTCTATTTCCAGCGTATGGTCTTGGCGATGACACTGGTCAAATCAAGCATTTCCATCTGTAACTCATCGCCGCGGAAGGGATCCTGCATTGCGCACTGCAGATGGATCTGGCACTTCGGGCACGAGGTGATCAGCATCTCGGCGCCGGTTTCCCGGGCCTGCTGCAAGCGTTTGACCTGCAGCGCCTTGGAGAAGGCATCGCAGCCCATCCAGGCGGTATTGCCGCAGCACATCGCGGCGTTGCCTGACTCGCGCATTTCCGTGAAACCTGTCGGCTGCAGCCGGTTCAACAGCTGGCGCGGCAGCTCGGCCCGGCCTTCCAGGCGGCAGAGACGGCAGGAGTCCTGGAAGGTGACGGCCTTATCCAGCGCCGAAAATTCCACCGCCCCGCGATCGATCTCCTGCTCGAGAAAGTCATAAAGATGCACGACCTCGAAACCCAGCTCCAGGCCCTGGCTGGGATAGGTGGTTTTGAAGGTCATGTAACATTCGGGGCAGGCGGTGATCATGGTGGTGATGCCCAGACTGTTGAGCCGCTCCGCATTCAGGCGGGCGACCTGGCCGAAATGTTTCTGTTCTCCGGACCAGAGCAGATCGTGGCCGCAGCAGCGCTCATCGCCCAGCAGTCGCGGGGAGACGTCGAAGAAGTTGAGCAGCCGGATAGCGTCAAAGAGGATCTTCTCGGTGCGCACATCGAGATGCTTGCCGAAAAAGATATCGAAGTACGGCGCACAGCCGCCATAGAACAGCACCGGCGACTGCTGGTCGATCTGCAGGTCTTCCGGCAGGTTGCGCCAGCGGTTCGGGGTCATCTCGCTCGATGCCATCGAGCGCATCAGTGAATGGAGAAAACCGCCATGCGCCTCATCGCCCTGGATCGACTTTTTCCGGTACAGGTGGCGCAGGTCCTTGATGAAGGAGGGAAAGTTCACCGCCGATGGGCAGCGCTCGTAACAGAGGCCACAGGTCAGGCAGGACCAGACATTCTCCTGCACCCCGGATTTATAGAGATCGTTGTTGATCACGGCGGTGGCGATGCCGCGGGCGGAAAACGGTTTGCCAACCAGGGCCAGCGGACAGGCGGACGAACATTTGCCGCAGTCCTGGCAGGCATGAATATCATATCTGGCAATCAGCCGGGCGACCTCTTCACGAGGTAAGGTTGCCGTGTCACTGGGCGCCGGGGCTGTCGGCAGGGTGGTGATCGTTGTCGGCCCCATCTTCTTGATGTCATCTAAAAAGACGTGCAGGAAGTCCAGCAGCTCATCCGCCTGTTCGGGCAGGAAGGTGGCAAGGCGCAGCCGCTCCTGGCCAATACCCATCAGGTCGAGGATCTTGCCGGTATCCTGGGTGTTGCGGGCGGCGGTCCGGGTGCCCGTGCCGTAGCGGCAGGTCCCCGGCGAGCAGCCCACCAGGGCCACGCCGTCGGCTCCCATGGCAAAGGCCTTGATCAGCAGCGAGCGATCGACCCTGCCGGTGCAGGGGACGCGCAGCATGAGAACTTCCTCGGGGATGTCCCGTTTTTCATCCTGCAGGCTGAGAAAGGCCGCGTGGGGGCCCCAGTTGCAGAGAAAGAGCATGATTTTGGTTGGACGAGTCATTGGCGTTGCACTCTTATTGGGCGGCATCATTCTGGAGTATTTCCTCAAGGGCCTGGGCGAGATATCCCGTGTTCCGGAAAGGGCTGTCGGCAGCCCCCGTCGGGCAGACGGAGATGCAGTTGCCGCACCCTTTGCAGATGGCTTCATCAACCCGGGCCTGCCAGCCGCCTGCCTCGTTGTTCACAAACGTCACGGCTTGATACGGGCAGACCTCGGCACAGCGGCCACAGCCCCGGCAGCGCTTTGCCGCTATCGTCACGGTAAAGCCCTTGCTCTGGCGAGGCCCCCTGGGCAAGGCAGCGGCGGCCATGATCGCCGCCGCTGCTCCTTTTTTCAGGCTGGAGACATTGAGCCCCGGGGGCTCGGCCAGAAACAGCCCGGGAACGGCGGTGGCGCAGGGGTAGGTGAAGGGGATGTCGGTAACGCCTTTCTGCTGGAGGACCGGTTCGACATACTTGTCCGGCAGGCCCTCCTGGTAGCTGTAGGGAATGCGCCGCCGGGCCTTTTCCCCCATGATCACCGTGCCGGCCCGGAACACCTGGCGGTCAACTCCGGATTCAGCCAGGATCTGGAAATCGCCGACGGTGCCGCGCAGCGCGAGCACATTCCAGCCGGCGAAACTATGGATGTTGGCGTGGTCCAGGGCAGCGGTGGCGGGCTGCATACTGGCGCCGAAATGAAAGACATCGTGGTCCATTGCGGCCAGGTGGACGGCGCTGTTGACGGTTGCCTGGGAGCTGCCGATAACCGCGGCGGTGAAATTGTAGTTGCGGTCGACGGCGGGCAGCGGCTTGAGGCTCTTGACCCGTTCGATGGAACGGTGAAGCAGTCCCTTGAACCGCCGCAGGGCCAGCTGCGGGTTGGTTGCCACCAGCCGCAGGATTTCGCCGCGCAGGTTGCAGGTCTCCACCATGGAACGGCTGATGCCCGTACCGTGGAACAGGCTGTCCTTGAGGCGGCTTCGCTGATCGGTGCAGGCGCTGCAGACAAAGTTGAGCGGACAGCAGACGCAGGAGGCGAGGACGATTCGGGTGAGGCCTTTTTCCCTGGCGGCCCTGATGATGGTTTCGGCGCCGTCGCTGATGCAGGCGGCACCCATCGTTTCGGTATGGACAATGGCCGGATCATGCCCTTGCTGCTCTTTCAGGTACGCGGTCATGCCGTCGAGCCAGCCTAGCGAGTCGTTGCAACGGCAAGCGAAGACGCCGATGCGGATCTCGGCGGCGAGCCCGGCGTCCGGTACCGAGAAGGCCGTGGCGTGGCCCTTGGTGCGATCGGCGGAGCGGCCGATCAGGAGCTTGGCCTTGGCTGCGGCGTCGATGCCGCGGACGATCATGTCGTTGACATCGGTACGGGCGGCCTTGGGGCCGTAGGCCCGGATGATGTCCTCGCCGCGGATGGCGGGGGCCATTGCCGGGTCGGCGATGATGATGACCCCGCCCTGTTCGACCACCTCGGCACTGGACTGCTGATGATTGATGGCCCCGATGGCGCCGCAGGCGTCGACGCATTGCAGGCATTCCGAACAGACGCCGCACTGCAGGCACCGACTGGCCTCGGCGACAACCTGCGGCTCGGAGAGTCCCAGCGCGACCTCCTGGAAATTGCGCAACCGTTCCGCCGGTTGCCGTTCCGGCATCTCCCGCCGCTTCTGGCGCGGGATGTCCGGGGAGATCGGTTCAAAGTCGCACTGCAGTGGCCGGGTCACAGCCGCCGGGACGTTCTCTTTAGAGAGATCGTCGTGGATCGTCGCCGCCGCCCGAACGCCGGAAGCCATGGCGTGGACGACGGTGGAGGGACCGGTGACCGCATCGCCGGCGGCGTAGAGGCCGGCCAGGGTGGTCCGCTGCTGCGCATCGACCGCGATACAGCCCCGCTCGGATACCGCAAACGGTGTTGTGGCGCCGGCGCTGAAGCTGCCGGCCTGGCCGACGGCGACAAAGGCGAGATCGAAATCCATTGCCCAGGGTGCCACCCGTTCATCGATCACCGGCCAGGCGATGCCTTGGGCATCCGGGCTGCCGGCTTGAGTCGCCCGGCATTCAAGGGATGTCAGGCGGCCGTCCTGGCCGAGAAAGGCGGTGACCTGGGTCCGGTCCTTGATGGTGATGCCCTCTTCCAGGGCTTCCCGGATTTCGTCCTTGTCGGCCGGGATCTCTTCCCGGCTGAACCAGGACAGCATGATCACCTCGGCGCCGAGCCGGGCCAGGGTCCTGGCCAGGTCGAAGGCCGAGTTGCCGTCGCCGATGACCGCGACCTTCTTGCGTGCGCCGGTGATCCCCTGCCACTGGCGGCGGGTCAGAAAGGCGAGGCAGCCCTCGACACCGACGAGGTCCTCGCCGGGGACGCCGAGTCGGCGGTCGGTCCAACTCCCGACGGTCACCAGGACGGCGTCATGGCGAGTCTGCAGTTCGGCGATTCCTTCGGCAAGGTCGATATCCTGCCCGCAGGCAAAGCTTACCCCCATCTTTTCGATCGCCCGCAGCTCCCGCTCGAGCACCGCCTCCGGCAGGCGGTGGGCGCCGATGCCGTAGCGCAGCAGGCCGCCGGGTTGTGCCTGGCGGTCGAACACGGTGACGCGGTAGCCCTTTTTCGCCAGCTCGGCGCTGGCGGCGATGCCGGCAGGGCCGGAGCCGATGACGGCGACCTTCTCCTGGCGGGGTTCTCTCGCCGCACCACCCTGCAGGTCGGTAACCGCCTGCCCACCTTTCCGGCTCTGTTTCTCGAGGTAATCGGCCAGGAAGCGCTTGATGGCGCGGATCGCAACCGGCTCGTCCAGCTCCCCCCGGCGGCAGCTGTCTTCGCAGGGATGGGTGCAGATCCGGCCGCAGATGCCGGGCAGCACGTTCTTGTCGCGGATCAGCCGCAGGGCCTGGTCGTATCGGCCCTGGGCGGCCAGGGCTACATACCCCTGGACATTGACGCCTAAGGGGCAGCCGGCCTGGCACAGCGGTTGCCGGCGTTTGTCGATGACCGGGCGGCCGGGCAGGCTTTTCCGGGAATGAAAGGTGATGGCCTTGGCGGAGTCGCTGCCGGTCAGCGGACAGATCTCGACACATCTGCCGCAGAGCACGCAGCGGCTCGGGTCGACGTAGGTCTGGTCCTTGGCCACCCGGACACTGAAGCCCTGAGGCGTATGCTTGATGGTCGCAACCCTGGCCGGCAGCAGGGTGCGGATGCGGCTGTTGCGCAGGATCCGGATCAGGCCCGGCCGGTGGGCGAAGTTGAAGGTCAACCCGGACTGCATCCGATACCGTTCAGCCGCCAGCTTGATATCGAGGTCCGGATCCGGATCGACCAGGGTGACCAGGACCCCCAGCTCACCCAGCTTGTTGGTGGCGGCGATGCCCTCCGGGGTCGCCCCGAGAACGATCACCCGCTTCAGCCGTTCTTTTTCTCGTGTCATGATGCGATGGCTCCTGTCTTGCCGGCGGCCCGCTTTTCCTTGGCCTTCAGGGTGGAGACGCCGTAATCGTAACCCTTGTTGAAGGCCCTGGTGTTTTTCTCCTCGGTACCTTTGGGAACGGATTGGAGGATCGTGTCCTGGGCCGCCTTTTTCGAGACCGCGCCGGTGATGGCCGTGAAAAAACCGATCATGATGATATTGGCCATCATCTTGTTGCCCAGGCCTTCCGCCATCCGGGTGGCGGAGATGGCATAATGGGGGCAGGGGGCGGCGGTTTTGGGCACCAGGTCCTGGTCGGTCAGCAGGATCGCATCTTCGGTCAGCAGTTCGGCAAACTTGTCATAGCCCGCCTGGGACATGGCCACCAGGATGTGCGGCGTCTTGACATAGGGATAGTGAATGGGGCGGTCGGCGATGATGACCTGGGCGTTGCAGGCGCCGCCACGGGACTCGGGACCGTAGGCCTGGGTCAGGGTCGACTCCTTGTTGTCGCCGAGAGACGCGGCCATGCCGATGATGCGGCCGGCCAGGATGATGCCCTGGCCGCCAAACCCGGTGACGATGATTTCTTTCTGCGTGACAACGGTCTGTTCAGTCGTGATCATAATTTCCTTCCCTATAGACCTGGCGGTCAGTCCTCGTTGCGGCGGCAGGTGGCGTCATACATTTCATCGCAGGTGCGGCGCTCTCTGTCGATAAATGTTCCCAGGATGACGCCACGGTCAAAATCGATGTCCGCCCGGGCCGGGTCGGCACCATTACGGATGATGGTCCTCTCCTGGTACAATTTCAGGGTATCCAATGATTTCTGCTTGTTGCGGCGGCCGTAGTTGATGGGGCAGGGGGCCAGCACCTCGATGAAGGAAAAGCCTTTCTTGAGCAGGGCCTCGTTGATGGCGTTGGTCAGGTCGCGCACATGGAGAATGGTCCAGCGGGCGACATACGAAGCGCCGGCGGCATAGGCCATGAGCGGCAGGTTGAACGGGGCGTCGGGGTTGCCGAACGGCGTCGTGGCCGTCCTGGCCTTGCTCGGGGTGGTGGCGGCGACCTGGCCGCCGGTCATACCGTAGATGAGGTTGTTGACGCAGATGACGGTCATATCCATGTTGCGCCGGGCGGCATGGATGAAGTGGTTGCCGCCGATGGCGAACAGGTCGCCGTCGCCGCTGAAGACGATGACGTTCAAGTCCGGTCTGGCCATCTTGATGCCGCTGGCAAAGGGGATGGCGCGGCCGTGGGTGGTGTGAAAGGAGTCGAGCTTGATGTAGCCCGCGGCCCGGCCGGAGCAGCCGATGCCGGAGACCATGGCGAACTGGTTGTAGGGGATCCCGGTGGCCTTGATCGCCGTGAGGCAGGAGGAGAAGGCGGTGCCGGTACCGCAGCCCGGGCACCAGATGTGGGGGATGCGGTCGGTGCGGATCAGGTCGTCGAGCGGATGGGCGCCATGGTGGTCGGGAAGGGGCTGGGTGTTGGCGCTCATGGCTGAAAGACCTCCGTGATCAGGGAAACCACCCTGTCCGGGTGGATGATTTTACCGCCGGCGTCGCCGACCAGGTAGGTGGCGGCCTGGCCATGGGCGCAGCGCTCCACCTCGTAATGGACCTGGCCGAGGTTGATCTCCACGGTGATCAGCCCCTTGACGCGGGAGGCGATCGCGTGAATCGCCTGTTCGGGGAACGGCCAGACGGTAATCAGCCGGAACAGGCCGACCTTGTAGCCGAGCTTCCTGGCTTCGTCGACGGCGGTCAGCCCGGTGCGGACGGAGATGCCGTAGGAGACGATGACGATATCGGCATCCTCCATCATATAATCTTCTGTGAGGATGATGTCGTCGAGGTTGTTGCGGATCTTGCCCTTGAGCCGCGTCATCATCTCTTCCTGGGCCTCCACGGTCATGACGGGGTAGCCGCGTTCGTCGTGGGTCAGGCCGGTGACATGGACGTTGTAGCCCTCGCCGATGGCGGGCATGGGCGCGACCCCGTCGGGGCCGGGCTCGTAGAGGCGGAAGCGGTCCTTCCGGCCCTTGGGCCTGGGCCGGGAAACCAGGGTGATCTCTTTGGCGTCGGGGATAACTACCTTTTCGCTCATATGGCCGACGATCTCATCGGCCATGACCAGGACCGGCACCCGGTACTTCTCGCTGAGGTTGAAGGCGAGGATCGTGTGATAGAAGCAGTCCTGCGGCGAC
>Ga0209066_10006805_pt1 | contig 11548 bp, 14 predicted proteins | sample All_14_2_FD_187198 | JGI IMG/M metagenome (GOLD analysis project Ga0209066, IMG submission 187198) | Freshwater microbial communities in response to fracking from Pennsylvania, USA - Allegheny Zone_MetaG_DW_15 (SPAdes) (version 2) ...
CCCATTCACCCCCCGCTCTCGGCGAGGGCCAGAAGTCGATGTGAGCCATCGCCTTCGGCTCTATTCCAGAAAGGGAAACACCATGAAGCGCAGCACCCCCAGCAACACCCAGCGGGCGGACATCTATCAGGAGGTGACGGACCATATCATTTCCCTGCTGGAAAGCGGTTGCCGTCCTTGGTCCCCGTCGTGGACGAGTGGAGCGGCGACCTTGCCCCGGCGTCACGGGGGCGAAGCCTATCAGGGCATCAATATCCTGTTGCTTTGGTCGCAGGCGATGCGGCGCGGCTACCGCAATCCCACATGGATGACCTTCAAGCAGGCTTTGGAGCTTGGTGGGAACGTCCGCAAGGGCGAGCGCGGCTCGATGGTTGTCTATGCCGGAAGCCTCACCCCGAAGGGCGGCGAGGACAGCCCTGCCGATGGCGAAGGCGAGCGGCGTATCCCCTTCCTGAAACGCTATGTCGTTTTCAACGGTGCGCCGTAACGGCGGAAGTATAAAGGAGCTCTACCATGAGTAGATGATCTTGCTGGCTATAGATCATGCCCACTGAACTAACCTCGGCTAGCAATAGCTGTGATCCCGAAAGGGACGGGGAAAAGTAGCATGTTCAGAAAAGGTCCGGAAGCGCCAGAACCATTCGCGGCGTCATGGATCAGGGCAAGACGTGTATGGTGAAAGCTATACTGCCTGAACCCCAGTTTGCAGCGGCTAACAACGTGAGCGGTGTCGCAGGATGGTTGACGCGGCACATCGGAGAAATGGAGGAAAGGGCGTTGAGTTCCTCCCGAGCAAGCGGTCATGCCGCGAGCCTGCCAGCTTCTCCGGCGCACCCTCTGTAGGGAGGGGCAAGTGAACGAACGGGGCACCTAACCACGTCGGAACTCCGACTTCCGTAATTGCGGGATCGCCTAAACAGGACGGCTTGCCGGACCTGCATGGCGACGGAGCCGCCATAGTACTCAAATGCCCGGCGTAATGGCCGGGACAGTCTCCACACCAGTGGGGAACGAGCGCGGCCATAAGTGCGGGGCAACCCGTGCGAAAAGCCTCAACGCTCGGGGGAAGGGCGGCAGCGACTGCGATCAGACAACCTCACGAGGAGGTGTGCTAATGCTGCCAGATACCATCGAGAGGGCCGTCAGATCACTCCCGACCATCATCAGGTCGGGTCGGCGGGTCAATGGACTCTTCCGCCTCATGAAAAGCCCGCTCCTTTGGGAGCATGCCTATCAGCAGATCGCGCCGAACAAGGGTGCGATGACGCCGGGCGTTGACGGCAAGACACTCGACGGCTTCTCGCCCGAGATGGTCAGGTCGATCATCGACCGGTTGGCGGACGGAAGCTATCGGCCCAAGCCGGTACGTCGGGTGTATATCCCGAAAGCCAACGGCAAGAAACGGCCGCTTGGCGTGCCGACCACGGAGGACAAGCTCGTCCAGGAAGTGGTGCGGACGCTCCTTGAGCAAATCTATGAACCGCTGTTCTCGCAGCACTCGCATGGGTTTAGGAAAGAGCGATCGTGCCATACGGCGTTGGAATCCATCCGCGCCAAATGGACGGGGGTGAAGTGGCTGATCGACGTCGATGTTGTCGGGTTCTTCGACAATATCGATCATGATGTTCTGATCGGCCTGCTGGAAAAGCGGATCGCGGATCGTCGCTTCGTGCGTCTGATCCGAGGCTTGCTCAAGGCGGGCTATATCGAGGACTGGGTCTATCATCGGACCTACAGCGGCACACCTCAGGGCGGTGTCGTCTCGCCGATGTTGGCGAATATCTACCTCCATGAGCTTGATATGTTCATTGAGGCCCGGATCGCCAGCTTCACCAAGGGCGACAAACGCGGGTTCACGAAAGATTATCGTCGAATCCGCAACCGCACTTCTTACCTGCGTCGGAACGTGGATGCGCTGCGAGCCCAAGGGCTTGCGGACTCCCCGAAGATCACCTCCATGTTGGAGGAGATCGGTCGGCTCAAGGCAGAACGGGCAACCGTTCCGGCCAGCGACGCCCTCGATCCCAACTATAGGAGACTGCGATACTGCCGCTATGCCGATGACTTCCTCATCGGTGTGACCGGCAGCAAAGCGGATGCACGCCAGTTGATGGACGAGGTCAGGGTCTTCCTGACCGACACCCTGAAGCTGGAAATGTCCGCCGAGAAAAGCGGAATCCGAAAAGCCACGGATGGGGCGCGGTTCTTAGGATACGAGGTCTGCACCAGTACCAACCGTAATCCGCACAAGGCGATCTTCGATGGTCGTCCGACCTTGCGGCGCGGCTTGGCTGACCGGCTGCGGCTTCGCGTTCCGAGGGATCGGGTTGTCCGGTTCGTCAACGACAAGGGCTGGGGCGACTATGAAGCCTTCCGCCCGCGTGGTCGGCCCGCACTGCGCTTCGCAAGCGACGTGGAGATCGTCCTTGCCTACAATGCCGAATGGCGCGGCTTTGCGAACTATTATGCCCTAGCTGACGACGTGAAGCGCAAGCTAAACAAAGGCGGTTACTTCGCCCTGTTCTCCTGCGTCAAAACCATCGCCGCCAAGCATAGGACATCGGCTCGCAGCGTCTTCGCCAGACTGCGGCGTGGGATGGACTTCTTCATCCGCTTCGAGGTGGGAAATGAACCCCGCGCGATCAAGCTGTGGCAGTTGAAGGACCTGCGACGACATGTACGAACGTGGGGCGGGATCGATAATCCCCGCTCAGCTCAGTTCGTGTTTAGCAGGACAGAGTTGGTCGAACGGCTCAATGCTCGCCAGTGTGAGCGTTGTGGTCGGGAAGACCTGCCCTGCGAAATCCATCACGTCCGCCGGGTCGCGGAGATGCAATATGCCGGACTGTCTCGCCATATGCAGGCAGCACGGCAGCGCAAGCGCGTTGTCCTATGCGTGGCTTGCCACAATAGCATCCACGCCGGTCAACCAACCGACCGCCAACGGCGGATAGCACGCAGTCGTGGAGAGCCGGATGCGCTGAAAGGTGCACGTCCGGTTCGGAGGGGGGCCGAGCAATGTTCTCTCTGAGACCTTGCCGGCCTACCCTACTCGAGCAGATCGAGGGGCTTCCCGAGGGCAAATATCCCACCCCGGAGCCGGTCATTCAGAACCGGGACGAGCGCGACGCTGACCTTGATCGGGCTTTCGCCGCCTATGGCGTGGCGATCACCGAGCAGGAGGGCGGGGCCTATTATAATGAGCAGGCCGATCGCATCACAATGCCGCTTTACGAGAGTTTCACCAGCGGCAACGCTTTCTATGCGACCCTTGCCCATGAGGGAATCCATGCCAGCGGTCACAAGAGCCGGTTGGACCGCGAGACGCTGCATAAATATGGCGAAAGCATCGCGACGAGGGCGAAGGAGGAACTTGTGGCCGAGATCGGGGCCGCCTTCCTTTGCGCCGCCCTTGGCATGGAGCCGACCGAACGGGAGGACCACGCCGCCTATATCGACCATTGGTTGAGCGCCCTTCGGCACGACAAACGGGCGATCTTTCAGGCCGCGACCGCAGCACAGGCCGCCAGCAATTTCATCCTCGCCGCCATGGACGCGGACGAGGCCCAGCGCGCCGCAGCGTGATCGAGGGGGGCGGCCCAGCGCCGCCCACCTCCTCCCCGTCACCATAGGACAGGCAGATGAGCGCCTTCGACTTCCAGCAATTCCGCGCGGCGCTTGATGCCCTTTTGCCCGTCGAGCGGGCGCAGGCCGTCTTTCCAGCACTCCGGTCCTTGCCCATCGGCGCGCGCGTCGGGCGCTATGTCCGAGAGCCGGGAGCCGACAAGTGGCGCTGCGAATACACATCGACCCGCCATAATCGCGCCGGGGAGGAGCTGACCTCCCACCATCGCACCATGACCTCTGCCTGGTCGATTGCGATGGACGTGGGTTTTCCATCGAAACACCGGGAAGCGGAGATCGAAGAGATCGCGCGCGCGGCTCATGCCGTGATGCTCGCGCAGGGTCTCACCCGGCTCCCCGAGCGCGGCAGCGCCGAGGATGACGCGGCAATGGCGGAACTCTCCACCGATGAAGCGGCCGAGATCGTTGAGATCGAGCGCGAGGCGGTCGCTCCGGCACCGGCCACGAAGGATGATATCTGGCGTCGCCAATATCGGGAGGACATGGCTCGCAAGCGGACGATGGGGGTACAGCCCGACCTATTCGATGGACCGTCGATCACCCACTATCACCGTCTTCCTCGCCGTCCCGCCTTTACGATGCCGCCCCGCGAAACGCTCGCCGCGAAGCTGGAGCGGATCAAGGGCAATCCGCTTGCAACCTTTGGTCCTCCGGGCGATCGCCAGCCACTATCGCCCATGGAGAAGGAGAAGCTTTTGCGTTCGGCCGCGAACTGGCTTCGCGTCGGGCAGCGCGTGCGGGTCAAGGACTCCATGCGGTCGGTCGATGGCAGCATCGAGCGGCGCGTTCTCGGCCGCGAGGGCGTCATTTGGCGCCTGTGCAGCGTGATCTTTGACGATCACACCTATGTCTTCCTCGATCCCGTAAGAGGCGAACGCAGCGAAAAGGTGGTGTTTATCGAAATTCGCGACTTGGAGCCTATCGAATAGGCAGGCCGAATCCGCTCGGCGCCCCCGATTTGGTCGCCTCTTAAGCCGCGAAAATCGGGACCAAATTGGCCGATTTTCTTGCCTTTTTCACCCATTTCCGCTAGACCGTTGTGCCAGCCCGATTGTTGAAAGGATCGAGCCATGAACGCGAACACGCCCTTCCCCGCACCGCGTCCCGCCATCAGCGCGGCCGAGCGGGCGCGCCGCGAAAAGGCGGTCAGCTTCGCCCGTGGCAGCGTCCGCTACGAGGGCGGAATCCTCACCGATGAGATCGAGCGGATCAACGCCCGTTTCATCGCCGGCGAGCTGACCACGGAGGAGTTTGTCAGCGCGGTTGGAGCATCCGACACCGCTCGCCTTGGTTGAACAAAACGAAGCCGCGCGCACTTATGCGCGCATTGTTGAACTCGCCCTGGACCCGGTTCGGGGCGAGTTTGACGTTGACCATCTGCGCGAGGTTCATCGCCGCATCTTTCAGGATTTGCCGCACCACGGCCCCGGCGAGTTTCGGCCCGATGCACCGGGCCACTTCAAGCAGCGCGCGCTAGAAGCGAGCAGCGCCCGCATCGTTGTGCCGTATGCGCTGCGATCCGAGACGGATCAGCATCTAGGCCCGACGCTTGCCGCCCTGCAGGGCGGCAAGGCGCTATCCGGCCTCGACACGCTGGAGATGTCCGAGGCCATGGCGCAGACCTATGCGCGGCTCGATTATCTCCACCCCTTCCGCGAAGGGAATAGCCGCACCCTTCGCAGCTTCACCGAACAGCTCGCTCGCGAGAACGGGCACGAACTGGATTGGGGCACCACCAACGTCAGCGCCAAGTCGCGCGATGACCTTTATGTCGCGCGCGACGTGGCGGTTATGAATCTCCGCTATCCCGACCTCACCGAAGAGAAGGTGTTGAGCTTGGAGACGCCCGAGGAATATCGGGCGGGCGTGTTGATGCTTCAGCAGCTTCACACCTACCGGCATCATGATCCCTTGCAGGAGATCATTCGCAAGTCCTTGGAGCGGGGCCGCGATCAGGAGCCTTACGACCGGCGCATGACGGTGCTGGACGCGGCGCGCGAGATCGGCGCGGTCGCGCCGATCGCCGCGAACCAGGCCGCGCGCAACGCGGAGGAGGCGAGGCTTGCCGTGTTGCGTCAGAAGGCCCCGGCGGCGACCGAGCAGCAGGCCATAGAGCGGCGCGAGTGGATCGCGCGGGAAGGTAATATGGCGGCCCTCTCCGAGCGGCTAGGGCAGATCGAGAGCGGCTACATCACGATACGGCACGATCCCGGCGCCCCGGCTCTCGATCGCCTTGCTGCGCTCGCCGACGGCATCGGCCGCGAGCTGGCCCAACAACGCTCCGCCCCTTCCCCGTCGATCATCCCTATGCGGCCTAACGGCCGAGACGATATCGAGAGATAGCCTCTGAAGGCGGCTACCGGGACCGATCAGCACCGGCTTGTGCAAGCGGCACGAGAGCGCGCGCGTCGCGAGCTGGCGCCCGTTCCTCGCACTCGCTCGCCTGTCCAAGCATGATCCATGCGCGGCCATAGGTCCGGGCCGCCATATAGAACACGCTCCCGGAGCAAGCGACGATGCTGCACCGATCCACACGGCCGATTAGGCTTGCGGTGCCGCCGAATTTCGCGGCCATGGCTTCCAGATCAACACGCTGTTGAATCCCGCAGGCACAGCATTGCGAGCGCGCGAGCGCGTTGGAGCCGATGAGGGCGCCGATGGATCGCGCCCAGCGCGGGAAGAGCGGTTCGATCGCCATTCCCGCATTTCTACATAGGCCCGCTATGGGCGTCCATAATGACGCGAGATCCGCTGCGCGGATCGCGGCGCTGATCGAGATCGGCCCCGTGGCCGGTGCCGCGAGCGCGGGCTTGGTCTTCGCTGCGCTACGCTACGACCAGGCCCGCGCTGGTCGAGCTGTCCGGCCTTCAGCCGCGATGATCGAGCGCCGCTTTGGCGTCGCCGGCAACAAGGGGTCGTCGCTCCCTCTGTGCAGGGGCTGGACCGTCTCGGCCGCGTTCCGCTGCCTCCCTTGGCGATCGGGCGGTATCCCCGGCCTTCCCTCCACGTTGTTCCGCAGGTAGTCTTTTGCCCTCTCCCCTCACTCGCTTCGCGTGGGTAGAAGAGGACAGGCCACCAGGACCGAGACAAAACGACGTCGAACCATCGTAAAGGCGACTAAGATGCCAAACAGAATCCCGCTCGATCCGGCTTTGCGGGCGGGCTTTGACGAGACATCCAACGACCAGCGCAGCAAGGCAGAACTGGATGCGTGGTGGGACCATCCCTTTGGCCGGACCCGCCCTGACGGTCGCATCGACGTGCGTTGCCTCAATGGCGGAGCGCATGACAGAAGCTCCGCCCTTGGCGTCGCCGACTCCTATGACGAAGCATGTGCCTTGGCAGAGGAAAAGCAGGCCAACTGGGTCCGGCAGCGGGAACAGCCGATCCCTTCCTGTCGGGACGGGAAAATCATCATGGTTCGGCAGCCGCAGAGGCCCGATGAACAGGAAGTCATTTTGGGGGAATATCAGCCAGAGCAGGAATCGAGTGGAGCCTAATCCTCCATTTTGCGGTATTTCCTCCAAGTGATTTGATCGTGGAAACCTCCCACAGCCCCTCATGGAAAATGGCGCGGAGGGAATCCTCCGCGCCATTCTCTCCTCGTCCTTCTGGCGAGGTCAGGCAGCCATCCCCATGCGTTCCACGCTGGCGATGGCGCCAAGATCGGCTCGCTCGGCTTGGCCATTGGGCCGTGCCGAGCGCACCGGTGCTGTAGCCCGGATCTGCTTTAGCAGCTCCGTCCGGCTCAGACCGCCTGTCTGGGCAAGCACCTGTTCCACAGCTGTTGCGGTGGACGGGTCGAGCACGACAGAGCGATTGAGACGGCCAAACCCGATTGCCTGCAGGAAGCGGGGCGCGCCTTGGGCGTGAGTGCGCACGAGCTGCTCAACATGCATCAGACGCGGTCCGCGTATGTTGATGTCATCCCTTTTCCTTCATCTTCGCGCCGACAGCATCCGCAATATGGATCACCGGGATCGACACTGCGTCGACCACCTTGTCATAGACCTTGTGCATCGAATTGGCGCCGATCAGCAGCGCGGTGGCCCCCGCCTGCTCCAGCCTGCGGGCGCTGTCGGTCAGCACTTCAGCGGCATGGTCCCACTGCTCCGGCGTCGAAAGGCGAATAAGGTTGGTGAAATCGAGGCTTTCGATCAGCAGCGGCGCGCTGGCCGTCTTCGAGGTGCGCGCCTGCACCAGCTGGTTGATGTCTTCGTAATAAGTGCGGGTCGAAACCCAGCTCATGCCGCCGATAAGGCCGATCTTGCGCAAAACGATAACTCCCCGGGCTTGAATGACAGGCCCCTGTTTGCACCGGCCTTACGAAAGGCGGCGGGGGAGGTCCAGACCGCTAACGCTTCCTCTCTGGCGCCAGACCGCTTGCACAGAGCGCTGCGGCGCTTGTCGTGACACCAAGCAGTTCGGCATCGCCAAGGCGCTTCACCGTGGCGACATAATCGGCCAACCCGCGTTTAGGTGCCTGAAGCGACTGCAACCGCTGCAACTGGCCGATGCTCAGGCGGTCAGTCATGCGCTCCGCCATGCACGAAGCGTTGGAATCGGAAAGGCCCGCATCGACGAGCGCCGAGCGGACCTTTCCATAAGCCAGCTTTGATGGCGAGCAGGCTGCCAGCGTCAAGACCGTGGCGATGACAGCGGCAGCCTTGCGCATCAGTGCTGCAGCGCCTTGACGATATCCTCGACCATCTTCTTTGCGTCAGCCAAGAGCATCATGGTCTGGTCCATGTAGAACACGTCGTTGTCGACGCCGGCATAGCCCACGCCACCCATCGAGCGCTTGACGAAGAAGATCGTCTTGGCCTTGTCGACGTCGAACACCGGCATGCCGTAGATCGGCGAGGACTTGTCGGTCTTGGCCGCCGGGTTGACCACGTCGTTGGCGCCGATGATGAAGGCCACGTCCGCCTGCGCGAACTCGCTGTTGATGTCTTCCAGCTCGAACACTTCATCATAGGGCACGTTGGCTTCGGCCAGCAGCACGTTCATGTGCCCGGGCATGCGGCCCGCCACAGGGTGGATGGCGTACTTGACGTTGACGCCTTCCTTCTTGAGCACGTCGCCCATCTCGCGCAGCGCGTGCTGCGCCTGGGATACGGCCATGCCGTAGCCCGGGATGATGATGACGTTCTCGGCTTCCCTCATCATGTAGGCCGCATCCTCGGCAGACCCGCGCTTCCACGGGCGCTGCTCGCGGGCAGCGCCACCAGCGGCAGTGGCCTCGGCGCCAAACCCGCCCGCGATAACCGCAAGGAACCCGCGGTTCATCGCCTTGCACATGATGTACGAAAGGATCGCGCCCGACGAGCCAACCAGTGCGCCTGTCACGATCATCGCGGTGTTGTGCAGGGTAAAGCCCATCGCCGCCGCCGCCCAGCCCGAGTACGAGTTGAGCATCGAGACGACCACCGGCATGTCCGCGCCGCCGATCGGGATGATCAGCAGGAAGCCGATGATGAACGACAGCACCGTGATCGTCGCGATCACCCAGGCCGACTGGTCCTGCGTGAAGTAGGCGACAAGGCCGATGATCGCGATCAACGTGCCGAGGTTCAGCACATGGCGGCCCGGCAGCAGGATCGGCGATCCGCTCATCTTGCCGGCCAGCTTGAGGAAGGCGATGACCGAGCCGGAGAACGTGATCGCACCGATGGCGATGCCGAGGCCGAGCTCGATGCGGCTGACCGGATTGATCTGGCCGTCCGGGAGCATGATTCCGAAGGCATCAGGATTGAGGTAGGCAGCAAGGCCCACCAGCACGGCGGCAAGGCCGACCAGCGAGTGGAACGCGGCGACCAGCTGCGGCATGTCGGTCATCGCGATCTTGCGGGCGATGACGAAGCCGATGCCGCCACCGATGGCCAGCGCCACGATGATTTCCGGCAAGCTGGCGATCTCGTGTGTCAGCAGCGTGGTGGCGACCGCGATGGTCATGCCGATCATGCCATAGCGGTTGCCCGCACGGCTCGTCGCCGGGCTGGAAAGCCCGCGCAGCGCGAGGATGAAGAGGACGCCCGAAACCAGATAGGCCAGCGCCACCCAAGGAGAGACAGCGACGTGTTCCATCACTTCTTCTCCTTCTTCTTGTACATCGCCAGCATGCGCGCCGTCACGGCAAACCCGCCGAAGATGTTGACCGAAGCCAGCACCACAGCGCCCAGCCCCAGCCACTTGGCCGAAGGGCTACCGGCAGCAGCCGATGCCACGAGCGCGCCGACCACGATCACCGAGGAGATCGCGTTGGTCACCGCCATCAGCGGCGTGTGCAGGGCCGGCGTGACCGACCAGACGACGTAGTACCCGACAAAGCAGGCGAGCACGAAAATGCTCAGGATCGATATGAAGTCCATGGCTTTCCCCCTCAGCCGAGCAGTCGTTCGTTCACAACCTTCCCGCCCTGCGTCAGGCGGATGGCGTTGCCGATTTCCTCGTCCAGAACAGGCTTGCCCTGCTCCTTGTCCCAGAAGGCCGAGAGGAAGTTGTAGAGATTGCGCGCGAACAGCGCCGAGGCATCCGCCGGCAGGTGCGCCGGCGTGTTCGAATAGCCGACGATCTTGACGCCGTGCTTTTCGACGACTTGATCCGGCACCGAACCTTCGACGTTACCGCCCTGCGCCACGGCAAGGTCGAAGATCACCGAGCCCGGCTTCATCGTCGCAATCTGCGCATCCGAGATCAGGCGCGGCGCGGCACGGCCCGGGATCAGCGCAGTCGTGATGACGATGTCCTGCTTGGCGATGTGCGCGCTGACCAGCTCGGCCTGCGCCTTCTGGTATTCCTCGCTCATTTCCGTGGCATAGCCGCCGGCGCCCTCGCCTTCGATACCGGCGACGCTTTCCACGAAGATCGGCTTGGCGCCGAGCGACTGGATCTGCTCCTTGGTGGCAGAGCGCACGTCGGTCGCCGAGACCTGCGCACCGAGGCGGCGCGCCGTGGCAATCGCCTGAAGACCGGCAACGCCGACGCCCATGACGAAGCACTTGGCAGCCGAGACCGTGCCTGCCGCCGTCATCATCATCGGGAACGCGCGGCCATAGAGGTTCGCTGCGACCAGCACTGCCTTGTACCCGGCAAGGTTCGACTGCGAAGACAGAATGTCCATGGACTGCGCACGCGTGATGCGCGGCATGAACTCCATCGCCAGCGCTTCGTATCCGGCAGCGGCATAGGCATCCACCCGTGCCCGCTTGCCGAAGGGATCAAGCCCGGCGACGATCCATGCGCCGGGCTTTGCGCCTGCCAGTTGCTCAGGCTCCGGTCCCTGCACGCCAAGCACGATGTCCGCGCCCTGCACCGCATTGTCCGCAACCTCGGCCCCGGCGGCGCGGTAATCATCGTCGGAGATCGAAGCGGTAATCCCCGCCCCGCTCTCGACGGCCACTGTGGCCCCGAGGGCAATGAACTTCTTCACGGTCTCAGGCGATGCCGAAACCCTGCTCTCCCCTGTCGCACGTTCCCGAAGGACGGCGATCTTTATTGCCCCCGCCACGGCGCTCTTACTGGATCACCAGGATGACCACGAAAACCAGCGCGCAGATCGCCGGCGTGGCCCACTTCACCATGTTCACGAAACCTTCGTACGTCGACTTTGCAGCCTTGATGTCGTTTGCCGGAGCCATTTTCTTCCCCAAAAACCATGCGCCACTGGGGCGCGACGTGCATGCTCTAGCGATGGCCGCCCCTGCGCTCAAGTGCGGAGCAGTCTCATCGCGCTTAATCGGCTCTTTACCCTATCGGCCTAGAGCAATGCTCCTGCCGACATTCCCCAAGTGGCCTGCCGCTTGACTTCAAGATCGCCTGATTTTGCTCGCTGGGCAAGCGTTTTTCGCCCCGAGCGGTGTCTGTCGTCGCGCAAACGGCCGAAGTCGGGTGGATCAAGCCT
>Ga0209066_10006806_pt1 | contig 11547 bp, 14 predicted proteins | sample All_14_2_FD_187198 | JGI IMG/M metagenome (GOLD analysis project Ga0209066, IMG submission 187198) | Freshwater microbial communities in response to fracking from Pennsylvania, USA - Allegheny Zone_MetaG_DW_15 (SPAdes) (version 2) ...
TCGAAGTACTGCACGCGATACGTCGCTTCACGGCCGAACGGTGCCTCTGAGTCGAGAATCGACACCAGCCCCGTCGTCGGCACGCGCACAAGGCCGCGCACACGGAACTGACGGTTGTTCTGAAGTCGCCAGACCGTGCACGACGCCGACTCCGCAGGGTGGTCGTCGACCTCGATCGACACGTACGGAGCCGGCGTACCTCCAGGGACAGGAGTGAGAGCGATGGTCGTCATCGGACCACACCTCCCGCGATCGCTTGAGCAGTCGACGCTTTGCCGTCACGCACCGCATCGTCAGCAACAGCACGAGCCCGAGCGAGCAGGTACTCGCCAGTGAACGGGTTCTGCACGTAGATCGGCGCAGCAGCCGCGCCACTGCTGGTCGGGCTCACCACGCTCGAGACGCTCGTCGACGACATGGATCGCATTGCGGCTTGAACCGTCCGTTGCTCTGCGCTCACACCCTTGACGTAGCCCTCGACGGTGCCGCGACCGATCTCCTCGAACACCTTCGAGGGAGAGTTGATCTTGAGCTCGAACTGCAGCGAGTTCTTCGCCGCGGTTCCCAGACCGGCAGCGGCCTTCCCGATCTTCGACTTCGTCGAGTTGATGCCCGACTCGAAACCGTCACCGACCGACACTCCGAGGTCGTACGCGCCACCGCCCCCGCGACGGAGGTTGGCAGACTTCTGCTTGTCCAGCTCGGTCGATATCTCGCCCAACCCAGACTTCGTCGATCGCAATGCACCGCGGAAGCTCTCGTCGATGTTTTCCGTCGGGATGAACTCCCCCGGCCCAAAGTACGAGTCATTGATGCCGAAGAAGTCGTTCCATCCGCGGTCCCAGTCGACGATGAAGTTGCCGAGTTCCTGGAGGATCGGCCCGTACACGCCGTCTTGCAGACGGTACTTGAGCTGATTGATCTCTGTGTCGTCAGCGAACAGCAGGTCTTGTGAGACCGCATCTCCCGCGAGCGCGTAGAAGCCCGAGAGGTTGTCGGTGTAGATGCCAACCTCTCGCGCGAGCGGCGCCAGCGCGGCCGCCATGCTATTCGCACGGTCGATCCACACAGGCGCTTGCTCGGCGAAGTCCTCCATGCCCTCGACGAGCACCGGAATGCCCTCGACGCCGAGATCGATCACGTCCTCGAGCACGGGAGCGATCGAGGACGCCAGACCACTCCAGTCGACCGACTCGAGCGCATCGCCAAGCTTCGGACCGACCCTGTCGATGATGCCGCCGAGGATCGGCAACACCTGCTCGTTCGCAACCGTCACCAGACCCAGGAAGCCGGGGATCAGGAACTCGCCCAGCTTCGTCTGCGACTCCTCGAGCGCAGCCGCCAACCGGCGTTGCTGGCCCGCGAGCTCGCCCGCAGTGTTCGCGTTGTCCCCCTGCACCGCAGACGTCTGCTCGAGCAGGGCACCCCACCGGGCTTGCACCTTCTCGTTCTCTGTCAGTGCCTCACCGTTGGCAGCGATGCCGTTCGCCCACGCATAGGCCTGCACGGTCGCCGCGGACAGGTCGATGCCGTACTTGCGCAGCGGCTCCGTCTCACCCGCGAGACCCGACTGGAACAGTCGGAGCGCCTCGTCGACGTCGGTGTTGAACACCGAGGCGAAGTCGGCACCTCGCTCCGTGAGCTGATCGATGAACTGCTCAGGGCTGTCCCGGCGGATAACCTTCGCAAACGCTGAGAACTGCGTCGAGAACTGCAGGAAGGCACGCCGGGTCAACCCGAGACGCTGTGGAGCATCCTGCGAGAGCAGGCGCAGCTGCTCGCCGATCTCGTCACCGAACGCCACGTTCGCCGCGTTGACCGACTCGCGCAGATCCGAGGCGAGCTGAATACCCTCGAATGAGTATTGGATGCCCGATTGAATGCCCGTGACGGCGCCCTGCAGCACCGTACGGCCGATCGAGAGCGCGATGCCGGCAAGGAAGTTGCCGGTGAAGATCTCGCCCACCCTCGAACGGAACCGGGACGTGAAACCATCAGCGGCTTGCCCGCCGAGGTTTCCGAACCGCCCCCGCCACCCAGAGCCGGAGCCGGCAGCGAGCGTTGACGCGTCAGCCAGGCTCCGCTTCGCCGACGCCAGACGCTCCGTGGAGTTCTCCACCGACTCTTGAATGTTGAGAACGCCGCGCTGCGCGGAAGCGAGTCGCTCCTCCGCACGGATGACCTGAACCGAGTCGTCCGAGTAGCGACGGCGAGCGTCAGCCAGAGCCGCCTCTGCGATGCGAACCTTGCCTGTCGCATCCTGCTCTTTCAGCCGTGCTGTAGCGAGCTCACGGGTCGCCTTCGCGACCTCGTCCGTGGCCTTCTTCAGCGCGTCGCCCGACACAGTCGAGGTCTGCTTCTTGAAGCCCTCCGAGAAGCCTCGCCCCGCAGTGTCTCCTGCGGTGCGGAATCCGCGCGAGAAGCGCGACGTGGCATCCTTCGTCGAGCCGTCGACCATGCCCGACACGGCCTTGCGGAAGCCGGTGAATACCGGATAGATCGCGACCTTGCCCGAACCGACCTCGGGAGTAGACATCAGCACCCCCGGGTGGTTGTCAGTCGCGGAATGCGCTCCGCTGCTTGAGTTGGTCCATGAGCGCCTCGCGCTCCTCCTCCGACACCGCGTCGGGGTCTGGCCACGGCCACCCCAGGTCGATCCACGGCGCATCCTTCGCACGCAGGAAGTTCAGAACCGCCTGCGCCAGCTGCCGAGTGTCACGCTCGAGACGACTCATCGGCTCTGACCAGCCGCGCACCGCGGCGTGTAGATGAGATCCCGGTTCCTCCGCTAGCTCGCCTACGAGGTCCGCTGCTTCGCTGTACGTGCACGCCACCCCGACCTCGTCGAGCGACATCGCCAGGCGACTGCGGAAGTCAAACCGCAGCGCCGACCGGTGCTCGTCGATCAGTCGGAGGAGGGCAGCGCTTCCCCCAGGCGGAGCCCCTGCCACTGAGCGAACGCAAGGTAGAACAGCTCACGCGCGATCGCCGCTTCGGTTGCGTCGAGGTCCGGCATCTTGTCGACCCATGCTGGGTTCTGTGCCGCGAGGAGGACGTTGAACTGCTCGCGCGGTGGCAGCCCTTCCATCTCGACGATCGTCCGCTCTCGAATGCGCAGCGACACACGCAACTCGCCGAGGTCGGTCTGCACGACGTACTCGTCGCCGACGATGCAGTGCTTCGGCTTCTCGTCGGGCTCGGCGACGAACATCGGCAGCTTCGCGGCCTTCTTCGGCCGAGGGCTCCGCGAGTTGGTCTTGCTCTTCGTGGACATGGCTCTCCAGTGGGTAGGTCGTGGGTGATGTGGGTGAAGGCGCCGCCCCGAGCACCCACGAGCTCGGAGCGGCGCCGCTCAGATCAGGAACCGGACGGCGCGGGCAGAACCCACTCGCCGAAGTGCTTGTTGTTGACCACCGACGACCGGTTGATCTCGAACACCAGCGCCTTGCCGTTGACCTGCCCACGCGTGGACTGGTCCTCGGTGACGCCCTGCACCTTGACATTCGGGCACGCGCGGCGACGGATTGCCCCGTTCTTGAAGATCTCCTCCGTGAACACGACGTACTGCGTGTCGTGGCCGCCGCCGTCGTACTCGACGTAGCCGTTCGAGTCGACGTCGACACCTGCCACCAGGCCGCGCACGTTGGCGTTGAGTGCCTCAGCGATCGAGATCGCGAGTGTGACGTTCGCATCACCCGTGACGATCGAGTAGCCGTCCTGCCAGAACTCGATCGGTTCACCGTCAGCCGCGTACGCAAACTGCGGGCCCCCGTCCGACTTCAGCAGGCCCAGCTTCTTGAACGCCGGATCGAGCGTGAGGCTCTCGCTCGCGCCCTCTGACGCGGACGGGATCGCCGTCCCGAACGGCGCGAAGCCGATGAAGCCGCCGATCGGGACCCCGACGGCGAGGATGTCGTTACCGCTGGCGTCTGCCGACATGCGGTCCTCCTAGATGTGTCGTGCCCCTCAGGGCGGATGGTGTGGGTAGGTCAGTAGGGGGTGACGATCAACGTCACCGAGCCGAACCGTCGAGCGCGGTCCTGCTCCTCAGCCACCGGCACGGGACCGTTCGAGTCCTCGAGCGAGGCGACCGGGTTTCGTGCCGGCGTGCGATCGTCGACGGCGGGGAGCAGTGCGGCGAGTGCCATGACGACTCGGATCAGATCGTTCGCGTCTTTCGGCCGCTCGCGCGTCCCCGCGAGCACCGTCAGCCCGACTTGTCGTTCCGCGGTGAACTGGTCGAGCTGCGGGCCGCCGTCGTCGCGGATGACGAGCAGCTTCGCCGGGAAAGGCGGCTCGGCTGGCTCCTTGTTGTCGACCTCAACACCGACGAGCAGGTCGACGTAAGCGCCGAGCTTCGCGGCGATCGCCTCCGCCTCGGCCGAGGCAAGCATCGTCCGATACCAACCGGTGAGGAACAGCTCCAGGTCGGTGTGCACGAGAGCCAGGTCAGCCACGGCTTCTCCTCTTCGCTCGCTGCACCGCTCGAGCGAGGTTCCCCGTCTTCGACTCGATGAGCATGCTCTTCGGGTCGGTCGCGATCACCTCGGCCACGTAGCGGCGCTGGTACTTCGACGTGCGCACGATGCCGTCCCTGTACTCGCCGGAGTCCTCCGGGGCGGTCGACTGCGCAATGTCCTGCACCCGGTCAGCCGCCTCATCGACGACGCGTCGCACACCGGGCGACCGGCCGAGCTCCTCGAAGAACCGGTTGTTGAACTGCACGAGGTCACCCCTCGACGCGCTTGAGCGGGATCTCCTGGAGCGGCTGCCACCCAGTGAACGGGTTACGGGCCGCGTCCGGCGTCTCGTCGACCATGTAGGCGGTTCCGCTGCTGAGATCGTCGACTGTGCCGCCGTCGCGGACGCGATCGCCCTTGCGAACGTCGGCTGACGGGTCGCAGTAGAGGGACTTCTGGATGATCTCTTGCGATCGTGTCGGGTCGACTTGTGCGGACGCCGAAGAAGGACCGATGTAGGCATTCTCGATGGCGACGGTCAGGTCCGGGTCCCAGTCGCTGTCGACTGATCGCGATGGGTTGTAGGGGTCAGTTGTCTGTGCGCGGCGATCACGTGGGATCGTGACGCCGTTGCCAAAGAACATCAGCCCGACCTCACCGCGTAGCGCTGCACGATGGCGTGCTCTTGCTCGAGCATCGGCGCGATCTCGTACCGCACCGAAGCGCCGCCGACAGCTTGAGCAGCCACTATGCCGGTACGCATGGTCGAACGGGATGCGATCGCCGCAACCACGCCTGCGAGATCGGCAGCTTCCCACTGCGCGTAGCCGTGCTCAAGTTCGATGACCACGCCGCCGAACTTGTCGGTCCAGCAGTACGGGAGCTTGAGGATACCGGCCTCGCTCGAGTCGACGTCGGCCGTCACGTCCTCGCCGTCATTCAGCACACTCGCGATTGAGAGTATGCGGCCGGACGGTATTCGCAGTTCGCGGCCACCGCTCCCATCGACCGTGAGCGTCTGTTCGATGATCGGCGTGACATGCCATCCGCATGCGCGACGCACTTGAGCCGTCGCCGCCTTGAGCAGAAAGGTTGCGTCAGGCGTTGCCGTGTCGATAATCGGTGCGAGCTCTTCCGGGTCCGCCATGACGCCCTCCTGCTACTTGTCTTCGGGGCGGGCCGCCTTGTTCTTCGGGCTCCGACCCTTCGCCCCGGTTGCCGCGCTCGTTGTGAGCGGTCCCGCCGCACGGGGCGCAGAGGCCGGGGGCAGAAGCCCCCGGCGCTCCGCGTCCGCACGCCGGTAGCGCACGCCGCCGATCACGACGATGTCGCTACCGGTGTTCATCAGCTGCCGCCGACCGTGCCGACCACGAGGTGCGCAGGCTTCCAGATGACCTGCGCCGCACGGAGCTCCGCGCGGACGTACGTCAGGTTGCGCTGCGCGTAGTCCTTGTGCTGGTTGAACGCCTGGATAGCCAGACCCTCACGGTCGAGCAGCGCGATCTGGCGGAAGTCGCCGACGATGAACTCGCCAGACGACAGCAGCTCCGACGTCACGCGGGGGCGACCCCACAGCGTCTGCGGCCCGGTCCCGAACGGGCCCTGACCGTAGAAGCGATCCTGCTGGTCCAGCATGAGGTCGATCTCTTCGTCGTCCTCGACCGACAGCAGAATGCCCGTCACGGTGCCGCCGCGGAGCCGCGTGACCTTCGTGATCGCGCGACGCGCCGCCTTCACGATGTCCATCGGAGCGGTCGAGGCGACCGACTGCGACTGGACGCCGCTCGTGTGCAGGATGCCCTTCGGCTGCCCGCTGAGGCCCGTGCCGTTGAGGAGCAGGTCCTCGATCACGGAGTCGAGGTTGTACTCGAGCTGCGTCTCCATGAACGTCGCGAGCGCCGGAGCGTCCGACAGGAGCGAGTTCGTGACATCGAAGCCGTCGGCGTAGGTGAACACCTTCGCGTCCGCGAGCTCCGTGCTCAGGTCCGAGACGGGCTTGAGCGCGTCGTCGTCGTCCACGGCAGTTGCCTCCGGGACGACAGCAGCGTTGTTCGACGCCGCGGTGACCTGGAGGTACTCGAAGTTGCCGGCCGTCTCGCCGCGCGAGATCAGGTCAAGCAGCGTGAGCCGAGGACGGTCGACGAGGTCGACCATCGGCATGCGAATGTTCTGCACCTGAGCAGTGCCCGTGGTGATCAGCGCCTTCGCCGTGCGACGGTTCGCGAAGAAGTCCTTCATCGAACCGATGCGAGCCGACTCGATCTTGATCGGCGTGCCCGCGCCGACGCCCGACGGGTGCTTCTCAGCGAACGCCTTGTACGCATCCGACTTCACGAAGCGGTGCCCCAGCGGGACGTCGTTGAACGACTCCGGGTTGTCTTCGGCCGAGTCATCGCTCTTGCCGAGCTCGACAAGGTCCGCAAGGGCCTTCTCCGATGCCTCGATGCGCTCGATGCGCGCCTTCAGCTCGGTGGCCTCCGCAGCCTTCGCCTCGATGGTCGTGAGTTCGTCATCCGTGAACTCGCGACCCTCGTCGGCGGCCTTCTTCTTGATCTCGAGGAGCTCCTTCTGGAGCGCCGCGAGCTGTGCCTTGAGATTCATCAGAACCTGTCTTTCTGCCCTACAGGGCGTTGGTGATGTTGATGAGTCCCAGGTGCTGCTTCGACTGCTCCGTCGTCTGCTCCTCGGCCTTGGCCCCTTCGGGCTCCTCGGTCTTGGCGTCTGACGGCTTGTCTGCCGTGCCCTGGTCTTCGTCCGCCGCGCCATCGGGCGCGTCGGTGTCGCCCGCCTTCAGGCGGTCGTCTTCGTCCGCTGCTGCAGCCGCTTCACGCGCGGCCTTCACAGCGAGAATCTCGGTCTCCTGATTCGCGCCGACCGGCACGATCGAGACTTCGTGGAGGCGCAGCTTGCGCAGCTCGTAGTAGCGGATCGTCTGGCCGTCTTCGGTCTTCTCGACCCACCCGCCCTCTAGCACGTCATACGCGAAGCTCAGCTGGCGGACTCGCCGCTCCTTCATGAGCTTGTGCGTGTACGCCGCATTGGGGTTCTCAAGGTCGAGTTTTCCGTCGACGAGGAGGCCCCGCGCGTCCTCCTTCCCCGAGCACCCGCCGATGTTGAGCATCGGGTCGTCCATGCGGTGTCGCCAGTAGACAGCGACCGGATCTCCGGCCGCGGCATACTCTGCGAGAGACTCCGCGAAGGCTCCCTGCACGACCATGTCGCCGTAGCTGTCGATGTTCCCGAAGATCGACGCATACGCCTGGAAGGTGCCGTCGTCGCCGACAGCCTTCATCTCGATGTCAACGGTCTTGGTCAGCATCGCTGACTCCTTCCTGCGCGAGCTCACGCTCGACGTCGTCGTTCACCTGCTTGGCGATCGCCGCCGCAGCAGTGATCTCGATGCCCGCCTTCGCGAGGTCCTCCACGAGCTCGCGATCCCAGCGACCGCGGTCCCACCACTTCTCTGCGCCGGCGGCGCGCTGCGACTTAACAACGCGCTGCTGCCGCTCGCGGAACTTCGTGATCACCTCGGCGCTCTTGCCGTCCTGCGGTGAGGCTTGGCCGCCGACGAGGACGTTGAGCGGCGTGACAAGCTCGTCACCGCCGTCGATGCGCGGGAGGTTCTTGCGTGTGCGCGCCTCGTTCCGCGACATCCACGGGGCACCGGTTGCCGTCGACAGGACGCTGGCTTCCTCCTCGAAGGAGCCGCGCAGCTTCGACTCCACCGCCGCCTCGACATACACGTCACGGTCCGGCTCGAGGCGAGGCACCAGGAACGAGTTGAGGCCCTGCTCCCACGCCGCGATGTACGGTCCGAGGTTCGGCCCCCACAGCATCTGCTTGAACGCCTGCACGTTTGCGAAGGTGCCCTCGCGGATACCAAGGATCTCGGGCGCGATGTAGTACGCCGTGCACACCTCGATGTCGGTGAGCTTCCGGCCGGCGAGATCCTCGATGTCGCGAGGCTTGAACCCTCCCAGCGAGGTGAAAGTCTCGCCATCCTCGAACACGGGCATGCCGCCCGCGTTCTCACCACCCCGAGTGAAAGTGCGCATCACCGACTCGAACCGACTGCGGGCAACGTCGCTCGAGAATGGCTTCGGGCGAGTGATCGCGCCGGGGAAGCGGCCGCCGTTCTTGTGCACCGAACGGCGGTACGCGAGCGCCTCCTGGTACTCGTCGAGGATCGCGCGCAGCGTGCGCAGCGGCGAAGTGCCGTTGGTGCCGCGCTCGGCATAGCCGACGTCGATCAGAAAGTCTTTCGGGTCCTGCTCGACTTGCTTGCCGTCGGCGCCCGTGACAACGACTGCGCCGATGCGGTCCATGCCGTCGTTCTTGAATCGCACCCGACGAGCCGGAATGCGGACGAGCTCGTACCCGTCAGCGTGCTCGACGAGTCGCGCGACGTACTTGTCGTGCAACAGGCCGTCGATGAGCATCGACTCCCAGAACCGCATTGGAGTCATAGCCGGCGCGCGCGACGGGCGGCGCAAGAGCTCCGCGAGCGCTCCCGTGCGCACGCGCTCACGCGAGTCGTCGCCGCGACGCTCGAAAGCGTGCATCGGCGTCGACGAGAGGTTGCGGGCAACGAAGCCAACAACCTTGCGCACTGACGGCTGGTTGCGCCATGCCGGACCATACGTCGCGTCGGCGTTCCACTCAGCGAGAGGCACTCCTGCATCGACGATCTCGATCCCGGTCTGCCCCACGTACTCGCCGAGCTGCCCCAGTGACTGGAATACGCGACCCACTAGAGCACCTGCGCAAACGTAATCGACCCGTTCGGGACGAGGAGCGCTCCGTCGACCACGATGGGCTTCGACGGGTCGGAGATCTCGCGCACGTTCGCGAGCTCGACTCCCTCGAAGTCCGCGTGCACAAGGACTCCATCGAACGTCTGATCGGCCGCGTGGAGAATGACCCTCCGGTTGCGCGCCTTCCGCAGCTGACGCATCGGGTCCTCCTCCGAGCTAGACGAGCAACGGCTCGTGGTCTTCGTACGCGGACCGGTATTCCTCGACGTCGGGCATGACCTCGAGGCCGAACAGTGCGTTCGTCACTGCGACCGCCGGCGACACGTCGACGGGCGCCTTCTCTCGGTCCCAGACGGGCATCCCGCCGATGTTCTTTGTGATGCCGCTAGCGATCGCCAAGTCGAGCGGGCGCTGCTGTCGATGACGGAGCAGTCCGTCGCGGACCCGGTCTTTGAACCGCCCCGCCGAGTTCAGCAAGTCGGTCTGCGCTATCTCGATCACTTGCAGGCCAGCCTCTTTCAGAGGCTTCACGAAGTCCGCGGAAGGGCAGCCGCGCGATTGCACTGCGACGTGAGTGATGCCTTGTCGCTTCGCGATCTCGACGATCTTCGGCACGGCCCAGAGCATCCCTGCGCGGCGCGCGATGATCTCGACGTGCGCGAGCCCGTCATCCCGGTACCCAGCGACACCGATGTAGGTGCGCGCGCGATCCCATGTCGTGTCGATCGCCAGGCACATCTTCGACCCAGCCGCGATCTCCGAGCCAGGCTCGATGACCCGACCGCGGTCGTCCAGCACGGGCGGGTCAGCCAGGGCTGCCCACTTCGGCCCATCCATGAACGGAGTGACGAGCGACGTCACCCACTGACAAAGGATCTCCGTGCGCTTGACCGACTCTTCCTCGTCACCGAGCAGGTCGGAGCGGATCGACTCGTAGAACATCGGTCGATGCCCGACCGACGGATTCGACTGCTCGATCGCGTCCTGGTCGAGTAGGTCCGCACCTTCGGGCGCAGACCACTCGAACAATGCCGAGGCGATGTCGTGCGTGTTCGCGTACTCCTCGAGTGACTGCACGCCGCTCTCGACGTACTCGTCCCATGCCTTGATCGCCTTGATTAGACCATTCCGAAGCGCCTGCAGCACCACAGACTTCGCGTCGCCCGCCGACGAGATCCCCCACAGCTGCGAGTCGTAGATCGCGTTCTTCGTCTTCGACACGGAACCCCAGACATTCCACGTCTGTTGCTCGCGCATCTCGTCCATCACCACTCGTGCCGCGGACTTACCGCGACCACCCATCCGTGACGCAGCGCGAGGCTCGTATCGAGCGTTGTTCTTCAGCCGCAGCGCCTTCGAGCCGTTCTTCTTCACAGCCTTCCGCGTCTCCGCCGCCAAGTCGGGCACGACGAACATCTCGTCGTCTTCCTCCGGCTCCGGGTCGCATCGCTTCAACGCCGAGTTCCAAGCCTCCTCAGCGAGATCGAGATTCTGCGCAGTGCCAAGGATGAGGAACTCATGCGCCGGCAGATGCTCCGGGTGACGGTCCGCATCCATGAACAACCAGAACAACGTCAGCACCGTAAGCAGCGTCGTCTTGCCGTTCTGCCGTCCGACGATCACGAACACCTTGCGGAACCGATAGGTCCCGTCTTCGTTCAGCTCGAGCGCATGGATCAGCAGCCACTTCTGCCACGGATACAGCTCAATCCCCAGAACGAGCAGCGCAAACTCGATCACAGCGAAACCCCGCGAGGTCTCCGGCGTCAACGGGCGCAGCGGCTTCGTCCACAGCCGCGGCGTCTCGCATCCCTGCGGCTTACGACGCCTGCGCTGAGTTCGCGCGGTCCTTCCGGCGGAGCTTGGCAAGAGGCGACTCCTCCACGACATGAAGTGCAGGCGGACCCGCCGGCGCAGCAGTCGGAGGCTCAGCAGGTGCAGGTGGCGGCTTCGGCCGACGAGCAACCGACCTCGTCAGGTCCTTCGTGGCCGACAAATACGCAGCGAGAAGACGATCCGAAGGGTCACCCTCCGAACGGTCCATCTTCCGAGCCAGATCACGCAGAAGCTCGCACAGCGGAGCGTCCAAGCCCTCCTCGTCGAGCGCAGCAGCCTTGATCGCCCGATTCACCGCCCGCAGATGCTTCTGACTCGCCATCACAACCTCCGAGGTGGGTGAAAACGGGGCCCGACCCGGGGGGGAGAGGAAGCGGCCGGGCGGGAGGTCTTCCGTGTGGCGCACGTGTGGAGATGTGACCGCCCCTCCCCTTGGTGGAGTGGGTGTCAGCGTTACCAGGTGCGGCTGAGGATGCCGAGGTCGGGTGCGGGTGGGT
>Ga0209066_10006808_pt1 | contig 11546 bp, 8 predicted proteins | sample All_14_2_FD_187198 | JGI IMG/M metagenome (GOLD analysis project Ga0209066, IMG submission 187198) | Freshwater microbial communities in response to fracking from Pennsylvania, USA - Allegheny Zone_MetaG_DW_15 (SPAdes) (version 2) ...
CGTCAGCAGGGCGCTGTGGAACCAGCCCCGATGCTGATCGCTGCCCTCAAGGTAGAGATCGGCCGGCGAGCGCAGTTCCGCCCGCTCCTCGCAGACCGCGGCATGGCTGACCCCGGAATCGAACCAGACGTCGAGGATATCCTCCTCCTTGGCAAACGACGTCGACCCGCACTTGCCGCAGGTCGTACCCGGTTCAAGGAAGTCTTCGATGCCGTGACGGAACCAGGCGTCGGCGCCTTCGCCGGTGAACAGCTGATCGATCTTCCGCACCAGGGCCTCGCTGCGCACGATCTCGCCGCAGTCGGCACAGCTGACGATGGTGATCGGCACTCCCCAACTGCGCTGGCGGGAGAGGCACCAGTCGGGCCGCCCCTCGATCATCGAGTAGATCCGCTGCATTCCCCAGGACGGGGTCCATGTCACCTGCTTGATACAATCAAGGGATTTGGCCCGCAGGTCGTTGATTTCCATCGAGATGAACCACTGCGGTGTGGCCCGGTACATCACCGGCTTCTTGCAGCGCCAGCAGTGGGGATAGCTGTGGTTGATGTCACTCTGGTGGATCAGCAGGCCGAGGTTATGCAGATCCTGGTTGATGACCCTGTTGACGGCCGGGATCCGTTGTCCGGCATAGGGACCGGCCTCGCTGGTGAACACCCCCTCGTTGTCGACCGGCGAGAAGATGTCGAGCCCATAGCGCAGCCCGGTTTGATAGTCGTCGACGCCATGGCCGGGGGCGGTATGGACGCAGCCGGTACCGGCGTCGAGGGTGACATAGTCGGCCAGCACCAGCAGCGAATCCCGATCGAGGAAGGGGTGGCGGCAGCGGCGATTCTCCAGGCCCCGGGCGGAAAAGGTCCCGGTGATGGTGTATTTTTCAATGCCGACCTCGGCCATGAACGGCGCCACCCGATCCTGGGCGAGGATCCAGGTCTCCCCCTCCACCGCCACCGCGGCATAGGTGAAATCGGGGTGAAAGGCCACGGCCAGGTTGGCCGGCAGGGTCCAGGGGGTCGTCGTCCAGATGACGACCGAAACCTTCGTCCCGGCCAGGGCCGGGCTGATGTCGGAGAAATCCTCCACCACCGGGAACTTGACGTAGATCGAGGGCGAACGGTGATCGTGGTATTCGACCTCGGCCTCGGCCAGCGCGGTCGTGCAGGTGGCGCACCAATAGACCGGCTTCTTGTTCCGGATGACTGCCCCCGAGAGCAGGAAGCGATTGAATTCCCGGGCAATGGTCGCCTCGTAACCATGATCCATCGTCAGATACGGCTTGTCCCAGTCTCCCAGGACCCCCAATCGCTTGAACTCCGCCTTCTGAGTCTTGATCCACTTTTCCGCGTACTTACGGCAAGCGGCGCGCTTCGACAGTTTGGGGATGGAGTTCTTCTTGTCACCAAGTTCGAGATCGACATTGTGCTCGATCGGCAGGCCGTGGCAGTCCCATCCCGGAACATAGGGGGCGTTGAATCCCGCCATCCGCCTGGACTTGAGGATGATATCCTTGAGAATCTTGTTGAAGGCGGTACCCAGGTGGATATGGCCGTTGGCATACGGCGGCCCGTCATGGAGGACGTAGAGCGGCTTGCCGTCCGCCTTCTCCTGGATCTGGCCATAGAGGTCCTCCTTGTCCCAGCGCTTGAGGAAGAGCGGCTCGCGCTGGGTCAGGTTGGCCTTCATGTTGAATGATGTCTGGGGCAGATTGAGTGTCGCCCGGTAGTCCATGTCGTTCTCCTTTATCGTCACGCAACGGCGGCCGCCGTCGGTTTGGAAGAGCAGTATTGCGGCAGGCATGCCTTCGGTCGCCAAGGGGATCGAGCGCCGGCATGCCATTACGAAGCCGTTAAGTTTACCAATTGAACATCAAGATGCAAGGCAAAATCGGGAAATCACCGTCATCCCGGGGCAAACAAATATTTTTTTCCGGAATTTTCACCGATATCAAAAGCAATAGCCCTAAATCCTTTAAAATTGACATAAATTCCAGATATTATTAAAGTGCACCGATAGTCGCGGTCAGACGGCCGTCCTCCGGCACGTTCAACAGACACAGGAATGTATGATACCACAGCATTTCGAAACGGATACAATGATCGAGATGATCAAGGTCTCGAAGATCTACCCGCCCGATGTCACGGCACTCTCAGATGTCTCGCTGACCATCAAACGAGGGGAGATGTTTTTCGTTATCGGGATGAGCGGCGCCGGCAAGACAACCATGCTCAAACTTCTCTGCAGCATGGAAACACCGACCAACGGTCTGATCGAGGTCGCCGGCCAACCTATCCACACGATGAAGGGTTCGGCCCTGGCCCTCCTGCGCCAGAAGATCGGCGTCGCCTACCAGGACTTCAAGCTCCTCGATGACCGGACGACAGCCGAAAATATCGCGATCTCGATGGAAGTGTCCTATAAAAAACCGGATATCATTCGCAAGCGGGTCATCGATCTGCTCGAACAACTCGATCTTGCCGACAAGCACGATACCTTCACCGACGAACTATCACGCGGGGAACAGCAGCGGGTCGCCCTCGCGAGGGCGTTGGCCAATTCCCCGCCCCTCATCCTGGTCGACGAACCTACCGGCAACCTTGACGCCATCACCACCGAACGGGTCATGAAACTGCTCAACAATTACAACAACTTCGGGGCGACGGTGATCATCGCCACCCACGACGGCTCGATCTACCGCAACACGCCGCATCGGGTCATGGAATTGAACAAGGGTAGAATCCACACCATCCACGGAGGAGAGTGAGCGTATGAATTTCTGGTTCACCGTTCTCCGGCAGGTCGGCAGAAATTTTCGTCAAACCTGGGCGTCACAGCTGATGACCCTGCTGACCGTCACCCTTTCGGTGCTGATCTTCGCCTTCTTCTACCTCGTCTATACCAATATGCTGACCATCGGCGATAAACTCGGCGACGATCTCCGACTCATCGTCTATCTGGAGGAAGAGCCGGGACCGGAGATGCAGCAGCAGCTGCGACGCAAGATCACCAGTTTCGACGAGGTCGAGGCGATCCATTTCATCTCCAAAACGGAGGCCTACGATCGATTCTCGCAACAGATGTCACGGAACCGGGACGTGCTCGAAGACATGCCCAGGGATTTTCTGCCGGCCTCCATCGAGGTCGTGCCGCTCAAGACCCTGCGGGGGCTGAAGCAGATCAAACTGTTCTCCGACTATCTGGCCAAGCTGCCCGGGACCATCAAGGTGCAGTACGGCAAGGACTGGATCGAACGTTTCTATTCCTTCACCAATCTTCTGTCCATCGTCGTTTTTCTCTCCGGCAGCCTGCTGATCCTCACCACCGTGTTCATGGTGGCCTACACGATCAGGCTGACGATCATCGGCCGGCAGGCGGAACTGGAACTCCTGAAACTTGTCGGTGCCACCAACAACTATATCCGCACCCCGTTTCTGCTCGAAGGGCTGGCGCAGGGGCTCCTCGGTTCGGCCCTCGGTCTGCTGGCGCTCTATCTCCTCTTCGACTGGATCAAGGGCCGTTTCTCGGGACCGGGACTGTTCAACCTCTATGAATTCACATTCCTGCCGGCACACACTTTTTCGGCAATCGTCCTCTTCTCCATTCTGCTCTGCACCGTCGGCAGCTTCACTTCGATCCAGAAACATCTGAGGATATGAAGGCCAGGGGGATCATCGACAAAGTTCGCCTTCGGCAGCGCGATGGTGCCGGCCCAGCTAACGCCCCGGCCGCTCTCCGGCCGGCAGGGCCGATGGCTGCATGCCTTCTCCTCTGCATCTTCACCCTCCTTTCCACACTCTCCGGAGCGGTCGCCCGGGAGGCGGGTCGGAAGTCGAAAGAGGGTATCGAGACCTACCGTATCAATATCCAGCGGCTCCAGCAGGGCATCGCGACCCAGCAGGAACAGTATCTCGAGGCGGCGGACCAGGAAAAAAGCCTGCTGCAGGAACTCGAAGAACTCGACCGCCGCCTGGCCGAGCAGGTCGCCAGGCTGAAAACCCTCGAAGACAAGCTAAGCTCGCAGCAGGCCCTCATCACCGTGAAAGAGGCGGAACTGTCCGCGGTCAGGGCGGAGAAGGGCAAGGTTCAGCTCCATCTGGGCAAACGGATCAGCGCCTATTATAAAATGGGCAACATCGGCCTGCTCAACGTCATCTTTTCGGCCCGGACCCTGCCCGAACTGCTGCGATTTCAGGATGCATTCCAGACCCTCATCGAATACGACCAGAACGTCGTTGCCACCTACCGCAAGAGCATCGCCGACCTTGAACGGGTCACCCGCAGCCTTGTCCTGGAAAAAAACGTCCTTTCCAACTTTATCGCCCAGTCCGCTAACGAAAAGGACAATATCGACGCGACAAAAGAAAAGAAGGAACAGCTGCTGCAGCATATCCGCACCCAATCGAAACTGCACCGGCAGGCGATCACGGAAATGGAGCAGGCAGCGACCGATCTCACCGCCTCACTGCTTGCCCTGAAAAAGAAAAAAGAGGCCGGCGAGCAGGGCTTCAGGCAGCGAAAAGGGGCACTGCCCCCACCGGTCCCGGGAACGGTCATCACCGCTTTCGACCAGACGACGACGAACGCCCTCGGCATCACGAAAAAATCAGAGGGGATCGCCATCGAGGCCCCGAGCGGCACTCCGGTCAGGGCCGTTTTCCCCGGCACGGTCATCCATGCCGGATATTTGCGCGGCTACGGCAATACAATTATTGTGCATCATGGATTTCAGTATTATTCTATTTCTTCGAGGGTTGAAAAAATCCTGGTCGCCAAGGGAGATGAGGTCAACGCCGGCACCGTCGTCGGTGAACTCGGCGAGACGGCTATGCTGATCGACAGGGGACTCTACTTCGAGATCCGGCACCGGTCCGATTCGCTCGATCCGATGCTCTGGCTCAACACCCGACAGTTGCAACCTCCAGGACACAACCCTGGCTGAAAGTTACGATTCTTGCTGACACACATCGCACGCACAGTGCGTTAAGGATGTACATGGCAACACCTACCCGTTCGGGATGGACGATCATCGTCCTCTGCTCCCTGCTCCTTGTCTTCGCCGGAACCGTCTCTGCCGACATTTCCCAGGGACAGCGGGAAAAGACCTACAGTCAGCTGGAAATTTTCTCCAATGTCCTGAGCATCCTGCAGGAAAACTATGTCGAGGAGATCGATACCCAGAAGGCGATCGACGGCGCCATCCAGGGTCTGCTCCTGACCCTCGACCCCCACAGCTCCTACCTCAAGCCGGAAGAACTGAAGGACCTGCAGGAAGAAACCAGCGGCTCATTCAGCGGCATCGGCATCGAGATCACGATCAAAGACGGCATTCTCACGGTCGTCAGCCCGATCGAGGGCACACCGGCCGATGAGGCCGGGATCAAGGCCAACGACCTCATTGTCGAGATCGATGGGCAGAAGACCAAGGACATGACCTCGGACGAGGCGATCAAACGGTTGCGCGGCTCGCGGGGGTCGAAGGTCAAGATCACCATCCAGCGCGAGGGGGAGAATCAGTTGCGGCCGATGGCCCTGGTCAGGGATGTCATCCCGATCCATTCCGTCAAGGCATCGTTTCTGACCCCTGGCTTCGCCTATTTCCGCATCACCAACTTTCAAAGCCACACAACCAGGGATTTCAAGAAGGAACTGATCAGCCTTCAGAAGAAGCAGAACATCCGGGGACTGATCCTCGATCTGCGTAACAACCCGGGAGGCCTGCTCAATCAGGCCGTCAGCATCAGCGACATCTTCCTGCAGAAGGGCATTATCGTCTCGACGAAGGGGAGAACGGAAGACCAGAACATGGTGTTCCAGGCCCACAACACCGCCGACGATGCCGGCATGCCGATCGTCGTCCTCATCAACGAAGGATCGGCCAGCGCCTCGGAGATTGTCGCCGGGGCCATTCAGGACCATAAACGCGGGGTCATCGTCGGTATCAGGAGCTTCGGCAAAGGGTCGGTGCAGACGATCATCCCGCTGCCGGACGGCGCCGGACTGCGTATGACCACGGCCAGATACTACACGCCCGCCAACCGCTCGATCCAGGCCCTCGGCATCAACCCCGACGTCGAGGTCCCGGCCCAGGAACCGGCCAAGGACGACGCGCCCACCAACGACGAAACCCTCCGGGAAACCGACCTCGACAATCACATCGATGATCGGAAAGAGCCGACACCGCCCGCCATGTCGATCGATCCGGAGATCAGGGAGAAACTCAAAAACGATCCCCAGCTCAACACGGCGCTCAACATCCTCAAAAGCCTCGATCTGTTCTCATCCTACCGCAAACTGCAGGCCAGACGATAAGCCGCCGGCGCCTTCCGGCGCCCGTCAACATCCGCAGGGAATGAGCTGAGGCCTCAGAAGCCGAGTTCCTTGAGGAAGCGCTCATCCTGCGACCAGTTCTTCCGGACCTTGACCCACAGTTTGAGCATGACCTTGCAGCCGACCATCTCCTCGATCTCCCGTCGGGCGGCCGTGCCGATGCTCTGCAGCTTTTTCCCACCTTGACCGATGACGATCCCTTTCTGCGAATCCTTTTCGACGACGATGGCGGCATGGATCGTCACCAGCTTCTTCGCCTCGTCCTCCTTGAAGGATTCGATCAGCACGGCGGTCGCATAGGGTATTTCCTGTCCCGTCTTCAGAAAGACCTTTTCGCGAATGATCTCGGCGGCCAGGAATCGCTCGCTGGCGTCAGTCGGCATGTCCTCGGGAAAATAGCGCGGACCGAACGGCAACAGGTTCAGGATCTCCGTCACCAGGTCCCCGCAGCCATCGCCGTTCAACGCCGATACGGGAACGATGGCCTTGAACGGGTAGAGCGCGGCATAGCTCTCGATGAGCGGCAGCAGTTCCTTGCGGTCGATGAGATCGATCTTGTTGAGAACCATGATCGCCGGCGAGACAATCTTGCCGAACCAGGCCGAATACTCCTTGTCCCGCTCCGATTTCATCCTTTCCGGTACCGGCAGGGAGACATCGACCAGGAAGAGGACCGCGTCGACGTCGGTCAGGCTGTTCATCGCGATCCGCACCATCTCCCGGTTCAACGGTTCCCGGGCGGTATGCAGCCCCGGAGTGTCGAGCAGGACGATCTGATAGTCGCTGTGGCTGACGACTCCCAGGATGCGATTGCGGGTCGTCTGAGGTTTCGGGCTGACGATGGAGATTTTCTGGCCGAGGAGGGTGTTCAGGAGGGTCGATTTGCCGACATTAGGCGGCCCGACGATGGCGACCATCCCGGATTTGATCGGTGCTGTAGAGTCCATGGGAGACAGTTTCGAGTATCGATAAAATTTTATTATAGTGTAGCTAAAACCTGATTTCACACTATACTGAAGCGGTTTTTAACTTCCTCCGCCATTGGCAAAACCGCAAAAGTATACCCTTCCTGCCGTCACTGCACACCCTTTTTCGAAGGACTGCGGCACAGCCGGACATCCATGACCCCACAGGACCGACCAATCGACCTTATGATGTACTCCGGAAGACTCATCGAATATCTTGATGGAGGCAGATTCATCTGCGGCATGGTCATCGAGAACCAGTCGAAACGGGTGCACCTTATCAATCAGAACGGTCGTGAAGTCAACCTTCCGGTCTCCCGGATCATTCATTGCTCCGAGCACAGCTACGGCAGCATCGCCGATCGCGAACTCCTGGTGGGCGAACTGAAGGAAGCCCACGAACGCCGCAGTTCACTGATGCGGGAAATTAACCTCGAAGAACTCTGGGAGCTTGTCTCCGAGGAGGAGGGAGCCTCGTTCGATCCCGCCTTCCTCGCCGAACTATCCTTCGGCGCAGCGGCCACCGACGACAAGGTCGCGGCCTTTCTCCGCTGCATCTTCGCCGACCGGATTTTTTTCAAGTACCGCGAAGGCGTGATCAGGACCCACTCCTTGGAGCAGGTGCAGCAGATCCGCCAGCAGCTCGAGAAGGAACGCCAGGAAGCAGAACTGATCAAAAATGGGGCCAGGGCCATCGCCGAAATCATGGATCACCCGGCGGCGGGATACCACCCCGATCCCTGGCTCGAGGAATGCCTTGGCATCATCCGCGATTATTATCTTTTCTGCACCGAGGCGAATCAAGCCGACCTGGCCCGCCGCATCCTCAAGGAGGCCCAGCTCACCGGCCCGCACGACCCGTTCCATCTCCTCGTCAATGCCGGAATCTGGGGCAGGAACGAAAACCTGCCGCTGCTCCGCCACGACATCCCGGTCAGCTTCTCGCTCTCCGCCCGCCAGCAGGCGGAGGCGATCCTGCAGAGCAATCCCCGGGCGCTGTTCGATGACCCCGGCAGGGTCGACCTCACCCACATGGCGCCGCTGACCATCGATGGCGCCACCACCCTTGATTTCGACGACGCCTTGACGATCGAGGAAGAGGATGGCAATTATCTGGTCGGCATCCATATCTCCGACGTCGCCCACTACGTCCGCCCCGGCGACGCCCTGTTCAAGGAGGCGATGCAGCGCGGCACCTCGATCTATTTCCCGGAGGGGCAGATCCCGATGCTGCCCCGCCATCTGTCGCAGGGAGTCTGCAGTCTGATCCAGGACGAGATCAGGGCCGCCTTCAGCTTCATGATCCTGCTGTCGCCGACGGCCGAGGTGCTGCGGGTGCGGATCATGCCGTCGGTCATCCGGGTCGCCCGCCGGCTCACCTATGAAGAGGCCGACAGGATCATCGACCGTGACCCGGAGCTGCGGCTGCTTGACGAGTTGCGGCAACGACTGCGGCGCCGACGCCTGGACAACGGCGCCCTGCTGCTCCCCTTCCCCGATGTCAATATCTTCATCGACAACAGCGGCAAGGTCCACGTCAGTCTCGTCAGGTCGGACACACCGTCGCGGACGCTGATCTCCGAGATGATGATCCTGGCCAACACCGAGGCGGCCCGCTATATCTCCGACCGGATGGTACCGGGGCTGTTCAGGACCCAGGGCCCGCTGAAGAACCGCATCGTTCACGGCGAAGACGATGACCTGTTCCAGAACACCCGGCAGCGGAAACAGCTCCCCCGCGGCGAGCTGCTGACCGCCGCCGGACTGCACAGCGGGCTCGGCGTCAATCACTACACGACTGTGACCTCGCCGATCCGCCGCCTGCTCGACCTCGTGATGCAGCATCAGCTCAACTCCATTGTCCGCCGCCGGCAACCCTGTTTTTCCGCCGACATGTGCAAGGATTTCACCTCGGTCATCAATCGGACGGTTACCACCGCCAACAATGTCCGCCAGCTGCGCCACCGCTACTGGCTGTTGAAGTACCTGGAAGACCGCAAGGGCCAGTTGTTCGACGCCCTGGTGATCGAATCCGGGCCGAAACGGACCTTCCTTCTCCTGACCGACATCCTGATGGATGTGGATCTGCCCTGCCCCTCCGGCAGCAAACCGATCCCCGGCTCCATCATCAAAATCAGACTGGTCAAGGCCGATGCCCTCGACAACCTGGTCCGGTTCGACTGGTGAGTCCCCACCCGTGATGAAGATATCCCAAGGCCGCTACGGCAGCATCCATCCTGTTGTGATTAATCGCTTTGATGCCGCACCCGAACTTGGTATATTCGCTGCGGGGGGAGAAGATTCATCTCTGATATCAATGACGATGCTATGACAGAAGAACTGCTGCCCGGCGGCATCATGATGGTGAAAATCGACGGGAGCAAGGTCAGGCGTCTGCGCGAGCAGAAGGGTCTGACCCAGCTCTATGTCGCCACCGCCGTGCAGGTGACGACCGACACGATCTCGCGCTGGGAAAATAAGCGCTACCCTTCGGTGAAGAAGGATAACTGCCTGAAACTGGCCGAGGCCCTCGGCGTTTCCCTGGACGAACTGCTGGAGCATCAGGATACTGAGGAAGCGGAACCGATTGCCGAGGAGCCGGCGCAGGAATCCGGAGAACCAGCTCTTCCCGGACCGACCAAAAAACTGCTGTTCATCGCCGTCGGCCTGCTCCTCGCCCTGCTCGTCGCAGCCGGCGCCGGCTGGTACTACTTTCTCCGTCCGCCGGAATCGGTCATTACCGCCCGGCGAATTCTCCCCAAACACTGCATGCCCGACCAGCCTTTCCCGGTCATCATCGAAGTTGCCGCTACCCCGGATCGACCGGTCACCCTGATCCTGAAGGAAATCCTGCCGGCCAAGGCGGTACTGAAAAAGACCTCGCCCTCTCTCTCGGCAGCGGCCGGTAAAGACCGGGAGTTGAAATGGCTGGAAAAGATCGACGGACCGACCCGTTTCATCTACACCGCCACCCTCACAGGCGAACCGGGGGAGGCCTTCCGTTTCTCCGGCGATATCGCCGTCAGTCAGGATTCGGAAAAAGCCCGGCCCGTAACCGGCAACGATACCATCAAGACCGGCACCCACCACTGGGCGGATGCCAACGCCGACGGTGTCCTCAGCGACAAGGAAATGCTGACCGTGCACGACGAGTACAGCGGCGCCGATAAGTTGGGAATCGATGTTCTGAAGATCGAGAAGATCTGGCAGGGTTCCGGCTACCGCTGGAATGAGGAAAAATCAACCTACGAGATACAGCCATGATCCAGGTATCTCTGACGGCACAGACTGCCGAAGCCCCGAGGCCGGCGATGGCCGGGAAGCGGTTCGGCGCCACAACGGCACCGCATCTCCACGGCGTGTTTTTTTTCCTTTGTATTCTGGCCTACGGCAGCTTGTCATCGCCGGCGATGGCGATTGAACCCGTCTCCGGCCAGTACCTCTCTTCGTACGGTAAGACCATACGTCTCGAGTACCGCGTCCTTTATCCACCGCCGGTCAGCCTGATCGTCGAACAGTACTTCCCGTCGGGGCTGGAGATCATCAGCGCCTCGCCGATGCCGCAGGTATTCAACCGCAGCGCCGGCAAAATGAAGTGGATCTTCAAAAATCTGCAGCCTGGGACGTATGCCATCGCGGTCGAATTCAACCAGCCGATCCTGTCTGCCGAAATCCAGGCCATCTTGCGTTATCGCCATCCGGGCAGCGGCCTTTTCACCGAAAGCACTATCCTTCCCTGACGGCCGCCGCCTGTCCGCATCCCGCGGTGTTGCCGGCCACGGTCCCCAACCTTCTCAGTTCCTCACGGAGAGCGGCAGCAATCGGACGGCAACCATCCACATCGTCACGCCGACAAAGAGATCGAGCCATCTCCAGGCTCCGGGGCCGGCAAAGACCGGTGCCAGCATCACCCCTCCGAGGCTGAGCGAAAAAAACCACAGCACCGATGCCGAGCAGGCGCCCAAGGCGAAGGCCAGACGGGCTTCGGCAGGGAATTGGCTGGCGATGGCCCCGAGCAGGACGACGGTGTCGAGATACACGTGGGGGTTGAGGAGGGTGACGGCAAGAGTCGTCAAAACCACCTCTTTTACCGAGCCCGGCCGCCTCTCATCAGCCTGCAGGGAATTGTTCGCCATCGCCCGCCGCAGGGCTCTCGCCCCGTAGGCAAAAAGAAACAGCGCCCCGCCCCAGGCTGCCGCTGTCTGCAGCGGGGGATCGGCGGCCACCGCCGCGCCGACACCAGCGACACCAATTGCA
>Ga0209066_10006809_pt1 | contig 11546 bp, 10 predicted proteins | sample All_14_2_FD_187198 | JGI IMG/M metagenome (GOLD analysis project Ga0209066, IMG submission 187198) | Freshwater microbial communities in response to fracking from Pennsylvania, USA - Allegheny Zone_MetaG_DW_15 (SPAdes) (version 2) ...
TTCGTGCCGTGCTTGCTGTAGAGCGCCATCGTCTCGCGCGACATCGCCTCGCGGGAGTACTGGTCCTTCTTGCCCTTGTACTTGTCCTGGATCCGCTTGAGCTCCGGGGCGACCTCGAGCATCTTCCGCTGCGACTTGATCTGCCGCACGAACAGCGGGATGAGCGCCGCGCGCACGATGAGCGTGAGACCCACGATCGACAGCACCCAGGTCACGCCGGAGTCAGGGTTCATCCCCAGGAAGGTGAACAGGGAGTGGAACCCGACGAGGATCGCCTCGATGACCCACTTGATGGGCCAGAGGACGGTGCCGATGATGTCAGGCAAGCTGGTCAGCTCCTTCGGTGGTCTGCGCCTCGTGGTCGCAGTGGTCGTGGTGCTCGAGTCGGAGGACGAAGCCGCCGCGGCCGAGCACCGCGTGCGTCCGTGGGTGGGTGGGCACGTCGTCGATGCCGCCGCGCGCCCAGGGGTGGCAGCGGATGAGTCGCACGCCGCCGAGCCAGATCCCGCGGAGCACGCCGTGCTCCTGGATCGCCGTGAGCGCATAGCGCGAGCACGACGGGTAGTACCGGCAGACGTCGCCGTAGATCGGCGAGATCACCGCACGGTAGACGTCGAGGATCGCGACGCACGCGTTCCGCGGCGCGAGCGCGAGCGTTGCGAGCACGCGGGTGGGACGTGCGGACTCCGCGGCGAGGGCCTCCGAGCCGGACGCGATCGCGGTCATCGGCCGACCGCCAGTCCGCGGCGCAGCTCGTCGTCGAGCGTGGTCCAGTCGGCGTCGATCGCGCGCGGCAGTGCGCGGACGACGACATCGACGCCGCGGAGTCCGTCGCGGATGCGCGACGCGGCCGACGCGCGAAGGCGTCGCTTCACGAGGTTGCGGTCGACGGAACCTCCGACGGCCTTCGACACGACGAAGCCGAATCGCGCCGGCGCCGTCGCCGACGTGGGCCGCGAGTGCACGACGATGGCCGCGCCACCGCGCCGCCGACCGCCGCGGACGACGGCGGAGAAGTCGCCCGGCGCCGTGATGCGGTGCGGCTTCGGGAGCACTCGGATCAGGCCGAGAGCTTGGTGCGACCCTTGGCGCGACGGGTCGCGAGGATCGAGCGGCCGGCACGCGTGCGCATGCGGGCACGGAAGCCGTGCACCTTGGCGCGGCGGCGGTTGTTCGGCTGGAAAGTGCGCTTGCTCATGATGGTCTGGTCTCCTGTGGTCCGGGACAGTGCGCCGGATCGAGGGGTTCGCCGGAAGGCGCGAAGTCAACCGGTCAACAATAGCCCCGGCACCCGGAGCGGTCAAACGGACGGTCATATACACAGGGCCCATTCCGCGGTGGTCACGACACGCCGCGCATGACTACAGTGTTACCCACGTCCGGCGGACCCGACCGATCCGGACGTGTGGCCGTGCCGTGCGGTCGCCGCATGGAGAGGCTGGGGGAGGTGCCGGTGGCGGATTCGACCGACGTCCGGGGCCTCTGGACCGCGATCCTCGAGCTGCTCGACGACGACGACCGGGTGACGCCGAAGCTGCGCGGATTCATCGACCTCGTCGAGCCGAAGGGCGCGATGGCGGGCACGCTCTATCTCGAGGTGCCGAACGACTTCACCCGCGGGATGCTCGAGCAGCGCGTGCGCCAGCCGCTCAACGACGCGATCGTCCGCGCGACCGACGGCGAGCTCTCGGGCTTCGCGATCGTGGTGAATCCCGACATCGAGCCGGACGAGCTCGCGACGATCGCCGAGCCGAACGAGTCGTACGCGCCGCCGCCCACGCCGGTCGAGACCTCATCGCGCCGGCCGGACTCGCGGCTCAACCCGAAGTACACCTTCGACAACTTCGTCATCGGCGGGTCGAACCGCTTCGCGCACGCCGCCGCCGTGGCCGTGGCCGAGGCCCCGGCGAAGGCCTACAACCCGCTCTTCATCTACGGGGAGTCGGGCCTCGGCAAGACCCACCTCCTCCACGCGATCGGGCACTACGCCGAGAGCCTCTACCAGGGGATCCAGGTGCGCTACGTGAGCTCGGAGGAGTTCACGAACGACTTCATCAACTCGATCGCGAACAACCGCGCGGCGGCGTTCAACAAGCGCTACCGCGAGATCGACATCCTGCTCATCGACGACATCCAGTTCCTGCAGGGCAAGGAACAGACGCAGGACTCGTTCTTCCACACGTTCAACACGCTCCATGACCACAACAAGCAGGTCGTCATCACGAGCGACGTGCCGCCGAAGCACCTCACCGGCTTCGAGGACCGCATGCGCTCGCGCTTCGAGTGGGGCCTCATCACCGACGTGCAGGCGCCCGACCTCGAGACGCGCATCGCGATCCTCCGCAAGAAGGCGCAGAGCGAGCGGCTTCAGGTCGACGGCGCGGTGCTCGAGTACATGGCGTCGAAGGTCTCGAGCAACATCCGCGAGCTCGAGGGCATTCTCATCCGGGTGACGGCCTTCGCGAACCTCAACCGCAGCGAGGTCGACATGGACCTCGTGCAGACGGTGCTCAAGGACCTCATCTCGCTCGACGACGACAACGTCGTCTCGCCGGCCGACATCATCACGCAGACCGCCGAGTACTTCAAGCTCCCGGTCGAGGACCTCTACGGATCGTCGCGGTCGCAGGCCGTGGCGACGGCGCGGCAGATCGCGATGTACCTCTGCCGCGAGATGACCGACCTCTCGCTGCCGAAGATCGGGCAACTCTTCGGCAACCGCGACCACACGACCGTGATGTACGCGAACAAGAAGATCGCCCAGCTCATGAAGGAGCGCCGGTCGATCTACAACCAGGTCACCGACCTCACCGCGCGCATTCGGCAGGGCCAGCGCCTCTCCCGCTGACGACGCAGGACGTCACGATTGCACACTGTGCACAACCGTGTGGATAACTGTGGAAAGCGCGCCGGTTCCTGTTGAGGGGCTGCGCAGTCTCGACCTCGTCACGGTCGACGGCGGTCGCGTCGACGGCTCGGCTCGACGGAGGTTCCACACGGCGTCAACATCTTTCACCGGTGTAGTTCCCAGTTGGAGCGCGGCGTGTCGTGATCCCTCCACAGTCTCCACAGCGGTGATGACGATGAATGACAGAAGGATGGCGACCTGGGATCCCGCAACCCGAGGCGGGGCGGGCCGGCATCCGGATCGATCCGGCGTCGGTCGACTGTGACAGGATGGACCCGCAGCCGAGCCTGAAGGGGTGGATGGTGAAGTTCCAGGTCAATCGCGACGTGTTCAGCGACGCCGTCTCGTTCGCGGTGAAGCTGCTGCCGCAGCGAACCACCATGCCCATCCTCAGCGGTGTGCTCATCGAGGCGAGCGACGGCGAGCTCGTGTTCTCGTCGTTCGACTACGAGGTCTCCGCCCGCACGAAGGTCGCGGCCGAGGTCGACGAGCCCGGCCGCGTGCTCGTCTCGGGGCGACTGCTCGCCGACATCGCCGGCCGACTGCCGGCCGCACCCGTCGAGGTCGCCACCGACGAAGGGCGCGTCACGATCCGCTGTGGCTCCGGGCGGTTCACGCTGCTCTCCATGCCGGTCGAGGAGTACCCATCGCTTCCGGTGATCGGCGACGGCGCCGGTCTCGTGCCCGGCGAGGACTTCGCCCAGGCCGTCGCCCAGGTCGCGGTCGCGGCCTCGCGCGACGACGTGACCCCCGTGATCACGGGCGTGCAGCTCGAGGTCTCCGAGACCTCGCTCTCGCTCGTGGCGACCGACCGCTACCGTGTCGCGATCCGCGACATCGACTGGGATGCCGGATCGTCGGGCATCGAGGCGGCGACCGCGCTCGTCCCGGCGCGCACCCTCGCCGAGATCGGCAAGACGTTCTCGCACAGCGACACCGTCGCCGTGACGATCACGAACCGCGACGAGCGCGAGCTCATCTCGTTCTCCGCCGACCAGAAGACGGTCACCTCCCTCCTCATCAAGGGCAACTTCCCTCCCGTGAAGCGCCTGTTCCCCGAGGTCGTCGAGGATTCGGCGGTCGTGAGCACGAGCGACCTCGCCGACGCGGTCCGTCGCGTCTCGCTCGTCCTCGAGCGGGAGGCCGCGCTGCGGTTCTCGTTCGGCGAGGCGGGGCTCACCCTCGAGGCGATCGGCGGCGAGCAGGCCCAGGCCTCGGAGCTCATCGACTGCGTGCTCACCGGCGAGCCGACGGTGGTCTCGCTCAAGCCGCAGTTCCTGCTCGACGCGCTCGGCGCGGTGCACTCGGAGTTCGTGCGCATCGGGTTCACGAAGACGGAGAACCCGAACAAGCCCGGCCCCGTGCTCATCACCGCGCAGTCCTCGCGCGACGACGCCGGCGAGTCGTTCCGGTACCTGCTGCAGCCGAACCTGCTGCTGCGCTGAGGTCGCCCGTGTCGCCCCGGCGGCGGCGGCCGCGCGCGCCAGGCGGTGCGCCGTGATCGTCGGTCGGCTCGAGCTCACCGACTTCCGCAACTACGCGCGGGCCGAGCTCGACCTCGATCGCGGTGTGACGATCGTCGTCGGCCCGAACGGGCAGGGCAAGACGAACCTCGTCGAGGCCATCGGCTACCTCGCGACCGGCGGATCCCATCGGGTGTCGTCTGACCAGGCGCTCGTGCGGGCGGGGGAGTCGGCCGCGATCGTCCGGGCGACGCTGCGACACGGTGGGCGCGAGGTGCTCATGGAGTGCCAGATCAATCGCAGCGGCGCGAACCGCCTGCTCGTGAACCGCAATCCGGTGCGCTCGCGCGAGGCGAAGCGATATATCGATTCGGTGCTGTTCGCGCCCGAGGACCTCGCGATCGTCCGGGGTGAGCCGTCCGGTCGCCGCCGACTCCTCGACGCGCTCATGGTCGCGACCGCCCCGAGGATGGCGGCGATCCTCGCGGACTACGAGCGCGTGCTGCGCCAGCGCACGGCGCTGCTGAAGTCGGCGAGGGCGACCCGCGTTCCCGCGGACGCGCTCGGCACCCTCGACATCTGGGACGAGCGCCTCGCGGCCCTCGGCGCCGAGATCGTCGTCGCGCGGGCCGCGCTCGTGCACGACCTCGCGCCCCTCGCCGCGGCGGCCTACCAGCGGATCGCCGGCACGGAACAGCGCGTCGAGCTCCGGATGCGCACGACCGTCGACGGCGTCGACCCCGAGGAGGATCCCGGCGCGCCCGTGCTCGTCGACCGCGATCCGGTCGCGACGGACACCGTCCCGCCCGACACTGTCCCGACCGCCGCGGAGACTGTCGCCGCGGAGACCGTCGCCACCGTCGCCGCGCGCCTGACGGCGCGGATCGCCCAGGTCCGCCGGGCGGAGCTCGACCGGGCCGTCACGCTCGTCGGTCCCCACCGCGACGACCTCTCGATCGAGCTCAACGGCCTGCCGGCGCGCGGATACGCGAGCCACGGCGAGTCCTGGTCGCTCGCGCTCTCCCTCCGGCTCGCCTCTGCGGAGCTGCTCAGGGCGACCGGGGCGGCGGGCGATCCGGTCGTCATCCTCGACGATGTCTTCGCCGAGCTCGACGAGCGGCGCCGCGACCGGCTCATGGCGGCCGTCGCCGACTTCGAGCAGGTCATCATCACCGCGGCCGTGCCGTCGGACGTCCCCGAGATCGCCGGGAGCCGCACGATCACCATCCGGGCGGGGGCGATCGTCGATGACTGAGCCGCCCGCGGGCCGGCGGCGCGAGCACGTCGCCGTCTTCCTGCGATTCCGCGATCTCTTCGGCGAGGGCCGTCGCCGGCGTGCCGGCGGACCGTCCGGCGAGTCGCGCGATCCGGGCGACGAGCCGTTCGCGGCGGGCCGCGACCCCCGACTCCTCGCGAGGACGCTCGGCGACGTCATGCGCGACCGGGGCTGGTCGGCGCCGCTCGCGCGGTCCGAGCTCTTCGTCGCGTGGGACGAGCTCGTCGGCCCGATCACCGCCGAGCACACCGAGCCGGTCGCCATCCGCAACGGCCAGCTGCACGTGCGATGCGACTCGACCGCGTGGGCGACCCAGCTCGGCCTCATGCGCTCGAGGATCATCGCGGGGATTACCGAGCGGTTCCCGGAGGCGGGGGTCGAGTCGATCCGCTTCACCGGGCCGGACGCCCCCTCCTGGAAACGCGGTCCGAGATCGGTCCCTGGGCGCGGTCCGCGCGACACCTACGGGTGAGAAGGCAAATCCGGTCAACCCGCCGGATTTCTCTCCTCAGTGAGGCGCAGACGGCCGCGAACCCGGCCCGCGGCGACTAGACTGGAGCCTCGGTCCTGGCCCCCGCGATCCGTCGCGAGCCCGGCACCGGCGGAACACCACGACCGACCCGGCAGGAGCACGTGCACCGATGACCGACACCCCCGAGGCGACGACCGGCGGATCGGATGCGGTGAGCCCCGCCGCGCAGGAGCGCGACTACGGCGCCGACCAGATCCAGGTGCTCGAGGGGCTCGAGGCCGTCCGCAAGCGCCCCGGCATGTACATCGGCTCGACGGGACCGCGCGGACTGCACCACCTCGTCTACGAGGTCGTCGACAACTCGGTCGACGAGGCCCTCGCCGGCTACTGCGACACGATCACCGTGACGCTCCTCGCCGACGGCGGCGTCCGCGTGCAGGACAACGGCCGCGGCATCCCCGTCGACCTGCATCCGACCGAGAAGGTCTCGACCGTCCAGGTCGTCATGACGATCCTCCACGCGGGCGGCAAGTTCGGCGGCGGCGGCTACGCGGTCTCCGGCGGTCTCCACGGTGTCGGCATCTCGGTCGTCAACGCGCTGTCGAGCCGGGTCGACACCGAGGTCCGTCGGCAGGGGCACGTGTGGCGGATGAGCTTCACCGTCGGCGTGCCCGACGCCCCGCTCGTGCAGGGCGAGGCGTCGGACGAGACCGGGACCACCCAGACCTTCTGGCCGAACCCCGACATCTTCGAGACCGTCGAGTTCGACTTCGAGACGCTGCGCTCCCGCTTCCAGCAGATGGCGTTCCTCAACCGCGGGCTGCGGATCACGCTCGTCGACGAGCGCGAGCTCGAGGACGGCGCCCCGGTCATGGAGTCCTACCGCTACGACCGCGGCCTCGTCGACTACGTCGAGTACCTCAACAGCGCGAAGAAGGTCGAGGTCATCCACGCCGACGTCATCGACTTCGAGGCCGAGGACACGGCCCGCGGCATGGCGCTCGAGGTGGCGATGCAGTGGACGACCGCGTACAGCGAGTCGGTGCACACCTACGCGAACACGATCAACACCCACGAGGGCGGCACGCACGAGGAGGGGTTCCGAGCGGCGCTCACGACGCTCGTGAACAAGTACGCGCGCGAGAAGAACCTGCTCAAGGAGAAGGACGAGAACCTCTCTGGCGACGACGTCCGCGAGGGCCTCACCGCCGTCATCTCGATCAAGCTCACCGAGCCGCAGTTCGAGGGGCAGACGAAGACGAAGCTCGGCAACACCGAGGCGAAGTCGTTCGTGCAGCGCGTCGTCGGCGATCAGCTCACCGACTGGTTCGATCGCAACCCGACGCAGGCGCGCGACGTCATCCGCAAGGCGATCCAGGCTTCGGCCGCCCGGATCGCCGCGCGCAAGGCGCGCGAGCAGACCCGACGCAAGGGCCTCCTCGAGGGCGGCGGGATGCCGGGCAAGCTCAAGGACTGCAGCTCGCGCAACCCGAGCGAGTCCGAGATCTTCCTCGTCGAGGGCGACTCGGCCGGCGGCTCCGCCGTCCAGGGCCGCGACCCGGCGACCCAGGCGATCCTCCCGCTGCGCGGCAAGATCCTCAACGTCGAGAAGGCGCGGCTCGACCGCGCGCTCGGCAACGCCGAGATCCAGGCGATGATCACGGCCTTCGGCACGAGCGTCGGGGAGGACTTCGACGTCGAGAAGGCCCGGTATCACAAGATCGTGCTCATGGCCGATGCCGACGTCGACGGCCAGCACATCACGACGCTGCTGCTGACGCTCCTCTTCCGCTACATGCGGCCGCTCATCGAGGTCGGCTACGTCTACCTCGCCCAGCCGCCGCTCTACCGGATCAAGTGGTCGAACGCCGACCACGACTACGTCTTCTCCGACCGGGAGCGCGACGCGCTCGTCGCCAGGGGGCTCGCGGCCGGCCGCAAGCTGCCGAAGGAGAACGGGGTCCAGCGCTACAAGGGTCTCGGCGAGATGAACGCCGACGAGCTGTGGGAGACCACGATGAACCCGGGCTCGCGGATCCTCAAGCAGGTGACCCTCGACGACGCGGCCGTCGCCGACGGCGTCTTCGCGACCCTCATGGGCGACGACGTCGAGGCCCGTCGCACCTTCATCCAGCAGAACGCGAAGGACGTGCGCTTCCTCGACATCTGAGGACGCGCCGAACGAGAACTGAGCCATGGCAGACGACATCAACACCGACGCGACCGCCGCCGAGCCCGCCGAGCACGACCGCATCGAGCCGGTCGATCTCCAGCTGGAGATGCAGCGCTCCTACCTCGACTACGCGATGAGCGTCATCATCGGGCGCGCGCTGCCCGATGTCCGCGACGGGCTCAAGCCCGTGCACCGCCGCGTCATCTACACGATGTACGACGGCGGGTACCGTCCCGACCGCGCGTACTCGAAGTGCACGCGCGTCATCGGCGACGTCATGGGGCAGTTCCACCCCCACGGCGACTCCTCGGTGTACGACGCGCTCGTGCGCATCGTGCAGCCGTGGTCGCTACGCTACCCACTCGCCCTCGGGCAGGGGAACTTCGGATCCCCCGGCAACGACGGCGCCGCCGCGCACCGGTACACCGAGACGAAGATGGCCCCGCTGGCCATGGAGATGGTCCGCGACATCGACGAGGACACCGTCGACTTCCAGGACAACTACGACGGCCGCACCCAGGAGCCGACGGTCCTGCCGGCGCGCTTCCCGAACCTCCTCGTCAACGGCTCCGTCGGCATCGCCGTCGGCATGGCGACGAACATCCCGCCGCACAACCTCCGCGAGGTCGCCGACGGCGTCGCCTGGGCGCTCGCCCACCCCGACGCCCCGCGCGAGGAGCTGCAGGCCGCGCTCATCCAGCGCATCAAGGGCCCCGACTTCCCCACCGCGGCGACGATCCTCGGCGTCAAGGGCGCGCAGGACGCGTATCGCACGGGTCGCGGCTCGATCACGATGCGCGCGGTCGTCAACGTCGAGGAGCTCCAGGGCCGCACCTGCCTCGTCGTCACCGAGCTGCCGTACCAGGTCAACCCCGACAACCTCGCGATGAAGATCGCCGAGCTCGTCAAGGAGGGCAAGCTCGCCGGCATCGCCGACATCCGCGACGAGACCTCGAGCCGCAACGGCCAGCGACTCGTCATCGTGCTCAAGCGCGACGCGGTCGCGAAGGTCGTGCTCAACAACCTGTACAAGCACACCCAGCTCCAGGACAACTTCGGCGCGAACATGCTCGCGATCGTCGACGGCGTGCCGCGCACGCTCTCGATCGACCAGTTCATCACCCACTGGATCACCCACCAGCTCGAGGTCATCGTCCGCCGCACGCAGTACCGGCTCAACGAGGCCGAGGCGCGCGCCCACATCCTCCGCGGCTACCTCAAGGCGCTCGACGCGCTCGACGAGGTCATCGCGCTCATCCGCCGCTCGCCGACGGTCGACGAGGCGCGCCAGGGACTCATGGGGCTGCTCACGATCGACGAGCTCCAGGCGAACGCGATCCTCGAGCTCCAGCTCCGGCGCCTCGCCGCGCTCGAGCGCCAGAAGATCCTCGACGAGCACGCGGCGATCGAGGCGAAGATCGCCGACCTCGTCGACATCATCGGCTCGGTGCCCCGCCAGCGCGAGATCGTCGGGACCGAGCTCGCCGAGATCGCGGCGAAGTACGGCGACGACCGACGCACCGAGATCCTCTACGGCTTCGACGGCGACGTCTCGGTCGAGGACCTCATCCCCGAGGAGGAGATGGTCGTCACGGTGACCCGCGACGGCTACATCAAGCGCACCCGCAGCGACAACTACCGCAGCCAGCACCGCGGCGGCCGCGGCGTCAAGGGCGCGCAGCTGCGCAGCGACGACGTCGTCTCGCACTTCTTCGTGACGACGACCCACCACTGGCTGCTCTTCTTCACGAACACCGGACGGGTCTACCGGGCGAAGGCCTACGAGCTCCCGGAGGGCGGCCGCGACGCGAAGGGGCAGCACGTCGCGAACCTGCTGGCCCTGCAGCCGGACGAGGAGATCGCCCAGATCCTCGACATCCGCGACTACGGCGTCGCGCAGTACCTCGTGCTCGCCACCGCCGGCGGGCTCGTGAAGAAGACGGCGCTCGCCGAGTACGACACGAACCGCACCGGCGGGATCATCGCGATCAACCTGCGCGACGAGGACGAGCTCGTCTCGGCGATGCTCGCGAACGCCGAGGACGACATCCTGCTCGTCTCGCGCAAGGGGATGTCGCTGCGCTTCCGCGCCGACGACACCGCGCTGCGCCCGATGGGCCGGTCGACCTCGGGCGTGAAGGGCATGGAGTTCCGCCCCGGCGACCGCCTGCTCTCGGCCGACGTGCTCGCCGCTGGCGGCGACGAGCCCGCCACCGACGCGGTCTTCGTCGTGACCGAGGGCGGCTACGCCAAGCGCACCCTCGTCGGCGAGTACCGCATCCAGGGCCGAGGCGGCCTGGGCATCAAGGTGGCCAAGCTCAACGACGACCGCGGCGACCTCGCCGGTGCGATCATCGCCCGCGAGGACGACGAGGTCCTCGTGGTTCTTGCCAGCGGCAAGGTGGTACGCTCGGCCGTTGCCGAGGTCCCGGCCAAGGGTCGGGACACGATGGGCGTGGTCTTCGCGAGGTTCGCGGACGACGATCGCATCATCGCCATCGCGAAGAACAGCGAGCGGAACCTCGAGGCCGACGGTCTCGAGCCGGAGACCGGGACCGACCCGGCACCGGAGGCGCCGAGCGGCGCCGCCGACGGGAAGGACGAGCCGACACCATGACGAGCGTCGCGGAGAAGCTGCAGCGGAAGTCGTCGCGCCAGCCTGCGGTCAAGCAGGTGCGCCTGAAGCTGGTGTACATCGACTTCTGGTCGGCACTGAAGCTCTCGTTCCTGCTGGCGCTGTGCCTCGGGATCGTCACGCTCGTCTCCGCGCTGCTGCTGTGGATCGTGCTCAACTCGACGGGGATCTTCATCGACCTCGACGGCATCCTCTCCGACATCCTCAACGACCCCGAGTTCTCGATCGCCAAGGACTTCTCGTTCCTGCGGGTGTTCACGTTCGCCGGCATCATCGCGGTGCTCAACGTCATCGTCTTCACCGCCCTCGGCGCGATCGCGGCGGTGCTCTACAACCTCGCGGCGCGCATCGTCGGCGGGCTCCACGTCGGGTTCACCAACAGCTGAGGGATTCGGCGGAAGCCGCATCGTGCGCTACGCTCGTATGCGGCCCCGGGGGGCTATAGCTCAGGCGGTTAGAGCGCTTCGCTGATAACGAAGAGGTCCCAGGTTCAAGTCCTGGTAGCCCCACCATCACCCGCTCGGCGCGGATAGACTCGCGCGCGGGGGCCCTTAGCTCAATTGGTAGAGCGCCTGCTTTGCAAGCAGGAGGTCGCCGGTTCGATTCCGGCAGGGTCCAC
>Ga0209066_10006811_pt1 | contig 11543 bp, 13 predicted proteins | sample All_14_2_FD_187198 | JGI IMG/M metagenome (GOLD analysis project Ga0209066, IMG submission 187198) | Freshwater microbial communities in response to fracking from Pennsylvania, USA - Allegheny Zone_MetaG_DW_15 (SPAdes) (version 2) ...
CGCGCATCCTTGACCGCATGGCCCACTTTCAGGTCCAGGCTGGATTCGGCCTTCAACTTGCTCGCTCTGCTTGGGATGGCCACGGCATTTCCCCTATGAATTTAACTCCGGGGAAAATGAGGGCAATCGGGGCTGGCGGCAAGCGGTTTGCAGGCGCGGCCGGGGCTCAGGCGATATCGGTAACCAGCCCGAACAGCAGATCACCCGCCGAAACCAGGCCGCGCGTGCCGCGTATCGCCAGATGCCCGGATCGCGCGAAGCGGATTTCCGTAGGCGCGCGCGCCAACTCGAACGGATCGCGGACCCAGCCGGCCAGATCGCCGGCCTGCACATCCGCGCCGATCTCGACCAGCGGATCGAACAGCCCGCCATGCGGCGCGATATGGGAATTGGCGCGGTCGACCGATTCCACCATACGCTGCGCGATGCTGGGAACGGGCCTGCCATCCTGAAGAATGCCAAGATGGCGCATCACGTTGAGCGCGCCGTCATGGGCGATCCTGATCATGGCCGGGTTGGCATCACCCAGCCCGCCCAGCTCGCAGGCCATCATCGGCACGCCGGCCAGTTCGGCGGCGCCATTCACCGAGCGGGCATCATTCAGCGCCCCCAGCCGCCAGATCAACCCCGTGCCGAATGCCTGGGCCAGGGCCAGATTGTCGGCATAGCGCGATTTCGGTCCACCATTGACCATGGCGAGCGGGGCATAATCCGTTACCCGCCCGCCGGCGTGGAAATCGATGGCGGCATCGGCCAGCGGCAGGATCTTGGTCATGAGCCAGTCGGCGATCATCGCCGTGGGGCCGCCATCGACTGCACCGGGGAAGGCCCGGTTCATATTGCCGCCGTCCAGCGGGGAACAGCGCATGGCCGCTTTCACGGCAGGGGCATTCAGGGCCGGAATCAGGATCAGCCTGCCCTGGATCGCGGCCAAGTCCAGATCCTGGATCAGGCGCATGATGGCGACGGGGCCGGGATATTCATCGCCATGCGTGCCACCGGTCAGCAGCAGCGTTGGGCCGCTTCCATTGGCAAGCACGGCGATCGGCCCGAAATGGCCATAGGGCTGGCTGTTGTCGGAAAAGGGGATATGATAGCGCCCCAGATGCCGGCCCGGCTGGTCGAGCGGGATGTCGATGGAAATCCGGCTCATCGCAGCGGCTGCCTTTCAAGCCTGCGGAACAGCAGCGACAGACCGAAGCAGAGCAGGAAATAGACCGCCGCCGTGGTCAGCCAGGCTTCGAAGATCGCGCGCGTGCCCGATACCACCTCCATGGTTTTGAAGGTCAGCTCCTGCACGGAAACCAGCGAGACGATGGAGCTGTGCTTGATCAGCTGGATGAACTGGTTGGCCATCGGTGGCACCATGCGTCGCATCGCCTGCGGCAGGATGATGAAGCGCATCTGATCGCGCCAATTCAGGCCGATCGACTGGGCGGCCTCCGTCTGGCCGCGATCGATCGACTGGATTCCCGCCCTTACGATTTCCCCGACAAAGGCGCTTTCGAACAGCGCCAGCACGATGACGCCCGAAATCATGGAGGGGAAATAGCGCATATCGCCAAAGAAGAAGGACCAGATGGCGGCATCTTCGCCGCGCGCGATACGCCGCGCCCAGCCTTCGATCTTCAGGGCCGCGATCAACTGATCGGACAGGAAGAAGTAGAAGATGAACAGGATCACTACCGCCGGGATGTTGCGCAGAATCTCCAGATAGGTGCGCGACAGCATGCGGATGGTCAGGTTCTTGGCGCAACGCCCCAGCCCCAAGAGCGTGCCGAAGATCAGCGCCAGAATGCCGGCATAGATGCTGACGCGGATGGTGGCGAACAGCCCATGCAGCAGCATATTGGGCCGCCAGCTATCGGTAGCTTCGTCATAATAGACAGTGAATTGCGGGATGATGCCCCAATTCCATTTATAGTTCAGCACATCGCCGACCCGGTAGGCCGCGAACGCGACCAGCGCGATCAGGCAGGCCAGGATCACGTAATCTGCGGGATGCAGTCGGCGTAGCTTGCGGGTCACCGGATCATTCCTCGAAAAGCGCGCGGATCAGGCAGGGTGGAAGGGGTACGGACCGCAAGGTCCGTACCCCGGTCCATCATTTCGGAATGTCTTTTTCCCAGGCGAGCGACTCGAACCAGTAATTGTTGCGGTCTTCCAGGAAGCCATTGCGCCAGTTGATGGAAATCCAGTTGTTGAAGAAGTTCAGCGCGTCGGGATCGCCCTTGCGCAGCACCACGCCGGCAGCACCCTTGCGGAAAAGCGCGCCGCCCAGCGGCTTGTAGAGCACGTCGGGATGTTTGGCGACTTCCCGCGTGGGCGTGGGTTCCGATGCCATGGTGGCATGCGCCCGACCGTTCAGCACTTCCTGCACGGCTGCTCCATCCTCGTCGAACTGCAGCAGCTTGGCCTTCGGGAAGGCTTCCTGGATCGCCGCCACCGGGGTGGCGCCGCGCCTTGCGGAGAAGGTGACGTCCGGGCTGTTGAAGTCTTCCTGCGTGAAGCCTTCAGTCATCTTCTTGTTGGCATAGAGCGTCATGCCGGTGAAGTCATAGGGATCGGAGAAATTGACCGTCAGATTGCGGGCGGGCGTAATGGTCATGCCGCCGATGATGACGTCGAACTTGCCTGATACCAGGGCGGGAATGATGCCATCCCAGGCGGTCGGCACGAATTCGACATCGACATCCATGTCCTTCGCCATCTTCTTGGCGATATCCACTTCGAAACCGACCAGTTCGCCCTTCGTGTCACGCATCACCCAGGGCACGAAGAAGGACACGCCGACCTTGAGCACGCCGCGTTCCTTGATCTGCTCGATCACGCTCTGCTTGGAAAGCGCCTGGGCGGCATCCTGCGCCGGGGCGGGCGCGGCCGCCAGGGCGGTGGACAATATCAGGGCGCCGGCCGCCGCCTTTGCCATGGTCCAAAGCTTCATAACCGTCTCTCCTGTTCCAGTTGGTTTTTTGCGTCATTGGTACCGGTTTACTGGCGAATGGCGTATTTCTTCTCCATCAGCGAGATGAGAGCAGAGAGTGCCACCGTCACCACGAAATAGATGGCCGCCACGGTCAGCCATATTTCGAAGCTCATGAAGGTGTCGGAGATGATGTTGCGTCCGGCCGTGGTCAGTTCGGCTACGGCGATCACGCTGACAATGGCCGAGTTCTTCAGCACATGGATTGCCTCGCTGGTCATGGCCGGCAGGATCAGGCGGATCGCCTGGGGCATGATCACATAGCGATAGGTATCGACCGGCGTCAGCGCGATGGAGGATGCCGCTTCCCACTGGCCGCGCTTGATGGCGCGGATGCCTGCGCGGATGATCTCGGAAATCAGCGCCGCATGGAACACCGCCAGGCACAGAATGCTGGCGGTGAAGCGATCGAAGTCGAAGATCGGCCCCAGCACGTAATAGAAGACATAGACCAGCACCAGAATGGGGGAGTTGCGCACAACCTCCATCACCACATTGGCGAAGGCATTGCCGATGATCAGGTTCGACAGGCGCAAGAGCGCCAGCCCGAAGCCCAGCACCACGGCCAGCACGAAGGAGAGGCCCGACAGGATCAGCGTGTTCAGCAGGCCTTCCGGCAGCGGTCCCCAGACGAAGCCGTCCGGTCCGAATTTGCCGAAGAACTGCGGCACCCGGTACCATTGCCAGTTATAGCCCAGCGACTGCGCCCCGCCATAGGCGGCATAGGTGATCAGCCCGACCACAATCAGGTACTGCACCACGGAGGATGCGGGAGACCGCAGGATGCGGGACATGTTCATGACCGCGCCCGTCCTTCCGTTCAGTGTTGCAGGATCTGGTTGAGAAAGGCCCGGCAGCGTTCGCTTCTGGGGCTGGTGAAGAAGGTTTCCGGCGGGGCGGTTTCGACGATGGCCCCGCTTTCCATGAACACCATGGTGTCGGCCACCTTGCGCGCGAAGCCCATTTCATGGGTAACGACAATCATGGTCATGCCGGTGGTCTGGGCCAGTTCCACCATCACATCCAGCACCTCGTTGATCATTTCGGGGTCGAGGGCCGACGTCGGCTCGTCGAACAGCATGATGCGCGGTTCCATGCACAACGAGCGGGCAATGGCGACACGCTGCTGCTGGCCACCCGATAGCTGGGCCGGATATTTATGGGCCTGTTCGGGAATGCGCACACGTTCCAGATAGGTCAGGGCACGGGATCGGGCCTCGGCCTTGGACAATTTACGCACCCGCATCGGCCCCAGGGTTAGATTCTCCAGCACGGTCAGGTGCGGGAACAGGTTGAACTGCTGGAAGACCATGCCGACTTCCATGCGGATGGCGCGGATGTTGCGCGTATCCTCGCTCAGTTCCATCCCGTCCACGATGATCTGGCCGGCGCTGTGTTCTTCCAGCCGGTTGATGCAGCGGATCAGGGTGGATTTGCCCGAGCCGGACGGGCCGCAGACCACCATGCGCTCCCCCGGCATGGCCTTCAGATTGATGTCCTTCAGGGCCTGGAACTGGCCATAGAATTTCTCCACCTGGCGCAGTTCGATGATCGGCGCTGTGTTCGTCATGCCCATCCCCATCCCCGTTTGGGAGCTTCCCTGTAGCGATAATGTGCACTCGACATCGGATAATGTCTACTCTTAATCAATTTATGTCACCATAAGAAATGCGGCATCGCAGCATGATGAAAGATGCATGTTCTGAATGCCGCGAATTCCCTGCCATTCCATGGAGGTATTGGCCGGTTTGAACGATGTCAGGTTCATGACAATCAACACGCGCTGTCTCTCCTGTCCCCGTGATGTTACCGCCGAATTCCGCCTTCGACGTAGAGGAGAAAATTTTCTTATGCGGATATTTCCGCACCTCCGGCACGGTCGCGTCAAGGGCGTTGATGCGTCGCACAACAACGGGGCAGGCGGGGCGGCCTGTCTGTACGGCCATGATCACCGCATTCCCTGGAATGCTGTGCGGCCCCCTGGTCTGCTTGCAAGCCTGGCGCTGGCCGGCTATGGCCTGTCGTTCATCCTGGAGGAGGGTCTCATGTCCACGCGTCATCCCGTGTCCTATCTATTCGACCCGCTCTGTGGCTGGTGCTATGGCGCCGCCCCAATGATCGCGCGGTTACGGAGCGAAGCCGATATCGATCTGGCTTCCGTGCCGAGCGGGCTGTTCGCCGAGGATGGGGCCTTTCCGGCAAGCGAGGCCTTCGCGGCCCATGCCTGGAGCGCCGATCAGCGCATCGCCGCCATGACCGGGCAAGTGTTCAGCGAGGTCTATCGCCGCGACGTACTGGGAAACCGCGCCGCCCGCATCGATTCGGGGCCGGCAACGCTTGCCCTGGCGGCTGTCCGGTTGTCGGAGCCGGACCGGGAATGGGAGGCGCTGAAGGCAATCCAGTCCGCGCGCTATGTCGATGGGCTGGACAATGGCGATGCCGCGACGGTAGGTGCGATTCTGGTGGATGCGGATTTCGGGGCGGCGGTGCTGCGCTATCGCGACCCGGACGCCGCGCTGCTGTCTGGCTATCGCGCCATGATCGATGAGGGGCGCGCGGTGATGCGCCGCTTCGCCATACGCGGGGTGCCTGCGCTGATCCTGGGGCAGGGGGCTTCCGCCCGTCCGCTGGGCGCGGATTACCTGTTCGGTGATGCCGACCGGTTGCTGCACACGATCCGTTCCGTCTGAAGTCCTGTGCGCGCGCAATATTGCCAAACTGCGATGGACTGCCTAAATACGAGCAGACATCAAGAGTTGGGGTGACGCCCGACGCCAACCTGCCGGTTCCGGGCAAGGTGGTGCTCCCAGTGGGGAGGATGTGGCCTGCCGGCAACGAAGCGGATCAGCCACCGAGCGTCGCACCCGAGCCCAGGGTAAGGACGCCAGTATGCCGATCAAGATTCCCGATGACCTGCCAGCCTTCCGCACCCTTGAGGCCGAGGGTGTCATGGTCATGCGCGAGACCGATGCCATCCGCCAGGATATCCGGCCGCTGAAGATCGGCCTGCTCAATCTGATGCCGGACAAGATCACGACGGAAACCCAGTTTGCCCGTCTGGTTGGTGCTACCCCCTTGCAGGTCGAGCTTACCCTGGTGCGCATCACCGGCCATACGCCGAAGCATGCCGCGGCCGATCATATGGAATCCTTCTACCGCCCCTGGGACGAGGTGCGGACGGAGCGGTTTGACGGCTTCATCGTGACCGGTGCCCCGGTGGAGCGCATGCCGTTCGAGGAAGTGCGCTATTGGGACGAACTGCGCCAGATTTTCGACTGGACGCAGACCCATGTGCATCGCACCTTCACGATCTGCTGGGGCGCGCAGGCGGCGCTGCACCATTTCCATGGCGTGCCCAAGCATGACCTGCCGGCGAAGGCCTTCGGCGTGTTCCCGCACCGGGTGCTGCGCCCGAATTCGCCCTATCTGCGCGGCATCGCGGATGATTTCGCAATTCCGGTTTCACGCTGGACGGAGGTGCGGTCGGACGACATTCCAGGGGGAACCGGGCTGGAAATCCTGGCGGAAAGCGATGAATCCGGGCTGTGCCTGGTCGATGATCCGCGCCATCGCATGCTGCATATGTTCAATCATGTCGAATATGACACGCTGACCCTGGCCAAGGAATATTACCGCGACCTGGAAGCCGGCGGGGTGATCAACCTGCCGGCCCATTATTTCCCGGATGGCGATGCCAGCCGGCAGCCGCCGAACCGCTGGCGCAGCCACGCCCACCTGCTGTTCGGTAACTGGATCAACGAGATGTACCAGACCACGCCGTTCGATATGCAATCCGTCGGTCTGTTGGAGAATCGCTCAGCGGCCTGACGTCACAGCAATGTCGGTATCCGCGCTCAAAGCCCCGCGCGGTCAGGGCGCGGCCTGCTGCGGCGTGTGATCGTGATGGCAAGCAGCATCAGCACCGTGGCCAGCAGGAAAGTCAGCCGCAATCCGTCATGCATCGCCACGGGCGAGGCTTGCGTGAAATCCCGGGATGCAACGCCGAAGGTGAAAACCGCGCCCATGGCCGAAGCACCCGCGATCAGCCCGATATTGCGGGACAGGCCCAGCAGGCCCGATACCGTGCCGCGTCGGTTGCTGGCGACATCCGCCAGGGCGGAGGTGTTGTTGGCGGCCTGGAACAGCTGATATCCAGGCGTCAATACAAGGATCGCAAGACCATAGCCGATGACGCCCATGCTCTGCGGCAGCAAGGCCATGAGCAGGGCACCGGAGGCCATCAGGCCAAGCCCGATCATCAGCATCCGGCCCGGCCCCCATAGGTCGACCAAACGGCCGGAGGGGATGCCGCTGAAGATCGAGATCACCGGGCCGATGGACATGACCAGCCCGACCGTCGCTGCCATCAGGCCCAACCCGAGATGCAGATAGAACGGCCCGACCACCAGCGTCGTCATCATCACTGCGGCGACCAGGGCATTGGTCAGCAGATTGGGCAGCAGCGCCCAATCAGACCTGACCCCCTGCCACATAGGGGCTTCCGGGCCGCGCAGGGACGGGGTGGGCAGGGCAATAAGGATGAGCGCCAGCGCCAGCGCCGCCAGCGGCGCCTGCACCAGAAAGACGCCTTGCCAACCTGTAAGCGGGATCAGCAGGCCGCCGAGGGATGGCCCGAGCGCCGTACCGATGGCCGATACCGTGCCAAGCAGGCCCATGGCGCTACCCATCTGCGCCTTGCCCGCATTCTCGCGCATCAGCGCCATGGACAGCGTCATCAGGAAGGCCGCGCCGATACCCTGCAGCAGCCTGGCGCCCACCAGCAACCACAGGCCGGGCGCGAAGCCGCAGAGCAGGGAGGCCGAGCCAAACAGGAACAGCCCCAGAAGCTGCATGCGCTTCAGGCCATAGCGATCGCCAAGCCATCCGGCGATGATGACGGATACGGTCATGGCGGCGAGATAGGCGATCACCACCCACTGCACCTGGGCGAACGGGGCGGAGAACGCCTCGGCCAGTGCCGGCAGGGCGATATTGGCGATGCTTGTGCCCAGCGATGCCAGCAGCATCGACAGCGCCAGCGCGGCCACGACCACCGGTTTTGCCCGATCCCGGGCGTCTGATTGCAGTTGTTTCATATCCGAACCCTCTTGCTTGAATCCACGATTGGGCGCAGCCTACAAATTCAAGTCAACTTGAGGTCAAGCATGAAATTTCTGGACATCGGCGAGGTAGCAGACCGCAGTGGGGTGAAGCCCTCGGCCTTGCGATACTATGAAGAAGTAGGGCTGATTTCCTCCGTATCACGTCGGGGGCTGCGTCGGCAGTTTCCGCCGGAAGTGCTGCTGCAACTGAAGCTGATCGCGATGGGAAAGGAGGCGGGGTTCTCGCTTGACGATATTTCCGCAATGTTCGGCAAGGATGGCGCGCCGGATCTGCCGCGTGAGGCGCTGCATCGGAAAGCAGACGAGATTGATCGCCGGATTCGCGAGTTGACGGCGCTGCGCGACACCCTGCGCCATGTCGCCGAGTGCCGCGCGCCGTCGCATATGGAATGCCCCACCTTCCGCCGGCTTGTCGATGTTGCAGGGCTGCGTAGCAGGAAGCGCGGTCGCAGAAACCCTACCTGACCTCTGCGTTACCGCTATCCATCGCCGGTTTCAGGACGATGTCGCACCATTCCCGAAAGCCGGTTGGGCTGTTGCCGGGGCTGGTGCGCTTTACCATACTATCCATGCCTTCCAGCTTGGCCGTCAGCATGTTGACCATGGCCTGCGCCATGCCTTCGGACGCCCCATTTCGAAGCATCATGGCACCCATGTCCTGCATCGCGATGTCCTGGAAGCGCACCGGGCGCCCCAGAACCTCCGTCATGATGCGGGCCATGTCGTTGCAGGACAGGTCCTCCGGCCCGAGAATCGGGATTTCCTCCACCCCCGTCCATGTCCCGTCCAGCAGCAGGCTGGTGGCGACGGAGGCGACATCGCGGACGCTACAATGCGGCGCTTTCAGATCGCCCGGCATGGGCCAGAAAAAGACGCCTTGGTCCCGGATGGATTGGCACTGGCGCAGCAGGTTTTCCATCAGGGATGGGCAGGTCAGGGCACGGTAATGCACCCCTGTCTGCGCGATCCTGTCATCCAGTTCCAGCGTTGCGGTGACATGGCCGGCATCCCTGGGCCAGCCACGCCCCAACGCGGATATGCCGACAACCTGCCGGACGCCCTGGCGCCGCATCGCATCGTAGCCCGGGCCGGAAAAATCCACATAGGCGGCCCTTGCACTCGGCGCGCGCATGTCGCCCGCTACCAGCCAGAATACCCGCTCGGCCCCGTCGAAGGCGCGCAGGCAGGTATCGAAATCCCCATGCGATCCTTCGATGATGTCCACCCGGCCGCGTACCGCGTCGGGCAGGCGTGATGGGTCGCGGGCGATGACGCGGATGGGCTGCGTCCCCTGCAGCAGTTTGCCCAGCACAAGGCTGCCGATTTGTCCGGTCGCGCCGGTCAGTACGATCATCATGCTCTCCTGAATGGTTTGCCACCGGATCCGGTGGCGTGTGATTCAGACTAGCCAAGGGCAGGCTGAACGATCCATGCTTGGATGTTCATTGTTTTGTCGTGATCGTTCAGGATGGCTGGCATGGACCCTCTTTCCGACGTTTTGTCCCTTTTGCGGCCGCGCAGCTATGTCTCCGCAGGGTTTGATGTCGGGGGCGATTGGTGCGTGGCCTTCGGACCCTATGAGGGGCTGAAGTGCAATGCCATCGTGCAGGGCGGCTGCTGGCTGGCGGTGGAGGGGGAGGCGGAGCCGGTCCGGCTGGAAACGGGGGATTGCTTCATCCTGACCAAGGGGCGCCCCTTCCGCATGGGCAGCGAGCTGGCCTTGCCGGCGCTGGATGCCAATGCGGTCTTCGCCCAGCCCCGACGCAATGGTGTGGTGACGGTGCAGGGGGGAGGGGATTTTTTCCTGGCCGGCAGCCGCTTCGCCCTGGCGGGAAGCCATGCCGATATCCTGCTGGATGTGTTGCCGCCGGTCGTCCATATCCGCAAGGAGCGGGATCAGGCCACGCTGCGCTGGGCGCTGGATCGCATGCGCGAAGAACTGGGTGCAGGCCAGCCGGGCGGCAATCTGGTGGCGGAACATCTGGCCCATCTGATGCTGGTGCAGGCCCTGCGCCTGTTCGTGACGGAGCCGAGGCAGGGCGTTGCCGGCTGGCTGTATGCCCTGGCGGACCGACGCATGGCGGCAGCCATCGGCCATCTGCATGACGACCCCGCCCGCCGCTGGACGGTGCAGGACCTGGCCCGGCTGGTGGGTATGTCGCGCACGGCCTTTGCGGTTACCTTCCGGCGCATGGTTGGCCTCGCGCCGATGGACTATCTGACGCGCTGGCGCATGCTGCTGGCCGCGGACCGGCTGCTGCATTCCAGAAACGCCGTTGCCACCATCGCGGTCGGGCTGGGCTATGAATCGGAAAGCGCCTTCGGTGCTGCCTTCAAGCGGGTGATGGGATGTTCCCCCCGGCAATATGGCCAAGGGCAGCAGGCGGGGATGTAGGAGGTTTCAAGGGCAGTCTCCAAGCAGCAGGCTACAGCAGGTTGTTCCATGTCATATTGGAGACATTTCAGCCGAAGGCGGCGATCAGCGTTTCGATGGGCAGAAACAGGGTGCGGCTGTCCGCTGGATATTCGATGAATTCGGCGCAGGCCATGTAGAAGCGCTTTGCGTTGTCGTCCTTCGCCTGCACCAGCACCGCGCCGATCCCGATGCTCTGGGATGCGACCGCGACGCGGCGCAGCGCATCCGACAGAATGTCGGCGCCCAGCCCGCGACCGGAATAGGCGCGGCTGACTGCCAGTCGCCCGATCACCGAAATGGGAATGACATCAGGTGCATTGCGACGGACCTTGCCTGGCGCGGCCGCCCGTTCCACCGATCCCGCGGCGATACAGAAGTAAGCGACCACCACATTGCCATCGCAAACGACATAGGTGCGGGAAAACCGGCTTTCGTTTTTCAGCGCCCGCTGCTTCAGCCAGTCGTTCAGCACCGGCACACCACAGTCGAATTGACTCAGGTCATGCGCTACCGTCAGGGGAACCGGGGCCGAGAGCTTCGTTTGTGGACGTCCCGGGTCAGGCGTTACCTCTCCCATGCCGGAACTCGACGTAACAGCGCCCGCAGCCTGGGGCCGGGCGCCGGGGGATTGTCAAGCGCATGGATGAAGGCGTTGTGGCGGTCGGAATCCAGCATGAACAGGCGCTGATCCAGCAGCACATCCATCGCCAGGGCGCGGGCGCTGTCGATCATGAACTCGGTGCGCGTCTTGCCCAGGAGCGCCGCCGCCTCGTCGATCAACTGGCGCGTATGCGCTTCGATCCGCAGATTGATACTGCCCTTGGTGTCGGACGACACCGGTCGCTCCGCGACTGTGTCGGTCGCGGGACGCAGTGGTTCGGGGGTTGAGGCGCGGGTCTTTGTCATGTCTGGAAATGTGGTGGCGTGTATCCACAATGTCAATACAGTCTTGCCCGTCGACCTGATCCGGCAGGCGGGAACGTTCGGTGGCTGACGGAGGAAACAATGATCTACCCCCCCC
>Ga0209066_10006813_pt1 | contig 11540 bp, 9 predicted proteins | sample All_14_2_FD_187198 | JGI IMG/M metagenome (GOLD analysis project Ga0209066, IMG submission 187198) | Freshwater microbial communities in response to fracking from Pennsylvania, USA - Allegheny Zone_MetaG_DW_15 (SPAdes) (version 2) ...
GGACAAAGGCATTATCATCCTGGAGGGCCTGATCCTCAAAGACGCCCCCGCCGGCAGCTATACCCTGATCGCCCTGCCGCTGAAATTGGAAGGCGCCGAAGGCGCGCCGGCCAGGGCCGTGCTGGTTGAGGGCCTCTTTTAAGACAAACGCCTTCAATTGCCGGTATGCTTCAGCCGCCCTTTCGATTGACGAGGGCGGCTGCTTTATGGTCATTGGGACGTCGGCGCTTGCGGAACACGGCAGCGATGGCGCGATTAATATGTATTCCAGGCTATATAAAAACCCATTCTAATCGATAGAGAACACTGATGTTCGAAACTTTTCCCAGAGAAAAGGGTATGGGAAAGCCACTGGGACTCCGCTACAATGGATTATGCTACAACATTCATTAGGAGGAGAACCCAATGGCTCAACGCAAGGATACCACGAATTTCGGCGGATTGCTATTCCAGTTCATGGGAACGGAAGACCCGATGCTCAACATGCTGGAATGGCTGTGTGATACTACTTCAAATGTACTAGCCCTCATCAGTCATTTATCAGACACAGGAGTGAAGCAACATAGTATCTATCTGCGAAAGAGAAAATCAAACAACCTTTATCCTAAGTGTTATTACTTGAAAAGGTTCTATATGGAGTTTTATAACGTTTTCATTGATCATTAATTCTTCTTGCGCTCTTTCCAGCATATCACACAGCCGCGCCTCTTTTATAGGTAAATTAATCTTGAGAGAGAAGACTGTATCTGCTTTTTTACTCTCATACAAGCGCAATATTAGGTCGCCAGTTTTATCCTCAGCGTACTTCAAGGTTTCTAGAATTACATTGTCTGCATCCAGGCTAATCGCACTGAATGAAGGACTCCATCCATCGGCATAAGTCACTGGCACATTCAAGTCATATCCGTCTTTTACAACAGGTGAATCTATAAATGGTCCTTCCCATGCATCGAAAGAATATTTGAAGTGATGCACTCCGTTGTCTGCTCGCAGCTCTGGCGCCGCCGAAGCCCTAAGCAGCGTAAGTTCCATTGAGCACGCATTCACACTGATGCCATATTTACTGTCGTTTAGTATTGCGCAGCCGTGGTTAGCGTCACAAAGGGCGGTATAGCGGTGGTTGCATACCTCGAACCGGTCTTTGTCATAAGCGCGGCTGCGGTGTGTCGGTCGAGAGATGTAGCCGAACTGTATTTCATGGAGCGCTTCCTCTGCCAAGACCTTGACCGGAAAGGAAACTTTAAGAAGCCGATGCAGTTCAAACCATGCCACTTCGGTTTCGAAATCGATTCTATGACTACCCGTACGCAAGGAGATAATTTGTTTAATCACGGACGAACCAAATTTTCGGGTTAGGAAAAGTGATGCTTCTAAACCTTCAGGACATATGACTTCAAGTTGGATGTCTTCTTCCATGGGAATCTGCTGGTGAACATAATTGCTATCGATATCCCAGGCATCAAACTTTCTTGGAACATCCTTAAAAAACATAAAACGATTCATTGGTGACTGAACATATTCACGGCCGTTGTGGTTTACAAAGGAAGTAATTTCGCCCAACTCATTGAACACGGCAGTAATTATATCATTGGAAAGCTCTGCCCCACCTCCCTCGAGAAGCCTGGCCTTTGAAAGGATCACCTCTGGACAACCGGAGCCGGCCAGCAATGAGACATGCCCAACGGAAGGTATTTCGACCAATGCATAACCATTGTACACTGGACAAGGGACACCATCTGCGGTTACCGCACCAGAAGAAAGACTATCAGGGAGCGGAACGATAGCAGTCCGAGGAAAAGATAATGAGTTAAAAATTGTGAGCCCACCCTCATTGAGGACCATACTATCTCTTGCTTCCTGTGCAATGTTTGTTGCTTGATTCTGCAGATCAACCAACGCAGCATTGGCTTCTTCATAAACTCGCGCGATTGACGAGCCCGGTAGTATATCATGGAATTGATTGAGTAATAGGGTCTTCCATAGCTTCACTAACACATCATAGGAATACTTCTCGCTCAGTGTACCCCATAGTTCTGCTTCACGAAGAGAGATTTCACCGAGGCGATTGTTCTTCTTAATCATGGCCTGAGACGTATAGACCCCTCGATGCGCTGAGAAGTAAAGCTCTCCGACCCACGTATCTTTGGGACCACCATTCTCTTGCAAATGATCGAACATTTCGACCGGGCTTTCCATCTTGACCTTCGGCATACCTTCAAGGTCCTTTTCACGAAGAATATATTCAATGTGGTCTCGGCATGGACCGCCGCCTCCGTCACCATAACCAAATGGAATGAGGAAGTCATTCAAGCCGCGTTTTTGTGCTTTAGAATTCCATACCTTACACAGATCTGATGGCCGAGTATAGTAGGTGTAACTGGTGGGGAGGAAGGATGTAATCTCGCTTCCGTCATTACCCTTCCACTTGAAATAGTGATATGGAAAGCGATCTCCATCGTTATAGCTCCAGAAAATCTTTTGTGTAACAAGGTAATCAACGCCACATCCTTTCAGGATCTGAGGCAACGCAGCAGTATAACCGAACGTATCCGGAAGCCAGAGCATCCTGCTATCGATACCAAACTCCTCCATGAAGAAGCGTTTACCATACATCAACTGTCTTATGAGTGACTCGCCTGAGGTCATATTTGTATCTGGCTCAACATACATTGCGCCGTCAGCAATCCATTGCCCCTGAAGGACTGCTTTCTTGATTCGGGCATAGAGTTCCGGATAATGATCCCTGCACATCTCATATGATGCGGGCTGGCTTTGCAGATAGCGATACTCAGGATAACGCTCAATCAGCCGTAGTTGTTGCGCAAAAGTCCTGGCTGTTTTTCTATACGTTTCCTGCATTGGCCAAAGCCATGCAAGGTCCAGGTGGGAATTTCCGATTGCATGCATTTGAGCCACGGTCGTGCCATTATGCGCATTTAGTAATGGTTTGAGCATCTCTCGAGTAGCTCTGTATCCTTGCTTGCGTTTTTCCAGGTCCTGCTCAAAATCCACAAGATGTGTATAGGTTTCTAGCGCACAAGCAATTTGGTCAGCTCGTAAACTGGTTTCGGGTAAACTGACTAACAGTTCCTGCAGGGTTGAAACATCCATCCATAACTGATATGCATCCTCATTCCAGATACCGAAACTCGTTTGTCCAAGAACATTGCTCTTTTTCTCGGTAAAAGAAGCATTGACACTTTCGGGGATAATCGGTCCGATTTCGGTACCAGGAAACCAATGTCCCGCATATACTTCAAATAAAAGATCATATTTTGTTCCCGGAACCGCGGCTTCAGTCAGGAAATTGTCTACCATGAAGTGATGCGGAGTCGTAACCCATTCTGCTCTGAGTGTACCGAATGCTCTCATATTGACAAACAGAGTAGATTCTCCAGAAAGCCTTAAGTCCATGACAATCGGCATACCTTCTGATTCAACAGGGAGTACAATAGTACCTTTTAACCAGAGGTATTCCCAGGGATTTCCCCATTTGAAGTCTTTGGGAATTGGAACAAACTCCCCCTGGCTGGCTTGCTCAGGAGTGAGTTGTTCCATCACTGAAAATCCTTCAAAATCAACCTTTCCAAGCTGATGGTAGAAATCTTGTTGTAATACGCGATTCCAGTGTTTTAGACGGTCTTGATATTCATTACTCAAAATACTCATACTATACTCGTTTCTCCCTCTTATATACAACGATATATATAATTGCGGTCATACTTAAGTATGAAGAATGACTTTCCAACCTCAATTTTATTCCTTCACAGATGAGGAGATCTATAAGATATGCAATATATTCGTTAAGTAGTTTCCTGTTTTTTAGTCAACTACTCACGCGGCTCATGGATTATCCTGCGAGTGATCCTTCATTTCGCTGCCGTCCATGCTGTTCAGTTTCCTCACACGTCGCCTGAATTCTTCACTGGTGGAAAATTCGGCCTTCAGGAAGATCTCTATCAGCTCAATCGCGACGGTGTATCCAATAATCTGTCCGCCCAAGGCAATGACCTGAACATCATCATGTTCTACGCACTGGTGGGCCGTGTACAGGTCATGACAAACACAGGCACGTATACCTGACACCTTGTTGCACGCTATGCTTGCGCCTACACCGGTACCGCAGAACATGATGCCTCGTTCCGCGCTACCTGATCGTACAGCGTCACAGACTTTCTTCGCGATATCAGGAAAATCAACCGGCTCCGGATCGTAGCTGCCATAGTCCTGAATGTCATGACCCGCCTGTATGAGCGTCGGCAGGACTTTCCCTTTGAGCGCAAAACCTGCATGGTCAGAACCGACTGCTATTCTCATTTTCTTACCTCGCTTCGCTATTTTTTACGATCTGTACCTTGCTTCGAAACATCGTAGGCGATACCCCTTCCAGGGATCTAAAAACTCGTCCAAAGCTTTGAACACAATTAAATCCGGTGGTTTTAGCTATGTCACAAACTGTGAGGCTGCTTGTTGCAAGAAGATTTTTTGCCGTCTCGATCCGCTTTTTACAGAGAAGATCGTTGAAAGTATTGCCGCACGCATGTTTTAGCATCCGATTGAGGTGAGTAGGCGAATACTGAAGTTCTGATGAGAGGTTTGAAATTGTTAAGTCCATCTGATAGTTTTCTTCAATGAATTGAAGAGTTTTTTCGAGAACTTGTTCAGCAGTTGGTGTCCTCTTCTTAGAAAGGAGTGAAACTGCAGAGCTACAAAAGTCGGTAAAACTCGCCTCAAAATCATCTATTTCCGTTGTGCCATACAAGTCAATGCCAATGTTGGCAAGTTCTTCAAGCAAGTCATTGGTCCCGTATCCCATCTCATGCAGCAAGCTGAAGACTATATTCACATAATGCGTGTAGACACTTTGCGGCCCCAGCAATTGAAGCATCATACTGGTTTCACGTGAGATGAATAACTCCCTCAATGTGTCATGAAGCCTCGCAAGATTCGCCGCTCTGATGCAATCGCAAAGACGCCGCTCGATGCTGATAGGAAAGTTGAACTTCACGTCAGAATATTCATTAACGCTTGAGAAAGGTATTGTCTGGCCAGAGCCGATAACAAAGCGATAAGACATGGCAATATTTGCTTCCCGATATGACTTGGGAACGTCCTGCAACGCGCTTTGTGGCCGGCCAATCCCAATGGTCACGCTGAAAGGCAAACGTATAGAAATCTCCTCGGTAACTCTTGAACATCCCTTTATGATATCGTCGTATGAATCGATCAATCTTCCAGCGGCATACAATAGAAAAGACTCTGCAGGATTTGTCCCGACAACAAATGTTGGTGTCCAGGCCGAGTTGCCAAGGAGATCCTTGAACAAATTCCGGATTACGATCTCATGCTGCGCCCTCTCGAAGGAGGAGCAATTGTTAACATATTCCTTGTAGTGATCGATATGGAAACCAATCACGCAGAACATCGGGTCAGCCGGCGGATGGAAACCGGCGGCATTCATCCTATCCTCCAGCACAGACTCTGACCGTCCGGTTCCAAGCATAACATCCCTGGTAATGTTCTCGAGCGCAAGAGGTTGCAATTCCATCGATTTCTCTGCAAGTTCGTCCTTCTTACTCGTTATGGCATGGAATCGGCTGTTTATCATCTGGAATTCCTGAAAGAAACCCGTTTCGCCTGCAGGAAGTCCGGACTGTGTTGAAGTCAGAAGTTTGCCGATCGGCTGATATAGCTGTTTCGACAGAGCAAGGGACAGCCCGATAGCAATCAAGATCGTGATAGCGAACAAGACAATGCTTGTGATTGAGAATCGCTGAATACTGGCATAATACCTGGAGTAAGGCTGTGCCATAATAAAGGTGAGCTGAGAATCCGAGGAGAAGCTTGCTGTGATTACGCTGCCTTCATAGCTGAATGTTTTGGAGTCGGTTGTTCTGCTCTCAGATACCAATGCCATGGCTTTTGCTATTGCATCATCTGGATAAACATAATCGGTGTCTTGATCCGATTCTATGACGATGCCGTTATGATCAAGGATCATCAGGTTAGTTGCTGATTCCCTGGCTATCTTCTCTACCTGTCCTAACAATGCTTTACTGTCGAGATTGACAACGAGGAACGCCGTCGGAAGGTTCCTGCCCATCGGGAGACAGCGAAGTATTGAAACACATGTTGTTTCCTGTGTATGGTCAATATAGTCCAAATCGCGTTTGGGCATAATAAAATAGCCAGTCTCAGCCTTGTTGACCAGAGGTAGCCATTCTTTGTCATGAAATGTGTCAAAGGCATACACACCATAACTTGTGATCATGTATGGTGTATTGATATAGTGCAGGTAGACCGAGTGAATTGAATTGTTACTGGCCTGCATCACCGCGATCTTTGTCTGGATGCGATTCATATCCCATAGATCGATACTGGGCCTTCGAACAAAGTATCGCGCCACAAGCGGATCCTGTGATAATTGGTGTGAAGAAACCGCGACTTTGCTCAGCGCTTCATCCAGATGGCTTTGCGCGATCGCAAGCAGGGCGCTATTGGACTTATGGATCTCTGTTTCCATTAATCCTTGCGATGATGTATAGATCAAAGCCATGCCGACCATGACACATACAGTTATCACGATCAACACTGATGTATATACCGCAACTTTATATTGCCCAAAGATTCGCTTACTTATCGCGGTTCTAATTGCCAATTGACTTAGCCTCCTTAAGAGCACAAGCGCGGAACGGATCATCCCGCCCCGCGCCTGGCTAATTATAGCAAGTTATATTGGGTAAGGGAAACATTCGCTTATTTACCTTAGGCATTCTCCATCATTTGCGCATGGGCAGACGCTTTTTTAAGAGAAACAAGGAATGCCGAGTAGAGAGCTTCTGAAGTTTCCTGCAGACCGCGCTGAGAATTGGTGTAAGTATTCATAGATGTTGCGTGATCCAGCTGCTTAACCCATTTCTCGGGAAGGGAGCTTCCACCGGTTAAGGCGCCTGAGATACCGCCGGCAACCGCGGCTACACAGTCGGTATCACGCCCCATGTTCACTCCGGCGATAATGGCGTCGCGTGTATTGCCGCGAACCATTTGGAAAATGCACACACCTTTTGTAACAACTTCGTTCGCGAAGCTGAACGCATATGGCATGCCCCTGCCGCTGTATACCTGATCAAAATATACGCGCAGTTCGCGTATATCCTTGAATTCCTTTGTCCTGTTCAGTTCGCGTTCCAGTTCCGGACGGACCATCTTTGGGTCACAATGTTCCAGTATATCCTTAAGAACACTTTCCACCGTGGCTTCAGGCTTGGCAGCCGAGGCAATGGCAATGCCGGTAACGCAAGCCCATTTGAGACCACGGCTGTTTGATGTTTGATACAGCTGCCCGACTTCCAATACATCTTCAATGGCATGACCGATATTGCCTGCGTTGATCAATCCGATCGCGTGGCAAGATCTTGAGAAACTGTTCAGGCCTGCGTAGTCGCAGTATCTGCCCAGGTCTCGGGCAGGAATACCGGTCTTCGCCATTGCAAGCAGGGTTCCCTCAAAAGGTTCCGAGACCAGGCCAGCAGCGTTTGGATTCATATGGTCGATCCAGGCCTGACGAACATCTTCGGCATTAACACGATCCTGTTTCTCCATTATCGCGGTGATCATGAGCTTCTGGCGCTCAACACCGTCTTCCGTTGTCCCCGGCTCACGATTCCATCCGTTACCGTAATGCATATAGGGCAAAAAGTCTTCAACAAGCCCGTATTTTGCTTCAATCTCTGGCCACAGAGACCCCTCAACAGGTGCGCCCATGGCTGATCCGATGTGGCAGCCCGCGATACAACCAAAGAACTTATCTTTCAGTGATACTGTACTCATGACTTCTCCTTCTTTGTCCGGAGAGACAGAGTTCTGTCTGTCTCTCCGGATATTCAGTTACTTCCTGCTGGCATTGACCTGCTCGGTCCATTCCTGACCGCCTAGTCTGTTGTACTCTTCAACAAAATTATCAAAGGAATCGAGATCGGCCTTGCCTGTAATGATCTGGCCGTAGACTTCCTCAACAAGAAGATTCAAATCAGCGCTGTAAAGCTTCTCCGCTTCGGTAACAATACCGTCAGCAGCGTTTGTGACGATGTTCCATTTCAAAGCATCACGCCGTGACTGCACAAGATATGTTTCCATTGAGAGCAATGGCTGTTCGTTCTCGAAGCAAGCATACCACTGGATCCACTTAGCATCTTCATTGAACTGGGGAAGCGTATGGAAAGTTCCGTCTTCGCGTTTCTCCCAGTGCAGATCCTTCACGCCCGAGTAAGCGGTCATCATGCCTTCTTCGGTGTGCAGCCAATCAAATAGCTTCAAAACGGCTTCCGGATTCTTTGTGGTCGACATGATACTTACGGGGAAGTTCACAATACCTACGCCGCGTACACCGGACTTGCCTTCCGGACCTACAGGCGGGGCGATCCTGCGCCACTCGACCGAAGGATCGATCTTGCGCATTTCAGCTTCGATCTTTGGCTCCCATGTCCACCAACGGTGTGTTGAGCCGAATTGATTCTTCATTCCGCGTTCATTTAGTTCGGATTCGGCACGAATAGTGATCCATTCAGGATGGATGAGGCCTTCCTTATACCACTGCTGAAGAAGTGCAAGGGCCTCTTTAGCTTTAGGACTGGTGGCTTGCGGCTTAAAGGCTCCATCAGCATCTTCATAGAAGTAGCCGCGATGCACGCCCATGACCCCGTAGGCACCAAAGATCGGCTCAAATGTTTCAAGTCCTGTGCCCATGATGCCATAGGTGTCAGCCATCCCGTTGCCATCCGGATCTTTCGTCACGAATGCAGTGTATACATCATGCAGCTCATCAAGGGTCTCCGGGTTTTTGAGATTCAGTTTGTCCAGCCAGTCGCCCCTGATAATGAAGTTGTAACGGTGTTCACTTGTCCAGACTGGAACGCCGTAAATCTTACCGTCACTTCCCCGCATGATATCCCAGGCGCGTTCCGGAATGGCATTAAAAAGATTGGGATAATTTTTGAGATAGTCATCCAGAGCGAGGAGCATGCCTTGTTCGGCATAATCATACATCTCAGCGGTTCGGGGGATCCTGATCGCGTCGGGATAATCCCGTCCGGCAAGGATCACGCTGACCTTCTCTGCGTAGTTTGCCGAAGGAGGCGCGATATGCTCGAAGGTAACACCTGACTTTTCTTCGATCGCATCGTGGATTGTGTTTTCTTCACTCAGAGGTTCGAACCCTCCTTTTGTGAAGACCCAGGAGATGTCTTTCTCCGCAGCCAGGGCGGTCAGACTAGTTAACAGGACAACCAGGGACAGTAACAGGGCAACTCCTTTTTTCATGTGGACCTCCTACGTTTTTTTTAAGAAGCTATTGCTTCTTATTTTCTTAACCTTTCACAGATCCGATCAATATCCCCTTAACAAAGTGCTTTTGCAGCAGTGGGTAGGTGCATATTATCGGAAGCATGGTAACAATGATCTCGGTGGCGATGAGGCCTTGCGGCGGCGGGAGCACTTCTGCAAATGAGTTATTCAGTTCAAGCTCGCTCATTGAAGAAGTGAGAAGTGTTTCGCGCAATAGAATCTGCAGCGGCCAAAGCCTTCTATCAGTAATATACAAGACCCCGTCCATGAACGTGTTCCAATGCCATACCGCATAGAAAAGACCAACCGATGCGATCGCCGGCAACGACAGCGGTAAAATGATCCTGATGAGGATCATAATGTCATTGCATCCATCAATTCGAGCTGATTCTTCAAGTTCGATCGGGAGGCTTCTGAAGAAAGTCCGCATGATGATCATGTTGTAAACACTTAAGGCGCTTGGGATAATCAAAGCCCAAATGGTATCCTGCAGACCGAGGCTGGTCACAAGAAGATAAGTGGGGATCATACCGCCGCTAAAAATCATGGTAATGAAAAAGAGAAGCATTAGCTGCCGATTCCCAGGTAAACTCTTCTTGGAAAGTGGATAAGCTGTCATAATAGTAAGAAGTAGATTTACAGCAGTGCCCAATGCGGCGCGGGTCAAGGTGACGCCATATGCGCGCCATATTACCTGATTATTGATCACATACCCGTAGTAATCAAAAGTAATTCTATGAGGGATCAGGCTACTGAGTCCCCCAGATGACATCATGACATCCTCAGGAGGTACCAGGGATCTTTGTACAACAATCAGGAGTGGAAAGAGCGTAATAAAGAGTATGATACATAGAAGGAATATGTTGATCGTTTCAAACACTTTATCGGATCTTGTCTGAGCGATCCCCTTATTCTTTGCGCGATGACCTTTGGTCTCAGTAATACTCATAACAACGCCTCCTGGCCAGCCTTGTTTGCAATATAGTTGAATGTTAAAACGAAGATACAGGCTACAACTGACTTGAAAAGCCCAACAGCAGTTGAGAATCCATACTTTCGATCAACAACGCCAATACGATAAACATATGTGTCTAGAACATCAGCGACATCATACACAGCTGAGTTATACAATGAGAAAACCTGATCAAAGCCTGCGTTAAGAACGCCTCCAAGTCGTAATAAAAACATTACAGTAATTGTTGGTAGAATGTAGGGAAGTGAGATATAGAAGATACGCTGCAATCTGTTCGACCCATCAATAACGGCGGCTTCATGAAGCTCCTGTGGGACGCCCGCTAATGCTGCCAAATAGATGATTGCATTCCATCCCATTTCCTTCCATATATCAGTCACGACTAGGATAGTACGGAAGTAGCTGGATTCAGCAAGGAAAAAGACCGGCTTGCCCCCAACGGCTTTTATGATGAGATTAATAACTCCATCTCCAGGAGCAAGAAGATTCATAACAATTCCCGACATAATCACCCAAGATAGGAAATGTGGCAAATATACCACAGTTTGGACTGTCCGTTGGAAACCTTTTTGCCTTACTTCATTGATCATCAAGGCTAAAATGATTGGAACCGGGAAACCAAATAGGATCTTGTACCCGCTTATGATAAATGTATTAGCAAGAACGCTTAAGAACTTACTGGTTTGGAATAGCCGCTCAAAGTTCGCGAATCCAACAAACTTACTCCCTGATATGCCAAGAAAAACCTTGTAATCCTGAAACGCAATTACTAGACCAGCCATAGGTATATAGTGGAAGATTATGACATAAGCTAATCCTGGAATAAGTAATAAGTATAGGTAACGTTGTCTCCATATTGCCTTTTTCAAGTGATTTCTCTTTGATGTATTTATTTTATTATTAATTGTAATTGACACTACTCCTCACCTCTCTCATTGTGCTATTCCCATCAGCTACTTTATGTTGGTATCCTAGTTTATAGGAACCGTTGAGTCAATGTTCAGAATTGACTATTTCACTCGATTTCGACCATAATCTACATTTTAGAGGCAACAAATAACAACATTCTTCGCATTTTTACCTAATTCTGCTCACTTGGACGTTTTTAGGATTATTTCACTGAGAATGCATGACACCTCATCTGTAAAAATTCCCCCCATGAGCTTGTTTATACTGGTGGAAAACTGCTTTAAACATGGAAGCAGCCTGGATGCAGGCAATCCAT
>Ga0209066_10006814_pt1 | contig 11537 bp, 11 predicted proteins | sample All_14_2_FD_187198 | JGI IMG/M metagenome (GOLD analysis project Ga0209066, IMG submission 187198) | Freshwater microbial communities in response to fracking from Pennsylvania, USA - Allegheny Zone_MetaG_DW_15 (SPAdes) (version 2) ...
TCGCGGAGGGCTGCCCGGCCAACCATTTCGAGCAGGCGGACACGGAGTCGGTCGAGGTGTGGCTGATGCAGAAGGGCGGCGGCAGCGAGAACATGAGCGCCCAGTTCAGCCTGCCGGACGAGACGCTGGGCGCGGGGCGCGACCTCGACGGCGTGCGCGCATGCCTGCTGCACGCGGTGTGGCGCGCGCAGGGCTTCGGCTGCGCGCCGGGCGTGCTGGGCGTCTGCGTCGGCGCTGACCGCGCCGAGGGCTTTCTGGTCGCCAAGCGGCAGCTGCTGCGCCCGCTGGGCGACGCGGCGCCGGAGCCCGCGCTGGCGGAGCTGGAGCGGCGCGTGCTGGAGGAGGCCAACAGCTTGGGGATCGGGCCGATGGGCATGGGCGGCAAGACCACGCTGCTGGGCGTCAAGATCGCCGTGCGGCCGCGCCTGCCCGCCTCGTATTTTGTGACGGTCGCCTATCTGTGCTGGGCCTGCCGCCGCCGCGGCGTGCGGGTGGCCGGCGGGGCGGCCGAATGGCTGGGGTGACGATGAACGAGCTACGCTATCCCTTTTCGGAAGAGGCGGTGCGCGCGCTGCGCGCCGGCGAGGTCGTGCGGATTTTCGGCCGGGTCTTCACGGGGCGCGACCGGCTGCACAAGCATCTGGCCGAGGGCGGGGCCTGTCCGGTGGCCCTGCGCGACGGCGCGCTGTACCACTGCGGCCCCGTCGTCGTGCCGCAGGGGAGCGGCTGGCGCGTGGTGGCGGCAGGGCCGACCACCTCGGCGCGCGAGGAGCCGTACATGGCGGAGGTCATCGCGCGCCACGGCGTGCGGCTGATCATCGGCAAAGGCGGCATGGGCGCGGCCACCCAGGCGGCGTGCGCGCGCCACGGCTGCGTCTACGTGCAGGCCGTGGGCGGCGCGGCCGCGCTGCTGGCGCAGCGCGTCCGGCGCGTGGAGGGCGTGCACTTTCTGGAGACGTTCGGCGCGACCGAGGCGCTGTGGCAGCTGGAGGTCGAGTCCTTTGAAGCCGTGGTCGGCATCGACACGCACGGCCGCAATCTGTTCGACGAGGTGAAGGCCTCCTCGGGCGAGGTGCTGCGGCGGCTGACGGGAACATAAGTGCTCATGTGCTTCTCAGCATGTGTATCCCGCTGCCGCCCTTCCCCGTCGAAAAGCAGATCATGGCGCGCGTGGCAACCGGTCGCGAAGAGATCGCCCGCGAGAAGGCGAACGCCGAGCGCCGGTGCCGCGAGATCAACGCCGAGATTGAAGCCCTGATCTTGGGCGCGAAACGGGTCGGGTGTATAAGTCATGCATGATTTTCTAGGCAGAGTATCGTGACAGTTCAACAAATTGGAGACATTAGCGATGGAAGCAAAAAAGAAAACCGGTGCGCCGAAGAGATCATTTGAGAGTTACTTGGCAGAACCAGGAGGAAAAGCGACGGCACTTGCCGACTATATGGCTACTCCGGCAGAAGCATTCCTGCGCTACATGTGCGATGCGTACGACGCTTTTGAGCACTGTAAAAATAAGTTTACGAAGAAGGACGATGGTGCATATATGCAAGATAGCGATGACAGTCTCCGTCATATTGCTGTTGCCATTCTTGCAACAACCATGGGCCACTTCGAAACTTATCAGAAGTGCCTCTTTGCAGGCGTATTTGAGAGAACGCAGAACTTCGAGACTTTTGATCCTAAGGCCGTGTTAAGAGCGCTTGATAATCCTACCATCGAGCTGGCCCGTTTTTGTGCGTATCGTGGTGCCAATGCGCCTGTAGGGTTCTCTGTCGCAGATTCTCTTTCGTTATGGCATTCGGCAAAGACCGTAAATTCCTACTTCAAGGCCATGTACATCAAACAAGATGTATTCTCTAATGACGACATTGAGATGCTTGATCTGCTCTGGCAACTCCGACATTCAGTTGTACACACTGCGGCATGGTTGACTGTGCCCGATTCCCAAAAAGTAAAACAGGTGCACGGAAAGGGAGATCGAGCTATCGCTTTTGAACATACCTTTATTAATGCGCTTTCGAGGCGGTTTCATAAGCTTGTCAAAGCCGCAAATGCTAGGTTAAAGCAAGGCATTATCCCATTACTTGGGGCAACCCCACCAAAAGAAGTATTGGACGATCTTGACTCATTTCTTCTTGTTAAGTCGCCGAAACAGGTTTGGCTTAATTAGTTGTACCGGGGGACTCAACAAGACAAGTTGCACAGAATAGCCCCTTCGTTGCCGGAGAGGCAGTTTGGTGGCTATAGCTTATCGCGAGGTAAACAGCGCAACAGGGACAAGGGTTTGTAGTGTAGAGCACGGCCCAGTCCAGGTTCATACGCCCGCCCGACACGCACAGGCTCGCGAACTTGGGAGAGCGACCATGAGGTGTGTGCCAATAAAGTGACATGTTTTCGGAGATCAGTCCGCAGTTCTGTTCCGTGAGCGGTTCCGGTGCGTGTCCCAGTATTTCAGTCACCTTCGCTGGCTTGTATCCGGGTGTCGGTTGTTATATAGTCAATGTTATTTGTTGGTCTATGCTTGGACGTTGAGGTAGCGTTCTCGTAGCGGGCCACGTCCCGTGGAGGTTGCGTATGTCTGCGGAAAGTGCCTTGACTGTCGATGAGAAGACGAGTCTGACCATTGAGCGTTTCATCTTTCACGTCATCCTCCACAATGAGCCCCAACCGCGGTTTATGACCGAGGTCGTGCTCCCGAATGCAGGTGCGCGCGAGTTTTTCCGGCAGCGAATCGCGGAGGCGGCTGAAGGAACGCAGTATGAGTTCCTGCAACCGCCGTCCGATCAAACACTGAAGGAAAGTTGCGAGAGCATGTTGGCTGATGTCGCCGACTTCGTCGATTGCTCACGGACCGTCGCAGCACACTTCCGGCAGTTCCACTCTGGCATCACGAGCGACGGTGTTCTTATTGTTGCCGTAGTGTCGGTCATGCGCCGTGGCAACCCTGTCCGTATGGTCTCTTTGCTGAAGATGGACCACCAGCAAGTCTTCCGATATCTGGAGGAGACTGCCGATGGCGGAATGCGTGCCCGGATCGAGGAGTTGGCCAACACGTTCGTTGAGGACAAGACGGCAGTACAGAAGAGCGCGATTATTGAGGTCGGGCAAGGATTCGCATGGGATGTACTGGCTCGTGACCGTAGCGCCCGCGATGGGATCACCGACTACTTCCGCAACTTCCTTAGCGTACAACCGCATGCCTCGAATAGTCGGCTGACCCAAATGGCTGTCTCAGCCGTACGGAAGTGGGCTAAGGCACAGGAGGTGTATCCCGAGGGTGAAGATGCTGCGGGGTATCGTAGACGAGCCTATCAATACTTGGTGGGCAACGACGTTTTTGACACCGATGAGTTCATCCAGTCTGTCGTGCAGGATCAGGAACATGCACGCAGGGCGGGAATGATGGAGTCGCTTCGGGGCGTGTTGATTGAGGATGGGGTCGCGGGACAACATTTTCGCCCCATTCCATCGGCAATCGAGCGGACAAACCTCGTTCGCATGAAGACGGATTTTGGCGTGAGGCTGGAGTGGGAGGGGCGAGCGGAGGATCGCGGTGTCACGCTGCCCAGCGAGCGCTCTCCAGACGGCTTATTCCACATCGAGATCCGCACAACAGACGATCCCCGCAGGCAGGTGTGACATGCAGGAGTCACTAGCACCGCTGATCAGCAAACTGTCGATTCTCGCGTCGCACGCGACAAGTATTACGGAAAGCTGGGACATGCTCGCCCTGCGCGGGGGGAGCTTCGCTCAGCTTGGCACTGTTTTGCTTGAGTGCCAGAACCTGCTCAGAGATCGAGGGTATGCAACCCTCACGGTGGACTGGGACGACGAGGCTGTGGACGAAGCCCAGATTCGGGAGAGAGTCGACGGAGGGGAGAAGCCAGGATCGTGGCGTGTCACCTATCACAAATTTAACGGAGTGAACGCTTCTATAGGAGATGACACACCGCAAGTCGTCTTTTTTTGCCTGAAAGACAGGTTTCTCGATTGGACCTCGCGGATCAACCCTTTCGAACCAAACAGTCACCCGTTCAAGGAGGCTCGCGCCACTATCGTCTACGTGAACGGACTTCCGGCCGCTTTCGGCGGCGAGCGCCTTGCCTTCTGTCCTCCAGAGGGGGCCGGGGTCCCCGAGGATTGGCCCTCGAATTCGGACCTTCCATCCGCCGATGCTGTCCGACAGCAGATTCATATTGTCGGTTCGACACCCCTCGTTGTGTCACCGCAATCCTTTGGTCTGTCGTGGGGAGCCATCGACAGCGAGATGGCTGCATGTGTAAAGACGGCCAGTGCGAAGTCGCTTGCGGCGGCGCTCGCAAACACGATTTCGAGCGACTCCGTCACAATCTACGGTGTGAAGCACAGGGAGTTGGTCCTTTCCGATGCCGGCGACCGCCTGCCCACCTCGGTTGATGTGCGAGAGCTTGCTGACGCGGTGTCTTGGGCGTACTCCGAACGCGCCGAGACCCGCCTGCGTCTGTTGGCCGACCGCTTATCGCTTGATATCCCAGACGGTGTTTCCTTCTTGGCGGGTGTTATGCGTTGCGTCCGCGATGCACTGCGGCAATCGCGGGAGCAGTACGACTTCGTCATCCTCGACAGACGCGAAGCATATGCCCGTGAGGTCCGGGAACTGCTTCGTGACTTGAAGGCCCAGACTAAGCTCTACGCGGAGCACACACGTTCCGTTCTTTCCTGCCTGTTGCGCGATGTTCTGGCCGTGCTCGCCTTGGTGGGGATCAACTTCGCCATGCAGCCAGCCTCAAAGCCGATAGACTTCTCGTCGCCGACTGTCGCCTGGTTCTTCAAGTCGGCCAGTGTTTTTCTGCTGATATCGCTTCTTCTTCAGATGACGGTGCATCTTCGTGACATCTGGTTTGCAGAGCGCGAGGCGAGGTTTTGGATGAAGAAGACGTGCGAGTACATGAGCAAAACCACGGCGCAGGAGTACTTCGATCAGACCATCGGCAAGCGGCGACGGCTATGTTACGGTCAGTTCCTCATGCTTGGCGTCATGTACCTGATCGCGTCCGCTGTCTGTTTCGCGGTTCCGTGGCTGGTAAGTTGGCTGATGCCGTAGTATGCACAACACTAAATAATTTGAACGAGAGAACTGCCGCCTTTATCCGTCCAAAAGCAGATCATGGAACATGAGGCAACCGGGCGCGAAGCGGATCGGAGCGTGATCAATGGGATACGAGGACGCCTATCGTGCTTTAACGAGCACGCTACAACAGGCGAAGGAACTCTCCGGTTCAATTACCGGAAGGGTCGCTGATGATGCTACGGTGGATGGGTCAATCCTGTTCGCGCGGATGGTGATTCAGGCGCACAGCCTGAAGAAAATTCTTCCTGAGGTTGACAGGCCGGTGCAGGGCGTAGATATTTCTTCGTGTGCGTCCATTACACGTAATCTGATTGAGACCTTTTTGGTGATGCATTACCGCTGGCTGGAAAATGTTGCTCCAAATGTGAGGAAGTTTCGGGATTTGCTTTGGCACTATCATCAAAGAGTGGAGGCCATAAGGGGAATAAACTGCCAGAGAACAGCTCAAGGGGAAAAACCTTATGATGAGGCGGCTTATACTCGGGAGACGAAAAGCGCCTTGCAAACCGATCCTGAGTTTCTTTCATTCGGCGACAAACGGCGAACTCAACTCTTGGATAATCCAGAACCTTGTGCGCGAGGGTTGCAGAAAATAGCGGTTTCGGCTGGGATTCTCGCCGCAAAGTTCGACAGCGACTACAAACTTCTTTCTTCTCTCTCCCATCCAAACGGATATGGTCTTCGAACGATGGATGCGACAACGCTGGCGGACAACGAATGGCAGACGTGGTTTGCGCAGATTACATGGATCGCGCAGACCTACCTGGAGTTGGCGGTGTCGGGGGTGTGTGAACAGCAGATGGAAAGAAAGTGACCGAAGAAGCAAACGCCAAGCGTCTCTCGCGTACGAGCGAAGTTCTGATTTTGGGCACGAAGCGGGTCGAGTGAGACCTTGGCGATATGGGCCTTCGGCCTTTGTTAACGGGCTGGTGCGGCATTATTGACAACCGCATGGCCAAGATGGTTTTCGACGATCTTTACGGCAGGCGCGGCGGAGAAGGTATGCATATACGCATGATGGACCGTCAAGACGAGATCCTGTAACTGGTCGTCTTCTTCCAGCATGGTAATCTTCAGGCCGAAAGATTTCGCTTCCTCCGCATGGATGTGCCGGGCGTGCATCTTCGTGTCTGAGTGATTATTCAGTTTTGTAACAACGCCAGCGGCCTTTTTTGCGGCCGCGGCATCACCCTCGAACATGCCTGTCTCGAGCCAGTTCTTGACGATTTCACTCGCCAGCACGATCGCATTCCGGCACTCGCCGACAAAGGTCGGATGATACTTGCCGATAATCACCTGCCAGATCGGGATACTTGAAGGGTCTTTCTTGATGGCGTCGATGGCTTCCTGAAACTCGGCGATGACGCCATGCGCCGGAATGCCGCCGAACTGCGGATCAATCGGGCCGATATTCGACTCCTTGCCCATAAAGATCTCTTTACAGGCGCATGCCATCATGGTTCCGCCCGACATGGCCAATTGCGGAATAAAACAACGAATATTGGTTCCGAAGATTTGACGCAAATAGTGAACCATGGATTCCGTTGCCGCAAAATCACCACCCGGCGTATGCAAGAACAAGTCTAAGCCTTTGTCGCGATTCAGGCCATGCACGGCATTCATCAGTCCGTTCTTATCCAAGTCTGAAATGGAACAACCGGCTAGATTAGGCTTCTGCAGCCAGCCAGAATAATACGCAATGATATTTCGGCCGGTCTTCTTATGCAGTTTCTGTAGGTATTTTCTGCGAATGCGATCCAAGCCACCTTCGGACGTCTGAATCTCTTGCAAGACCCCGGCCCAGTTTGGCATTGCTTACACTCCTACATGAGCGGTTGTCGTAATGTCGGTTTCCTCGAAGAGAGTACACCGTTTAAAACCACGGGCAAACTCGCTGGCAGACGTGTAAGAGGGCGTTCCGAGCTGACTTAAGAACAACATCTCGAACCCCTTCCGAATTTGCTTGTCGGAAGGAAGAACCTTCTTTTGAGCGCTCGTCATATGCGATTCGCGTCTGTTGTTTTTTATCATCATCTAAGCCCTCCTGATACATTTTTAACTTACTCTTCTGTTGACCCGAACTCAAGCCGATTTTTGACGCGCTATTTTTTAGTGCGCAACTCAATCGGCGATATGCTAAAATGCCCAAAAATTCGCAAGCAACAGGAAATCGGGAATGCGTCTTGTCTTCATGGGATCTTCGGAAGCCTCGGCCACCGCGCTGAGGGCGATCTTGAAGTCACCGCTGCTGAGAGTCGTCGGCGTGGTGACCCAGCCGGATCGTCCCTCGGGGCGGCGTCAGCGCTTCACGCCCTGCCCCTGTAAGGCCTACGCCACGCTGCGGGGGCTCGGCCCCGTCATTTCCCCGGAGAAGGTCAACGCGCCCGAGGTGATCGCGCAGATCGAAGGCCTCAAGCCCGACGTGATCGTGGTGGTGGCGTTCGGACAGTTTCTCGGCAAGCGGCTGCTGGCGATCCCGCCGCGCGGCTGCGTGAACGGGCACTTCTCGCTGTTGCCGAAGTACCGCGGGGCCGCGCCGGTGCAGGCCGCGATCGCGGCGGGCGACGAGGTGACGGGCGTGACCGTCATGATGATGGCCGAAGGCATGGACAACGGCGACATGCTGCTCAAGGCCATCGAGCCCATCTGTTCCGACGACACGGCCGTGACCCTGATGGACCGGCTGGCCATCCTGGGCGCGGTCACGCTCGTCAAGGCGCTGAAGCTGATGATCAGCGGCGGGCTCGTGCGGGAGCCGCAGGATCACGCCCTCGCCACCTATGCGCCCAAGATGCAGAAGAACGACGGCTTGGTCGAGTGGGCGCAGCCGGCTGTCGTGATCGAGCGGCGCATCCGCGCCTATGACCCTTGGCCGGGCTCGTTCACCTTCCTGCCCGCGCGCCTGAACAAGCCGGGCTTTTCCGGCCGCATCAAGGTGCTTCAGGCCGAGGTGGTGAAGTGCCCCGCGGAGGGCCCCGCGGGCTTGCCGCCCGGCTCGCTGTGCGCGCTTTCGGCCATCGGCCCGGTGGTCGCGACCGGCAACGGCGCGCTGTGCCTGACGGCGGTGCAGCCGGACGGCAGCCGCAGGATGGACGGAAAATCTTTTTTAAACGGTCATCCGATGCAGGCGGGCGACCGGTTCGGCGAGTCATCGGAGACTGTTCTAACACAAAATTAGGAGGGACAGATGCAAAGAGGACAGAGGGCGGGGGACGGAGCGCGGTGGACGGCGGGTGGAGGGCGGAAGGTGCGCAGGGCCATCCTCATGTGGGCGGCGGCCGGCGCGCTGACGCTGGCGACGGGATGCGTCACCAACCCCATCACCGGGAAACAGCAGTTCAGCCTCCTTCAGGGAGAGAGCGGCAAGGGACAGCTCATCTCGCTCGCCAAAGGAGCCGTGCCGCAGCAGTTCGCCGCCGATTATGGGGTCGTCAGCGATGCGCAGGCCAACGCCTATGTCGCGCAGGTCGGGCGCAAGCTGGTCGCTACGCTGAAGCCTTCGGATGTGGTTTTCCCGGACATGCCCTTCAGCTTCCAGGTGGTGAATGCCGTCTACGTCAATGCCTACGCGTTTCCGGACGGCACGATCGCGGTCACGCGCGGCATGTTGGCCGAGTTGGAGAACGAGGCGCAGCTGGCGGCGGTCCTCGGGCACGAGATCGCCCATGTGAATTGCGGGCACACCGCGTCGGCCATGAGCAGGGGCACGGTCTACGACGCCCTGGTGTCGGGCACGCGCGGCTATCTGGCGAGTCAGGGCAGTTCGTGGGCCGACTTGGCGGGCACGGCCGGACAGCTGGGCAGCGCGGTGGTGCTCGCCAGCTACAGCCGCGAGCAGGAGCGGCAGGCGGACCAGGGCGGCATGCTGTACATGGTGCGCGCGGGGTATGACCCGCAGGGCATGATCGGCCTGATGCAGCTGCTGGTCCGGATCAGCGGCGCCAACCCTTCGGCGCTCGAGCAGATGTTTTCCTCGCACCCCATGAGCGCGGAGCGCCTGCGGGACGCGCAGAGCCGCGCGGCGACCGAGTATGCGGGGCAGAACAGGGGGGCCGTCAGCCAGGAGGCCTTCTTGGCGAACACGGCCGCAATCCGCAAGAACAAAGGCGCGCTCAAGCAGTTTGCCGCCGCCGAGAGCCAGCTCGCCCAGAAGCAGTACGCCGCGGCGAAGACCTCCGCAGAGCAGGGGCTGCGCGTCGCGCCGAACGATTACGTGGGGCTGATGCTGGTGGCCCAGGCCAGCCAGAAGGGCGGCCAGCTGGCCGCCGCGCGGCAGGCCGCCGCGCTCGCCGCGCGCGTCAGCCCTTCCGGCGCGCGCGCGCAGAGCGTGCTCGCGCAGTGCGCGCTGCAGAGCAAGGACTACGCGGGCGCCCTGCAGCACCTCAGCGCGTTCGAGCGGCAGGTGCCGGGCGACGCCCGTACCGCGTTCTACAAAGGGCTGGCCTACGAAGGCCAGGGGCAGAAGCAGCAGGCGGCGCAGGCCTATCAGGCCTATGTGCGGCGCAGCGGCGCGAGCTCGGCCGAAGGCCAGTACGCGGCGCGGCGCCTCCAGCAGCTCGCGCCGCAGAACTGAGCGAAACGTCCGGCGCCCGGCGCAAGGCGCTGAACGTTCCCGCTCCGGGATGTTCGCTCGGCGCGGAGGGTTGCGCGTTCCGGTCTGAGCGTTCGTATGATTCAACACACGGCTTTTACGGCGACGGCACAGGAGTCGGGGCAGCGCCTCGACCAGGTTGTGCATGCCCGCTTCCCGGCATCGACGCGCGCCTTCTGCCGCCAGGCGGTGGCGGGCGGCGCTGTCGCGGTGAACGGCCGGCCGTGCCTCAAGGGATACAAGCTGCGCGCGGGGGATGCCGTGACGGTCGCCTGCCTGAAGGAGGCGTGCGATAACCGCGTCTGGCCCGACGCCTCGGTGCGGCCCCGCATCGTCTTCGAGGACGCGTGCCTGATCGCCGCCGACAAGCCGGCGGGGATGCCGGTGCATCCTCTGACAAGCGAAGAGCACGGCACGCTGATGAACGGCCTGGTGGCGCGCTACCCCGAGCTTGCGGCCGTCGGCGACCAGCCGCTGATGGCCGGCGCGCTGCACCGCATCGACACCGGCACGTCCGGGCTTGTGCTCGCGGCGCGCACGCCGGAGGCGTTCGAGGCGCTGCGGGCGCAGTTTGTCGCCCAGACCGTCGAGAAGGTCTACCTCGCGCTGGTCGAGGGACACATCGCGGTGCCGGGACATCTGGCGCACGAGCTGGCGCACCATCCCGAGCTGCCGCACTGCAAGATGGTGGACGCGTGCTCGCTGGCCTCGCCCGACCGCCGCATGCGCGCGGAAACCGCCTACCGGCCACTGGAGTGGGTCGGCCGCCGCACCCTGCTGGAGGTCACCATCCGCACCGGCGTGACGCACCAGATCCGCTGTCAGCTCGCGCTGGGCGGCTGGCCGATCGTCAACGACACGCTCTACGGCGCGCGGCCTGTCGAGGGGTGCCCGCGCCATTTCCTGCACGCTTACGAGATCCGGTTCTGCCATCCGTCCGGCGGGCAGCCCTGTCGCATTCAGGCGCCGCCGCCGGAGGATTTCCGGTCGGCTCTGCGCGCCCCGAAGCCGGAGTGAGGGATCGTCGGCGAGACCGTTGCGGTGTCACATCCCGACGTGAAAGCCCCGGCTGCGGTGCGCTACGCGTTGGACGCCAATCCCGAAGGCAACCTGTTCAACGGTGCGGGCCTGTCGGCCTCGCCGTTCAGCACGGACGCTTTCGCGCTGCCGGTGGTTGGGTCTCGCCGGCTTTGAAAATGGAAGAAATGATCAAGGAGGGTTCGCGGTGTCGGGATCGTGAAGGCCTGTCCAATGCTTATTCACATCTCATGAGAAGTGAATAAGACAACAGAACGACGGGCAGGCAAACTCAGGGGTTCAGCATTTCACGAAAAGGCGCAAAGACGCAGAGGCTATAGGACCTCTTGGCATCTTTGCGCCTTTGCGTGAGAATAACCATTTCCAACAAGACGGCCGCTGAACCCACGGCCGCTTTCGGCTCAGCCGATGGTCGTCGACGTTAGCCGGGGCTCGCGGCAACTCATTTGGCCGCGGCGGCCAGCGGCTTGAGGTAGATGTTCTTCCAGCGGACGGTGAAGGGCCCGCGGCTTCCGACGCCGTGGACCTGAAGGCCGAAATGGCCTTCGGCATGATCCGTGGCCAGCTCGTTCTCGAGGGTCAGCTCGGTGACTTTCTCGCCGCTGATCCACGTTTCGATTTTCGGGCCGACCGCGCGCACGCGGAACGTCACCCACTGCTTGAGCGGGAAGAGCTTGTGGCCCTTGCGCTCTTTCGTGAGCCAGCCGTATTTGGTGGCCTCGCCGTAGATGTAGCCCGCGACGCCGGGGCAGATCTCGACCTGCGGGCCGTACAGGCGCCCGCCGTAGGGCTCGCCCT
>Ga0209066_10006815_pt1 | contig 11537 bp, 12 predicted proteins | sample All_14_2_FD_187198 | JGI IMG/M metagenome (GOLD analysis project Ga0209066, IMG submission 187198) | Freshwater microbial communities in response to fracking from Pennsylvania, USA - Allegheny Zone_MetaG_DW_15 (SPAdes) (version 2) ...
TTAGCGCATGGTTAATCGAAATATTTTCCATACCTAAATTATACTAGAAAAGGTCCAAGCGTTTGCCTGGACCTTTTCATTTGTCTTCTATTCAAAGCTGTTTATTCGTTACAGCCTCTTTTATTTACATAATAAAAAAACGTGACTTAACATCACGTTTATTAGTATTACCAGCTTCCGCCGCCACCGCCGCCGAAACCACCGCCACTGAATCCACCTCCGCCTCCGCCGAAGCCACCACCACCTGAACCTGAACGTTGAGGTACAGAGTTCATAACTTGGTTCATGTTGGATAAAGTGCGATTAAATGAGTTCATAAATAAATACGTATTGAAATGCGTGTTCGGACCGTAATACCAAGAAGGTTGTTCAATCGCAATGGATTCAAACTTCTTACTCCAAACATCCGATACATTTAAGACATAAGCATATGGGAGTATTTTGTAGAAATAAGTAGGATCATCATGAACTAGCATCTCTAGTCGATCTTTTTCCGCAACTTCAATAAAGCGTTTTAAGCCAATAATCTTACCTAAATAGTCAATTCCTAAATCTGTTCGTTTATCCATAACAGAAACTAATCCAACAAGGATAAGGGTGAATAATAAACTAAGTACATACTGCCAAGTTGGAATTAGAAGAGCTAATGATCCTGCAAATGTCGCAAACACAAATACCATGAATGCGATAAACATGAATACAGCGTTGGTCATTCGAATAATGGATTTTTGGGAAGGCCATCTCTTAACCGCAAAGATTAACCAACCGCTCAATATTGAACCGAATACAAACACAACAGCCGCTATCACAAAAGCAATTCCACCACGATAACTCATTATATAGAAATAGTTCGCAAATAATAAAGATAAAGGGATTAATCCAACTGCACCAAATATGACTTTTAAGAATGTAGCGGTATTTGAGAAGATATTGCGATTAGGATTTCCCTGGAAATAACGATATATGTCACTCTTCGCATTCTGTAAAGAAACATAGAATGTATTTTTAAGTGTATCATTTGTCACAATATCACCCGATTTAAACAATTGTCTAAAGAGGGTTTGTTCAGCCTTTATTTCACTAATATCGATATCTTTAATTTTTGTAAGAGTAAAATCCTTACTACCTTCTTCTTCAGTAATTGTTAGATATCCTTTATATCCCCATTCAATAATGAGTGAGAGAATATCCTTTGAATCAACCATACCATCATAAATAAATCCAACTTGAGCACTACTTAATCCTGGAATTGGATTAAACTCAACAGTTTCTACTACAATTTTATCTTTACCAAATCTTAAGTATAAGATGTAAGCCAAAATGACTAAAAAACCACTAAATCCTAGAATAATTAAGCTAAAATCAGTAGGTGGTATAAATGTAAAGAAATCATTAGGAAGTGGCGCATAAATTGTTAGTGCTTGATACGTTAATAAACCATCACTATATGAACCAGTTAAGACATTTCCATCTACTGAATAATTCACATTCGAGATATCACTACTACCATATAAACCACTATAAAAACGAATATCACTTGGCCATGTTTTTGGTAAAGTGATTGAGAAATTAACATTCTTTATCGGAAGTTGCCAACCATCACCAACAAGATTGAAGTATAAAGCTTGAAGACCATTTAAATCCAAATCTCTGAGTTGAATCGTATAGGAGTAACGGTAGATCTTTTGACCAAAAACGTATCGATCCGCATCACCTATTTTTAGGATGACATTATCATAGCTATCTGTTTCTGTTTCATACTCATCCCCATAAACTTGTACATTCCGCACAGGAAAATAGTAGTCTTTTTCGATCTCTTGGTTATCAATTGTCCATACCATGTTATATGTCTGTGGAATATAAGCATAAATCCCATGACGATCTTCATTGAATTGAACATCGAGTGTTTGGTCAACCTTAACAAGTCCGTTTTCATCAATAACCATTTTTATATCAAAAGTATTTATTTCGACTGGATCATATGCAGAGACATTCATAAAACTTAGTAATATGAATGCGAAACTAAATAGAAAGAATTTTTTCATATTAACTCCAAAAAAAGGGGTAGTTCCCCTTTTAGAATGATACTTTAACGTTTTGACGTTGTTGTTCATCCGCAACCACAAAGAGTGGTTTCTTTGTAAATCCAAAGATACCAGCTAAGATATTCATTGGGAATACTTCAATCTTAGTATTGTATTGACGAGTGACACCATTGAAATACTTACGTGCATTTGCGATATCATCTTCAATACTCTTAAGTTGATTTTGAAGATCTAAGAAATTGGTGTTTGCCTTTAAATCTGGATAAGCTTCAGCTAATGCGAATAAACGTCCAATGACACCAGACATTGCGTTTTCAGCTTCAATCTTACCTTCCATTGTGGTCGCATTGACCGCTTTATTACGTGCAGAGATAACAGCTTCTAGTGTTTCTTTTTCATGTTTTGCATATCCCTTAACCGTTTCAACTAAATTGGGGATTAAATCATAACGTTTAGTTAGATATACATCCATGGTAGAGAAAGCTTCTTCAACTTGGTTACGTAGAGAGACTAAGGTGTTGTATCCACCGACCGCATAGAAGACGATAAGGATGACTAAACCCAGTAAAATATATCCAATATATTCCATTTTTTTCTCCTTTTACTTATAAAAGCTTATCCATATTATAAGCGCTTTCGGTAGAAATGTATAGAAAGCATCCCTTTAATTGAAAGTCTATTTGACTTGTGGCATAATGATGGTTGAAATGAGGTAAACATGAAAAAAATTGTCTTATTTTGTGGTGCTGGAATGTCCAGTAGCTTACTTGTACTAAAAATCAGAGATGCTGCGGTAGCCGCAAATTATGAATGTAAAGTTGAAGCTTATTCATCTACCAATTCTCAATACGCAAAGGATGCGGATATTGTATTAGTTGGTCCACAAATTCGTTTCCATGTAAAGGATCTTCAAAAGGAATTAAATTGTCCTGTTGCGGTTATTGAAGATGAAGCATATGGTTCAATGAATGGAGTTAAAATTTTAGCTCAAGCTCGAAAAATCTTAAAGGATGAATAAAAAAATCGTAATTTCTACGATTTTTTATTCTATATGGTAAAATACTACCAATGAAAAAAGTTCTAACAATTCTAAGTTTATTAATGGTATTACAAGCGTGTCAGGTTATTCTACCGACAAAGGTAGAAACATTTAATATCGTAATATCTCCCAATATTAGTGAAGAAACATTCTTGAGCTATAAGAATGAATTTTTATCTGTCTTAAAAGCTGAACTACTTAATAATGGATATGATGTGAATGAACTCGATATTCAATTAGCTTCAAGTAATAATCAAGCAACTGAAATGGTTATTACACAAGTTGCGGATATTGGATTTCTGACAAAATTAAGTTATTTTGAGAATCGAGAGAGTAATTTAGAAGTATTATTAAGCCAATTGGAGTATTCATATAACTTAGAAACAGATGATTTCAATGCTTGGAACGATAAAGCATTATTAGATTCAAATAAAGCTTTGTTGGATAAACATTATGCAGGTATTTATTTAGGTTCTTCTGAAAAAGGTAAAGAACTCTATGCGAAATATAGTCAAGGGGATAAATTAACTTGGATTGACTTAAATAGTGCTAAATGGTGTCATATATTAGTTACGTCACAAGAAGGTTATATTTATCCAAGCTTATGGTTAATTGATAATTATTCTAGAAGAATTGCAGAATTATTTAGTCATGAGAGAGTCATTAAAGGGTATCCTGAAATGATGTTAAAGTTGGCAAATCAAGAATGTGACATAGCGGTTGGACCTGATACAATTCGTGAAGAATATGAAAGTGTTTGGACTAAATCTCTTGATCAGGATGGCTTTAATCGAAGTACATCAATTTACAATGAAGTGAAATTGATTGCGTTAAGTAGTCCTATCTTGCATGATCCAGTCGTTTTCTCAAGTTTAAATGAGAAATTGGATGAAGGATTGATTAATGCGGTTAAAAAGAGTTTAATAACGATAAGTAGTGCTGAAATAAAAAATCCATTACTAGAGGCAATGGATGTGAAGGGTTTTGTGGAATCAAGTAATGAAACCTATGATTCATTTAAACCAGCCTATGATTATTTGAATAGTATCTTTAACTAAATAATAATCTTAATATTATCGTGATGAGTCATTGTCACGATTTTTTTATCTAAAATATATTCAGCTAATATATCTGTCATATCTCTTTGTATTTCTAAGATGGTCTTACATGGTGGAATCATATGGAAATTACCTCCACCACTTGCTCGATAATTATTCATTGCGACACTAAACGTATCTGTGTCTTTGACATCGTTTCCATTAAATGTTAATGATATTACACGTTGTCCAAGTGGATTCGAAATCTTTAATGTGTATTCAATACCATCTAACATATCATAATTAAAGTGTTGTGGTTTAGGTTCATCAAAGAGTGGGTTAACACCTATTTGATTATCTTTAACGATAAAATAATCAGCGCATTGTTCGAGATACAATCTTAGGGTTTTCCCGTCCATTTCTTTAACGATAAGACTATTTGGATATACATAATTATTAACTAAATCGCGATAACTTATTTCATGACCTAATCCGATTGCTTGATTAAATAATGCGGTCCCGCAGATATCCGCATTTGTGACTTGTTTTTGGATGAAGTTGATAAAACTAACATATGGATGTTTATGTAGTCTTGCGTCAAATGGATCTTTTATAAGAAGATCAAATCCTTCTATTCTGCCTAGTTTCTGATCTAACCATATTTGTGTCTTATCATCAAATGGTTTTATTAAAGATTCTATATGTGAATCAAACTCAAAATCAGACATTGGGACTAGTTTAATATCACAAGTCTTATTACTAGTATCGATCAGCGCATCCATATATTCAGTAGCGTTAAGTGAACATTGCATAACAGGTATGTGATTAATTTGGGTCGCAATAGAACGATGTTGGTGTCCAGTTATGAGTAAATCAATGTTAGAAATCATAGTCATTTCATAACCTACATTTTCGCCTGTAAGAACTTCTGTAGGAATTCCTGTTATAGGATCTTTTTCTAATCCACCATGGTAAAAGACAACCGTATAATCAACATCAATCAATAAGCTGAGTTCTTTCTTTAGTGTTTCAATTGGGGATAAAAATTTGAAGTTTTTTATATGTTCAGGTTTTTCCCAGTGTGGAATATAATCGGTACATAATCCGATGAGTGCTATTCTAGATCCATCTTGCGTTGTATGGATTCGAGTTGATCCTATCGGTTTATTTTTATATAAAACATTTGATGTAAGGCATAATGCGTTTAAATCTTGAATATAATTCAATAGGATTTCTTCGCCATAGTTAAAATCATGATTACCTAAATTATAGTAATCAAGCTTAATTTCATTGAACACTATAGCAAGAGGATTTGGTTTTATTTTAACTCGATGTGCATAGGTTAAAAGTGGACTTCCTTGTAAACTATCTCCATTATCAACCACTATACATTCGAATTCTTCTCGATTTTTCTTTACACAATTTGAGTATCGAGAGAGTCCTTGTGGTTTTATGGATTGGTCTAAATAGGAATAAGTAGATAGAGTTCCGTGGACATCGGTTGTGGATAATAGCTTAATTTTTCTCATGGGTTCATTATACTAGAATATTGTTAAAAAAACTTAACTGAGATATTGAATATTAATTGAGTGTATGGTCTAACCTATGTTAAAATTTAACTGTAATTTCATATTACAGGAGGACAATGAATGAAAAAGCTTTTAAGCATTTTATTGATTTCAGTTATGTTCTTTGGGGGCTTGGTTGCATGTACTGCAGAACCAGAAGTTACTGAAGATACCGTCATTGAAGACTTAGTTGTATTGTTCGTGCCTAGTCGTGATGCAGGATTAATCCTTGAAGCGACAGAACCTCTAAAACAGCTTTTAATTGATACCCTTGGTGAAAAAGGTTATACAGTTGAAAACGTGACCATCGAAGTGTCTACCGATTATAATGCGGCTGGTGAAGCTCTTGCGGCTGGAACTGCTCATATCGGTTTCTTACCTGGTGGTACCTATGTTGCATATGCAGCTGATGGTGTAGAAGTTGTATTAGCTGCGACTCGAGCTGGCTTAAACAAGGATAGTGTTAACGCTGCAGACTGGAATGATGGACAACCTACTTTAGGTGATTCCGCAAACCAAGTTACTTACTACCGTTCTTTAATTTATGCTGGACCTAGTGAATATGGCCGTATGTTAGCTGAAAAAGTCAATGCTGGAACAGCTTTAACTTGGGATGATGTGAATGGTGCTCAATGGTGTGTATCCTCAAGTGCTACTTCATCTGCTGGTTATGTTTATCCTACAATGTGGTTACTTGAAAACTTCGATAAGAAGATTTCTGATTTAGCGAAAGCTCCTCTACCTGGTAGCTACAGTGATATCGCGTTGAACCTTGCTCAAGGTACTTGTGATGTTGGTGTTGGTTATGCGGATATTCGTAGAGACTATGAACCTAAATGGATGACTGAATGGAAACGTACAGAGTCTATTTGGACAGAAACTGATGTTATTGGTGTTACTGAACCGATCTTTAATGATACGATTTCAGTAAGTTTAAATAATCCTGAAATGAGTGAAGGCTTTAAGAAAGCAGTTCAAGAAGCATTTATTGAAATTGCTAAGACTGAAGTTGGAGCTGAAGCAATCAAAATTTATAACCATGAAGGTTATGAAGTTGTAACTGATGCGGATTACGACGGTGCTCGTAGAGCTGCAGAAGTTGCTAAAGGATAATTAGCTTAATGAGCGAGGCTAAACCCTCGCTCCTTTTTTTATTCTAAAAGGAGTTCAAAACTATGATTCAGTTTCAAAATGTGGTTAAAACATATCCTAATGGTGTTAAAGCACTTAAGGGTATTAATCTAGAAGTTCAACAAGGTGAGTTTGTCGCAATAATTGGGTTATCTGGTGCGGGTAAATCGACTCTTTTACGTTCTATTAACCAAATGCATACCATTACTGAAGGTAAACTTTTAGTTAATGGGATTGATGTTTCTACACTTAAGGGTAAATCTTTGAGACGTTTTAGAAGAGATATTGGAATGGTTTTCCAATCGTTTAACCTGGTTAAGCGTACATCTGTTATTAAGAATGTGTTAGCGGCTCGTGTAGCGGATATGCCTTTATGGATGAGTTTATTAGGTTTATACACTAAGAAAGATAAGATTATTGCCCTAGAAGCACTTGATCAAGTTGGGATTCTTGAAAAAGCTTATACACGTGCAGACCAACTTTCAGGTGGTCAACAACAACGTGTTGCTTTAGCAAGATGTGTTGCTCAACAACCTAAGATTATCTTAGCGGATGAACCTGTTGCGTCTCTTGATCCTGTTACATCGAATCAAGTTATGAATGATTTTGTTAAGATTAATAAAGAATTAAATATAACTGTTATTGCGAATATGCATCACGTGGATATTGCGTTAAAGTTCGCAAATCGTGTTATTGGAATAAAAGAAGGATTAATTGTTTTTGATGGACCATCGAATAAAGTTAATAATCAAATCTTAAAGGAAATTTATGGTCGTGAATTGAGTGATGATGAGTTGATGGAGCATTAATATGGATAAGATTAAACAGTTCTTTTTACCTAAAACTATTACATTAGGAAATGGTAAAGTAGTACAACCTAAGATGAGTCCAGCGGTTTATGTCGTTCCTATTCTTGCGTTTATTACAATCTACAGTATCAATTTAACGAAATTTAAATTAGAGACATTGTTTAGAAGAGGGTATCAATTCTTCGTCATATTAGATGGTATGATACCACCTAATTTTGCGTATTTTGATAAAGTATGGGGACCACTTGTCGCAACCATTATGATGTCTGTAATTGGTACATTAGTTGGATCATTACTTGCATTACCTGCAGCTTATCTATCATCAGAAAATATGATGAAGAGTAAGTTTGTAAAATTTATTACAAAGGCATTCTTTAGTGTTGTTCGTACATTCCCAATTCTTGTATTAGCGTTGTTGTTTAGAATCATATTTGGTATTGGTGCTTTTGCCGGTACAATGGCAATTGGTGTATTTACCTTTACCATCATGACTAAAATGTTCTATGAGTTAATCGATACAGCGGATATGGGACCTTTTGAAGCGATTATGTCGAGTGGTGCTAGTCGTATTCAAGCCTTCTGGTCCGCAATCATGCCTCAATTATGGGGTCAGTATTATTCTTTAATACTCTATAACTTTGAGATGAATATTCGTAATGCGGCTGTCTTAGGATATGTTGGTGCTGGGGGTATAGGGATTATCTTAAATGAACGTTTAGGTTGGAGACTTTATCCGGATGTTGGTTTGATATTATTGGTTATGATGGTAACCGTGTACTTAATTGAAACATTAAGTCGCACAATAAGGAAGAATCTATTATGAGTACACAGAACACTAGAGTGCAGGAACAACTTTCTAAACAACCTAAAGTGTTTTGGCGTAATGCCTTGGTGTTTGGAATAAGTGCGATTATTATACTATTCTCACTTGATTATATTGATTACAAAGGTTTAACGGATACTGGTGTAGAAATTGCGTTTAATATTTTAAAGAGTGTGTTTACACCCAATCTACCTTTCTTACTCGATTTTACGACTAAGACAGGTGTTCCATATTTATTATTAGAAACTGCAGCGATTGCCTTCTTGGGCACAATCATTGGATCAATCATTTCTATTCCACTGGCTTTCTTATCTTCAAGAAATATTGTGCCTGCTTGGTTTACCAATATTGGGGTTGCGGCAATTACTGTTATTCGTACTTTCCCAGCGGTTGTCTATGGTTTAATGTTTATTCGTGTTACAGGACCAGGTGCTTTTACAGGTGTATTAACGCTTGCGATTGCGAGCGTCGGTATGGTTTCTAAATTATTCATAGAAACAATTGAAGAATTGGATCCTGGTATCATTGAGGCACTCGATGCGTCTGGTTGTAGTGGTATTCAAAAAGTTCAATATGGGATTATTCCACAATTATTAAGTAATTTCTTATCAACAGCTATTTATCGTTTTGAGATTAATGTTAAGTATGCGACGATTTTAGGTATGGTTGGGGCTGGTGGTATTGGTGCTCCACTCATATTCGCTATTAATGCCTATCGTTGGGGTGATGCCGGGGCATTACTCATTGGATTAATTATCTTTGTATTAATCGTAGAAGCTATTTCAACTTTCTTAAGAAAGAAACTAGCCTAATGAAAGTTATCATGTTTTGTGCAGGAGGCTTGTCATCAAGTCTTCTTGTGAATAAAGTTAAAGAAGCAGCTAAGAAACGAAATATTGATTTAGAATTTGAAGCTTATGGCTCTCGATCATTTAGTAAACTTCAAGGAGCAGACGCTTTACTTGTCGCTCCTCAAGTACGTCATATGAAAAAGACGTATGATGCGATGGTAAAATTACCTACCGCTTATATTGATTTTAAATCCTATGGTTCTATGGATGGGAATGCGGTTCTAAATATAGCGTTAGATCTCTTGAGAATAAATAAGGACATCTAATTGACATTTATTTCATAACATACTATAATCTGCATGCATCCATCCCACATGGGGGTGTCATGGTTTCGACAGATTGACTGTTGGATTCAGACTGCAGTGGAGTGGCGACCTAATTGCCAAAAAAAATTAACCGGAAACAAATTAAGTTTCGCTGCATAGTTAGCCGCTAAAGGCTCGTAGCTGTCTACTCGACCCTGTCCTTGGGGTTGTACTAGGCACCATAAACAAGGAACCGCTTAACCAGATGTCTTATCGAAGTTAAGTTAAATCCAGTAAGACACATCAAGTAAGGCTAGTCTAAGGCAACTTATTTGATTACCAAGTTAGACTAAACTGTAGATGTTTGAATGTGGACACAATTTGGACAGGGGTTCGACTCCCCTCACTTCCACCAATTTGGTGAACTGACCGCTGAAAAGCGGTTTTTTAATAGTAATTTAATTACGCGAATAGAATAATCTAAATATTAGCATTAATCTTTACATAATATAAATTATTATACGCGAATTTTTAAAGTAAATTCCGGAAAATAGAAGAATGACTTATTTCTTAGACTTAAGTCATTTTTTAATAGGAGAAACGGAAATAAACTTGAGAAAAGTAGAGTGAAATAGAGAATATAAGCGAGCTTAAAAACAGAAGTAAATTCCGTTTCTCAAACTAAAGTCTGTTTTTATTTCCTGCAGATATGAAAATTGTATAAATTAGATTATGATAGAGCTAAGCTTATCCAGGCACTCTTTACCATACAGTTTTAATAAAGCTTCGTTGGGAGTCGAACCTGAAAGAGAAGCGATATGAGTTGAATTTATGATTCGATTAAACTCATTCACCTTTTCTTTCGATAAGTGATCAATGGACTTTCCTTTAGGAAAGAACTTTCTCAATTGTTTATTCATCTGTTCGACATTCGCTTTTTGGGAAGAGTTGAATGAATCACAGAAGAATAAATGAGTTCTTCGACTCTGTGTGAAAAGGGATGTCTCAATTTGGGTAAATTGAGAAAAGCAGACATCTCGATCAGTTAGAATAAATGGAAAGACTTGGGTAAACAGAGATGTGCCTAAGATGGTTTCTAATTGATCAAAGACATCAATGACTTTTTGCCCAGTCGGAGACTCAACCAAAAAGAGCAGAACATAATGAAGCGATGGAATCGTCATGGTGAGTATGCTCTTTTTGTCTGTCTTGATCGACCCTAAGAAATCCATTTGAACATGGAATAACCCTGGACGATGGTGTTGAAAGGCTAAGAAGTCTAGGTAGGTTCTTTGTGAGCGATCAATGCGATTATTCCCCTTATATTCATATTGTTTGAGTGATTTACGCTTCTTATACTTAACCGCATAGGGTAAGTCTAACCGTTTTGTACTTAACTGATGGGTATTAATTAATCGATAAACGGTCGGAACAGAAATGTTAAGGTCTGGGTTATGTTTAACGATGTGATAAATGGATTGATCCTCCAATACACCATCTTTAATAACTTTATCTAAGTGTTGATAGGCTTCTTTACTCATATTTAACCCTTGTCGTGAGGTGACTAAACGAACATCTGTTTCCTTCTGAGCATGGTGTGCATCATACTTGTATTGTGTAAAGGGACATAGATTATATTTCTTCATACAGCTATTACAGACATACGGAAAACGTTGAGTGTGTAGGCAAACTTTATCCTTAACTGAACCTTTCTTCGTTAAAATGCGATTACGCTTAATTTCTTTTGAAATCGATGACGGATCCATCTCTAAACAATCAGCGATTTCAACCAACTTCATTTTCTTGGATAATAGATTTGATATTAATTTCCGTTGATTCTCGTTTAAGTGTTTCCAATGTGACATAAAAATGTCCTCCTTTCTCTGCAGGAAACATCTTAATCCTATCACTTATTATTTCTCAGACTAAATTCTGTTAATTCCTAAAAACGGAATTAACTTTAATAATTAAAGATATAAATTATTATAC
>Ga0209066_10006816_pt1 | contig 11536 bp, 14 predicted proteins | sample All_14_2_FD_187198 | JGI IMG/M metagenome (GOLD analysis project Ga0209066, IMG submission 187198) | Freshwater microbial communities in response to fracking from Pennsylvania, USA - Allegheny Zone_MetaG_DW_15 (SPAdes) (version 2) ...
GCATAGACCTGCGTGGGATCTGGTCGATGAAGGCGTTCACCACCGGGCCGACGCCGATATAGGCGATCATCTTGATGGCCAGGGCGCCGCCCAGCACCGCGCCCGCATTGGCGCCGGCCAGATCGTAAGCCAGGGGCCCTAGCGCCACGGTCGCCAGCCCCGTGCCCAGCAGGGCGATCACCTGGGCGGCGAAGAGATGGCGGTAGGTGCGGTTGGTCAGAACTCTCAGTATAGTCAGCCACCATGATCGTCTAAGCGTAACCTCTTCGACGTGGTGACGCTGTGTCGTCCATGTACTTCTGATCCACCGGCGTGCGGCGCGCCCTAGGACAACGTGGGAGCGTCCCCGGAGAACGGCCGTCGGGTGTCCGAGGACCGTCGCTCAAGTCAAATCGGGCTACCAACTGGTTGATCAGAGGGTGTTGAGAATGGCGGCCAGTACTCCCTGAGCCAGATCAGAAATGCGGCCGCCCAGGCGAGTGCGGCCCAGCCGTGGGCCGGGCCTGGCGGCATGAACCCCAATCCCGACGCCGCCCGTAACGCCATGGCGAAAAGGGCCAGGGTAAGGGCAAGGCCGACCGACCGGGAGAGGCCGAGGTCCTGGCCTGTGTGCAGCCGCCCGGCGATCGCGAAGACGCCGAGGACGCCGAAACCCAACCCACCCATGGCTATGACATGTAGGCCGACCAGTTGCAGCTGGCTTGGCCCCAGATGCCCGGCGCCCAGCAACACCAGGCCAATGCCGGCGAAGGCCGCAGAGCCGGCCAGCGCCAAGATCTCGAGCCGGAAAAACCGACGCCCGATGAAGACTGGCTGAGCTTCTCCCCCTCCTCGATTGGGTCGGGTTCGACGTCAAGGCGGACTTTGCCGGCTATGAGGTTGTGACAGGCGTGGCCCGTAGCGGCGCCAAGGCGGCCGAGAGTCTCCGGCGGCTGCTGGCCAGCGGAGTCGCCTACGAGGTCCGCACAACGGTTCATCCCAGGCTGATGGATAGCCACGCCCTCGATCACCTCGCCGCGCAACTTCAGAGGCTTGGGGTCTCGACCTATGTGGTCCAAGGCTTCCGCACCACCGGTTGCGAGGATGAGGCGCTGATCATGAGCGCAGCCCCCCCGCCGCAGCTGTCGCCTGAGCGGGCGCAGGCCTTTGCAAGCTACAGCTTCCGCGACGGGTAGAGCCACCTTCGCGGCGCTCTACGGCTCATACGTCGAGCCAAATCACACGCGACAGGCTTCTGGCGACCGGGGCTTCTCGGAGGGCCAGAATGGGCTCGCCTTGAGGTCTCGACGGCAGGGTGGCGATGGAAGGTGCGAGCCAGCCGCACGCGCGCCTCAGGCTGTCCCGGGTCGCGTGTCCGGCTGACCGAAACAGCGCCAGCCAGTCAGTTGGAGGTTCGCCCACCACTTCAATGACGCCTGGAAACAGCTGAATCATTTCGGGGTAGGGCGGTGCGCGTTCGGCTGAAAACTCACTCATCGACAGTTCCTCCTGACGGATGAGTAGGTGTAAATGCGAAGCGGTCGCGATTGTAAGCGACGACCGTCCCGGAGTTTGTTCAGGCGCAAGGAATGGCCCGAAATTGTGGGTTACGGCTTCCTCACAAGGAGAAGACCCATGAGCCTAGAAACGACCCTCGTCCGAGACATCGCCATTGGTCGGCCTGGGGCCACAGCCGTGTTCCGCCGCCACAAGATCGACTTCTGCTGCAATGGCGCAGCGCCCCTCGCTGACGCCGCCGAGCGTCGCGGGGTGAATCTGGCGGCGCTGGTGCAGGAACTGGAAAACCTCGCGGCGGCCAAGGGCGCCGCGCCCACTGAGCCTGAAGCGCTCATCGACCACATTCTTGAACGCTATCACGAGGTCCATCGGCGGGAATTCCCGGAAGCGATCCGAATGGCCAAGAGGGTCGAGGCGGTCCACCGGGAGAAGCCTGCCTGTCCGGCCGGTCTGGCTGCCCATCTCACGCTCATGTTCGAGGAACTCGATAGCCACCAGCAGAAGGAGGAGCTCATGCTGTTCCCCATGATGCGGGCGGGCGGCGTGCAAATGACTGGGCTTCCGATCCAGCGCATGATGATTGAGCATGAGATTGTCGGCGAGCAGCTGGAGGTGCTGGCCGAGCTGACGACAGACTTCATCCCGCCATCGGGCGCCTGCACCACCTGGCGAGCCCTCTATCAGGCCTGTCAGAAGCTTGACGAAGACCTGCGTGAGCACATGCACCTGGAGAACAATGTGCTCTTCCCGCAGTTTGCGCCGAAGGTGTGATCGCAAGCCACCGTGGCTGCGGCGACTGGGGCCGTATCCGATCTGACTGATCGGTCAGATCGGATCACGGGAGTTTAGCGCCAGTAGTTGTTCGCCGCCGCAATGGTCTGGAAATGAACGGCGACGACATGTGAGACGGCGATCAGCTGCTCACTGTCCTGTTCGTAGTTTCGCCGTAAAGCCTCGCGCAGCTCCGCAGAGGGTTGAGCGGCCTTCACGCCCATCCGGCCAAGTTTGACGGCGAGCTCAAAGCCGGCCTCGGGTGACGGCGTTTGCAGCGACGGCAACCAACCACTATCCATCTTGGGCATCTCCATGTCTATTGTTTGGTTGTTGAATTGGTCTGATCAGTATATCATGGCGGAAAGCTATTGTCATAGTCCGCCTGCTCGCAATATGCGCCGAGTGAACAATGAATACAGCTCAAGTTGACATCCTAAATAGGAGCTAAAAACTGATCTTGTCTATTGTGCGGCGGCGCTGTGTGGGGCGGCTCACCACATAGACGCCGACCGAACCCATGATAATGGCGGTCGCCGCCGGGATGATGGCGGTTTGCGTGGTGAGCACGATCAACCCCCAGGAGGCTGACAGACCAGCCACCGCCGCCGCCTTCGCCGGAATAGCGCGTCGAGACTCCCACTGTTGCAGGATCGGCCCGAACCGGGGGTGTCTGTCCAGCTTGGCGCGCCATTCGGGCGCCCCACGGGCAAAGGCCCAGGCGGCCACCAGGAGGAATGGCGTCGTGGGCAGCAAGGGGGTCGCAACGCCTAGCAGGGCCAGCGCCATGGCTCCGCCGCCTAGCGCACGATAGATCCCCCTCCTTGCGCGGCTCATGATGACGTCTCCAGGGACAGCGCCCCCCGAATCTCCTCCAGAAGCTGATCCGCCGGAACCCCGTAGGATGCGGCGGCCTCGGCGAGGCTCATGAAGGGAGCCATTGCGCAGCCGGGGCAGGCCATTCCGCGGCGAACAAGGGCCATTGCAGCGCCTGCGCCAAGCGACAGCGCATCGGCGATGTTGGTTTCCGCAGTCAGTTCACAGCTGGTGACAGACATGTTGTTCAACATGAGCATTTGCGGCTCGCCGATCTTTGCGCCGGCGCAAATCCAGCTTCGATCAGGGCGTCAGTCGTCTCGGGCGCCCGGGAGGTCCTCAGCGATGACCACCAGGCCGTGAGGACGCCGCACGGTAATGCGCCGCCGCGAACTGTCGATCAGCCCATCAGCCTCCCAGGCGGCGAGTGTGCGGCTGACCGTGTGCAGGGTGGCGCCGGTCATTTCCGCCAGATCCTGGCGCGTAATGGGGAAGTCGATCTCGATGCCAACCTCTGTGCGGCGACCCGCTTGGCGGACCAGACGGACGAGGCCGCGCGCGATTCGCTGTTCGACGCGGGTGGCGCCCATCTCCGCCATGCGGCTCTGCAGTTCTTGAACCCGCGCCCCCAATTCGGTGGTGGCGCGGATGGCGATGTCTGGATGACGCATCATGAGCCGGCGCATGGTGTGGATAGGCCATACAATCTGGATGCTATCGACCACGGCGGTGGCGTCGGCGGGAAATGGCTGCCCCATGAGGGCGGCCACCGAACCGAACATCTCCCCAGATCCTATGAAGCGGATCACGAACTGACCGCCATCGGGTCGGGTTTGGGCGATCTTCACCCGGCCATGGACCAGGCTGTGACAGGTCTCGGCCGGCGCGCCCTGCCGAAAGGCGAGGGCCCCCTTGGCGAGGCGCTCGGTCTGACCGCAGGCCAGGACCTCCTGCAGCGCATCCTCACTCAGTCCCTTGAAGAGCGCGGTGTCTTTCAGGGCTGAGATATGGGGCGATGGCCTGCCTGACCGCCACCCAGGCGGCGGAGCCATTTCTGACCGGTCGCAAAGCGATGCGTGTCTCATTCGAAAACCGTTTCTGGCCTGTCGGAGCCGCCTGGTCAGACGTCATCCTGGCCACCGGCGTCTGGATCGCCGATAAGAAGTATGTAATATCCATCTTTAAGTCTGTCGAGGGGCCGCCCGGGGCGCGAGGCCGATTCATGCTGATCCTGACTGAGCCCACCCCCAACCCGGACGCCTTGAAATATGTGCCTCCTGTGCAGCTGACCGACGGGCGCACATGGACCTTCAACCGTCTGGACAAGACCGCCGCCCGCTCGCCTTTGGCGCAGCGACTGCTGAACTTTGGCGCCGTCAGGCAGGTGTTTCTTGCCCGTGAATTCGTCACCATCACCCGTGAGACCACGGGGGAAGGATGGGAGGCTCTCCGCGCGCCGCTTCTCCTGGCGATCGCCGAACACCTCGAGAGTGGGGAGCCTGCGGTTTACGCTGCGCAGGTGCGACCATCTCCCCGGCAGGACGCTCTGGAGACCTCAATTCGTGACGTGCTGGCGCTGCATGTGCGGCCTGGGGTGGCTCGGGACGGTGGTGATGTGGTGTTTGACCGGTTTGATCCGCCATCAGGAACGCTCTGGGTTCGCATGGAGGGCGCTTGCGGCAGCTGTCCCTCGGCTCGGCGAACACTCAAGGCCGGGGTTGAGGAGATCGTCCGCGCCCGTGTTCCTGCAGTCCTGCGGGTCGAGGAGGCCGCGGGGGAGGGTGTGACGGCGGCGCCTGGGCTGGTGGCGCGGTTGAAGACATGGAGCGCGGGCGGGGGCGCAGCGAGTGAGGTGAGGCGACCGCGCTCAATATTCCGACACAATGGCCAGTCGATACATCAGGCCTGACACTTGCGCGCCTTTGGGCGTGTGATCGCCAAGAAGCCAGGCGCCTGTCTAGGACTCTGGTGACGGTGGGGGATCGCCCAACAGGGCGGCGATCGGCTGTGGATCAAGCACGAGATCTGCCAGGGTGTAGCTATCCAGCACTCCCAGAAAGGCCGACCGCGCCTCGGCCAACACGCCCTTGAGCCGGCAGGCGGGTTGAATGGCGCACACGGCCCGGACGGGGTCGAAACACGGCGCCAAGGCAAGATCAGGCTCGGTCCGGCGAACCAAGTCTCCGAGCCCGATTGCGGCGGGGTCGCGGGCGAGGCCAAGTCCGCCATTCTTCCCGCGGGTGGTCACGATCTCGCCGGCCCGGCCGAGTTCGACGACCACCTTCATCAGGTGATTTTTTGAGATGCCATAGGCGGCGGCGATCTCCGCAATGGTTGGCCGACGCTCAGGGTGCACCGCCAGGAAGATCAGAACCCGCAGCGCGTAGTCGGTGTAGGTCGTCAAGCGCATGAAGGCTCCCTAGCAGACGGAGGGTTATCTCGTACCCAGACGAGCGGGGCATGCTTCAATCGGCGCGCGGGGACGCCATAGGAAGCGGGGCAGTCCAGGGTTGAACAAATCGACTCTGTCTCATGTCGCAAGCCCGCGTACGCTAGTTTTCCGCACGGTTTGGCAGCTTCGCCGAAGTTGGTTCATGGCGGCGAGCCGGGCTAGATCGCCTCCCATGCGGACTCCAGGCGGGGCAGGCGGGCCTGAATCGCTGCGGCGATGGAGTCATGGAGCTGCTCAGGAAAACCAGGTGGCATTTTCTGTAGCGCCTGGGCCGCTGCGTCCGGCGCGGCCGTCAGCACGTCCTCGAGGACCTGCCGGATGACAGCCGGTCCCAGGCCTGCGGCCTTGGCGGTTTCGACGAAGTGTCGGCCGTGAATATCCAGGATCTTGTAGTGGGGGTTAGCGCCCAGCGGCATGGCCAGGGTGAAGCCCCTGTGTGGGATGCGCTTGGCGTCAAACGCCGGCTGGGCGCTGAGGACATCGTAGAACGGGGTGAGCTCGAAGCGACCGCCCGGACGCAGGAAGATGCTGAAGTTCTTTGCATGCCCATCGGTGGCGCCCATGAGCCAGAAGATGATCTGGCTCTTGAACACCTTGGCCTGGGCGATCAGGGGATCGTCGCTCTCCTGAAGCTTGGTCAGGATGTCGACAACGCCAGGGCCCCCTTCGCGTTGGTACTTGCGGCTGGATGGGACCGACAGAGCCTGGCAGAAGTCCTCCTGCGGCAGACGCAGGATGTGGTCGTCCCCCCGAAGGCGGCGATCAAAGCGTTCCACCACCAGCACACGGCGCGCGCCAAAGGTGGCGATCTCGGTCCGTGCGACGGGCAGACCGAAACTCTCCAGCAGGGTCAGGCAATAGTGCTCGTTCTCGACGCTGTCGCTGAGATCGATCACCCCTGACGAGGTCGGAATCTCTCCGAGCTGAGGCTTGAGAATATGCGTGGTCGGCGTCGTTCCGATCGGCCGCATCCACTGGCCTTGGTGACGAAGAAGCGCCGTCTTCTCCTGGGCGCCGGCGACCGATATCCGGAAATCCTGCTCAGGGTCTATGCCAAGGGGCGCGCGGGCAAGGTTGGCCAGCAGCGCCTCGATCTCCGCGTCGCTGATCGGTGTGCCCTCGATGGGCTGTAATGCGTCTGCCCCGTCCTCTTCGGGAAGGAACTGCATCGCACCCGCGCAATCGCGTCCGATCTGAGCGAGCAGGCTGTAGACGTCAGCGCCCCCTGCGCCCGTGCGCTCGGCGACTTGCCGGCGAACATAGGGGTTGTCTGGCAGGAGGTTGTCGAACACGGCGACGACGGCCTCACCGCGCCACGGGGCGTTCTGCAGAGGCAGGGAGAGGGAGACCGGAAAGGCCGGCGCCCAGGCCAACCAACCGGGGTCGTACTGGAAACTGATCGCGCCGTTGGCCTGTTTTTCCAATCGACCGCAGAGACGGTTGTTGATCAGCACCTTCAGGGGGGCGTGGGCGCGACGACGGGGCATCAGAAGATGTCCTCGATGTCGGCCGTCGAGCTCTGGCTGCGCGGCTCAAGGGTCATTTCAAGCCCTAAGGCGGCCAGCACGTCGAACAGAGTGGAGAGCTTCACGCCGCCTTGGCCGGTTTCAATCTTCGAGATCATCTCCTGGCGCTGGCCGGCCAGTTGGGCGAGCTGCGTCTGGGTCAAACCCTGCTCCAGGCGGAACCGATGGATCAGACGACCAACCTGACCGGACGAACGAGCGATCGTGAGGGGCATGGTCGCCTTCCGATTATGCCGCAAGCGGCCTATGCAGCCTTTATGTGTTTTCTGACATACTCCTGGTTTATGCCAAAATCAACATAAGGTTCATTTATGTGGATTGTAGCATAATCGGGCATAACCTGTGTGGAGTTGACCAGCGCCCGCGCCAGGCCCTCTTGATCAACCAACCCAGGCCAAGACGGCGCCCGCCTTTCTAGCGTGAAGCCTCTTGCTGGCGGCGATATTGGATCGGGCGTTCAGCCTGGACCAGAGAAAGAGATGAGGGAGAGGTGTGTGACTATCCCCAAGTAGCTGAGCACAAAGCGGTTCCACCATTGACGATCGCGATCTAGGATCAGCCATGCCCCGATCAGGGGTATTGTCGGGCGCGCCGAAGATGTCGCCATCGCAGATCGAGTTCCCTGCGCATTCTGGCCGGGTCAAGCAGCTGATGGCTTGGCTCAACGCCCAGATTTGCACACTCTTCCCCGGCTACTTCGCCTTGGTCATGGCCACCGGGATCATCTCCAACACACTCTATCTTGAAGGCCAACTTATCCTGTCGAACCTGATGTTCGGCATTAACCTGGTGACCTTCCCCTGGCTGGTGATGCTGACCGCCTTACGTGCCGTCCGTGCGCCCAAGGCCCTCTGGGCCGATCTCACAAACCCCAGGCTCGTCTTCTCGTTCTTCACCATCATCGCGGCCAGCGACGTCCTTGGCCTTGGCATGAATCTACGAGGTCAAAGCAGTCTGGCGCTTGGGCTCTGGATCTTCGCCCTCATAGCCTGGTTCGGTCTGATCTATTTCAGCTTTGCGGTGTTGACCTTCCTGAACTCCGCTCACAACGCCAACGTCGTCCATGGTGGTTGGTTGATCGCCATCGTGGGAACCCAGTCCCTGGTGATCCTTGGAACCGTCATCGCCCCGCTTCAGGGCGATCTGGCCCCGGCCGCCTTCGTGCTGACTCACATGCTATGGGGTGTGGGCCTGGCCCTGTACGGCATATTCATCACCCTGTTCGCCTACCGGATATTTTTCTTTGACGTCGGACCGGAGGATATCACCCCGCTGCTCTGGGTCGTCATGGGCGCTGCCGCCATCAGCGCGAACGCCGGTTCGACCCTGCTTCTGGAGGAGAGTGGTGTCCCATTCCTGATGTCCATGCGTCCGTTTGTGGACGGGGTCATCCTGATCATGTGGGCCTGGGCGACGTGGTGGATTCCTCTGCTGGTCCTGTTTGGCCTTTGGAAGCATGGGGTGCGACGCGTGCCCCTCCGCTACACGCCGACGCTATGGAGCCTCGTCTTTCCCCTAGGCATGTACGCGCTAGCGAGCCTGCGGCTGTCCTTGGCTGCGGAGTTTGGCCCTCTGCGCGCCGTCGCCCAGACGATGGTTTGGGTGGCGCTCGCCGTCTGGGCCGCCACCGCCCTGGGGTTGGTCCACACCATATGGACTGATCTGCGACGCGCCAGTCGGACGCCGAGCTTCGCCGCGACCCCGTAGAGCGCCCTACGGATCTGCTTCAATGACTAAGTAGATCGAGTTGCAGGAAGCCGGCGACCAGCACGACATTGACCGCCCAGGCGATGGTCAAGAGCCGGATGATCGTGTCCCATGGCGGTTGCGCCCCAGCAGCGCAGCGCCAGATAGCCACCAGCACCCACCCAGAATAGAGCAGGAAGCCACTCAGCGCCGCCTGTTGTGTGATCAGATCGCGCCGGTAGATCGCGTCCACATAGATCATGATCAGGACTAGGCTCGGCAGCACCCCTTGCGCCCAGACGACCTGGCCCAAAGGCGCTTCACCTCTCCAGGCGCGAACCTGGGGGCCGAATAGCGTCCTCAGTATGATCGCCCATAGCGAGGATTGTGAGTTTGGCGGGCGGTGGGACACGGTTAGTTCTCAAGAAACCTCTATAAATATTCCAATCTTGGGAGCGGTTTTTGAATGCAATCCTCGACCGTTCAAACAGCCATATTGACTTGCCGCAGAACGAGGGTTGTTCTGACCCAACCTGACGGGAATTGGAGTGTGTCATGAACACGACGGCGACCGAACCCCCTTCTGGCAGCGTCCGTGCCCTTTGGGTCAGTACCGCCGCCTTCACCGCGTGCTTCGCCGTCTGGACTCTCTTCTCGATCCTTGGCCTGGACGTGAAGACGGAATTTGGCCTCAGCGAGACGCAGTTCGGCCTGCTTGTCGGCACACCGGTTCTAACGGGCGCGCTGAGCCGGGCGGTGCTGGGCGTCTTGGCGGACCGCTATGGTGGCCGTCGGATGTTCCTGATCGTAATGTTGATCGCTTCAGTAGCGACTTTCCTCATGTCCTTCGCCGATTCCTATCTGCGACTGCTCCTGGCGGCGCTTGGAGTGGGTCTAGCCGGCGGGTCCTTCGCTGTGGGGATCAGCTACGTCTCCAGGTTCGTCCCCTCGGATCGGCAGGGGGCCGCCTTCGGGGTCTTCAGCGTCGGCACAGCCGGCGCGGTCATCACTGAGTTCCTGGCGCCGATGGCCATGCTGGAACTGGGATGGCGTACCGCGGCCCAGCTCTGGGCTGTCGGCCTGCTGGTCATCGCCTTGATCTTCTTCTTCGCGGCCAAACGGGAACCCGCAGTGCGGCCGGAGGCGGAGGCGCTGAGCTTGGCTGACCAGCTGCGACCCTTGAGAAACCTTCAGGTGTGGAGGTTCTCGCTCTATTATTTCGTCCTCTTTGGCGCGTTCGTCGGCTTAGCCCTATGGCTGCCCCGCTACTTTGTGGGCGTCTATGGCGTCGATGTGAAACTGGCTGGCCTGTTGACCGCGGGCTTTGCGATTCCGGCGAGTCTCTTTCGCATTTATGGGGGCCATCTGTCGGACCGCTACGGCGCTCGGGCGGTTCTCTACTGGACGTTTGGAGCGGCGGCGCTGTTCGCCTTCATGCTTTCCTACCCGCCGACAGACTATGTGATCCATGGCGTCCAAGGCCCGATCGCCTTCTCAACCTCCATAGAGCTTGGTCCATTTCTAGTGATCCTGTTGGCGCTCGGCTTCTTTATGAGCCTGGGCATGGCGGCGGTGCTAAAGCACATACCGGCCTACTATCCTGAGAATGTCGGCGCCGTCGGCGGGGTCGTCAGCATGGTTGGCGGGCTTGGCGGATTCATTCTGCCGCTGGTGTTCGGGGTGCTGAATGATCTCACCGGCGTCTGGACCAGCTGCTTCTTCCTGCTCCTTCTGTTGAGCCTGACAGCTCTTGTCTGGATGCACTTCGCCGTGCGCCAGATGGAATCTCAGGCGGGCGTTGACCGCGATCAGTTGCCTGAACTGCCGGAGATGGCCGGCCTGCACGCCGCCCGGCTCGCCCGGGGCGCCGGCAAGGGGCTGCTGGGCAAGGGGGGCGCCCTGACGCGCCCGCCGATCACCGATTGGCGGCCGGAAGATCCTGTTTTCTGGGAGGCCGCCGGCCGCAAATTGGCGCGCCGCAACCTCTGGATCTCCACCTACTGTCTGCTGTTGGCGTTCGCCGTCTGGATGGTCTGGAGCGTTGTCGTCGCCAAGCTTCCCGCCGCCGGCTTCCAGTTCACGCCCGATCAGCTGTTCTGGCTGGCGGCCCTGCCAGGTCTCTCGGGGGCGACACTACGGATCTTCTATTCCTTCGTGGTGCCCCTGTTTGGCGGCCGCCTTTGGACTGCGATCTCGACGGCGTCCCTGCTTATCCCGGCCTTTGGCATCGGCTATGCGGTGCAGAATCCCGAAACGCCCTATCTCATCTTCATCGTTCTGGCTCTGCTCTGTGGCTTTGGGGGCGGTAACTTCGCCTCCTCGATGGCGAACATCAGCTTCTTTTTCCCCAAGGCCGAAAAGGGTTCCGCGCTGGCCATCAATGCGGGGTTGGGCAATCTCGGGGTCAGCTTGATGCAGTTTGTCGTTCCCCTCGCCATCACCGTAGCGGTCTTCGGCGTCTTGGGCGGAGAGCCGCAGACCGTCGGCGAGGGCAGCCAGCTCTGGGTGCAGAACGCTGGCTTTCTCTGGATCCCGTTCATTCTGGTGGGGACGGTGCTGGCTTGGTTCGGCATGGATGATCTCGCCACCATCAAGGCCTCGTTCGCCGATCAGGCCGCCATCTTCGAGCGACTTCATACCTGGTTGATGTGCTGGCTCTACCTGGGGACGTTCGGCTCCTTCATCGGATTCTCGGCCGGCTTCCCCCTGCTGGCGAGGCTCGCCTTCCCGGATGTGGATTCCCTCAAATATGTGTTCCTCGGCCCCCTGATCGGCGCCTTGTCACGGG